>Ga0210407_10000615_pt1 | contig 38728 bp, 39 predicted proteins | sample IncBWC27MmetaG_FD_150860 | JGI IMG/M metagenome (GOLD analysis project Ga0210407, IMG submission 150860) | Forest soil microbial communities from Barre Woods Harvard Forest LTER site, Petersham, Massachusetts, United States - Inc-BW-C-27-M | ecosystem: Environmental > Terrestrial > Soil >...
GTCGCCGATGGTGCAGTATCGCGGGCCGTTTGTGCTGAAGCAGCCGGCGGAGGCGTGGTTCAACGTGAACATGATGCAGAAAGACATGCTGCTGGCGCTGGAATTGGGGCGGCAACTGGACGTGCCGTTGCCAACGACGGCGGTGACGAATGAATTTTTGACGGCGGCGCGCGGGATGGGGCTGGTGGATAAGGATTTTGCGGTGGTGTTCGATGTGTTGGCACAGATGTCCGGGGTGAAGGCATGAAAACGGTTACGGATTCTGCGAAGACGGAAAACGGTGTGGCGGGCGAGCTTGGGCTGCGGCTGTACCGGCAGATGGTGCGCATCCGGTTGTTTGAGGAGCAGGTGAATGAACTTTACACACGCGCGCTGATGCCTGGGCTGGCGCATTTGTATATCGGCGAAGAAGCGGTTGCGGTGGGGATTTGCGAGGCGCTGACGAATAAGGATTATGTGACCAGCACGCACCGCGGGCACGGGCATTGCCTGGCGAAAGGCGCGACGCCGGACCGAATGTTTGCGGAGCTTTTGGGGAAGGAAGCGGGGTATTGTCGGGGCAAGGGCGGATCGATGCATATTGCGGATCCGGCGACGGGGAATCTTGGGGCGAATGCGATTGTGTGCGGCAGCGCGGGAATCGCGACGGGCGCTGCGTTGACAGCGAAACGATTGAAGACGGATCAGGTGGCGGTTTGTTTTTTTGGAGAGGGCGCGCTGGGACAGGGCGTTCTGTACGAAGTGATGAATCTGGCGGCGCTGTACAAGCTGCAGGTGATTTATGTTTGCGAGAACAATCTTTACACCGAGTACACGCATTTTTCGGAGACCACGGCTGGCGACATCCTGGCGCGGGGAACTGCGTTCGGCGTGCATGCGGAGAGCGTGGACGGGCAGGATGTGCGTGCGGTGCACGCGGTGGCACAAAAGCTGGTGAGCCGGGCGCGGCGGGGCGAAGGGCCTTCGCTGCTGCTCTGCAATACGTATCGGTACACCGGGCATCACGTTGGCGACATCAACCGCGAATATTACCGCTCGAAGCAGGAAGAGCAGGAGTGGAAGACGAAGCGGGATCCCATCAAGAACATGGGGGAATGGCTGGCCGGGCAGAAGATTGCGGATGCGGGCGCGCTAAAGAAAATTGAAGACGAGGTGCGCGAAGAGATGAAGGTTGCCGTGGAGTTTGCCATTGCCGCGCCGTATCCGGGGGTTGAGGAGGTCGACCAGGACGTTTATGCCTGAGACAGCGATTCGGGAATTGACATTTGCGCAGGCGGTGCGTGAGGCGCTTGCGGAAGAGATGCGGCGCGATCCGCGCGTGTGCATTTTTGGGGAAGACGTGGCGGAAGCGGGGACACCGTTCAAGGTGCTGTCCGGTTTGGTGGAAGAGTTTGGAGCGGAGCGCGTGCTGGATACGCCGATTTCGGAGGCGGGATTTACCGGGATGGGCGTGGGCGCGGCAATGACGGGGTTGCGGCCGGTTGTGGACATTATGTTCGGAGATTTTCTGACGCTGACGATGGACCAGTTGGTGAATCAGGCGGCGAAGGTTCACTACATGTCGGGCGGGACGTGGAAAGTGCCGATGGTGCTGCGGACTACGCTGGGGGCGACGCGACGTTCGGCGGCGCAGCATTCGCAATCGCTGCATGCTTGGCTTTGCCATGTGCCGGGGCTGAAGGTGGTGATGCCTTCGACTCCTTATGATGCGAAGGGTTTGCTGAAGACCGCGATTCGCGACGATAACCCGGTGATCTTTTTTGAAGACAAGATGATGTACAAGCAGAAGGGCGCGGTTCCGGCGGAGGAGTACACGATTCCGTTTGGAGTTGCGGACGTGAAACGCGAAGGCGAGGACATTACGCTGGTGGCGACGAGCAGCATGGTGGAAGTGGCACTGGGCGCGGCGAAACTGCTGGAAGGCGTTGGCGTCAGCGCGGAAGTGATCGATCCGCGGACGATGTGGCCGCTGGATGAAAAGACGCTGGTGGAGTCGGCGAAGAAAACTTCGCGGGCGATTGTTATTGATGAAGGTTACGGACGGTACGGAGTGACGGGGGAAATTGCTTCGGTGATTGCCGAAGGGGCTTTTTTCAATCTGGAGGCGCCGGTGAAGCGGATGGGGGCGATGCATGTGCCGATTCCCTTTTCGCCGCCGCTGGAAGATGTGACCGTGCCGACGGAGCAGACGGTATTTGAGGCGGCGCGCAAACTTTGCGGAAAAGCCTGAAAAGTTTTAGATGGGAGGCGTAGCGTGGCACTGAAGACTTATGGCCCGATGGCGGTGGATTGGGAAAACCGCATTGATTTTGATCGACTGCGCAAGGAGCGGCTGGCGCGGGCGAAGGCGCTGCTGGCGAAGTCGGAGATGGGCGCGCTGCTGTGCTTTGACATGAACAACGTGCGGTATATCACGTCGACGCACATCGGATCCTGGGCGCAAGACAAGATCAGCCGGTTTTGCCTGCTGCCGCAAAACGGTGAGCCGATTCTTTGGGATTTTGGTTCGGCGGCGCGGCATCACCAGCAGAATTGCCCGTGGCTGGGCGATCGGTCGCGGCCGGGGATTCCGCTGTTGCGTGGGGCGATGTCGCCGGAGATGGGACGCGCGGAAAATGTGGCGAAGAAGATCAAGCGGGAACTGGAGGCACACGGGCTGTTAAATGAGCCGCTGGGAATCGACGTGGTGGAGCCGCCGATTCTGTTTGCGCTGCAAAAGGAAGGAATCAAGATTGTGGATGGGCAGCAGTTGATGTCCGACGCGCGCGTGATCAAAACGCAGGATGAGATTTCGCTGCTGAATCATTCGGCGATGATGGTGGATGCGGCGTACGACGAGTTGTACCGGGCGATGAAGCCGGGATTCAGCGAAAACCAAGCGGTGGGGCTGGCGAGTAAAGTGCTGTACGACCTGGGCTCGGAGTATGTGGAAGCGGTGAACGCGATTTCGGGCGAGCGGTGCAATCCGCACCCGCATGTGTTCAGCGATCGTGTGCTGCGGCCGGGCGACCCGGTTTATTACGACATATTGCATTCGTACATGGGCTATCGCACTTGCTATTACCGGTGCTTTTCGATCGGGTACGCTTCGCACGCGATGATTGATGCGTACAAGAGGTGCCGCGATTATCTGGATGCGGCGATTGAACTGGTGCGGCCGGGGCGGACGACGGCGGAGATTGCGTCGGTGTGGCCGAAGGCGGAGGAGTTTGGTTTCCCAGATGAAGAGGCGGCGTTTGCGCTGCAGTTTGGACACGGAATTGGATTGGCGATCTGGGAGAAGCCGGTGATCAGCCGGATGGTTTCGCTGGAGCATTCGCACGAGATCAAGCCGGGGATGGTGTTTGCGCTGGAGACGTTCTGGCCTTCGAAGGATGGATGGAGCGCGGCGCGCATTGAGGAAGAGATCGTGGTGACGGAGACGGGGCATGAGGTGATTACGCGCTTCCCAGCGGAAAAGTTGATGGTGGCGGGGGCGCATTATTTCACGGTGGAGGGGCCGCTTTCGACTACGCGCGAGCATGAGGCTGCTCCCAACACGCATGTGAAGGAGATGGTGGCGGGTGCGAAGAGAGAAGGAGTGGCGGCTACGGATTAATTGGGTGAATCCCGGCTTACAGGAAAATTATGGCGATTAGCGTGGTGATGCCTGCGCTGGAGATGGCGCAGGAAAACGGGAAGCTGTTGGCGTGGCGCAAGAAAGAGGGCGAGAGCGTCGCGAAGGGCGAGCCGTTGCTGGAAATTGAAACGGACAAGGCGGTGGTGGAGATAGAAGCGCCGGGGGATGGGATTCTGGCGGGGATTACGGCGGAAGTGGGCGCGGTGATTCCGGTGGGGGAGACGATTGCTTGGCTGGTGGCGCCGGGGGAGAAGGCTCCGGAGAAGGCGGTGACGGCTGCGCCTGCTGCGCGGGCGACTAGTGCGGGGCAGACTGCGGCGGCGGCTCCGACACAAACAAGGTCAGCGGCTGCGGCGGGCGTGGCGGCGCAGATTTCGCCGAAGGCTCGGCGGCTGGCGAAAGAACTTGGGGTGGAGATTGCGGGGATTCAGGGCACGGGGCCGGAGGGGACGATTACGTCGGAGGATGTGCAGGCAGCCGCAAATGCGAAGGGCGGTGCCGCGTCGGCCACGGCGCACGCTGCAACAACTGCGACGGAGCCGCTGAGCCAGTTGGCGCGGTTGATGGCGGAGCGGACTACGCAGAGTTGGACGAGCGTGCCGCACTTTTTTCTGGTGCAGAGCGTGGATTGCGGCGCGGTGCTGGAGGCGCAGAAGAGATTGAGCGCGGGGAGCGCGGCGGGGACGGCACCTACGATCACGGATCTGCTGATTAAGTTGATTGCGCGGGTGCTGGAGAGGCATCCGCGGATGAATTCGAGCTGGGTGGGAGATGGAGTTCGGCTGAATCCGGAGATCAATATCAGCGTGGCGATGGCGGTGAAGGACGGCGTGGTTGGGGCGGTGGTGCCGAACGCGAACAAGTTGGCGGTCGCTGCGCTTTCGGTTCTGCGGCGGGAGTTGACGGAGCGCGCGCGGGCGGGCAAGTTGCGGCCTGCGGACATTAGCGGTGGGACGTTCACGCTGAGCAATCTGGGCATGTACAAGATCGATGCGTTCACGGCGATCATTACGCCGCCGCAGTGCGCGATTTTGGCGGTGGGGGCGATTGCGGACGCGGTGGTGCCTGTGGATGGAAAGCCCGGCATACGGCCGATGATGACGATGACACTTTCGAGCGACCATCGGGTGGTGGATGGGGCGCGAGCGGCGGAATTTCTTGGCGAATTGACGGGCGCGATTCGCGAACCGGAAAAGTGGTTGTAGGGCGGCGTCTCGAAGAAGCTATCTCATAGGTGGAGTTTGGATATTCGAAGAGTTTCCTCAGGGGCTAAAGCCCGATTTTGCATAGCTTAAATGTCGGAGCTAAAGCTCCGACCCCCTGAAAGCAATTTATGAGATGAGTTCAAGCAGCGCTTTGGGAGAGGTGTAGATTGCCATCAACGACGTGTTCGCGGCCCCAACTATGACCACGCCCACCCGAACGAAGAAACCTCTCTACCTGAATCCAACAGCTCAAGTGCTCTTCGCCGTGGCGGTGGCGGTGGTGCTGGGATATTTCCGTCCGGCGACGGCGATGGCGATGAAGCCGCTTGGGGACGGATTCATCCGGCTGATCACGATGATCATCACGCTGATTATTTTCTGCACGGTGGTGACGGGCATCGCCGGGATGGAGGACATGAAGAAGGTCGGCCGGGTGGGCGGGAAAGCGCTAATTTATTTTGAAGTTGTTTCGACGCTGGCTTTGATTATTGGATTGTGCGTCGGCAATCTTGTGCAGCCGGGGGCAGGGTTCAACGTTAATCCAGCTACCCTCGATGCCAAGGCAGTGACCGACTATGCCGGGCAGGCCAAGGCGCAAAGCGTTTCGGATTTTGTGCTGCACATTATTCCCAGCACGGTGGTGGACGCGTTTGCGAAGGGCGACATCCTGCAGGTGCTGCTGATTTCGATATTGTTCGGATTCGCGGTTTCGGCGATGGGCTCGCGCTGCAAACCGATTCTGGAAGTGTTCGAAGCGCTGACGCACGCGGTGTTCGGGATTGTGAATATCGTGATGAAGTTGGCGCCGCTGGGTGCGTTTGGGGCGATGGCGTTTACGGTTGGGAAATTCGGATTGTCGTCGCTGGGACCGCTGTTGAAACTGATTGTTGTGTTTTACCTGACTTCCCTGCTGTTTGTGCTGCTGGTTCTGGGACTGATTTGCAGCGCATGCGGATTCAGCATTCTGAAGTTTTTGCGGTACATCAAGGAAGAGATTGTGCTGGTGCTGGCGATCAGTTCGTCGGAGCCGGCGATGCCAACGCTGATGGCCAAGCTGGAAAAGCTGGGATGTTCGAAGGCGCTGGTGGGGTTGATTGTGCCGACGGGCTACACGTTTAACACCGATGGCACGAGCATGTATATGACGCTGGCGGCGCTGTTTGTGGCGCAGGCTACCGGAACGCATTTGACGTTGATGCAGCAGTTGACGATTTTGGCGGTGGCGATTCTGACGTCGAAGGGCGCGAGCGGGGTGCAGGGGGCTTCGTTTATTGCGCTCGTGGGGACATTGATGGTGATACCGACGATTCCGGTGGCGGGGATGGCGCTGATATTGGGGATCGACCGGTTTATGAGTATGTGCCGGGCGACGGTGAACATGATTGGGAATGGAGTGGCGACGGTGGTGGTGTCGCGGTGGGAGAAGGAAGTGGATGCGGCGACGTTGCAGAAGAATTTGGCGGTGGAGTAGGTTTGCCGAAATCGGGACCCTGAGAAATCCAGAAAAGAATTAGTCTCGATACCGAAAAGCAGATCCCTCACCCCGCAAAAGACGCGGGATTCGGGATGACAATGCGCGGGAGCATTGATCGTCGACGGAGATAAGAGGATTAGTGGCAGATCGGTACGACATTGTGGTGGCGGGGGCCGGGCACAACAGCCTGATTACGGCGGCGTATCTGGCTAAGGCTGGGTATCGCTGCGTGATTCTGGAAGGGCGGCCGATTGTTGGCGGCGGGGTGAAGTCGGCTCATTTGACGCTGGAAGGATTTGTGCATGATGTTTGTTCTTCGGCGCACAACGGGATTCATGGGAATCCGCTGATTCGAAACGACGAGCTGAAGCTGGGCGAGTACGGCCTGGAATACATTTATCCCGATCCCGTGTTTCACATGCCGTTTCCCGACGGCAGTTATCTGACGCAGTGGCGCGACCTAGACCGCACTTGCGGGGAGTTCGCGAAATTTTCCAAAAAAGATGGCGAGGCGTACCGGCGGATGATCACGGAGTATGAAACCGTGAAGCCGCTGCTGAATGCGGTGACGTTTTCGCCGGTGGGATTTGGAAAATCTCTGAACGAGCTGTTGGCTGCGCATCCGCAGGGAAAAATCTGGCAGCGGCGGCTGGCGATGTCGGCGTGGGAGATTCTGAGAGAGACGTTTGAGGACGATCATTGCCGGGCGTTCATGATGGGGTGTCCTTATTCCCTGCAGCCGGTGCTGGATCCGGCGACGGCGCGGGCGGCGTATATTCCGCTGCACCAGCAGAGGGAGAGCCGGCCGCTGCCGAAGGGTGGTTCGGGCGCGCTGACGGCGGCGCTGGCGCGATTGATTGAGGCGCATCAGGGAACGATTCTTACGAACAAGTGGATTAAGGCGCTGATTATTGAAAATGGGAAATGCGTTGGCGTGGAGTGCGGTGACGGGACTTCGTACCGGGCGGAGAAGGCCGTGGTTTCCACGATTCACATCAAGCACCTGGTGGACATGGCGCCGAAAGAATTGTGGGGCGAGGATTTTCTGGAAGGTGTGGAGACGTGGGAAGCGGGGCTGACGCTGTTTGCGACGAACTACGCGACGACGGAGCCACCGAAGTATGCAACCAAGGATGGCGTGGTTTCGCCCGTGCATTCGGGATTCATGATCAGCTCGGAGCGGGCGATGCGGATGAGCCTCGACTACAAGTCCGGCTCGGTAAACTTTGAAAATCCTTCTCTGCACGTGATCTGCTGCAGCCTTGCTGATCCATCACGGGCGCCAGCGGGGATGCATACGGTGAAGATCGTCGCTTACCAGCCTTATCAATTGAAGGAAGGGCCGGAACATTGGGGCGCGATCCGGCAGCAGGTTTCGGATGCGAATCTGAAGTTCTTGCGGAAGTTCTCGCCGAATCTTACAGACGATAAGATTTTGGCGTGGACGATTGAGAGTCCATTGGATCTGGAGCGCATGAATCCTCACAACTGGCACGGGAGTTGCCATGCGGGAGGGTCGGGGCCGGCGCAGTCGGGGGCGATGCGGCCGATGGCGGGGTATGCTCAGCATCGGATGCCGATTGCGGGGTTGTATCAGACGGGGGCGACTACTCATCCCGGTGGATCGGTTACGGGCGGGCCGGGGAGGAATGCGGCGGTGGTGATGTTGAAGGATTTTGGGACGAGTATTGAGGAAGTGGTTAGGGGGAAGGCATGAAAGCGAAGAGGCGTGAAGCGAAGACATGATTTGGGTGGAGGCTACAAGCACCTGCTGGACTCCTGCTTGAAAAGCGGTTCCCGGACATACGGGTAGTAGGATCGAGATGTCCGGTTAGGCGTGCCGGCTCAGACGGTCGACGCAACACCATCCACTGAGTTGATTCGACAATGCTTCCCCGGGAGAAGCGATCTTTTTAGCTGTACTCGGTCAAACCCTAGCCAGGGTGGTGTTTCGACTGATCTAACCCTAGCGAGCGATTTAGCCTTTGTTTTCAATGCAAGCCGGGTTCGACCCGAGTGTTGCGTCGACCCATTGAGACCACCCGACTAATCAGGAGTTTGTTGTACTATTTGCTTCCAGAGGCATGCCCGTTTGCAAAACCGTCGACCCAACGTGACAGCACAAGTTCTGCTGTTCCTGTTGGAAGTGTTTCGGCCGGTCTTTTGGATAATCCGTTTTATCTTTCGGTCGATTAACCTCGTTTTGTTTTCTTGGTGGGTCAATCGGCTTTTCGACCGTTGGATTCGCAACGGCTTTGCTGCCGATATTAGAGGTGCAATTCCAGCTTTATTCGACCTGCACGGAGGAAAAGTTATTCGGGACCCGAAGCCTGAAACCAACGACGGCGGAATGGACTACGTCTGCATTTCCACTCCGACACTGCTCTTCAAATTTCGTCGCTGGCATCGCGAAAACTATGGAGTTGAGGTCGCCCCGCCATTCGCTGCAAAGGAATCATTTGAACTACTGGACATCTTGAACGCATTGGACACAACGGTTGTTCCAGACCGTAACTTCATGAACCTCATGGACACAAGTTGGCGTTACTGGGGTGAACTGCTAGAGCCACGCTTCAAACTGCTCGAACACGCCTTTAGCTCGGAGCATTTCCAAGAAACGAAAAAACATATCATTGGCATGCCAAGGTCCTGGTAAACGCGGTAACCGGAGAAGTGGGTACTGAAGCCAAATTTGGGTGGATTCAGTGCCCGAGCCTTGCAGTGCAAGTAAGAATGGCCGCTCTTGAGGATGTTATTCCACCCAGGTTTGCTGGCCGAAGGCGATTTGCCAGTGACCGTTGTGTTTTTCGAAGAGGCGGGTCACGTGGAGGACTTTGCCGTGGAGGGGCTTGTGTTCGGAGCGCATGACGGCGGCGTCTCCGAGGACGCAGACTTTCATTGAGGTTACTTCGGCGGGGATCAGGGTGGTGTTGGTGCGGCGGAGTTCGGTGATCATGGTTACGCGATCGGCTTTGTTCAATGGGGTGCCGCCGTCGGGAGTTACGAAAATAAAATCGTCGGTGAAGTTGGGAGTCCAGGCTTCGACGTCGTTGGTGAGGACTGTTCGCTCGACCGCCTGCCACATGGAGACGACTTCCTGTTCGGCGGCGGTGTCCGGTTTGTAGGGAACGGTCTTGCAGGGATTTTCGCAGGGGACGGTCTGGCCGTTGCTTGGGGCGCCGAAGCCGCTGCGTTTCTCGGGATTCTTTTCGGCTTTGTTGGTTTCCTGATAGACGAGGAGTTGCCAGGCTTGCGCGCGCTTGACCCAGACCCTGATGAATCGCACAGAAGCGTTTGGCGAAGGGATGCGGTGGTTGCCGTGGATGAGGACCACCTGGCCGGCGTTGATGATTTTTACGTCGGCGTCGGATTCGGACGCGAGAGAAGCCAGGGCCGGAAGAATCTCGGATTTTGAGCGGGTCTTGCCCGTGCGGTCTGTCCAGGTGAATTCCGGATCGAGCAGTTTTTCAACGCTGGACTGGTCGGCTTTGTTGATGGCCGCGGTCAGCGAGTGGTCGGCGGCGAGAACACCATCCTGCGGCGAGGCGGGGGTCGGCGAGGCGAGGGCGAGCACCGCCAGGAGCAAAATGACTGTATTAAGGTTGCGTGGCGCCGAGCGCATGAGGTGCCTCCAGGAACGTGGGTGAGAGTGGTCTAACCGCTAAACCACACGGAAGATGTAGCGAGCAGTATCATAATTTTAAATGGGTTACAACGAGGAAACGCTTGACGAGGCAAATGTATGGTGGCAGAGTAACCAGACCAATCGGTTGAGTTCTTGAGCGGCTGATGCCGGACCAATTCGACATTGTCGTCACGGGAGCGGGGCACAACAGCCTGATCGCGGCGGCGTATCTGGCCAAGGCCGGGTACCGCTGCCTGGTGCTGGAGAGCCGCGCGCTGGTCGGCGGCGGAGTGAAGACGACGCAGCTTACTCTGCGCGGATTCAAGCATGATGTTTGTTCTTCAGCGCATGTTTTGATTCAGGACAGTCCGATCCTGCGCGACGACGAACTTGGGCTTGGCCAGTACGGGCTGGAGTATCTCTTCCCCGATCCGGTTGTTCACCTTCCCTTCCCCGACGGCAGCTACATCACGCAGTGGCGCGACATGGAGCGGACTTGCGAGGAGTTCGCCAAGTTTTCAAGGAAGGATGCCGCGGCTTATCGGCGGATGATGACGGAGTATGAGGAGGTGAAGCCGCTGTTCGCGGCGACTTCGTATACGCCGGTGGGATTTGGAAAGGCTTTGAACGAGCGGCTGGCGGAGCATCCGAAGGGAAAGATCTGGCAGCGGCGGCTGGCGATGTCCGCGTGGGAAATTATTCGCGACAATTTTGAGGACGAGCACTGCCGGGCGTTCATGGTGTGGATGGCGTATCAGACAGTTGAGCCGCCGGAAGCCGCGGCGACGGGCCGGCTGGCTTATGCGATTTGCGCGGGACGGCAGCGGTGGAGCTGGACGACGCCGAAGGGCGGCTCAGGAACCTTGACGCAGGCGCTGGCGCGGTTGATCGAAGCGCACGGCGGGACGATTTTGACGAATAAAACGATCGAGCGGCTGATCGTCGAGAACGGAAAATGCACGGGCGTGGAGTGCACGGACGGTAGTTCGTACAAGGCCGAGAAGGCGGTGCTTTCGACGATTCATATCAAGCACCTGGTGGACATGGCGCCGAAGGAAGCGTTTGGAGAGGATTTTCTTTCCGGCGTGGAGACGTGGAAGGCGGGGATCACGCTTTTTGCCACTCACTATGCGACGACGGAGCCGCCGAAGTTTCCGGTGAGCGGGGGCACGATTTCTTCGGTGGCGGCGGGGACGATGGCGACGCCGGAGCGCGGGTTGCGCGTTGGGTACGATTTTGCGATGCGTAATGTGAATGTGGAAGAGCCGCCGTTGTTGGTGGTGTGCAGTACGGTGGCGGACCCTTCGCGGGCGCCGGTGGGAATGCATACGATTAAAGTTATTGGGAACCAGCCGTATGAGTTGAAGGAAGGGCCGGAGCACTGGGACACGATCAAGAACGAAGTTTCGGATGCGAACTTGAAGTACTTGAGAAAGTTTGCGCCGAATTTGACGGACGATAAGATTTTGGCGCGGATTGTGGAAAGTCCGCTCGACCTGGAGCGGATGAATGCGCACAATTGGCATGGAACTTGCCATGGCGGGGCGCAGAATGCGGCGCAGTCTGGCGGACTGCGGCCGGTGCCGGGTTGGGCGCAGCATCGAATGCCGATTGCGGGTTTGTATCAGACGGGGGCGACGACTTATCCGGGGGGATCGGTTTCTGGCGGGCCGGGGAGAAATGCGGCGGCGGTGATGTTGAAGGATTTTGGAACGAGTATTGAGGCAGTGGTGAAGGCGAAGGGGTAGAGGGAATGACGAAGTTTACGCGGCGGCGGTTTGTGAAGGGTGCGGCGATTGCGCCGTTGGCTGTGAAGCACATGGCGCTGCAGCAGGTGACGGCGCCGTCGGATCGTTACGACATTGTGGTCGCGGGCGCTGGGCACAACAGCCTGATTACGGCGGCGTATCTGGCGAAGGCGGGTTACCGCTGCCTGGTGCTGGAGGGGCGGCCGAAGATTGGCGGCGGCGTGAAGACGGCGGAGTTGACGCTGAAGGGTTTTCATGACGACTGCTGCTCGACGGCGCATGTTTTTATTCAGGACAATCCGCTGATCAAGAATGACGAGTTGAAACTGGGCGAGTATGGGTTGGAGTACATCGATCCGGACCCGATGTTTCACGTGCCGTTTCCGGATGGAAGCTACATCACGCAGTGGAGGGATGTGGACCGGACTTGCGCGGAGTTCGCGAAGTTTTCGAAGAAGGATGCAGCGGCTTACCGGAAGATGCTGGCGGACCTGGACGCGATTCGTCCTTTGCTTGCGGCGGGATCGTTTACGCCGATTGGATTTGGGAAGCCGCTGAACGATCAACTGGCGCAGGTGCCGCATGGGAAATTGTGGCAGCGGCGGCTGGCGATGTCGGCGTGGGACGTGATTCACGACACATTCGAGGACGATCACTGCAGGACGTTTATGTTGTACATGTCGCATCTGGCGGCAGAACCGCCGGATGCGCCGGTCACTGGCAGGTTGGCGTACGGAGCGCCGCGGCAACAGCATAGCGGGCGGCCGTTGCCCAAGGGTGGATCGGGAGCGTTGACGGAGGCGCTGGGTAAGTTTATTGAGGCGCACGGCGGGACGATTCTGGTGAACAAGTGGGTGAAGAGCCTGATCGTGGAGGACAAGAAGTGCGTGGGAGTGGAGTGCAGCGACGGGAGCGCTTATCGGGCTTCGAAGGCCGTGGTATCGACGATCCACATCAAGCACCTGGTGGACATGGCGCCGAAGGAAATGTGGGGCGAGGATTTTCTGTACGGCGTGGAAACGTGGCAGGCGGAAAATGCGATGTTTGTGACGCATTATGCGACGAGCGAGCCGCCGATTTATAAAGTGGATGGCGGGACGCTTTCGCCGGTGGAATCGGGGGTGCTGGCGTCTCCTTATCGCGCGTTGCGTTTTGGATATGACGATACGCGCGGGGTGATCAATCTGGATGAGCCGCCGCTGCAGGTGATCTGCTGTAGCGTGGCGGATGCGACGCGCGCGCCCAAGGGGATGCACACGCTGAAGGTGCTTGGCTGGCAGCCGTACATGTTGAAGGAAGGGCCGGAGCACTGGGACAAGATCAAGTATGACGTCTCGGATGCGAACCTGAAATATTTGCGGAGGTTCGCGCCGAATTTGACGGACGACAAGATTTTGGCGCGGTTTGTGGAGAGTCCGCTGGATTTGGAGCGGATGAATCCGCATTTCTGGCACGGCAGCGCGCACGCGGGGGCTCAGAGCGCGGCGCAGACTGGGGCGCTGCGGCCGATGGCGGGTTGGGCGCAACATCGGATGCCGATTGCGGGGTTGTATCAGACGGGGGCGACGACGCATCCGGGCGGATCGGTTACGGGCGGGCCGGGTCGGAATGCGGCGACGGTGATGCTGAAGGATTTTGGGACTTCGATTGAGGAAGTGGTGGGAAAGAAAGCCTGAGCTGCGGGATCGATGCGAAATTTATTTTTGGCGCGAGGAGAGGCGATGATGCGGAGCGCGAGGAACGGGACGTTGAGGGCGGCGGTGCAGGCTCTGGCTTTGCTTCTTTGTCTGGGCGGGACGGCGAGTGCGCAGAAGACGGCGAAGAAAATGGTGCCGGATAACCCGAGTCCGCACCCGGCGCCGGAGCAGCCGATTCCCTACAGCCACAAGCAGCATCTGGCGTTCAGCCTGCCGTGCGCGAAGTGCCATACGAATCCGGAGCCGGGGAAGCTGATGACGTTTCCGGAGACGGCGACTTGCATGCAGTGCCACGTAACGATTGCGAAGGATAAGCCGGGGATTCAGAAGCTGGCGACATATGCGAGTTCGAAGGAGCCGATACCGTGGGTGCGCGTATATAAGGTATTGCCGGGGATTGGGTGGTCGCATCGCGCGCACCTGGCGGCGGGAGTAAAATGTGAGACGTGCCACGGGGCGGTGGCGGAGATGGCCACGATGTCGGAAGTGACCAGCGTTACGACGATGTACAGCTGCCTGAACTGCCACGAGATGAACCACGCGAAGGCATCCTGCGACACCTGCCACAAGCACTGATTACCGCCGCGCGTGTTTTGAGGGGACCTGGTATGGCAACCGGCTTGGAACTGGAAATCAACGGGAAGAAATATTCGGTTGCGTATCCGCCGGATACGCCGCTGCTGTACGTTTTGAGGGATGAGCTTGGACTGACCGGGACGAAGTATGGCTGCGGCGAGGGAATGTGCGGGGCTTGCACGGTTCTGCTTGCGGGGACGGCGCGGCGGTCGTGCCAGATTCCGGTGAGCGCCGCGGTTTCGAAACCCATTACAACTATTGAAGGGCTGGAAAAAGACGGCGCGTTGCATCCGGTGCAGCAGGCGTTCCTGGATGCCGGGGCGTTTCAGTGCGCGTACTGCACTTCGGGGATGATCATGAGCAGCGTTTCGCTACTGCAGGCGAATCCACGGCCGAGCGCCGAGCAGATTGTGCAGTCGCTGCAGGGGAACATCTGCCGCTGCGGGACGCATCCGCGAATTCTGGAGGCGGTGCAGCGAGCGGCGGAGACGATGCAGGGGCGGTCGAAATGAAAAAGACGGAGGAGACATTTCTGCTGGAGCCGGAGCGTTACGAATTCCGGGCGGTGCCGATGCACCAGTTTGCGCTGGAACGGCGCGATTTTTTAAAACTTTTTGGGGCGGGATTGGCTGTGTTTGCGGTGGCCAAGGATGTTTCCGCGATGCAGGAAACGGCGCCGGGTCCGCGCGGATTTCACAATGAAGAATTGCCAAAGGAAATCGGGGCTTGGCTGCATATCGGAGAGGACGGAACGGTAACGGGTTTTGCGGGGAAGGCGGAGATTGGGCAGAACGTGCGCACTTCGCTGGCGCAGACGATTGCGGATGAACTGGGCGTGGCGTTTGCGAGTGTGCGGATGGTGCTGGGGGATACGGCGCTGACTCCGTTTGACGCGGGGACGTTTGGCAGCAGGACGACAGCGACGATTACGCCGCAACTGCGGAAGGTGGCGGCCGCGGCGCGGGATCTGCTGGTGGCGAAGGCGGCGAAGCGGTGGAATGTGCCGGCGGAAAAGCTGGTGGCTGGCGATGGAAAAGTTTCGGACCCGGCTTCGGGCAAATCGCTGCGGTATGCGGAATTGGCGCGGGAGGACATCGGCGGGCAAAAACCTCCGGCGGAAGATCCGATCAAGCCTGCTTCACAATGGACCGTGGCCGGGAAACCCGTTCCGAAGGTGGATGCGCGGGAATTTGTGACTGGGGGGCATCGCTATACGACGGACCTGCGGCCGGAAGGGATGCTATACGGGAAGATTTTACGGCCACCGTCTTTCGGCGCGACGTTGAGTTCGTATGACGATTCGGCGGCCAAGGCGATGAAGGATGTGGTGCTGGTGCGCGACGGCGATTTTGTGGGGGCGGCTGCTCCGACCGTTGCCGCAGCCGAGGCTGCACTTGGCGCGGTTCGAGTGCAGTGGAAGGAAGTGCCGCAGATTTCCGATGGGGAGATTTTTTCGCACCTGAAGAAAAATGCGCAGCCCTCGAAAGAGCCGCGCTTCCGGCAAGCGAAAGGCTCGATGGAAGACGGCCTGGCGGCAGCGGCGCACAAACTGGACGCGAGCTATACGGTTGCCTACATCGCGCATGCGCCGCTTGAACCGAGAGCGGCGGTGGCGCAATGGACCGATGGAAAACTGACGGTGTGGATGGGGACCCAGCGGCCGTTTGCGGTTCGCGACGACCTGGCGGACATTTTTCATGTGCCGGAAAAAAATGTGCGCGTGATTGTGCCGGACACCGGATCGGCTTACGGCGGAAAGCACACGAGTGACGCGGGATTGGAGGCGGCACGTTTGGCGAAGGCGGCCGGAGGGCGTCCGGTAAAGCTGGTTTGGACGCGCGAGGAAGAATTCACCTGGGCGTATTTCCGGCCGGCGGGAGTGATTGACATAAAGAGCGGAATCGCGGCGGACGGGAAATTGACCGCGTGGGAGTTTCACAACTATCACTCCGGAATGTCGGGGATCGATACGCCGTATGCGGTGGCGAATCAGGTGACCGAATACCACCAGGTGCCGCTGGTGCTGCGCAGCGGCTCGTACCGAGGGCTGGCGGCGACGGCGAATCATTTTGCGCGGGAGACGCACATGGACTCGCTGGCGCATGCGGCCGGCGTGGATCCGCTGGAATTCCGGCTGAAGAATCTTACCGACGCGAGAATGCGCGCGGTGCTGGAAACCGGAGCGAAGTCGTTTGGATGGCCGCGGCAGAAAAGCGGAGAGGGGCAGGGATTCGGCGTGGCGGCTGGATACGAAAAGGGCAGCTATGTGGCCACGTTCGCGGAGATTTTCGTGGACCGGAAGAAGAATTCCGTGACCGTGAAAAAACTGGTGGAAGTTTTCGAATGCGGGGCGATTGTGAATCCCGACGGGCTGCGCAACCAGGTGGTGGGAGCGATGATTCAGGGGCTGGGCGGCGCGCTGTTCGAGTCCATCCAGTTTGAGAAGGGACGCATCTCAAACGCGCACTTTTCGAGTTATCGCGTGCCGCGGTTCAAGGATGTGCCGGAGATCGAGGCGATCCTGCTGGACCGCAAGGACATTCCCTCGGCGGGAGCCGGAGAGACGCCGATCATGGCGATCGCGCCGGCGATCGGGAATGCCTTCTTTGACGCTACGAATGTACGGCTGACGAAGTTGCCGCTGCAACCTGAACTTCATTTGCTGGGCTGATTCTACTGACGCTGAGAGAGAGGCGGCGCGAGGCGAGCCATGTGATGGTCGTCACCAAAGCCTGACCGAGCCCTGGTCGTTAACTCAACCAAGTTCTACTCGGTCGAGAGAGCCGAAACTGTCCTCAATCAGCCAAATCGATGTGGATGCATAAAAGAAAATTCAGACCCAAGACCAACGTGCCAAAAGACGGAACGTGGGGCACCCGGCAGAAGCTCACTTCGCTATTTCCAGGCTGGCCAGCTTCAAGTTATCGCCGTCCACGCTGCCCTTCATGGTGACGTGATGTCCGGCATGGGCCGCAACCTTGTCCTGTGCGTCAATCATGTAGACTTTGTGGTCCGCGTCGTTCACAAAGACATACTTTGCGCCCTTTTCCTTCACGCACTTCGTGGCGCATTCGGCGTGCCTCTCGTTTGCGCCTTTGGCTCCGCAGGCGCTGTCGGAAATATATCCCGTCCAGGCATAAAAGGATCCCTCTCTGCGTACATCAGATTGGTATGGCGTAATCGACGAAACCACTACCTTGTCGTCTCCAAATGATCCGGTCAGTAAGACCGGTCCCTTTCCAACAAAAGTCTCGGCAAGCGCCTGGTCCTTGGCATCTATCGTATAAAATTTGGCTTCCATCTCGCAGACGCCATAGACCACATCCTCCTTAAGCTCTTTACCCTCTTTCCGTCTTTGTTCATTCTCGTCGTGGCTCTTCTTTACACAATTAACAGCGCATATTCCGTGTTTCGGTTCCAACGCCTTTGGTGAACATTTGCACTGACTGTCTGTAACTATTCCCTTAATGGTCTTTTCCTCAGAAGGTTTGCCGACTTGAGTGCCCCGGCTGTTTCCCCCAGATTGCGGCCAAAATAGGAAAAATAGTAAAGGCAGCGTACTTAGTTTAAGCATAAGAGCCTCCAATCTTAACTCTCATAATACTTGTGCTCTAATAAATATACCAGATATCAGTTAACGTACATTATATCCTCGCCGTACTCTCTAATTTGTCGGCTTCAGCGTTTCTGCAAGTTCTTTCTCTCTGACGGCTTCATCTCCGTTTCCATTCTTGCTGAGTGCAGTGGCGAGATTTGAATGTGCCAACCAGCTCTTGGGCACCAGTTTGGTCGTCTCACGATATGCGGCGACTGCATCAGCGTAGCGGTGCTTGGCAATGAGGCAATTGCCGTAGTGGAGCCATGTGGCTGGATTTTCCTTTGTCAGGCCTAGAGCGCGCTCGTAGGCCGCAATCGCACCGTCGATTTTGTTAATTTCGTAGTATTCGAAAGCTAGATTTGCGGCCGCTTGAGAAAATTGAGAATCCAGTTTAAGTGCGGATGAGAATGCGTCGATAGATGCCTCAGGATTCTGTTTCAAATGCCACGCAACCCCAAGATAGAAATACGCCCGCGAACGTTCCTTGCTTGAAAGCCCGCTCTGTTTCGTCCACCTTTCGTACACCGCCAGGGCGTTGTCTACATCTTTATTCTTTTGGTAGAGGGCACCTCCAATCAGCGGGTAGAAGTCGGCTAAAATCTTAGTGCCTACTTGACGGAAGGCTTCGGTCACCTCCCTTTCGTTAGGGCGAAATGGTCCTGCCTCAACTAGCTCGTTATTGTCGATTCTCACCCGGAGTTTCGCCCCTTCTTGCAGAAGGAGCAAATCCCCCGTAACTACTTTTTGATCGTACCGCAATTTTGCCAGTTCTGATTCTAGGCGCTCCGCTGACAATCCTCCAATCTCCACGCCGACATGGATTGTTTCCTGGTTTAGATCAGCAATGAAACTCGTGGGTTTTTCAACATTCTCCTTTGCGAGCTCCGCCATATAGGAAGTGGATTCATCAACTAATTGCTTAGTCTCATCTGCCAAGAGGTTGCTCGCTGCTCTACCGCCGAATGGAATTCGCGGGTCTCCTGAAGGGACGATTTCGAATGGTGCAATGATGAGAATCTTTTTGGGATAAACAACACGCAGCACTGATGCATACCCTAGGACGACGATAACCAAGGTGAATGCCAAGGCTGTGATCGCATTTACGGGGTCATCTTTGAACAGTTTGCCCCACCATCCAAGCACGCCGCGAATCCCATGAAAGAGCTCCGCCACGATTCTCCATATTGTTCGCGAGGCCTTTATTCCAGCACCGTATGCATCTGCGAGAACCTGCTTCACCAATAAGACAAAGCGCTGGAGATTCATCCGATCGGCTTCTCCGATTTTACTATAGAGGGTACTAGATGCGAGAGTTAACTATTCGACATCTGAATTGTCAAGGACATAAAGGTACTGGTGTTTAGCTCCAAATGGATAGAGCATTGTCCGGCGCCGGCGTTTCGCCTACCGCTTAACTTCCTGAACGCGAACCCACGAAGATACGCTGGACGGATTGTGGAGAAAAGGGAAACTGGAAAATCGAAAATGGTGATCTGGAATCGCCAACCTGAACTTCACCTGCTGGGCTAATTCTACTGACGCTGAGAGAGAGGTGGCGCGAGGCGAGCCATGTGATGGTCGTCACCAAAGCCTAGCCGAGCCCTGGTCGTTAACTCAACCGAGTTCTACTCGGTCGAGGGAGCCGACACTGTCCTCAATCAGCCAAATCGATGTGGATGCATAAAAGAAAATTCGGACCCAAGACCCACGTACCAAAACACGGAACGTGGGGCACCCGGCCTGCCCTCGGTCTAGTCGAGAAAAGGAACAACGTCCTGACCATTTACAGGCATCCGGCTGCGCTTAGCTGACAACACCACCAGAACCAAGCCCCGAATCGCAGCAAGTCAGCAAGGAGATTTCAGTTCAAAAATGCGGCAGGTTTTGTGGCGCACGGATTTTACAATTCCGGGCGACACGGGGATTGGGGAAAAGTGCGTTGACTTGAATTTCCTGGCGACGTAACATGCCCACCAAAGGTGCGAACCAGGGCATCTCGAATTACCTTCCGTGCGGTTTCCGTTGTCCGAGGTACCTGCCCTTGCCAGCTCAGCTTGTATCTCACTACCGCATTCTCGGTCCCCTCGGTAGCGGCGGGATGGGCGTCGTGTATCGCGCGGAAGACACCACCTTGCATCGTACCGTGGCGCTGAAGTTTATCTCGGAGGAAGCCGCCGGCAATCTGAAGGTATATGAGCGACTGCGGCGCGAGGCGCGCACCGCATCGGCGCTGAATCATCCGAACATCTGCACGATCTACGAAGTCGGCGAGGATGCCGGCGAGGTTTTCATTTCCATGGAATATGTGGAGGGGCATACGCTGGCCGAGGTCATCAATCACGAACCTCTGCCTATCGACGCCGCGCTTCGTTACGCCCGCCAAATCTCTTCGGCGCTGGCACACGCTCATGAGCGCGGCGTTCTGCACGGCGATCTGAAGCCCCTGAACATTATCGTGACGCCGCTCGGAGAGGCGAAGATTCTGGATTTCGGCCTGGCGCGGCGAACCAATCCGGAATTTGACCGGCAAACACTGGAGACGATGTCCACCGACAGCAAGCTGGGGGAGGGGGGCACGCTCCCGTACATGGCGCCGGAGCAGATCGAGGGCCGCGCGGCGTCTCCTCGTACGGATATCTGGTCGTTTGGTATTGTGCTGTACGAAATGCTGACGGGAATTCGCCCGTTCCAGGGGGACAATCACTATCAACTTTGCCACTCGATTCTTCACGACAGCACGCGTCCTCTGCCGGCGCGGTTTCCCCCCGGCCTGGCCACCATCGTTTCCCGCTGTCTGGAAAAAGAACCAGCGCGCCGATACCAGAGAGCGAGTGAAGCACGCGCAGCGCTGGAAACTCTGAGTCACAGCAGCGAACAGAGTAGTTTCCAGCCGCGCGCAAGCACCATACACCGCCGGCGCGCGTTGCTCGGAGCAGTGGCGCTGGTCGTCCTGGTTGCGACTGGCATCCTGGCCACCCGTGGAAATTGGTTCTGGAAGCACAATGCTTCCGGCGAAGTGCTCTCGCCGGTCCTGCTCAGCGTGCTCCCTCCGAACACCAGTGGGGACGCTTCTCAGGCGGCCTTCGATAACGGACTTGCGGACACTTTGAACTCGCGTCTTGGCGAACTCAGCGTTCGGCATGCTCTCTCGGTGATTCCCATGAGCTCAACTGTGGAGAAGCAGGTGACGACGGTGGATGCCGCTCGCCAGCAATTTGGCGTCAACCTCGTGCTGGTGTTGAACGTACAAAGGGCCGCAGGGAACGTGCGAGTGAATTACGCCCTGGTGGATGCCCGTTCCCACAGACAGGTGCGCAGCGGCACCGTCACCGCGGCTGCCGCCGACCCATTCGCTTTGCAGGACCGCGTTTTCGAAAACATCGCCGCATCCCTGGATCTTCAGCTTGCTCCTCAGGAAAAGCAGACCTTCGCTGCTCACGGCACCAGCGAGGCAGGGGCCTACGATCTTTACCTGCAAGGCCGCGGCTACCTCCAGGACTACGTTGTTCCGGAAAAAGTGGACAATGCCGTCACGCTGTTCAACCGCGCGCTGGAGAAGGATCCAAACTATGCTGCGGCAACGGCGGGACTTGGCGAAGCGTATTGGCGCAAATACCAATTGGCGCATGACATGCGATGGGCGGATGCGGCCATTTCGAATTGTCAGAAGGCGGCGGACCTCGGGCCGCAACTTGCGGTGGCTCATACATGCCTGGGCCGAGTTTTCCTCGCCAAGGGAAACTACGAAACGTCCGCGCAACAGTTTCGCCGCGCGCTGGAGATTGAACCTGGCAGCGACGATGCGTATGGCGGGTTGGCCATCGCTTACGAGCAGCTAGGCCGCGTTGAGGAGGCAGAGAAGCTCCACAAGCAAGCGATCTCTGCGCGTCCCGCGTATTGGGCCACGTACAATTGGCTGGGGCTTTTCTACATGGCGCATGCGAGGTATGACGAAGCCGTATCCATGTTCACGCAGGTGGTTACGTTGGCTCCGGATAGCTTCACAGGCTATAGCAACATTGGAGCCGTCCGCATTTTGCAGGGGAAATACGGTGAGGCCATCCCGATTCTCCAGCAATCGCTGAACATCCGAGCGACAGCCGACGCGCTCTCCAACCTTGGCACCGCTCATTTTCAGATGCGCCAGTATGCGGAATCCGCCGGAAATCTTGAACAAGCCACGAAGCTTGATGATAAGAACTACGTGATGTGGGGAAATCTCGGAGATGCTTATTACTGGACTCCGGGCAGGCGCGCGGAGGCCGCGGCCGCGTACGCCAGGGCCATCGCGCTGGGAGAGGAAAATCTGCGACTCAATCCGAAAGACGCGCAGCTTCTCGGCTACCTTGCGGAGTACCATGCCATGCGGGGCGAGCGAAAGGCCGCGCTCGGGAAACTCGACGATTGTTTGCGTCTTCAGCCAAACAGCCCAGACCTGCTGCTGAATGCGGGCATCGTCTATCAGCGGCTCGGCGAAACAAATCGCGCCCTGGACGCATTGGAGAAGGCAAAAGCTTTGGGCGTTACGCCAGAAATGCTTCGCGACACACCGAATTTTGATGTTCTAAGCGATAATCCGCGGTTCCAGGGCCTCATCCAAGGCGCTTCGAAAAAATAAGGAGGTGTTATGCGTGTTTCCCGACTCGGGTTCTGGGTTTCTGGCAGCCTGTTCGCTGTTCTTTTGTTGTGCATCCTGGGGAGCCTCGGCTGTGACATGAAACCGGCAGCAGTAAACGCCAAAAAGACGAAGACATTCGACTGCGGCAAAGAACAAGATATAACCGTGGACCTGCAAAAGAAGAATGGGGTGGATAAGCAAGCAGTGTACGTTTGCGATGGAGATACAGTGGTTTGGAAACCGGCGAATGGTGTAAACAGCTTCGTGGTCCATTTCACCGGTGATTGTCCGCTTACTTCGTGCACCTCCGATATAACGAACAACACAGCCCAAACCGCCGCGACGCAACCGGCTGAGCTAACGGTCTACAAGTACACGCTCACAATTAACGGGACCCAAGTGTTTGATCCTCACGTGGTTGGCGGTGGCGGCTACTCTGTTACGCATTAGAGGTGATTGAGGATCGGAGTGAGACCGTACCTGGAAGTGCGGGAAACCAACGCGCGGCGAAGAATCTGGTGGACGTGGCCGGGATCGAACCGGCGACCCCCTGCTTGCAAAGCACGAAACTCTGCTCCAACAATTCCACTGGAAACTTTAACTACTAACCTTTCCAACAAATCGGGGAATCTGCTTTTCGCTCAAAAGTAACCCGAATGGAATGAAAATGTTGGATTCTTGCACAGTTGGTGCACAGTCGGCAAAATTCCCAGTATGAGCCTCATTGGTTCTCCAGGGAGAAGTAGAGATTCAATACCAGCCCGACTGAATTCACTTGCTGGTTCGGGTGCTTGCCCGTGTTATTGTCATGTTCGAAGTAGAGATTGAATTGGACATGCTTCCCTACAGGGAACAAACTGCCCGCGTAGAGTGACATCGTGCTCCACTTGCTGTACTGACTCTCGTAAAACGGCTCGCCGGCGAGATACGGGATGAAGTGATACGAACGGACCGCAAGAGTGCGTTGCAGCGTCAATTTGTTCCGATAACGCCACGAAAATAAATCATTTTTCCAGTCCAAATCGAACCGGTTCCGGTCGGAGAGGAAGAACCCCGCCCCCAGAGGAAAGTTCGACGTTGCCGCTTCGATCAACCGAGTTTCCGGGGAAGCATCCGGTGAATTATCTGGCCATCGCTGTGGCTATCGCAATCGGGGGAGCACTCGGGGCCGCACGGGTGGCTCGTACGATGAGCAAGAAGATTACGCGTATAGCTACGCGAGCGGCAGTCACCGCTAATTTGGTGGCCGCAACTCTGGTGATCCTTACTTCACCATTTGCGCTACCCGTATCGACAACGCATGTCACGTCAGGCGGAATTTTCGGGATTGGGTTGCTCCGCAAAGGCGAGGCCAACTGGAGCAAGGTGCGTGAGATCCTGCTGGCCTGGATAGCCACGCTGCCCTTAGGGGCGGTGTCGGCATCGCTCGCCTTCACGTTGCTCCGCGTCTGGCGACCCTAAAAAAAAGTGTCAACTCTTGTAAGTCGGCTTACCGCACAAGTCGGGCCCAGTACCAACATCTCCGATAACCGCGAAACAAATCGTTGTACAATACGCACACGCTGTATGCCACGGTGCACCCTCCCGCCCGGAAATTGAGATTCCGAGTTTGCACTCAGAATCGAGTCGTTCCCAAGAAAGGACCACCTATGAGAAAAAGATTGGTTATGCTTGCAGTCTGTTTGACAATAACTTTCCCTCTATTTGCTCAGAAGAAGGAAGAGGAGCGTCTCTCAAATGCGGCCACCGCTATGCAGACGATCCTTGGCGAGAACAATGGCCTTCCCAAGAGCATCCTTGATCAGGCCGATTGCGTTCTGATCTTCCCAAGCGTAAAAAAAGTAGCCATCGGAATTGGCGGCAGTTACGGCCGAGGCGCGCTGGTTTGCCGTACGGGCGCAAAGATGAATGGTGGATGGGGCGCGCCAGCTATGTACAAGCTCGACCAGGGTAGCATCGGCCTACAACTCGGTTCCACGGCAACAGATTTTGTGCTGGTCGTCATGAACCAAAAGGGCGCGGACCAAATCTTGAATGGGAAGACAAAGCTGGGTGGCAATGCCGCCGCGGCTGCGGGTCCCACGGGTGCTCAAGCTACTGGTTACAACGCCGATGCGATGAAGGCGGACGTTCTAACGTACTCACGGTCAAAGGGACTGTTTGCTGGGGTCTCGCTAGAAGGCGCTTCGATGGACACCGACGACGATGCCAACAAAGATTTGTATGGCAAGCAGATGAGTGCGAAGGAAATCATCTCGGGCGGCCAGGCAGTTATTCCAGCAGCCAAGCCACTTGTTGACGCGCTCGACAAGGCATCACCCGCGCACAAGTAAGTCCCCTCAAGGAAATTCAATTTGGCTTGAAACGAATCCGCAACTCCTGGTTAGTCGGCAGACCAGACCGGACAAGTGGAGGCTAGTACGCACATGTCCGGTAACCGCGTTAACCGGGAACATCCGTTGATGATGCGTTGCCATGTGTCAAATTGAACAGACTGCGCTCGGTTTCGATGAAATCATATAGTGGGGTTTCTTATGCAGAGTGAGCAAGAAGAGTTCCAGGAAGCCACGATAGGCCATGTCAAGAAGGAAATGGCGATGCCGCGAATGGCCCAATCTGTGCGGCATGCACTGTCCCAACAGAATGGGACGCCCAATCAACCCTTGAGGTCTAAGGTAAAGGCCCTGCCCAAAATTTCATTCGATTTGGGCGGAGTGGTCACACTGGATGAAAGCTTCGCGGCAGGAGGGACTATTTTCTCTCAAGGCGATACTGCCGACACGCTCATGTACATTCAGAGGGGCCGCGTGAAACTCTCCGTGACTTCCAAGGATGACAAGGTGGCAATTGTCGCTGTTCTGGGGCCAGGCGATTTTCTTGGTGAAGCGTGCCTTGGGAGTCAGAATATTCGTGTAAGGACCGCCACCGCGATTGCCCCCACGGCTCTACAAGTCATTGAAAGGAACGAGATGATCCGGGCGATACGCACCGACCATGCGCTCTCCTACGCCTTCCTGTCTTATCTGATTTCGCGCAATATTTGCATCGAGGAGGATTTCGTCGACCAGGTCTCTCAAAGCGGCGAGATGCGGTTAGCGCGCGCACTTCTTCTGCTCGCAGCGAAGGGGAATCGGGGCAAGCTTCACAGATTGGCCGGAATATCGCAAGAGACCCTGGCAACGATGATCGGCACGACACGCCCGCGCGTGAACTTCTTTATGAATAAGTTCAGAAAGCTTGGCTTCATCAAGTACCGCGCCCGTCCCGACCAGAACGACGAGATGCAGATCAACACCTCCCTTTTGGCCAAGGCTCTCTGCAAATAGCTTCAGCTCGCGCCTCGGAGGCCGAAAGTCTGGAACGACTTCAACCCACTTGTGAATGATTTGGCTAATGGGGATCTTTTGTGGCCCTCGGGTGCTCGGCACAAACATGAGAAGCGAACTCGTTGTCGCGTTCCCCTCCGAACTTCGTCTTCATCTCTTCAATGGAATTGCCAACCAACGGCCATGAAGGGTTGAAAACCCAAGCGCATTCGGAGCAAGCCCAACCCTGAAAATTCGGTCTTTCGACCCATACTAGTTTGCGATGCATCGGACCCATGACCACCTCGCGATTTGGTGTGGTTATGTTCTTGCGAATGACTGTGTGGCAGCAGTCTTCCGCCACTGCGAGGACAAAAACCGCGCTCATCATTGCGCTGAGCAGGGTTCCGCGCGAGCCATCGATTGTCGAACACACCTCAATATCGAGCTGAATGCACGAGGCCTAAACTTAGCGATAGGAGAGGGTTGCTGTCTGTGGGGTATCCAACACTGCAGAGAATTTGCTATCTCAGTCCGAGTTCATCCTCGAGCTGTTGAATGACACCGTAACACTCACAAGCGGAGCTCTGGAGTTTCCTGCGGTTCACAACCTTCACCGCGCCTCGCACGTAATCTATAATCCCTTTTTTTTGCAGTACGGACGCGGCCAGGCTCACCGTGGACCTGTCGGTACCCATCATGGTCGCAATGAAATCGTGGGTGATCGGAAGCACTCCGGAATGCACCCGATCCTGAGTCATCAGCAGCCACCTCGAGAGACGCTGCTGTATGTCGTGGAGTCGGTTGCACGCTGCGGTCTGTGCGACTTGCATTCCTTGAAGCCCCGTATGCCTGTTCAATATCACCTGTAACTGCGGAGCTGACCGCAGAATGCGTTCCAGGGCATTGCCCATTATTCGGAAGCCATCGCCAGCGATTTGGATGATTTCGCGGACCGAACTTCTACTTAAGCCGGCTGCGAGTCCCGCCCCAGCGTATCCCTCGTTCCCCACTACACCCACTTCCACGGTTCGACCGTCCTTCGTCACTACAACTTGAGAAACCATTCCTCGGTTCGGGAAATAGACGAACTCGATCTTTTGCGTCGGCTCATGAAGGCTGAGATGATGTGGCAGGTCGATATACTTCAAGTCAGCACGCATCAACTCGTATTCATTGTCAGGAGCAGCCAGCAGCACTTTGTTAGTGACTTGTTTTCCGTCACCGTTGGTCCGCTGGTCTGCCTTTACGTCTCGAGAGTTCTTCCCGCTCATGTCAATCCTGAACGGCACCGTAGTGCCCTGTTTGCATTGTGTGAAACTTCATGGGATCTGAAAGCCCACCTCAATTCAACCAAAAGAGGGGTCTAACAAACTGTGCAAGATGGGACAGCTCTCAAAACCAAAGCGGAGCGGATCATGCGGCAGAGCGACGCACGTTGGCCCAGGAATCCGGTGAGGTGAAATCCCTATTTCACAACGAGACGCCATCCAAATGCCCGATTAACGCTTACCAGAAAAAGTGGTACTGGGGCGAGTTCCGAAAACCCCGTGGCGTCTCATGCTGTAAGTCGCAAAGAATCAGTCCCGGCAGAATGGCCGGCGAAGGGTTCGGGAAACAACTGCTTTTGAGATGGAGGGGAATGCGGCCGACTTATGTTGTTTGAAAAGCTGGAGGAGGTCTCTCGCCGGCCGTGCGAAGCAGGGGAAGTAGGTCGCGGGCCAGGCGCCGGAGTTATTTGCAAAAACACTTGTGGAAATCGCTTCCAACATTCCAGGGGCCTGACATTCAATTGCCTTTGTAACGAGCTGCTTCCCGCCAACGCGCAGCCGCAGTCCGTTCGCTTGGCCCCCTTGTCTCAATTCGTTCTCCACCGTACTCGCCGACAGCAATCCAAACTGTTTCTGATTTTCGATAGACAGTAATTTCGTAGGATTTATTCCAGACCGTTACAACTACGACCGACTGCGGCTGTTTCTCCATCACGGGCCAATTCTAGCACCGAAGGGTTGGGAGGTTTCTTCCGGGCAAGGTCTGCGGGCGAAGCCCGAAATCGCTGTACACGTACACTTCAAAAGCACACACTCCAATTGACCTGTGAGTTCCCCCAAAAAAGCATTTGGAGTGAAGCAGTGAGCGATCCGAGCAGAGAACTTGTTGGTTTCTACTCCGACACGGGACCGGATAGCCGGGGCCGATTCCTGAGAGAAATACAAAACTGGTCAGACGGCGAACTGGAGATTACTCACGATTACATTCAATGGCTGTTCCCTCTGGCCGAACGGAGCGGCTTCAATCTAAATGCTCCAATACTGAACGCCTACACCATAAACCGTTTCCGGTCAGACGCTGATCTACGCCGACGCCTGCAAACTTCACTGATCCGCATGCTCGCGTTCTATGGCCTAGAGATGCTCGCCACAATGCCGCTGAGAGTGGCCTGCGCAGAGTCATTCCCAGAACGCGCGGAGAATTGGCTCATGCCATCCAACCACAATCACCTGAGAATCACGCGAATCTTGAAGTCCCTATGCCTTCTCGGCTTGGAGGACCAAGCCAGCGCCCTCTTTCGCTTCCTTGAAGTGCTATACAAAATGGAATCCGCAAGTCCTTCCCCCCGCATCTCACTTGAGACTTTTGGTTATTGGCGATCGGCGGTTGGTACCGGAGAATGAGGGGTTGGACGGCTCACTGACTGGATTAGGGCTTTCCTCCTGGAGGATGGCCCTGGGCAGGTGGTGAACCCTGGTGCGGCTGTTGACGCGTCTGCACTTGCTGCTGCTGTGTAGTGTGCTTTTGCTCAAGTTGCTGAGTTTGCTGCGCGTGGCGCTGCTCCATCTGCTGTCTTTGAGGTTCACTGGTGTTTTTCGCAGTAGCTTGCTGGTGTTCTTTTTCCTGCTGTTGCTGCAGCTTCTGGTGTTCCTGATTTTGTTTGGCGGCCAGCTTGTCCTGTTGTTGTTGATATTTCTGGTCCGTTGCAGGATTTCCGACGGCCGGAGCAGTGTACTTGTGAGGCTGAACTTCGTTTGCATGAGTGTTGGCGTTGACACGTGCGGCGCCGTTGTTTGCTGGACGAGCTTCATTCGCAGTCGCGGGCCGTTCGGGAGCTTTGTAAGGAGCACCGGCTTCCCTGGCAGGTACGGCGCTGCCTTTAAAGTCTCCGGGCCTGGAAGTGGCTGCGATCGGAGGCTTGCCCTGATTCGTGGAAGCGCGCAACTCCGGGTTGGAACGAGCTTGTTGGATATGCTGGTTTTGTGCGGCGACCGGGCCGGTGTGGCGTTCCCTGTCATATGTTTGCTCTTGTGCCGACGGCCGCTCATTGATGCCGCCGTTGCCGCCATTGTAACTGACACGGTTTCCTGAGTTGTATTCGACCCTGGTGTTGTAGGTGTTGCGGATGTTGGTGTTGTTTATGCGATTCACGGAGGTGTTGTAGTAGAAATGATTATTTTCCCAGCGACCGCCTTCGTAGCCGTGGCCACCATAGCCGAATCCGTAATTGATTCCTCCATAATATCCAACGTGCGGACCCCAATAGCCTTCGTGGAAAAAGAAGGCGTTGTCACCCCAACCCCAATACCCGGGGGTCCAAAGGAAGCCGACTTCGGGAGCTTCGACCCAAGTGCCGGGCACCCAGTAATAGTCGCCACCATCCCAAGCCCAATAGCCGGGCGTCCAGATGTAACCATCCCCGGGGCAGTCGGGTTGCTCATAGACAGGGAGCGCAGGAGGACCAAAAGAGACGGAAATACCAATTTGAGCGAATGAAGCAGCCGAAAGAGCCATCAACAGGACTGCGAAAAGCAACAAACGAATTGCGACGAAAGGACGCATCTCGCCACCTTCTTTCTGCCCGCTCATCTTATGTTGCCCAGTAGAGTGTGATTGTCGTTCGTGGTTTCGAGAGGCATGCGTGAAATTATTGGCCCACTCGCATGCTGAATACTGTCCAAAAGTAGACATCAATCGAATGGCAGCTGATCTCGGGGAAAGACCGTAGTCACAGTTCAGATCTTTCTTGTATTCCTCCCCCATTCAGTAGCTTGCGCGGCACGTAAATATAATATACCTTCAATCTCAATTAGGGCCGAGCCGCACGCAGCAGAGGCCCGGCGATGCGCGACGTTGCAAAACTCAAGCGTGCGCTGGACAGGCTGGAAAAGAGCATTTCCGGCTTGCACTGCTTGAAGACGGATTCAACGGGAGTTCCACCGGACGGCAGGCCTTCGTCGGGAGAAGCGGAGCGCTCAGAATGCCCGCACTGCAGAGCGCTCAGGATGATTGCTCGGATCCGAACCGAAATGAAACGATAGCGGTTTCGCTCTTTGCCTCTTCTCAAGGGATTCCCTATGCATTAGCATTCCCGATTCGGAGGTGTTCCATGCCATTGAACATCATGACCCTAACAAGAGTGGATATGCCAGTGAGCCAGGCCGAGGGCATAAAAATTTTGGAACGAGACGAATTCCGCTGTAGGTATTGCGGATTGGACGGGAAGGCCAGCTTTGAAAACGCGCTGGTCATGTCAGTTGATTTCATTGTGCCGCGCGCTCGCAAAGGCAAGAAAGATCCCGCCAACCTGGTGGCTTGCTGCCGTCCGTGCAACATGATCAAGGGTACGAGGGTCTACAAAAGCATCGAGGATGCCAAAAAATATGTGCTGGCGCGGCGCGAGGAGATGCGTCAGGCATGGGAATCCAAGCGCTCTCACCCAGCGGGAGGAGCGGTTTCAGCTTAGTACGTTGCGGAATAGTTCCCCCAAGAACAGTTAGGCTTATACTGCCTGCACGAGGAGGGACCATGTTGCAACAAGTGAATCAAACAGAAGCCCGGGACCTCGAGTGGTCTTGTCAGGCCGTTTCCCCAATGGATGAACCCTGCGACTCTGCCGCCACCTTCCACTGCGGCAAATGTTTGAGCTCCCGCCCGACCCGCGCTTAACAGAACTGGACGAAGCGGCCAAACGCACCTACCTACGAAAACTTCACTCTGAGGACGCCGTAGTCGAAATCTTTTCTGAAAATCCGGAGAACTACTCGTCCACCGTTAAACTCTCGTTGCAGACGAATCTCATTCGCTTTCGGGCTGAGGTGCCGGGTGATGGGTCGGTAAAGTTGTTTGTACTTCCTGAAGACGAATCGCGCGCGCGTGAGATTGTCAGGGAGATAAGAGAAGGCAAACCACCCGAATGAGTCGAGCCACTCAGACGGGTACACTAGGTACCGGAACCAACTTGTCCGGTTACCGCGTTAATCAGGAGTTGGTCGTTATTCAGCGTCACTGTAGCTAGGGATTTCCCCAGTGGCGCGGCATTCTTTCCCGCACATACCTTTATTCAAGCATTTACCATGCCCGGTTTGCCATTCTGTGATTAGACGGAGTGCACCGTTATAGCGGGAGGAGACCGTTTATGACTACACGTCTAGGCCTATTGATTCTGGGCTTGCTATTCACTTCACCTTCAATTCTGGCTCAGAATAATTGCCCCGCAGGATTCGATTACGTTGGAAGCCTGTCGCTAACAGGTTCGTACGGTGCTGCCGAAGAAAAGAAGGAAATCGAACTTCCCGCAGGCGCGACTATCGATACGTCATACCAGCAGACGTCGATTCGAGCAAGGGGCGGCAACCGAAAGGCTCAATCGAATCTACGTGCCGAGGATATTCCCGGAGGTTTACACATCAGTCCTAGCGGAACCACTTCGCTCGACAAAGGATGGGCCGTCAGCAACCCCGAACTAAAGCAGGTTGGATCGCGCCAAAGATTTGGGATGAAACTCTACTGTACGACTGGCGGTGGCAGTTACGAGAACATGGGCGGTTGCGAAGTAGAAGTTGAGGTCTGCTACAAGCCAAAGAAATGAAATTTGTAGCTCCCGGTAAGTCGGCTAACCGGACATGTTCGATCCAGTACCCACTTTTCCGGTTAGGGCGTTAATCAGGAGTTGTCAGAGGTCGCTGGGTCGTGCTGGCAGCTCGATTAACAGGGTGAAACTTACACTGAATTGTTCCTCCCGAACGTGCGATCTGTTATTTTTGACAATACCCCCAGTAATTGACACAGGCACACTATTCCCTACCAATCTGTGCGGCATTTCGCTGGAGTTCAGCTCAGGTCCGCAAGCGCGAACCCCACTGTAAATGCAACGCTGACAGCGAGGTGGGACGCTAATGGAATGTGTGCTTGCAAATAGGAACGACCCCCGCTTCCTGCTTGCGGATGCCCACCCCATGTTCACTGAAGTATTGCGGGTCTATCTGGGAGAGACTTTTAGGATTATCGGGGTGGTATCGGATGGCCGCGCTTTGGTTGCGGAAGCCATGCGTCTCCGGCCGGACGTGATCATCCTGGGCATCAGGCTGCCGCTCTTGAATGGGCTGGATGCGGCCCGAAGAATCAAAGTACAAGCTCCCAACATTAAGTTTGTCTTTCTTACCATGAATGAGGACCCGAATCTCGCTGCCGCGGCGGCTCTGGAACTCGGCCCGATTGGGTTTGTCCTGAAACGCTCCGCCGGACAGGAATTGCTGAAGGCGATCGATCATGTCTTGCATCGCAAGCCCTATATAACGCCCAGGCTGAGAGCGGGAAATTGGGTTTCAACAAAGACTAGGGCACGGCAATCCTCGAAGGAAATGACAGCGCGACAAAAGGACATAGTTCAGCTGCACGCTGAGGGGCGACCCCTGAAGGAAATCGCCGGTGTTTTGGGCATAAGTGAGAAAACCGTCGAATTCCACAAACACAAGATTCAAATATCGTTCGACCTTAGGAGCAACGCCGACATCGTCTTATTTGCCTTGAAGCAAGGTCTGATCTCGATCAGTCCGCAGTGAATCCGTGCAGTTTGCTCGCCCTAACTCCTGATTAGTCGGCTTACCGGACATGTGGCTACTAGTACTTTACTTGTCCGGTTAGCGCGTTAATCAGGCACTGACTCTCAATTTGCGACTGAGCTCGCCATCTATCTTAGCTGCGGCTTTGATTCTGGCGACATGCACAAGCGGAAGATGTGTGCGTGACGGCGATTCGCAATCTCTACCGCTCATTGCATGGCAGAGGGGACATACCAAGCTAATTGGGCTAGTCGGGAGAACTGGCACTAATGGCTTTGCTTTTGGCATGGATGAAGATTATCACCCCGAACGGCCAGTCAACATGGGTTCGCAAAGAATGGGTCATCACCCTGCCACGATTCGCTTTCATGGAGGAGCTTCAAACCAAGATCAGGGATTGGCCGGGAGTGACTCATTTTGGCTCGACAGGGTGGAGTTCAATTTCCGCAAACAATCGGCTGATTTTGCTAACGAGCAGCCGCCTATGCTCAGGGTTTTTCGTCGCCTGGAGCGTCAAGAGGGTTTCTTCAAGCTCTCGCAGTAGTTCCGCTAATTCGTTTAATTCGTTCTCATTCATACAGACCAAGACCATGCGAATTCGTCATGCTGTGGGCTTCTTTGAAAGCTCGCTCTTGAAATGGCTTTCAACATCTTCACGGCTCAGCGGGTTTCCCGCTTTGGCTAACACAACTGAATAGACGACCTCTTTCCTTTCAATCTGAGCGGTGAGAAACGCTCCATCTTCCGGCAGCTCTTGATAGATGAATTTCACTTTCCTGCCGTCTTCAAGTTTCTTGATCCACTCTTTGTCTCGCATGTTGGTAGCTTGTACCGACAATGTCCGTAATAACCGCGTCGACCTATTCAGTCTTTGGCCTCAATGCTCTCGGCGGCTTGACGCAAACGTGGGCAGCAAACTCCTTGTCACGCTGGACTTCGTACTTCTGCTTAACGTCATCCAGTGATTTGCCAACAAGCGCACCAGGAGACTCAAACACCCAGTTACACTCGGAGCAGCCGAAACCCTCAAAGGTCTGGCTCTCAATCCATACCAGCTTGCGGGGCATGCCCGCAGTATACGCCCCAAATCATGTGTAAAACAGAACAGTGTCCAGAGGCTGGCACATGCTTAAAAGGCGGGGGGAAGTGTCCCGTGCCACAAGAAATTGACGCCTGAGGTGTTTAATATTGGACATGGCGTCTGAAGCCTTGCCCAACGACGAGGACTACGGTCGCCAGCCGCTCGGCAACGGCTCATGCCATGCTGGCATCGGAAGAAGGCAGCACAGTGAATTACAAACTAAACTGCCCCGCGTGGTACAAGCCGGACGCTGAGATTTTGTTTCAGACCGACTTTGATAGATTGTTGGCAATATTGGCGGCGGGTACCGAAGCAGCAGTCTTCCAGCGCCAATGGGAATCAACTGCTGACCGAGCCGCATCGAGTATGTTCTGGGCCCGAGTTGCGCCCAGCTGTTCAGCTCGGACGAGAAGCGCGCAGATCGGAGAACATCGAGTCTTGTAAGACCCCGGCCAGCGAAGAACTGTGAACTCGTAAGCCCTTCCCATACTCGATGTACCCTTGCTTCTTGAACTTATTCATAAAATAAGAAACTCGGCTTCGGGTTGAGCGAATCAATCCTCCGAGAGTCTTTTGACTAATCTTCGGGATGACCGTAGTTGGCTTGCGTATCCTGTCGTAGCGAGCGATTAGCAATAGTGCGCGGGCCAACCGTTCCTCACAGGAGCATAAGTGTTGGTCGATTAGGTCCTCTTCGACCCGGATGTTCCGTCCAAGCAAGCAGGTGATGAAATGGTCTGAGAACTCATGGCCATTGTGGAGAGCGCGCATCATCTCTTTCTTTTCGATGACCAGGACCCGGCATCGCGTGAGGGCGGTAGCGGTGGCCGTGCGGAACATTTGACCCGTCATGCATCCTGCACCCAGGTAATCTCCACGATGCAGAATCGCGAGGACCGTCTCCTTACCCCGCTTCGACTTAACCGTGAGTTTCACTTGCCCTTTCTCGATATAGAAAACTTTCTTGCCGGCGTCGCCCTGTGAACAGATGGCCTGCCCCTCACGAAATAAGACGATTATGGATTTCGCATCCATTTTTGCTAAAAAAACTTCAGGGTGAAAAGCCCTTTGACGTTGACGAGTCATTGAGGTCTCAAAGACTCCGCTGTTGATGTTGGTGGAGTGCCGTTTTCACGAGCAAATGAATAGCACGTTTGGCCCGGGAGTTTATGTGCAATTGTGAACAATTTGTCGCATCGGCTTATTGCCACCAGTAATCGGCCATGGCCGTGGCGGGCTGACTCCTGATTGGTCGGGTTACCGGACATATCCCGTGTTGCCGTTTATGCGGCTAAGGGCGGGTATTGGCGAAATTGTATAGATTTGCGACTGCATTTAATCGCATTCTGTCACAATGAAGAAGAGCCAACTCACGCTCAAGCAAGTATCCTCCGTCTCCTGTCCCTCATGTGGTGCGGCCATCCGCGAGCCTTGTGTGCTGCATTCAGGTGCTCCGCGCTCAGCACCTCACGTAGAGCGGAAGTTTGCCGCTCTTGAGGCCATCGAGAGGAAATCGGATTAACTCCCGATTAGTCGGCTAACCGGACAAGTTCGGTACCAGGACTCCAGAGATTCCCACGGTTCCTTGCCTCCCATCCCTGATTGGTTTAGTTGGACTAGAGAACCTGGCATATTGACAGTATTCTAGATTCCGGCCGACGATCAGTCTCTGACAAGCCGTGAGCTTGAGCGTATAGTACAGCTTCAGCCCTCTCCACCAGCCCCAGCAGAACAAGTTCCGACATGCCACCGAGGGAGATTACAAACATGCATCTATTTTCCCCGAGCTATTTCCTGCACGCTGCGAACATCCTGCTGTTGGTAGCGTATAGCGTTCGCGACATTCTCTGGCTGAGATTGTTTGCGGTGGCGGCCTCGCTGATCTCGCTCCCGTATTTCATACTGCAGTCGGAACCGCTGTGGGCGCCAATCATTTGGAGTAGCGTCTTTGCTGCGATCAATGCGTTCCAGTCTTGGCGTCTTTTTGTCGAGCGACGTCCAGTCAAATTGACACCTGAAGAGGAGGAAATTCGCCGGCTCGTCTTCCCAGATTTGCCATCTCGGAAAGTCCTGCAGATTCTGAGTATCGGAGTGTGGACAACTGTGGAAATTGGTGAGCGAATGCTGGAGCGTGGCAAAAGTGTTGAGGCAATCTCGGTCATTGTTCGCGGGAAAGTGCGTGTCACGAGAGATGATCGTGTCCTCGGGGAGCTCGTCGCGGGCCACATTGTGGGCTCAGCGCTTCTCATGAGTGGCGTCACGGCCGATTTAGATGCCATGGTGGTAGAGCCTGTTCGGTGCATGCGATGGGAGGTTGAGCTGCTCGACCGTTACCTGGCTGCCAATCCCGAGACAAGGATTATCGTGCAAAATTACCTCGCTCGTGATCTGGCCGGAAAAGTGTTAGCTGCTGTCAAACTTTAGACTCATCTAGAGACCGCCATCTAACTGTTGATAAATCGCTTTACCACCAACAATCGGGCCCTGAAGCGACAGGCTAAGTCCTGATTAGTCGGCTAATCGGACAAGTCCCGTACCAGGACTCCACATGGACGGTTTCCGCGTTTGATCGCTATTATGCTGAGAGACGCTGGATTCGAGGGCTAAGCTATTCATGGACAACGCGCGTATGCATGAAGCTGGACGTATAGCAGGCCGGATACGCGAGGCTTTACCCCGAATAAGGCGTGGAACTTTGCGTTTTTGGGGAGTGTGGTTCGGCAGACCTTACGACAACGTGCACAGCTTGGTCGGATGTGAATCCAAAGAAGACATACTAAGAATGCATTTCAATGAGGACGAAACCCTGGATGTGTGGGTCCCAAACGGACTTGTTTTAGAAGGGTCAACATTTCAAATATGTGACGCCGAGCGCGTCAGATGGGAGTGGTTTGCTTACGGTCGCCCGAAAATGGCTACAAATCGATTCTTCAAAGACTTCGTCAAGACCGGAGAGACTGTTGTGGCAAGCACAAATGTGAATTGGTACACACCTGATTTAAGAACAGACCGCTCTCTGCCCGCTGTCGAAATACTCGGAATTGAAATAAAAAACCGCTGACTTCTTGTCTGCTCCTGATTAGTCGGCTTACCGGACATGTGGCTCCTAGTACCGCCCCAAAAACACAGAGAATCTGACAGTCTCTCTTGAAGGCGGAATTTCAGGAGATTATTATGGGGCTCTACTCGACACAGAAATCTGAAACAGAAAGGCGGTTCGTCGATGGAATCAATCACACAATATAGACAAGACGAAACGTGGGCACCGACTGAAAAGAAGTTGGCCAGGGTCGCTTTTGACATGGCATTCGAGAGGCAGTGCACGGAGATCGCGAATGAAGCGAGACGAATGCTGGAGGCTACGACCGCTCCATCTGACATCTTTCGTGTTCAAGAATACCTTACGGAGCAAAGAAAGATTGTAGATCGACTCTATGACTATCGGTATTCACGGCTGCTAGAGATTTTCGGGAGACTGCTATCGGATGGATGGTTAAGGGAGGACGACCTTAACGGTCTCCGACCAGAGAAGCTCGCCAAGATTAAACGCGAAGCAAGCTTTTTTACTGACAAGTAGTGAGTTCAATTCCGATCCGATCATTCACGGCCTCGCGAAGTCGCTGTTTGCATCCCAGATATTTTTCTGTGGTTTGCACCGAGACGTGACCAAGGAGGAATTGAATCTGTTCCAATTCACCGCCCGAATCGTGACAGAACCTGGCGCAGGACCTTCTCAAATCATGAGGGGCCAACTTTGTGATCCCGAGCCGCCCTGCGAACTCCTTCACAACGTGCCAAACCACTTTTTCTGTGACCTCGGTACCCCATACTGTGCCGTTTCGACAGACGCACCGGAACAATTTCCCGTGTCTAATATCTGCTGCTCGTAGCCAGTCATCCAAAGTCTCTTTCACCCAATCCGGCATTGGCACGGTTCGAATATGGGTACCCTTCCCGATCAGGTCCACAATGGCCCAGTGATCCTCTCGGCGCTGGAGGTGGTCAAACACCAAGGTAATCAGCTCTCCGCGACGCAATCCACAACCCAGCAGCACAGCTAGGATGGCGCGATCCCTCTTGCCCTTGAGAGTGTGCGCATTGGGGAGTTGCCAGAGCGCACGCGCTTGCTCTGCCGTGAGCCAATTCCCAAGCCTCATTCCCAACTTTTTTGCCCCTTTCACACGTCGGATGCCGGCGGCAAGCTCCGGGCTCAAGAGCCCCGTGTCGGCGGCTTCATACGCTAGTCGGCGAACTGCGGCCAACCGAACGTTAATTGTGCCAGGTGCCAAAAATTTGTCCTCAAGGTGAATCCGGTAACGCAGGACCACTGTTTTGTTAAAGGAAAGGCGCGGCTCGGAGCAATACCAACAAACGAAATCGTCAATGGATCGCCGATAGCTTCGCTGTGATTCTGGGGATCGCAGACTGACGAGTACCGCTGACTAGGATCAACATGTCCGGTTAAGTGGCCCTCCACTGGTCTTCAAGCAATAAACAAGCTAAGGTTCTAGCCCTGACCTCTTATCCTGCACAGGGCCGCATTCCATTTTAGGGCTTTGAAATAGTGAGCGCGGGGGGAGGCGCGGGGGGTCCAGATTCGGCGAGAGTCAAAAGAACCATAAGAAAATTAAGTCCGCGCTTGGATGGTAAGTCGCGGTCGTCCACCCAGAACCAATAGTTGCGATAACGCACAGCAACAAACGTGTCGTTGGGTTCCGGTCTTGCTGTTGAGGAATGCACGCGCACAAAGAACTTCGGGCCAACCTCTGATAGATCCATTTTATATACGCGCCCTTGTTCAATGTCCGCCGCTGGAACTTCGACGCCAGCCGCAGCCTCCGCGAGGATCTGAAGCATGGAACGCGTGAGCATAGCGATTTCTTTATCGTCTTGTTGCGTGGCTGCCTCGACAAGCTTGAACTCCGCTGCATCCAGGTTAAGGTGCAATAACTCCCGGATCTTTTTGGCGCGCTCCAGGTCAGCTTCGCTCGCGCCCTTAGCACGCAAAGCCATGACCGTAACTCCGCCTTCTTTGGTTGATGGGACGCGAATCCCAAATTCGTCCGATGCCTGAAGCTCCCTTAGCAAGGACAGGACTTGATAGAAGTCAGGGTCGCCATGCTGTTTGAGCGCCGCGGTTCGGGAGCCGGCGTGCAGTCCGTTGATGGACCTCACTCCGATCGAAAAAACCGCGTCAACAGGCCAGCCCGACTGGACCAGCGACAGCAATTCTTCGGGACGAACTGGCCTTATCAGGCTCCTTGTAAATTGCTCACCACTCATTGGACTGTATGTGATCGTAGGGCTTTCGGCCCACCGGCCAGTCGCAGAACCCGCGGTCGCAAT
>Ga0210407_10000620_pt1 | contig 38364 bp, 34 predicted proteins | sample IncBWC27MmetaG_FD_150860 | JGI IMG/M metagenome (GOLD analysis project Ga0210407, IMG submission 150860) | Forest soil microbial communities from Barre Woods Harvard Forest LTER site, Petersham, Massachusetts, United States - Inc-BW-C-27-M | ecosystem: Environmental > Terrestrial > Soil >...
TCCGTTGACCTCGAAAACACCTTGATGGGTCATCCCGCGGTCAAGGAAGCCTGCGTCGTCGGCATTCCGCATCCCAAATGGCAGGAGCGCCCGCTTGCCGCCGTCGTCCTGAAGGACGGCGCCACGGCCACGCCGCAAGAGTTGCGCGCTTTCCTCGCGGAAACCTTCGCCAAGTGGCAACTCCCCGACGCCTTCGTCTTCATCGACGCCATTCCCCGCACCAGTGTCGGCAAATTCAAAAAACTCGCCCTCCGCGAGCAATTCGCCGACTGGAAGTGGGATACGTAAACAGAAACGCGTGGAATTATGCCTTCACAAGCCAGTCTTCTAGGAGCAGCGGGCGAATACTATGTTCTTTCTCAGTTGTTGCGGCGCAGTTATATCGCAGCTCTTGCGCCTCAGGGCGTGCCAAACGCAGACATCGTCATCACAGATCTTGTAGGGCAGAGACTTTGTGCAATTCAGGTAAAGACAAGGCGTGATATCGGAACCGACAAAGGTTGGCACATGAAGCCGAAGCATGAGCGCTTAGTGTCTGACTGGCTCTTTTACTGTTTCGTGGATCTAGGATCCGATTTCCTAGACCGGACCACAACCTACGTAGTTCCGAGTAATATCGTGGCGACGGCCCTCAGCGAGTCACACCGCAAGTGGTTGGACACACCTGGTATGCATGGGCAGCCGCATAAAGACAGTGCGGTCCGTCGATTCTTGCCTGACTACTCGAAGGTATTCGGTCCAGAACATCCGGCGTACGGTCCGGGCTGGATAGAAAAATACCGCGAATCCTGGCATCTTCTCGGATCACCAACGACTGCAGAGAGCGAGGAAGAACCGCTTTCTGAAGAATAATTGTCGCGGGCAGATTTTCTAAGTATGAGATAGCCCATGAATGGATGTTATCCTTCCACGGCGGGAGCAGCCATGGCACCTGTGGTGCGAAGTCTCATTCTTAAAGGATTCCGAAGCCTTCCAAACACCCAAATTGATTTTGATAATCCAACATTTTTGGTCGGTCGGAACGGCGCGGGGAAAAGCAACATAGGAGATGCCCTTCGATTTATCGCAGAAGCGATGACTTCGGGATTGAGGGAAGCCATCGACAAGCGCGGGGGGATAACCAGTGTTCGCACGCAGTTGTCCAGAAAGGGGTTGCCCAAGAGTTTTGGTTTGGGAGTGGTGTGCGGAGTCATTGAAGATGTTCTGCAACTGGGCTTCCACGGTGAAGTGGAGTCAGGTCGCTACGCATTTGAGATTGGGCCGCTTGCTAACTACGATTTTGAAGTCCTGCGCGAGCAATGCATCATCAAGTTCCAGGATGAGAGTACTCAGTGGTTCGACAGGCACGGAAATAAAGGCCGCACTAATATAAAAGGCTTCGACAAGATAGATTTCTTCACACCTTCTTCTCTAGCGATGCCAATAGTTGCGGGTGCGATGCCATTTGAAATCGTCGCGCAAGTCCTTCGTCGAATGAAAACATACGCAATTGAGCCAGCTGCCCTACGTGAACTTCAAGATCCCGACAGTGGAACAGACCTGAGAGCAGATGGGCGAAACGCTGCAAGTGTGTTTGAGGAGATTGAGCGCCGCTCACCAGACAGCATAGAAAGGATAAAGGAAATTCTTGCAGCCATCGTTCCAAACACTACTGGCTTGGATACGGTCCAGCACGGCAGGAAATTGGCGCTAGAGTTTGTTCAGGCGTGGGATGAAAGAAATAAGCTTACATTCGAAGCGCATAGCATGTCAGATGGTACTCTCAGGGCATTGGGGCTGCTTCTTGCGGTATATCAGGTCCAAAAGCCTTCTCTAATATTCGTAGATGAACCCGAAGCATCGATCCATCCCGGTGCGGCGGCAGCGGTACTCGACACTCTGCGACATGCCGCCTCAACGATGCAAGTAGTAATTAGCACTCAAAGTCCTGAAATGCTAGATGCCAAATGGATAGAGGACAGACACATTCGTGGTGTTGTTTGGCAGGAAGGGTCCACCCATATTGAAGAAATACCGCAAAATGCGAAACGTGCGCTACGTGACCATTTAATGGGGGCCGGAGAACTTTTCCGCTCAGGAGTTTTGGAACCCAGTCTGACGCAACAGGAACTAAAGCGACCGGAGGTCAAATTGTTCGAGGACATTCCAAATGGTCATACAGCCAATCGTCGAGGGTGACGGTGAGATGCAAGCAGTTCCAGTGCTTCTTCGTCGATTACAAGATGTTGCTGGGCAATATGGTTTCGACGTGGCCCGCCCGATTAAAAGAAATCGGTCTGATTTCGGTACTGAACAGTCCGTTCGCAGGTTCGTTCGTTTAGCTCTGGGAACGCCAGATTGCGCAGGAATACTCATAATTTTCGACAGTGATGATGACCCAGCGTGCACTATTGGACCGAACGTGCAAACATGGGCACAAGCCGAAGCTGGTCAGATTCCTTGTCAGGCAGTTGCTGCCAAGCGCGAGTATGAGGCATGGTTTATATCGGCAGTCGAAGCTCTCAGGGGAGTGAGAGGCATAGCTGCTACTGCCGTTTCACACCCTACGCCCGAAATGCCGCGCAACGCAAAGGGGGCCCTCCAACAGTGTATGGTGTCGGGCAGGTTCTATTCGCCCACAGTTGACCAAGCGGCTCTGACAGCACGTATGGACCTGCCCGAAGCGCATAGGAGGTGCCGCTCCTTCAAGAAGATGGTCAAGGCGTTTGGCGTTCTCGCGGCAGGGGCAGGAAATCCAATTCAGAATTGGCCTCCAGTGGGTTGGTAGACTGCGGTAGAAGTGGGGGACTGTTCCACCCGCGGCAACCCAGATTTGGTCGCTGGAAGGAGCCGATGCAAGAGGAAAGCCGGAGCAATGCTCCCGCCGTCTAAAGAGCAACAATATGACAAATCAGACCGCCTTTGACTCCGACTCCTTTTTACGGCGTTTCTCTCGCCAGCAGTTGCATAAAGTCTCGGACTCTTCCCATTACTCCAAGCGCCTCATTTTCATTAAAGCGCTTGCGGGTGTGGGATACCTCGTTGCGCCAAAGGTCACGAATATACATAGATTGTTCTGCTGCGTCTGAATAGAACTGCAATTTCTTATTTTTCCGGGGACCGTGAGGTAAGGCGCGTGAAGCTGCTATTTTTGTATTGATCCCCTGAATCACTTTGTCCCATGTTGCGAATTCCACGGGCTGTAGTTTGCCCTTATCTTTAAGGCTGACCCTTATCTTCCTCGCGATACTCCGAAGACCAAACTCCGCTATACGCATCAAATGAAATACGCATGCCGTGGGTAATCCGGCAGCAAAACAATTGCCAGCATCCTTGATGTCTAGTCTCGCCTCCTCAAATTTGGAATGGACTTCTTCTCCAAACAGCTTTTCCTGTTCAAAGTAAGGAGCGTTAGAGGGTGGTATGTAAGCGAACTTCCGCTGACTTAAAACAAGGACAATCTCCATCATAATGGAATGCAGTTCTTTTTCGAGAAGTTCGGGGGTGTATCTCTCTCGCCCATCCATGAGCAATTGATGGAGCATGTCTGCCCTCAGTATCACAGAGGAGCCAAAATCCAAGCGTTTATGTTGCTCCAGCACTCTTTGTAGCCCGGTGCGTGCCATCGATTTCTTATAGTCTGGGTGCAGGTCGACGGTGCGATTTTCCCCTCCAGCAAGACCGTGTATGTTCGTCGTTAATTGCTCATACATATTGCACAGGTCTAATGCGAAATGTTCAATCATGTCCCACAGACTCCACAGTCTGCGGGTGGTGGTATTCCCAGGCAACTGTTCCAGCACTCATTTGATATCTCTTCCTTCCCGCAGCAATATGCTGACTCTACAGCTTTAATTCATCAACTATATTATCGCCGTCCAAAAGGCTCATTCGTCGCCGGAGGTGGAGAGGGATTTGATTAGGGAGGAGAGTTCGAGGATTTCGATATGGGGAGGGCAGTCGGGCCAGTTGTGGCGCCAGCAGACGATGACGTCGCAGCCGGTGAGGGAGTGGCCGTGGTCGCGGAAATTGCGGCTCTCAAATTCAAATTCGAGGTGGACGCGCTGCCAGCGTTGCGGAGCGATCTGGCGCTTGGCTTCGCAGTCCGGGAAGCCCGATTGCACGCCTTCGACGGTGTAGCCGATTTCTTTAGCGACCATGCCGAAGAGCAGCACGACGCCTTGTTCGTTGACCGGCTCGTGGCGGAGGCCACGGAAATCCATCGGCTGGCCGTAGATTGGCCGGTGGTCCAAGGGCGGGTAGCGAAGTTTGCTGGGCGAAGGCTTAGATGGTGATTGCCGGTTCGCCGCGCCGTTTTTGTTTGATGCGGGTTTTGCTCCGCCGCTTGGTACGGAGTTTGGCAGCGAGTTGGGAGGGCGTTTCGGCGAAAGCTTAGGTGCGGGAGCGGGCAGAAGGGCCAGGACATCGGCCCATTCCGGTTTGCCTTGGGCAAACCGGCGAAAGACCTCAGGGACTTGCGACCAGGCGCCGAAACGGTTTTCGATGGTGCGAAGACCAAATTTCCCCAACTGATGGTAGGCGCGACAGGTCACAATCCCCCGATTTCTCCGAACCGCGTCGCCCCAATCTTCGAGTAGTTCGTGATCCTCGAGGCGCACGTTCCCGGTATAAGGCGCAAGTCCGGCCGCTTCGAGCGCGGCGTTCCAACTAGGGACGGCCTTTAAGACGGCGTACTCCGAGATTCCGGAGAGGGAGAGGAATTCGCGGCGGGTAGGCGGGCGACCGGCGCCCCGCGCGATGGCGGCCAAAGAATCCAGGATAAGCTCCTTGTCCGGCTGTGGTTTCATAAGGTTCCTCTATGTTCAGTGTGATTGGCTAAATGCGGATGCGCCTAAGTGTGGGTGCGCGCTTTCTTGGCCTGCTCATCCTGAGCCGCGAAGGGAGCTTCGAAGGTAGCTGCGAAGGCAGCGCGCCGTTTCGAGTGGCGGGTCTTTAGACCCGAGACCCGTTCCGTGGGGAGACAGCGGCGACAAAAGAGCGACTGCCAAAAGAACGGCCAAAAAGAAAAAGGCCTCGCGAAGATCGCGAGGCGCAGTTTTCTACCCGAATAGAATAGCAAGGAAGTAGGTAACCTGTCAAGTAACCTCCGTCGTCCGAGCACGGGAGGGGCAAGCCCCTCCCCTACAGGTGCATTTTCTAGGCAGGGCTACGTGCGATAGGAGGCGTTGATGCGGACGTATTCCGCGGTGAAGTCGCAAGTCCAATACGTTGCCTTGGCCTTGCCCGCATGCAGATCCACAATCACGGGGACGTGCTCGGAAAGAAGCTTGTTGCTTGCGGCACGCTCATTGAAATCGAGCGGCTGACCGCGCCGCAGCACGGGAATGCCCGCCATCTTGATGTCCACAAGCGCGGTATCAAACTTCACTCCCGAGCGTCCGGCAGCCGCAAAGATGCGCCCCCAATTGGGGTCGCCGCCTGCGAACGCCGTTTTCACCAGCGGAGAAGTCGCAATGGTCTCCGCGATGCGTTTCGCCGCGGCTTCCGTTTTTGCGCCGCGCACTTCGATTTCAATGACGCGCTGCGCGCCTTCGCCGTCCGCCACGATTTGCAGCGCGAGCGAGCGGCACACCTCTTCAAGCGCGCCAGTGAAAGCGCGGTGGGCCGATGTCCCCGCTTTGATCGAAGGTGCGCCGGCTTCGCCGTTGGCAAGAACCAGCAAAGTGTCGTTTGTTGAAGTGTCGCCGTCCACGCTGATGGCGTTGAACGTGCGTCCCGTGACCTCACGCAGAGTTCTTTGCAGCAACGAAGGAGCAATGGCCGCATCTGTCGCGACAAACGCCAGCATGGTCGCCATGTTCGGATGGATCATCCCCGCGCCTTTGGCGCAGCCCACGAAATGAATTCGCTTCCCCGCCATTTTGAAGGAAGCCGCCGCGGTTTTCGGCCGCGTGTCCGTGGTGCAGATCGCCAGCGAAGTCTCCGCGAAGGAGCGCGCCGAAGGGCGGCGAAAGCGCGCAACCACGGGCAGCGCGCGAAGAATCTTTTCCAGCGGCAGCGGCACGCCGATGACGCCCGTGGAGCAGACAAACAATTCCTGCGGCGCACAGCCAAGCCGCTTCGCAGCTACCTCTACGGTCCGGATCGCCGCCAGGTGGCCGGCTTCTCCTGTAGCGCAATTGGCGTTCCCGGCGTTCACTACGACGGCGCGCATGCGGCCCTTCGACGCGCGCAAGTGCTCTTTGGAAATGAGAACGGGAGCAGCGACCACAAGATTTTGCGTAAAGACAGCAGCGGCCGACGCCGGCACATCGCTCGAAAGAATGGCGAGGTCCAGCGCGCCGGTTTTCTTCAAGCCGCAAGCGGTCGCGGCGAAGCGGAATCCGCGCGGCAAGGACGCTTCCGAAAGTGCGTGCTTTATCAACGGAACATCCGTGTGACTAGCGCGCCGCCCCCGGAAGGGACCTCCGATCCCCCGCAACCGCGGCGAAGGAAGACTGCTGTTTTGCTGCTTGGTTTGCATTCATGATTTGGCTCCTGTTTTGCCGGCTTTTTTGTTGAGACGTCCTTCCAAATCGTCAATGGCGGCGTGCACGCTCTCCGGCGCGGTGCCGCCCCGAACTTTTTTCGACGCGAGCGCCGCGTCAACACTCAGGCTGCCGGCAAAATCCGCTTCAAACGCGGGCGATATTTTCTTTAGAGTTTTCAGCGGCAACGCCGTCCACGGTACATTTTGCTTTTCGGCTTCGCGCAACACTTTGCCGACGATATCGTGAGCCTGCCGGAAAGGAATCCCTTTGTGCACGAGATAGTCCGCCGCTTCCGTGGCCAGCAACGCGGGATTAGCCGCCGCGGCGGCCAATCGGCCGGCATTAAATTTTGTGGAAGCGATGGCGCCCGCCGCAACCGCAAGCATGTCCGCCATCTGATCGTGCGCGGAAAAAAGCGCTTCTTTGTCTTCCTGCAGATCGCGCTGATAGCTCGTCGGCAACCCCTTCAGCGTAGTGAGCAAACCGAGCAGCGCGCCGGTGATGCGTCCCGTTTTGCCGCGGATCAGCTCCCAGGCGTCAGGGTTTTTTTTCTGCGGCATCAGGCTGCTGCCGGTGGAATATTCATCCGGCAAAATGACATAAGAGAATTCCTGCGAAGCGAAGAGAACGAAATCCTCCGCGAGCCGCGAAAGATGCGTGGCGATGCCGGTCAGCGCGAAAAGATAGTCGAGGGCGAAATCACGGTCGCTGACGGCATCCAGGCTGTTCCCGGTGATGCGAGAGAAGCCGAGATCGCGCGCAATCGCAGCGCGATCCACGGCGAACGAATTTCCGGCAAGCGCGCCGGAACCCATTGGACACGCGTCCGCGCTCGCCGATGCGTGCTGCAGGCGAGTCATGTCGCGCGCGAAGGCCTCTGCATGAGCCAGCAGAAAGTGTGAGAGCAGGATTGGCTGAGCGTGCTGCATGTGCGTCATGCCCGCCATCGGCACATTGCGATTGGCTTTCGCCTGCAGCAGGAACGCGTTGAGCATGGCTTCCAGGGCATGCTGGATTTGTGCGGCCGCGTCGATGACGAATAGCCGGAAATCGGCGGCGATAAGTTCGTTGCGGCTGCGCCCTGTGTGGAGTTTCCAGCCGAGCGGTCCGAGTTCTTCCACCAGCGCTTTTTCGACGAAGTGATGAACGTCTTCGGCTGTGGCTCCGAACGATTCGAGCCAGGCGGAATCGGTCTTGGCGCGTTCCGCAATTTTGTCGAGCGCCGCCAGCGTTTGCTTCACTTCCGCCGCTGTGAAAATGCCGATAGGCTCCAAAGCTTTGGCCCAGGCCCGATCGACGGCAATCTCATAAGGCAGCAGTCGCCGATCGAACGCAAACGACCGCTGGAACGCGTCGAACTGAGCATTTGGCTCACGCTCGAAGCGTCCGCCCCACAGCCGGTCGTCTTTGCGTTCCGTCATTTGGTTCTCGTGGGGCACGCATTCCTGCCTGTCCCGGTTTTGTCGCCGTCTGCAAACAACGGACAGAGAAGAATGTCTGTCCTACTTATTTCCTTCGGCCTTTGCTTTTGGGCGCACCGTGACAGGCAGCGCGAACAAATTGATGAAGCCTTCAGCGTCCTTGGGGTTGTAACGGCCCATGGTGAAACTGGCGAGGTCGGCACGATACAGCGAGAAAGGAGAAACGCGCTTGGTGACGTTGAGCGTGCCCCTCCAAAGCTTCAGGCCAACGGCGCCGGTGACGCGCTGCTGGGCAACATTGAAAAATCCGTCCAGCGCTTCGCGGAGCGGCGCGAACCACAAACCGTAGTAAACAAGTTCGGCGTAGCGCAGCGAGAGCGCTTGCTGAAAATGCGCGGTCTCGCGGTCCACGGTGAGGCGCTCCAGTTCCTGATGCGCTTTGACGAGCAATGTTCCGCCGGGAGTTTCGTAGGCGCCGCGCGATTTCATTCCCACAAGGCGGTTTTCGACAAGATCCGTGCGGCCGATGCCGTGCTTGGCGGCTATTTCATTCAGCGTGTTGAGTAGATCAATGGGGCCGAGTTTCGTGCCGTTTACGGAAACGGGCGTGCCCGATTCAAAACCAATTTCGACCTCTTCGGCTTTGTCCGGAGCTTTCTCGGGAGAAACGACCCATTGCCACATCGCTTCGTTCGGCGCGTTTGCAGGATCCTCGAGCTCGCCGCCTTCGTGGCTGAGGTGCCAGATGTTGCGGTCGCGGCTGTAAATGTTTTTCTTGCTCTGCTCGACGGGAACGTTGTGCTTCTGCGCGTAGGCAATGGCGTCTTCGCGGGAGTCGATGTCCCACTCGCGCCAAGGCGCGATGATTTGCACGTTGGGCGCGATGGCTTTGTATGCCAACTCGAACCGCACCTGGTCGTTGCCCTTGCCGGTGCAGCCGTGGGAGAGGCCATCGGCGCCAAGCTTCAGCGCAATTTCCGCCTGACGTTTAGCGATGACTGGCCGTGCCATGGAAGTGCCGAGCAAGTACGTATGCTCGTAAATTGCTCCGGCGCGAAGCGTGGGCCAAATGTAATCGCGCACAAATTCTTCGCGGAGATCTTCGACATGCGCGGAAGAAGCGCCAGTGGCGAGCGCTTTCTTGCGCGCGGCTTCCAGGTCTTCCTGCTGGCCCACGTCGCCGATCACGGCGATAACCTCGCAGCCGTAATTTTCCTTGAGCCACGGAATAATGATGGAAGTATCCAGGCCGCCCGAATAAGCGAGTACAACTTTTTTGGGTTTAGGCAATTGTGCTTTCACGATTCCTCTCTTGCATTTTGGTGTTGCTGAAATGCGCCGTCCGCCGTGGCGGGCGCCTCTAAAAAGAAAACTTCATGCGATGGATTAGAAAACATCGCCGGACTAGAACAAAGTATGCAGGATGGCCTTCTGCACGTACATGCGGTTTTCGGATTGATCGAGCACGACCGATTGCGGCCCGTCGAGGACTTCCGGAGTGACTTCGAGTCCGCGGTGCGCCGGAAGACAGTGCATAAACGCGGCGTCCGGCGCGGCGAGCGACATCAGCTCGGCGTTCACCTGGTACGGCTGAAACACGGTGTTTCGCACTTGTCCCTCGGCTTCGAATCCCATGCTGGTCCAGGAATCGGTGTAGACGCCCATCGCGCCGCTGACGGCTTCGCGCGGATCGGTCATCAGTTCGATTTTGGCTTTCGTTTCGCGAGCGACACGTTTGCCATCGGCGACGACTTCGGGCAGCGGCGCGTACTCCGCTGGCGTGGCGACGCGCAAATGAACGCCAAGCCGCGCCGCGAGATAAATCAGAGAATGGCAGACGTTGTTGCCATCGCCAACGTAAGCGAGCTTGAATCCGCGCAGTGCGCCGAATTTTTCCTCGAGCGTAAAGAAATCCGCCAGCGCCTGGCATGGATGAAACTTGTCAGAAAGCGCGTTAATAACCGGAATGTCCGCGTTGGCGGCCATTTCCTCGAGTACACGCTGATGGTAAACGCGCGCGACGATACCCTGCACCCAGCGTTCGAGGTTGCGCGCGACATCGGCGATGGATTCCCGCGCGCCGAGAGATGCGGACGCTTGTGTATGGTCAAGGAAAACCACCGAACCGCCCATACTCTGAATTCCGACATCAAAAGTGACGCGCGTGCGCAGCGACGGCTTCTCGAAAATCAGGGCGATGAATTTTCCGTGGAGCGTGGAAGCGTAGCGGACGGGGCGGGCCTTGATGTCCGCCGAGAGGTGGAGCAATTCGCGCGTGTGCGCGGGGCTCCACTCCGCTCCGGTAAGGAGATCGTTCGACAATGAAATAGGCGCAACGAGGGTCGTCGTAGTCATTTTTTCACCTTGCCGCGGCATGGGCAACGCGCCCGGGATTCGCGGACTTGCCGGAATCCGACGCAGAAGCCTGCTGCGAAGTTGTTGCAAGAACCAGTTCAAAGATTCGGAGAAATTCGCGCACCTGCGCGCGAGTGATGATAAAAGGCGGCAGCAGGCGCAGCGTAAAATCGTGCGTGCAATTGATCAGCAGGCCGCGCTGCATGGCTTCGCTGACAAAAGGCGCACCTTCGACGGAAAGTTCTATGCCGATCATCAGGCCTTCACCGCGGATTTCGCGGATGAAACTGAACCGCGATGCCAGCTTGCCGAGGCCCTCGTGCAGTTCCGCCCCGCGGGCACGGATATTTTCAAGCAACTTTTCGTCCTCGACAATCTTGAGGAACTCGAGAGCCACGGCACAAGCCAGCGGACCGCCGCCAAAGGTCGTCCCATGAATCCCGGGAGAGACGCGCGAGGCGACCTCTTCCGTGGCAAGAATGGCGCCGAGCGGAAGGCCGGCGGCGAGAGGCTTGGCAATCAGAACAATGTCCGGCCTGGAGGGAAATTTCTGATACGCGAAGTAGCGGCCGGTGCGGCCGAGTCCGCATTGAATCTCATCCGCGATCAACAAAGCGCCGTGCCGCGTGGCCAGCGCCCGAGCGCGATTCCAGAATTCTTCGCTGACCGGATAAATCCCGCCTTCGCCCTGGACTGTTTCCAGAAGAATGCCGCAAACGGTGTCGTCGAATTTCGCTTCGAGGTCGGCGACGTCGTTGAAACGCACGAACTCCGCGCCAGGAACGACGGGCGCGAATGGCAACCGGTACTTTTCCGTGGCGGTAACGCTGATGGCGCCGAAAGTGCGGCCATGAAAAGAATTCTCCAACGTCAGGAAGCGATGTTTTTTTGCAACCGTCCCCGCAGCCTCGTCCGGCTTCCGCCCGTGGAGCCGCGCGAGTTTCATTGCGCCATCAATCGCTTCCGTGCCGCTGTTCGAAAAAAAGACGCTGTCCATCCCGGACCAACCGGAGAGTTTGCGCGCGAGCGGGCCCTGATGGGCATTGTGATAGAGATTCGAGAGGTGAATCGCGCGCCCAGCTTCGCGCCGGATTACTTTCACGATGCGCGGATGCGCGTGGCCGAGCGCGTTTACGGCGATGCCGCCAAGAAAATCCAGATACTTTTTTCCAGTCGAATCGAAGACGTACGCGCCGCGGCCGTGAGTCATGACCACGGGCTGGCGCTTATAGGTAGGCAGAAGGAACTGCTCGGCATCCGTCAAGCGGGTATCCGACCCGCCAGTTTTCGCAGGTCCGCTTTTCAACTTGCCAACAGAGCGCGGCGACAGCTTCTTTTTTGACGAAGCGCCCATCACGCCGCCGAAAGAGCCGCTTGCGCGGCCGACAAAGGTTCACGAAGAACGCGCGTTCCGGGAATCAAAGCGACTCCGTCGTTGGCGGAAGCTTCCGCGGCGTGCGACGCCAGCAACAGAGCATCGGACGAAGTGCCGCCGACGATGCGAACTTCGCGGACGCCGCCTTCGATGGCGCGCTTGGCGGCTTCCAGCTTGAGAACCATGCCGCCGGAAACGACGCGACATTGGACCAAGCGCTCGATCTCTTCACACGTGACCGCCGAAAGAACGCGTTCTCCATCGAGGACGCCGGCGACATCGGTAAGATAGATCAACTGGTCGGCATTGAGGTATTCCGCGCAGGCAGCAGCCATGTGGTCCGCGTTGACGTTGTACAACTCGTTCTCCGGGCCCAGGCCAAGGCACGGCGCAATCGGCAGCAGCCCTTCATGCCAGAGCGATTCGATGAATGGGGCGTTCAATCCGGTAAGGTAACCGACGAAGCCCAGGCCGCCTTCGACTTCGTTGTGCACCATGGGCTCGGCGACGAAGCAGCGAGCGTCCGCGGCAGAGATGCCGACAGCGGGCTGCCCTTCCGCGGAGATCGCCGAAGCCAGTTTCTTATTCAGCAAACCGGCGAAGACCATTACGGCGACGTCGCGCGTTTCGCGGTCGGTGACACGCAGGCCGGCGATGAATTTGCTTTCGATGGCCATGCGCTTGAGGGTGGCGGTAAAAAGGCGGCCGCCGCCATGCACGACGAGAATTTCATGGCCCTCTTGCGCGAGCGCCGCGACCTGCCGCGCGAGAGAGCGCACCGTGGCGTCATCTTCGAGCAATGCTCCTGCGAACTTGATTACGATTCTCATTGAAGTGAGGTTTGCTCCTCTATTCCCAACATGTGATTGAAATTCTGGACAGCCTGGCCGGCGGCGCCTTTTCCAAGATTGTCGAGGCAAGAGACGATGACCAAGCGGCGTCCCGATTTGTCCAGCGCGAATCCGATGTCGCAAAAATTCGTGTGCGCGACGTGCTGCAATTCCGGCAGCGTGCCCGCGGGCCAGATGCGGACCAGGGGACGGCCGGCGTAAAACTGCCGATAGAGCGACTCGATGTCCGGGGCTTTCTGCGATTCGCTGAGCGTAACGTAGATGGTAGAAAGAATGCCGCGCGCGAGCGGGAGCAGGTGCGTCGAAAAAACAACCTGCGACTCGTTCAGGCCGGTGTGTTCGAGAATTTCCGGCGTGTGGCGGTGCGTGAAAAGATTGTAGGCCTTGAAATTTTCATCCACTTCAACGAAGTGAAGATCGCGGCGAGGGTCTTTGCCCGCGCCGGTCGCGCCAGACTTGCAGTCGCAAACGACGCTGGCGCCGGGAGCAAGCCAACCCGCTTGCGTAAGAGGCCGGAGAGCAAGAATCACGCTGGTCGCGTAACAGCCGGGATTCGCAACCAGCCGAGCCTTGGCAATTTCACTCGAATAAAGCTCCGGAATGCCGTAGACAGCCTCCGCAAGCCATCCGGCGTGGGGCGCGGGCAGCTTGTACCACGAGGTGAAAGTTTCAGCTTCGTGAAAGCGGAAGGCTCCGCTCAAATCAACGACGCGCAGACCGGCACGGAGCAAATCGGGCGCCAATTCCGCGGAAACCTCATGCGGAGTCGCCAGAAACGCAGAGCCGGCGCCACTGGAAATAATCGCGTCAACGGAAAGGGGCCGCAGCGGCGCTTCGCCCCAGCCGCGGAACTGGGGAAAGAGTTCAGCGAGACACTTCGCACCGTTCGGTTCGCGGACGTAGAAGACCGGAGGCGGAAGCTCGGGGTGGCGCAGCAGAATGCGCGCGAGCTCGAGACCGGTGTAGCCGGTGACGCCCACAACCGCGACTTGGCGGGGATTTTTCATTTCACCAGGGCTTCAATCTTTTTCTGGAGGGATTCGCGTGATTTCCGGTTGGGAGTGATGATCAGGACGGTGTCGTCACCCGCGATGGTTCCGGCAATTTCCGTGAATTTGGCGCCATCCACGGCGGCGGCCAATGGTTGCGCGCCGCTGGGAGGCGTTTTCAAAACGAGAAGATTTTCCGCGGGCCGGATGTCCAGAAGAAATTCGCCAAGGGCGCGGGCGAGCGGAGGAAGGGGTGCGGACTCTTCGGGCAAAGCAGTAGCCGGCTTGTAGCCCTCCTGAGTCTTAATCAGTCGGAGCTCCTGGAGGTCTCGCGAGAGAGTAGCCTGAGTCACGCGGAGCTTTTGCGCCGCCAGCCCGCGGCGCAGCTCTTCCTGATTGGCGATCCGCCGGTCCGAAACCAGGCGGAGGATCTGGCCGTGGCGAAATGTCTTGTGCGTGTTCATTGTGTATCGGGCTGGCCCCTGTATTTTTATACATCCGCATGCATACTTCTGTCAAATTATTTTGTAGAAGGTTTTCCTGGCATCAAGACGCGCCACCTGAGAACGCCAGACACGGAAACGCGGGTCATGTAAGATTCGCACCATTGGCGCGACGCGCACTGGATTTTCCGCCCGGGAGAGGTAACCTATCACTCAGCGCCATTGTCCCCATGGGAACGTCTTGCCAAATTTCGGGATGCAAGAACGATCCGCCAGCAGCACTCGCGGAGCAGCGGCTGTGCGTCCTTCATTTCACGCTTTCGCTGGAGACCAGCTGCTCCGAGATGAGGCGTGAGACGGCGCTGGGGAACGCGCCGCAGGAACGGCAGCGCGAAATCATGACGTTCATCACGGAGCACGGAGAACGCCTGGCCCGCGTGGCCACCAGCGGACTGCACCTGACGGACGACCTGAAAGCGCGAATCTTGAGCACCTTCCTTACGCTGATGAACCTGCGGGAAAACCTCGACCGTTCGAACATGCGCAGCTCGTTCGGACGGTCCGGGCACCTGCCTCGCTGAATCACAAACTCTGAAGTGAGAGGTCAGGCGCCAATATACCTGGCGTAGAGGGAGCGGGCCACGGCGGGGTCCCTGGTGCCTTTGAGAATGGCGCGTCCGTCGGCAAATACAGTCATTTCAAAGGGCGCAATGCGAAAGCGAAGCAGAAAGTCGTTTTGACGGACGTTCTCCACGAGGGGCCTCAAGCGGGCCTCGAGAACGCCGAGGTCGAGAGCCCGGGTGCGTTCGTGAATCTGGACAGAATCACGGCCGCATAGGGTAATGCGAGGCTGGGCTTCTCCCGCAAGATAGGCGAAATCGCGCAGGGCGCAAGCGCGGCATTCCGCATGGCGCGCCGCACTGATGGATTGCATACGGCCGGTCCAGACGTCACAAGAAAGCAAGCGTCCATGAAGAGCTTCAGGGCGCCCGGAGAGAAGTTTCAAGGCTTCGGCTACTTCCAAGGAGGCAATCAGATTAACGATCGGGCCAAGGACACCAACAGTGTCGCAGGTCTCCTCGAGGCCGTGGGCGGCGCCGGATTCGAGAAGGCAAGCAAGGCAAGCAGTCTCGCCGGGACGGATGGTCATGGTCAGTCCGTAGCTCGCGACGGCGGCAGCGTAAATCCAAGGGCGGCCGGATTTCACGGCGACATCGTTGATCAAGAAGCGAGTTTCGAAATTGTCGGTGCCATCGAGAAGCACACCGACGCCACTGAGAAGGGCTTCGGCATTGCGCGGGCTGAGATCGGCGACGACGCCTTCGACGGCTACGGACGAATTGATCGAGCGAAGCTTGCGCTCCGCGGCAACGGCCTTGGGCAGAACATTGAGGGCGTCGGATTCATCGAAGAGGGTCTGACGCTGCAAGTTCGAGGGCTCGACGAAATCGCGATCGATGATTCTGAGGTAGCCGACGCCGGCGCGAACAAGCAGATTGGCAGCGGCAGCGCCGATAGCGCCGCAACCGACGATGGCCGCCCGCGAGGCGAGCAGCCGCTCCTGCCCTTCAGGGCCAATCCCGCCGAAAAGCATCTGGCGCGAATATTTTTCCTGGAGAGAATCGTTCACGAAAGGCATGGTCCCGGCAGGCGCAGCCGCAGAAGCGCCTGTTAAGCTACATGATAGCGCCAAAGGGGACAGGTCAGGCAACGCCCCCGTGCTACGCTTCGTCTGAGCGAATGGAAGCATGAAATTGAGCCGGGCCAATGGATGGCGAGGCATTGTCGCGCTCGCGCTCCTGACGGGAGCTGTGCCGTCGCACGCACAGACACCGCAGGATACCTCCCCGGCAGGTGTAGCGAAGGAAGAACCAAAGATCGTGGCCATCCGCATCGTCAAAGAAGATGGCCAGGTATTGTCTGACTCGCCCTCCGGGATCGCGGTGGAAGCCGGGAAGCCGCTGGACCAGAGGAAAATCGCGGATAGCTTGCGGGCACTTTACCGAACGGGGGAATACGCCGATCTAAAGGCGGTTGTGGCATCGGTAAGGGGCGGAGTGCGATTGGATTTCGTCGTCAAGGAGAATCTGTTTTTCAACCAGGTACGCATCGAAGGCCTGACCGCGCCGCCCAGCGAGGCCTCGGCAGCGGCGGCGATGCAGATCGCGCTGGGGCAAACGTACCGGCAAGCCACCCTCAACGAAGCTCTGGAACGGCTGCGAGAGACACTTCACGATGAGGGCTTGTATCAGGCTGAAGTTTCTGCTGAAACGCTGCCGCATCCGGAAACGCAACAGATGGACATCGTCGTGCACATAAAACCAGGCCCACGCGCGCGGGTGGGAATGATTCAGCTAAAGAACGGCACGGAGTATCGCGATAAGGAAATTCTCTCTCGCTTGAAAATGAAACTGGGAACCGCGATCACGTCGGCCAAGCTGCAGCGCGGGACGGACCGGATACGGAAGTACCTGGTCAAGAAGGGGCATCTCAGCGGGAGAGCGTCGGTGCGCCGGGGCAGCTACGACTCCGCGAAGAACACGATTCCTCTTGAACTGGAGGTCGCGGAAGGGCCCAGCATAAAGATAACTGTGACGGGGGCGAAGTTTTCCGGAGGCGAGCTGAAGAAACTGATTCCCGTCTATCAAGAGGGGGCCGTTGACGCGGACCTTCTGGAAGAAGGGAAACGCAATATTCGTGAGCGGCTGGAACGGCAGGGATATTTCGACGCGGACGTGAATTACACGACGGAGACGCACGAGGGGAAGTCCGTTCGCGGCGGAGCGGCGGGCACGGAAGAGATCATCACTTATAAGGTGGAGCGGGGCGATCGGCACAAACTGGTAGGGATAGAAATCACGGGGAACAAGTACTTCGACGACGACTTACTGCGAAGCCGGCTGCAAATCTTCGGCGGCGCTTTCGCTTCCGCGGGACGCTTCAGCAGGAGGCTGGTGGATTCCGACGCGCAATCGATGCACGACCTTTACCAGGCAAACGGTTTTCTCGATGCCAAGGCCGAGGCGCGCGTCGAAGACAACTACAAAGGCAAAGAGGGCGACGTATTTATTAGTTTCAAGATCGAGGAGGGGAAACAGACGCGCGTTGCTTCGCTGTCGATCGAGGGGGTTCATGCGTTCAAGGAAGATGAACTTCTCGCGGTGATCGGTTCGACTCAGGGGCAACCGTATTCTGATTTCGGCGTAACGACGGACCGCGACAATATTCTCGCGATGTATTTCAATGAAGGATTTCCGGACGCAGCCTTTACGTCGACGGCGGAACGCGTCTCAGCCAGTCCGGCGGGACAAAACGCAGAGGCTGGCGGAAGCGCCGCCCCGCCGAAGGAAACTGAAAAAAAAGAGCAGAAGGAAAAAGAATCCAAACCGGCCATTGAGCAGGCCGAAGCAGTTCGGCTGGTGTATCGCATCCAGGAAGGTCCGCAGACGCGAGTCCGCCGCGTTCTGATCGGCGGCTACAAGCACACGCGCTGGGGCGCAATCAGCCGGGAAGTGCACATCAAAGTCAAAGAACCACTCCGCGAAGGGGACGTTGTTGAGTCGCAAAGGCGGCTGTACAACCTCGGCGTGTTCAATCGTGTCACTATCGAGCCCCTGAATCCCAACGGAACAAATCCGGAAAAGGACATCGCCGTCCTGGTTGAGGAAGCCAAGCGTTATACGCTGGCCTACGGCGGAGGATTCGAAGTGCAAAGACTCGCCAGTACGACGAGTCCGACAGGAGCGCAGATCGAGGCCGCTCCACGCGGGATTCTCGAACTCAGCAAGCTGAATCTTACCGGGCGCGGGGACTCGCTTTCCTTCAAGCTGCGCGGCAGCACCTTGCAAGGGCGCGCGTTGCTCGGGTATTCGGCGCCGAATACTTTCGCCAATCCACACTTCAGCTTTCAAGCGACGGCGTTTGCGGAAAAAACGCGCGATATCAATACGTTTACGGAAGAACGCTACGAGGTTTCGGTGCAGTTGACCGATCAAGTCACGCGGCTGACCACGCTGCTGTATCGCTACGCTTTCCGCCAGGTGCGCGTTTCCAACCTGAAGATTTTGAGCGAAGAAGTCCCGCTCTTCAACCAGCCGACACTCGTATCGCAATTTGGCGTGACCTGGTTCCGCGATTCACGCGACAATCCCGCCGACGCCTCGAAGGGCAGTTTCAACAGCGCCGATTTCAGCGATGCCGATAAGAATTTTGGTTCCAGCGCCAGCTTTCTGCGGTTCTTCTTCCAGAATTCCACGTATTACCCGATCAAGCGCCGGTTCAGCTTTGCGCGTTCCACGCGATTGGGGATCCTGGTGCCATATCACGACACAGTTTCGCTAGCTTTCCCGCCCCCTGCGCCCGGGCAGTGCATCCCCGGTACGGCGCCGCCTGCATCGACTCCAACGATTATTCCGCTGCCCGAGCGATTTTTTGCTGGTGGCGGAACCTCGCTGCGCGGCTTCGCCCTGAATCAAGCAGGACCGCGCGACGCGTGCACCGGATTCCCGGTCGGCGGCCAGGCCATGCTGATCCTCAACCAGGAATTCCGCTTTCCGATGCGCTTGCCGTTCGTCGGGACATCGCTTGGTGGCGCCATTTTCTATGATGGAGGCAACGTGTACAGCCGGCTGAGCCAGATCTCGTTTCGCTCCACGCTGCCGGCACCCACATTTGCTCTGCAAAATCCGGCGTTGCCCGCAGGACCAACAAATGTACCGGTGTGCGCGACAAACTGCACAAATGAACTCAACTACTTTGCGCACACCATCGGTTTGGGCGTGAGATACAAAACTCCGGTGGGTCCCATTCGAATCGATTTCGGCTATCAGCTGAATCGCCCGTCGTTTGTGATTCCGGTTCCGTGTCCGAGCGGCAATACCACCTGCCAGCTTGGCTCGCTGGGCCAGCAGGGCACGCGACTCCCCGGCTTACAGATCTTTTTCAATCTGGGGTCGAGCTTCTAAATGCGCCGACCAGCGATTCGCGCGCTGCTCTTTTGGCTGTGTCTGTGGATTGCCGTGCAAATGGCCGCGCAGGAGACCGTGGACCGCATTGTGGCTCGAGTCGAAAATGACATCATTTTATTGAGCGATATCCGCGCGCTCAGCCGCTACCAGGCGTTCCTTGACGGAAAATCGGAAACGGACGCCCAGATTCTTGAGCGGCTGATCGATCAGTGGATTGTGCGAACCGAAGCCAACGTATCGCGATTCCCGCAGCCCTCCGACGCGGACGTTGACCGCGAACTAGAGCGCGTCCAGAAGTCGTTCGCATCGAAGGAGGAGTTCGAAGCAAGAAGAAAACAGATCGGTTTGAGCGTTTCGGAAATACGGGATATGGTGGCCACCCAACTTTACTTGAGCAATTATCTGGATTCGCGTTTTCGTCCCGGCGTGCAGATCGATCCCAAGACGATTGATGATTTCTACGAGAAGTCGGTTGTGCCGAGAGCGAAAGCTCGCGGGCAGGAACCGCCGCCGTTGGACACCGCGCGCGACTTCATTCAAGAAGCCTTGGTGCAGCGCGGAATCAATGACCAGGCGGATCAGTGGCTCATCGAGAGCAAATCCCGGCTGCACATCGAAAAGTTTCTGGATGAGGCGGCGAAATGAAGCGTCAGACCCGCCACCCGATTTGGAGCTGGATCATTCACACGCCGTGGGTGCTGACGGTGATCGCGCTTTTGGCGGTCGTGGTGTTTTTTGGCAGCGGCGCAGGCAACCCGTTGCTGAGCCGGCTGCTGGTAAGCCGGTTGGAGCGCATGACGGGCGGCAAGGTGGAGTTGCGAGCGCTGTCCATTCGTTGGTTGGCGATGCGGGCAACCTTAACGGGGCTGGTGATCCACGGGAAGGAGCCCGCCGGCACGGAACCCCTTTTTACCGCGGAGGAAGTGCAGGCTGGTCTGCGCATCGATTCCTTCTGGGGCCGCAAAGTTTCGCTGAGCGAGCTTATCGTCCAGCAGCCGCACGTACATATTCGAGTGGACAAAAACGGCAACACAAACCTGCCTACGCCTCAGCGAGCAGCTTCCACAAAGAAACCGCTGCGCGATTCGCTATTCGAATTGCGCATCCGGCGACTAGTGCTCGAGGACGGGTGGCTTCTCTACAACGACGCGAAGACACCGTTCACCTTGCATGGTGGAGATTTGAGCTTCGGCCTGGATGCCGGGGGCACGATGGAACGTCCCTTGTATCTCGGCAAACTTGACTGGCACACCATGCAGTTCAATTCCAAGCGCTACGCGCCCCTGCCGGTGGGCCTGACGGCGAAGTTCACGGTGTGGCGCGATGGTTTTACGCTCGAGCAAGGCGTACTCACCGCGGGGCATTCGCATCTCGACGCACAGGCGGAAATGAATAACTTCTCGAATCCACAGTGGAGTTTCCGGTATCGCGGCTGGGTCGATCTGCTGGATTTCCGAGAAACTCTGCGCGAACCGACGGTGCCGACTGGACGGGTCGATCTGCGGGGAGAAGGCCAATTCGCCGGCGGGCAGTTTAAGGGTACCGGAAGCTATTCCGGCCAGGATATCGCGCTTCCGTACGAGGTCTTTCATGCGAAGGGACTCACCAGCCGCGGTAGCTATGGAATCGACAACCGCGGCTTCGAGGTTCCAGATTTCTTTGCCGGCGCTTTCGGCGGGAGGGTAACGGGCCGCGTGACGATGCGTTTCGACGGGCTACAGTTCAGGGCGGACACCCACGTGCAAGACGTGAAACTTGCGGGGGTATTGCCGTCGATCGAGCATCGCGATTTTCCCATCGACGAGCTGCACTGGGACGCGCGAGTCACAGCCGACACCGTGGAAACCTGGAGCGGACCCTTCCGGCACTTCGAAATTTCCGCGACCACGGTGTGGGAAACTCCGGAACAGCCGGCGGAACATCATCAACCCGTGAGCGCGGCATGGAAATTCCGCTATCGCTACGATCCCGGCATCCTGACGATCAACTCCGGTGAATTCGAAACGCCGACGTCGCGTGGCACGATCGACGGCATCCTTTCCCCACGCAACACGATGCTCAATGTCCGTTTTGAGACCGGATCCCTGGAGACATACAAAGATTTCATCGACCGCGTGCGTGGAGCCCCGCCCGGTTCCGCGGAGGCTGCAAAACCGATTTCCGGGAGCGTGCGCTGGGACGGCAAGATCGTCGATGCCTCCGGCGGCACTAGCTTTCAGGGACGCCTGCGTGGGGAGCGCGCGCGTTACAACGGTTACTCAGTGGATTTCCTTGAAGGTGACCTCACCTACTCACCCTCGGAGCTCACGCTGGAGCGCGGACACGCGCGAAGCGGCAACATGGAAGCGGACATCGACGGGTCGCTTTCCCTGACGAAATGGAATTTTCTTCCGGACAACGGCTGGACGGCTGAGGCGAATATCGAGAAAGTCCCTGCCGAGAGTCTCGAACAACTGTTCGGAATGACTTTGCCAGTGAGCGGTTCATTGACGGGACAATTTCACGGGCGGGGCACCAGGTCACAGCCAACCGTTACCGGCCTCTTCGATCTGGCCGATGGCAAATTGTATGGACTCTCCTTCAACCGCCTCCGTGGGCAACTGAACGCCTCGCCGGACGAGGTGCGCGTCGCGGACGCGGAGCTGCGATTCTTCCCGCCAGGAAAAGAGAATGGGCGCGGAGCCGGGATTATCACCGGATCAGCCGGTTACCGCTACGCGGATCAAACGATTTCCGCTGACCTAGTGGGCGCCGCGCTCCCGCTGGAAAACTTTGAAAAATTGCAATCGGCGCGCCTGGCGGTGGGCGGGCAGGTGACTTTCCGGCTGAGGGCCAATGGCCCGTTGAGAACTCCGCTCGGCGAAGGGACGTTTCGAGTCGTGGACTTGCGAATTGGCCAAGTGGTTGTGGGCAGCTTCAACGGCAATTTGACGTCCGACGGACGCACTGCGCACCTGGAATTGGGCTCTGCCATGACCACGGGAGAAATCTCCGGCGGCTACACACTCGGACTTGCCGACCCCTACGCGCTGAGCGGGAAAGTTTCGATCAAGAACATTGACCTGGACCCGCTCCTGCTAGCCGCTTTGCACCTGAAAGAATTCAGCGGCCACGCGAACGCTGATGGCGACATTTCTGTAAATGGGACCCTGAAGCAGCCGCAAAGCATCATCGTGGATGCGAATCTCTCGCGCTTGGCAATGAATTACGCCAACGTGCGTTTGGAAAACACCGGCCCGGTTCATTTTCGTTCGACGAAGGATAGCCTGGAGATCGACCCGGTCACGCTGCGGGGAACGGACACCAATTTGCAGATTGCGGGTTCGGTGCTGTTTGCCGGGCGGCGCACCGTTGGATTGCGCCTCAACGGTGCATTGGACCTGCGGCTGCTCACCGGCTTTGTGCCGGGTATTGATGCCCGCGGTCCGGCCCAAATCAACGCTTCCTTCGAAGGCACGCTGGACCGGCCGCGCATCACCGGGCGCGTGCACATCGAGAACGCTTACGCCCGCGATAAGGAGTTTCCTGCCGGACTGAGCGCCATCAATGGCGACCTGGTATTTGATGCAACGCGCCTGTACTTCGAAAATGTAAGCGCGGAATCCGGCGGGGGCACGTTGCATCTTTCCGGCAGCGTGAACTACGGGGAGAGCCCGCTTCGCTACGACGTTAGCCTTCGTACGGATCGAGTGCGCATCCGCTATCCGGAAGGCATGAGCTGGCTTGTGGGAGGTTCGCTGAGGTTGACGGGCACGCCGGTAGCGGGCCTGCTCTCCGGGCGGGTGATCATCGACCGCGTCACGCTCACGCAAGGCATCGAAGTCGCAAGCATGCTGGTGTCAGCGAAGCAAGGCATTAGCAGCCCCACCACCAGTTCGCCGTATCTGCGCAATCTGCAATTCGATATCGAAGCCCTGTCGGCGCCCGATGCGCGCATGGAATGGCCCGGAGCACAACTGCAAGCCGATGCGAATCTTCGTGTGCGGGGAACGTGGGAGCATCCGATTCTTCTCGGGCACATCCACATTCTGTCTGGTGAATTGTATTTTGCGGGCAACCGCTACCGAGTCTCGCGCGGAGATCTGAACTTTTCCAATCCGTTCCGGCTTGATCCGGTCTTAAATGTGGAAGCAACCACGACGATTCAGCAATATGAGATCACCCTGAATTTCAATGGTCCGGCGAGCAAGCTCACGCTGGCATATCGCTCCGATCCGCCGCTTCCCGCGAACGATATCGTGACGTTGCTCGCTCTGGGGCAAACCAGCTCCGAGGCCACGACGCGCAGCGGCGGCACGACTCAAAGCGGATCGGCGGGAGCTTCGGCGATTCTCTCGGAGGCGGTTTCCAGCCAATTAGGCGGACGCCTGGAACGGCTTTTTGGGATAACGCGGTTTCGCGTTGATCCGGGCCTCGCCGGAGTGGGCTCGACGGGCTCCCAGCAAAGCGCGGCGTCGCGCATTACCGTCGAACAACAGATTACTCGGAACCTCACCATCACTTATGTTTCGAATGTCAGTTCGACGCAGCAGCAGGTCATTCAAGTGGAATACAACGTGGACCGAAATGTTTCTATTGTTGGGCTGCGCGATCAGAACGGAACGTTTGGCATCGACATTAAAATCAAAAAGCGCTTCCAGTAGCTGGAAGCGCTTCTCGAGCTGCAATTCGGTTTATTGCGGATCTTGCTGTTGAGCGGCTTGCTGCTGAGGCGCTTGGCCCTGGCCGCGTTGTTGTCCCCGGTGCTGCTGCCAGCGGTTCTGGGCCTGACCATTTCCAAGGTGCGCCGACTGTCCAATCTCCGGATTCCGCTGCTTCAATTCCGCCAGCGCATCCTTGGCGGCTTTGGTGTTCGCCGTACGAATCACAGCCTGTGTTTCACGGTTGATTTTGGGCATCTCCGCGGCGACCTTCTGTCCTAAAGGAGAACCGTAAAACTGCAGCAGGCCCTTGATTTCGTCATCCGTAAAATGCTTGTCGTAAAACACTACCAATTGATTCGTTACCTGATCGACGTCGAATTTTTTCTGGTAGCTTGCGGCAAAGGCATTCACGAAAGCCTGGCCTTTGTCGTTGTTGGGCAAGGTGGCGAGTAGTTTTTCCCGGGACTGTTCGATGGCGGAGTTCGCGCCGTCTTGCACCAGGTCTCGCGCGCCAACCAACTCCATCAGTGAGCGAATGTCTGCTTCTTTGGGCGGGTCAACGGAAGAATTTGCCTGCGGAGGCGCCGCGTTGCCGTGGACCGAGTTCGCCCCTTGCCGGGCCGCTTGCACGGAGTTCTGTGACGCTCCTTGAATCACCAGGAAAAATGTTCCGATGTAAATTAAAACCAGTGCAAGCACCGCTTTCATGACCGCCTCCGTGGCGGCTTCGCTCTCGTTCGCGCCACGCCAACGATTTTAGAAAGCGCCTTGGAGCAGCGCGACTGCATCGCGGGACAGTTGTGACGCGGTGTTCACTGGCCCGGCGTTCAGGTCCGGGTACAGGTAGTGAATTTCTGCTACGATGCCTCGCCATGAACAAGGCGGAAACGCACGGCGGAGCGGCCCTCGGAGCGCCAGATCCATCGGCGATAGTCGAACGCGAGGCTGGCCTCCATCAAGATTTGTCGCCGCGGCAGATCGCCATGATCGGGCTGGGGAGCGCCATCGGGACGGGATTGTTTCTCGGCAGCGCCATTTCCGTGAAGCTGGCCGGCCCGGCCGTAATACTGAGCTTTGTTGGCGGGGCGTGCATTGCGGTGACGATGATGTGGGCGCTGGCGGAGATGGCTGCGGCGCATCCTGCGGCAGGATCCTTCGGACTCTACGCCGAGATGTACCTTCATCCGTGGGCGGGATACGCGGTCCGTCTCACCTATTGGTTTTGCATGATGGTGGTCGTCGGCAGCGAAGTCGTGGCCGCGTCGATTTATTGCAAGTTTTGGTTTCCTGGAACTCCGTCGTGGATTTGGATCGGTCTCTTCTCGTTTGTCATTCTCTACGTCAATTCCGTGAGCATCGGAAATCTTGGAGCATTTGAATACTGGCTTTCGATGATCAAGGTAGTGACCATCGTGGCCTTTCTGCTTTTGGGGAGTGCGCTGCTGTTCGGTGTGGGATTTCCGAAGGTTGGCCTGGCAAACTACACGGCGCACGGCGGCTTTCTTCCGAATGGTTGGAAGGGCGTCGGGCTTGGGGTCATTTTGGGGCTTTTCAGTTTTTTTGGGATCGAGGTCGTTGGAAGCGCGGCCGGTGAAGCGGCGGATCCAAAGGTTGCCGTTCCGAAGGCGCTGCGCAGGACACTTATTGTGCTAGTGCTGTTCTATGTTGCAGGACTTGCGCTGGTAGTCGGCATTGTCCCGTGGACGCAGATCGAACTCGTCAAAAGTCCTTTTGTCCACGTTTTTCAAATTGTGGGTATTCCGGCCGCGAGTCACATCATGAACTTCGTGGTGTTGACGGCGGCCCTTTCGAGCGCCGTTGCCAATTTGTATTTCGGGGCGCGGCTGGCTTTTTCACTCGCGCGCGGCGGTTATCTTCCCGCGGCGCTTGGGCGATTGAGCGGGAAGAACATGCCGGTGGCTGCAGTGCTGGCTTCCGCCGGTGGGATGGCCGCAGCACTCGTTCTGTCGGAGTACTTCAAGGATTCACTTTTTGTTTTCATGATCGGCCTCAGCTCGTTTGGTGCGCTGTTCGCCTGGCTGATGACGCTGTTGACTCATCTGGCGTTCCGGCGCTTTCACAAGCGGCAAGCAATCCCCTATCTTCGGCTAGGGCCGCCTGGGCCCTGGGCGTCCCTCATGGGCGCGGGAGGAGTATTGGCGGTTTTGGTCTCGACCTGGTGGGTCCCGGGATTTCGCATTACGTTGCAGGCCGGCGGGCCCTGGCTGGTGTTTGTCACGGTGTGCTACTTTGTTTGGAGGAAAGCCCGATCCCGCAATCCATCTCAGGGAGGGGCGCGCGATGGATGAGCTTCTGAAGTGGCGCGGGGAATTTCCCATCCTGGACCGCACCACTTACATGATCAGCAACTCGCTCGGCGCGATGCCTCGCGGGGTGTATGACGGCTTGCGCTCGTATGCCGACTCCTGGGCGGAACGTGGAGTTCGCGCCTGGGAAGAGAGCTGGTGGGACATGGCGATGGGCGTTGGCGACCGCATCGCGCCGCTGATCGGAGCGGGTCCAGGCGAGATTTCGTTGCACCAGAATGTGACGCTGACCCAAGCCGTGATTTCCTCCTGCTTTGACTTCCGCGGCCCGCGCAACAAAGTTGTCATGGTCGAGCTGGAGTTTCCTTCGATTCAGTATTTCTACCACGAGCAACGCCGGCTCGGCGCGCGCGTCGAGGTCGTTCCGACTCCCGACGACATTCGCATTGATTTGGATAAGTTCCTTGCGGCCATCGACGAAACGACGCTGCTCGTGCCGATTTCGCAGGTTCTCTTTCGCAGCTCCTACATTGTGGACGCGCGTGCGATTGTGGAGCGCGCGCATCGCGTCGGGGCGCACGTGATTCTTGATCTCTTTCAGGCTGCGGGAACCATTCCTCTCGATGTGCGCGGCCTGGGCGTTGATTTTGCAGTGGGCGGAGTCTTGAAGTGGCTCTGTGGGGGACCGGGCGTCGCCTACCTTTACGTCCGCGAGGATTTACGCGCCAAGCTGCGTCCCGCGCTTACGGGATGGATGGCGCATCGCCGCCCGTTTGCGTTCGAGACCGGCGCCATCGATCCGCGCGACGACTCCTTCCGCTACATGAACGGCACTCCGCACATCCCCGCGGTGCATGCGTGCCAACCCGGACTGGAGATCATCAACAAGGTCGGCATCGGCGCCATCCGCGAGAAATCCATGAGCATGAGCGCGCGGCTCATGGAAGGGGCTCGAGCTCGCGGCTGGCGCGTGAACACACCGGAAAACCCAGCGGAGCGCGCGGGGACGGTTTCAATCGAGTGTCCGCACACTTATGAAGTTTGCCGCGAACTCCTGGCGCGGGACATCCTTGTTGACTATCGCCCCAAAGCCGGTGTGCGCGTCTCGCCGCATTTTTACAATGGTGAGGAGGAATGCGATTTTACTCTCGTACAAATGGAAGAGATCCTGAGGACCGGCGCATGGGAAAAACATGCGGCGGCGGTTACGCATGCTTGAAAAGAAAGAATACGCTGCGCAGCGCGAAGAGATGATTGAGAAGCAGTTGCGGCGGCGCGGCGTTCATGATGCCGCCGTGCTTGCGGCGATGGCGGAGGTGCCGCGGCACGAGTTTGTATCGGAGGATGTGCGTGCGCAAGCGTATGATGACCTGCCGTTGCCCATCGGTAGTGGTCAAACTATTTCGCAGCCTTATATCGTTGCGGCCATGACCGCCGCGCTGCATCTGCGGCCGGGCGACAGAGTTTTGGAAATCGGCACAGGCTGCGGCTACCATGCCGCCGTGCTCTCGCGCTTGGCTAAGGAAGTTTTCACAATTGAGCGACGGCCCGAGCTTGCATCCGGCGCCTCCGCCACCCTGGCTCGGCTTGGCTACTCGAACGCGCATGTGCATTGTGGTGACGGCACGCTTGGTCTGCCAGAACTTGCTCCTTTCGACGCCATCCTTGTTGCGGCTGCCGCGCCTGCAGTCCCGAAGCCGCTTCTCGCGCAGCTTGCGGAAGGCGGCCGAATCATCCTTCCCGTAGGGGACACGCAACACCAGGAATTGCAGCTCATCGAAAAGCGCGGTGATGCGTTCCCCATGAAGATGCTGGAAGGCTGCCGGTTTGTGCCGCTCGTTGGCTACCATGGCTGGCAGGAGCCTCCATAGCGATGAGCTCGGCGGTCCCCGATCTCTCCATCATCATTCCTTCGTACAACGAGGAATTGCGTCTTCCGGCCACGCTGGAGCGGATTGCGGAATACCTTTCGACCTCTGGACGTAACGCGGAAGTTTTGGTGGTGGACGACGGTTCAAGAGATGGCACGGCCGCGGTGGCCGAATACTTTTGCATTAAGATTCCCACGCTGCGCGTGGTTGCGAATGGCGTCAACAAGGGTAAAGGCTACAGCGTTCGCCACGGCATGCAGGAAGCGCGCGGCCGCATCGCGCTTTTCACGGACGCGGATCTCTCTGCCCCGATTGAGGAAGCCGATAAGCTGATTGACGCGCTGGAGACCCACGACGTGGCTATCGGCTCGCGGGCGATGGACCGCAGCCTGATTAGCGTGCACGAGTCTCCCTTCCGGGAATTCGCAGGAATCATTTTCAATAAGATTGTGCGAGCTATCCTGTGGCTGCCGTTTGTCGATACGCAGTGCGGCTTCAAAGCGTTTCACCGCGAACGCTGCAGCGTCATCTTCGATCAGCAGACGATTGAGCGATTTGGGTTCGACCCGGAGTTACTGTACCTGGCGCGGCATCATGGGTTGCGCGCGGTGGAAATTCCGGTTCGCTGGGGCCATTCGCACGCGACCAAAGTGAGCATGCTGCGAGACAGCATTCAGATGTTCATCGACGTATTTGCCATCCGGTGGAATTCATTGAAGGGGCGGTACCCGCGGAAAACGTGATTCGGCGGCGTTATGCTTTGTGTAACAAAGTACTTGACAGACGGGAGTTCCTGAGGTAGCATTTCTGATATGGCGACCATTGGTCCGCTTCGCTCTCCGCAACGCGAGCCCATCCCCATCGACGCTCGCGCTGCCGATCATCTCCGCTACATCCGGGAGACGATGGAGCGCGCGGCCGAATTCACCGCTGTGCCAGGGTGGGGCGGCGTGGCGATGGGCGTTACCGCGCTGGTAGCCGCGTTTGCGGCGTCGCGGCAGACCACTCCGCGCGCCTGGCTGGCCGTCTGGCTGATCGAGGCCTTCGTCGCCGTGGCCATTGCGGCGCCGGCCGCAGCCACCAAAGCGCACCGCGCCAATGCGGCGCTCTTTTCGGGGCCTGGCCGCAAATTCCTTCTTAGTTTTGCTCCGCCGATTGTCGTGGGCGGCCTTTTGACGTTCGCTCTTTATAGTGCCGGGAACCTTGCGGCGCTCCCCGGTGTTTGGCTCCTGCTGTATGGAACTGCCATCGTTACGGGCGGGGCATTTTCCGTTCGCGTTGTGCCGGTGATGGGCTTGTGCCTGATGTCGCTCGGCGGCGCCGCGCTTTTCGCTCCCGCATTCCTGGGAGATGCGTTCATGGCCGCAGGGTTTGGGGTAGTGCAGATTGGGTTCGGCTGGTGGATCGCCCGGCATTATGGAGGCTAGCAGGAAGTCGCATGGCTAAATCGTCTGCAGCACGTCAAGAGCGTCTACAGCGGTCTCGCGAGAGGGAGGCTTCGCTGGAAGCCATCCGGAATCCGGCGAAGGAAGCCGTTCCGTCCGATCTGGACCGGCTCATTCACGAGCGAATACGGCTGGGGATCGTCAGCGCACTGGCGGTGAACCGCTCGCTGACCTTCAACGAGCTGAAAGCGCTGCTGAAGACTACCGACGGCAACCTGAGCGTTCACGCCCGCAAGCTGGAAGAAGCCGATTACATCGTGTGTACCAAATCTTTCGACGGACGCTTGCCAAAAACCGAATACCGGTTAGCGGCAGCGGGGCGGCGGGCGCTGGAGCGTTACCTGAATCATATGGAAGCGTTGATCCGCGCGACACGCGAAGGCTGAAAGGGAAAATTTTTTGACTCTATGCTTTGCAGTGCAGAGTAGTTTACATCACTTGCTCCGCGGCGGAGAAAGAACATGCTCATGTCTCATCAATCAGTACGGCAAATTCCGATTGCCCAGCCGGCTATGGATCAGGCGCCGCGGCTCCACGTGGCCATCATTTCGGACGGCAACGGCCGCTGGGCCACTTCGCGGGGGTTGCCGCGTTCCGCCGGTCACCGCGCGGGAGCGGAGACGGCCCGCCGCGTCATCGAGGCCGCGCCTCGCCTCGGAATTCATACGCTGACGCTTTTCGCGCTTTCCTCGGCAAATTGGAAGCGTCCCGCCGCCGAAGTCCACGGGATACTGCGGCTGCTCCATGAGTATTTGCTCACGGAAACGACGCACTGCATCGACGAAGGCGTGCGGCTCAGCATCATCGGGCGCCGGGATCGCTTGCCCGCCACGCTGCGCCAGGCCATCACGGATTCGGAAGCGGCCACGGCCAAGGGCACGCGGCTGCACCTTCGTCTGGCGATCGATTATTCCGCTCGCGAGGCCATTTATCACGCTGCCTGCCGATTTTATAAAGTTACGGAACTTTCGCCCGAGTCTTTCAGCGCGGTGCTGGCTGAAGTCCTGCGCGGGGGCTCTACGGAAGTGGACTTGCTGATTCGTACCGGTGGCGAACAGCGGCTTTCGGACTTTCTTTTGTGGGAGTGCGCCTTTGCGGAATTCGTGTTTCTGCAAAAACGCTGGCCGGACTTTAGCGCCGCTGATCTCGAAGCGGCTGTGAAGGAATTTGACCGGCGCGAGCGCACGCGCGGGGCGTTGCCAGATGGGTTGCCAGACGCCATCGCCGGGTAATTTGAATCAGGCGAAAGACTTCTTCAATGGCCGAAGTCCAACCCCGTGCATGTTTCTCGTGAGTTGAAGCAAAACGACGAACCCCAGTCAGCCTGGCTTCGGGCTGGCTGGGGCCTGGTGGTTAAAGAGTACGCGGTTACCCCTTGACGGGGATAGTCACTGGTTTCGCGAGCTTGAACGTCAACTTACTCTTGGCGGCGAGTAGGGTTACGTCCTTGTTCGCCTTGGCCTTATCGGTATCTTTGGCGTTGGTCTTGGGCTGGCTCTTCGGTCCGGTGATCGAATTGGTGTCCAGCTGGTAAGATTTCCCGTGGATTACCACCGAAGCGAGCGTCACCTTCAGTTCGTTCTTCTTAACCTTGACGATGCGACAGGTTACTTGGGTGCCCTTGGGAATCACTGTCTTTCCATCTACCTGGATCGCCTCGGTGAGGCTGGCGGCAAAGGTGTCACCGACCTTGTTCTTGTCAGTGGCTAGCGTTTGCCTTGCCGCCGCGCTGATCGCGGTGCCTTTCGGCAAGGTGATCATTGTCGTCGGCTCCGCTGCCTTGGCAACGGCGGCAGGTTTTGGAGCCGCAGGTCTCTTAGCAGCAGTAGCTTTTTCGTTGGTTGCGTTGTTCGAGCAGCCTGCCACAGTTAAGACGGCGGCCGCTGCCAAAGCAAGCCTGAGGTTCCGTTGGAATTGAAAGTTAAGCACTTCACACCTCCAAAGGGGCACCCTTAGGGTGAAAGGGATGAGGTGGCTGGTTGGACCCGTTCCCCACTTACAGTTGATATCAAAACAGCGGGTACCCTGCTTTCGATAAATCGTACATATTCCGGGAGTTGGAGTCTTTGGGCATTTGTAACAGGCGTTTCCTTCCCAGCACCGGCCTATCGGCCAGTGGTTCACGTGATGGGTGTTCCCTGGCTCGGAAGAACGTGGAGAGGAGGAGGTTGACAGTCGACAGTTGAGAGTTTAAAGGAAAAGTAGGCAGATTTCGTGATTTGTGATCTGTGATCCGCGATGCGGGATCCGTGGAAGAACGAAACATTTGCGGTCACATTTTAAGACGGGGCACATACGTGACAGAGTGTGCGGCCGGGGGGATCCCTGACATGCCAGATACCCCCACCCCCCTATGAATTTGCATGAATATCAAAGGAAAAGACTTACAGAAAAAGTATTTCGTAAGTTATTGATTCTAAAGGACGCGACTTCGGGTTGTTTTGGGCTAGTAAAGGCTGCCTAAAAGAGAAAAGCGGGAGCAAGCTCCCGCACTCCATGCGCAGTAATCTACAAAACTAATTATACGACAAATTAAAGCGAAGTCAAAGGAAAAGTGGATAGGGGGTGCTTGTGTCGAGTGCCGACAGACAGTTTATCGCCAGTGACGATCGAAAATGCAAAACTTCGGGGCAATGAGGACCTCGCTATTGTTAATTAGGCCTAAGCACTAAGCTATAGAGAACAGGCAGTTTGCCGATACAGCGTCGTTGGCGCGCGTGCCTGACGTTTGGCCATTCCTGGTCGTCTATACGTCAGGAGCCAGGAATGGGAACTATGGGACTTGCGCTGCCTTGGAAGGCTAGAATCTCTTCCACGCCGCGCGAACGGGGGACGCGAGTGGAACCTTCCGAGCACTTTGCCGGCGGCCCCAACCCGGCCGCTAGGGATGCCCTGAGCGAGGATGCCGCGCTGGCTGCTGGATGCCGGTCCGGAGACCTGCGCGCCTACGAGCGACTTTACGCAATGCACGGTCCACGCATGAAAAACCTGGCGCGGAATGTTCTTGGCAGTCCTGCAGACGCCGAAGACGCCGTGCAAGAAACCTTCCTGAAAGTGCAGCGTAGCATCGCTGGCTTCCGGGGCCAATCAAGCTTCGTCACCTGGACGTTCCGAATCCTCATTAACACGTGCTACGACGCGCGGCGCAGCCGGCTGCGCAAGAGGGAAGTCGCGAATGACGATTCCGAGGAGATGCCGCGCCCTGAGCCTCGCGCGCCAGGAGCGCATCCTTCTCTCCGCATGGCGCTGGAGCGCGCTCTCGCGAAACTTACTCAACACCAGCGCGATGTTTTTCTGTTGTACGAGGTAGAAGGTTTCCGCCATGCGGAAATCGCCGGGATGCTGGAAATGACGGAGACGGCCTCGAAGAACACGCTTTTTCAGGCGAAGAAAAACCTTCGACAGATGCTCGAACCGCCACGCAGCAGTGGCGCGGAGGTACGGTGAACGACGATGAATGTTACTTGTAGCGATCGAGAACGGATTTTTGAAGACGGCACGCCCGTGGAATGGGCGGCGCTGGAAGCGCATGCCGCGTCCTGCCCGCTGTGCGCGGAAGAGGTTCGCGCCTGGAAGTCGCTAAGTGCCGCGGCAGAAGAGCTGCGCGACTACTCGGACAGCCCCTCATTGTGGCCGCGGATTGAACGAGCGCTTGCTGAAGAGGCGACGCGAGAGGCAAAGCGCGGCGAGAGATGGAATTGGTTCTCGCGGTTGCCGAGATTTCCGCTCGGATGGCAAACCGCTCTGGCCGGAGCCTTTGCTCTGCTGCTGGCCATTTCCGGCGGCTGGATTTACATTCACGGGCCTGTTGAGCCGGGGGACAACGACAAGTCTCTCTTGAGGAGCAGCGCCCTCAAGGAGGTGGAAAACGCGGAAACTGCGTACGAACGGGCAATCGACAAACTTGCCGCGGAGGCCAAGCCGCAACTTGAAAACCCCGCGACGCCACTGGTCGCCAACTATCACGAGAAATTGCTGGTGCTGGATAGCGCTATCGCGGATCTGCGGGCGCAAGCCGGATTGAATCCATCAAACGCGCAACTGCGTTACCAGTTGCTTGCCGTGTATCAGGAAAAGCAGCGCACGCTGGAGGAAGTTTTGGAGGCTAGACAACGATGAATCGCACCGAAGTCCAGGTTTGGAAAGCATTGCTGCGCGCCGCAGCAATCGCGGGATTGCTCTCGCTGCTGGGGGCCGAAAGACCCGCACGAGCGGGGAACTCCGCGCAGGAACAAGTGACGAAAGAATTTCAGAAGAGCGTGACGCTGGGCGCGGGGCAATCGGTGCATGTCGAGCACAAGTTTGGCGAGGTCCGCCTCCATGGCGAAGCCGGCAGGGAGGTGAAGATTTCGGCGACGATTCGCGCGCAGGCCAGCTCGCACGACGAGGCCGAATCCTTCGCGCAGAAAATCAAGATCGAAGTTCAGCAGACCGGCGACGGAGTACGCATCAAGACCATCTATCCCGAGGAAGAGAAGAGTTGGTTTCGCAACAGCAAGCACTCTTCATGGTCCGTGAGCTATGACATTGGGATGCCGTCCGATGCGCCAATCACGGTGCGAAACAGTTTCGGCGGCGTCGAAGTAACAGGGGTTCATGGAGCCGCGGATGTCGAGAACGGCTACGGGACATTGGTCGTGCGAGACGCCGGAGCCGGCCGTTGGATCAACGCGTTTGGAAGCATTGAACTGACGGGGGCCGCGGGAAATGCGTCCGTAAGCGACAACAACGGATCCGTGCAAGTGTCGGACATAAAGGGCACTCTCGAGGTACGAAATCGTTTCGGCAGCATCACTACGAGAAATATTCAGGGCGCGGTGACTATCACCGGAGGAAACGGCGCGGTCATATTGACCGATGCCGCCGCCTCCGCGAACATCACGACTTCTTTCGGCAACGCGGAGGTGCGCAACATTCGCGGGGACCTCCTAATCCGCGACAACAACGGCAACGTGGAAATTTCCAATGTTGGCGGCGGCGCCGACATCACCAACAGTTTTGGCAACGTGACCTTTTCCGACGTACGCGGCCGAGTGAATTGCACGACGAGCAATGGGCGGGTCAAGGGCAGCTCGGCGACGGGCGGGTCGGTGACCATCCGGGATTCCTTCGGCAACATCGAGCTGGACACCATCGGCGGGGCTCTGGACGCGGAGACTTCCAACGGTAAAGTGCTCGTGCGCGATGCGCGCGGGAGTGTCACGCTGAAGTCTTCCTTTGGCGCTATTGAAGCTACGAACATTCCGAAGGGAATTCGCGCCATCACCGGGAACGGGGCAATTACACTCACCGACATTGGCGGAGATGCGTTTGCCAAGACCAGTTTCGGAAGCGTCTTGGCGGAACGGATCAACGGAAATCTGACAGTGGAGAACACCAATGGTTCGGTCACTGCAAGGAGCGTAAAGGGTGACGCAGGCGTGAAGACATCATTCGCCGGGGTCACGCTGGAATCGATCGGCGGGCGCATCGCGGTGGACAATCAGAATGGGGCAATCTCGGTGACGGCGATGCGGCCGGCCAGCGGCTGCCGGGACATTTTGCTGAAGACCTCGTTCTCGTCCATCCGCGTGCGCGTTCCGGAGGGTGCAGGCTACAACGTCACTGCAAGGACGTCTTTCGGCCGGATTTCCTCTGAAATGCCGGTTACTTCGACGGGCAGCATCGGCGGCGACACGCTGAACGGCACCATCGGCTCAGGAGGCTGCCAGCTGCAGCTCACGGATTCCAACGGAAGCATCGAGATCGCGAAAGCTCCCTGATTGTGCATGCCATTATTTCGTGGCTCGCCTGGCGCGATCCATCGCGAACGCTCTCTTCAGGACGCGAGTCGCCGTTTCGGTGAGATGAAAACGGGGGAGTTCCTCTTCGCGCGCGAAGGCGACATCGGTTACATCGCTTCCGGCGCGGGGCTCACCAGCGAGGCGTTCGCAAAGATAATCCACAATCACGAAGTGAAATCGCGGCTTTCGTTTCTCTTCCGCGGCGGTTGCCCCATCGTCGAGGAAAATCCGGTCGAACACTTCAATGAGGTCGAGAACTCGAACTTCGATTCCTGTTTCTTCCAGCAACTCGCGAGCGACTCCGTTTCCCAAACTTTCGCCTAGTTCCAGGGTTCCGCCTGGGATTGACCATTCTCCCAGCAGCGGCTCGCTGCCGCGGCGGATCAGCAACGCGCGGCCCCGGTCAATAATCACGCCGCCGACCCCAACTACCGGCCGTTCGGGGTATTCTCTGGAAGAGGTCATTGAAATGATCCTTGTGGCTGTGATGCGGTGACGTTGAAAGCAGTAGTGTTACCATGCATGGGAGTTGACTTCGTATACCGCGGTATATAATACGCTGCACGGTGGCGGGTGCGGTCCTCGTACCGCCACTTTGCAAACGACTGTACGGAGGGTGGAGCCGTGATCCGTTGCCCTGAATGTTCCGCCGAAATCGATGTCGATGAAGATGAAGTCGAAGAAGGCGAGATTCTGAGCTGTCCCGAGTGCGAATCCGAACTCGAGGTCTCGCAGACGCATCCCGTCCACCTGAATCTCATCGCCGACGACATGGACGAAGAGGACGACGAAGACGAAGAAGACAAGCCCGGAGAAAACGGCGATCTCATTGACGATGACGATGATGATGAAGACGAGGAAGAAGACGAGGAGTAACAGGCGCGTCACCCGGTGCCTGGCATCCTACTGTTCACGTGCCGCCATCTAAGCTAGCAAGGAGCAACAGAATGCGCCGCCCGCAGTGGATTGCGATTCTCTGCACGGCAGCGCTTATGGCCTCCTCCAGTATTGCATTTGGGTGCGTTCAGGAACCTGTGCCTTCGCCGCCCACGCCTGCTCAGCAGACTCCTGCCGCCGCGCCAGGCAAACCGGGCAAGCAAAAATACAGTCACGTAAATGATTTTCTGATTCACGGGACCGTCTTCACGGACAAGGCATTCTCCTTCCCGGGCGTGCAGCTTCGCATCCGGAAGGCGGGAGAGAAGAAATTCCGATGGGAGAGCTACACGAATTCGCGCGGCGAATTTGCAGTCCGTGTGCCACAGGGCTCAGAGTATGTGATGGTGGTCCGCGCAAAGGGTTTCGCGGAACAGACGCGCACCATCGATGCAAAAACCGGCGCGAACGAGGGAAGGGCAGTGTTTCGAATGCAGCCAACTGCTGGAGGCAAGGGATGAACATGCAGCAACGCATTTGCGGGCTGGCAGTGGTTCTCGCGGTCTTCGCGGCTGTTGGCGCGGCTCAGGACAAAAAGCATGAGGCCCAGCTCCGCACGGTCCGGGGCGTGGTGGCGGATAAGTCCGACAGCCCCGTTTCCGGGAGCGTTGTTTTTCTGAAAAACGTGCGCACGAATTCCGTCCGCAGCAGTTACACCGATGACACGGGCAGCTACCGCTTCAGCGGGCTGGATCCGAATGCCGATTACGAATTGCACGCGGAAAAAGAAGGCGCCAAGTCGTCTACCCGTACAGTCTCCAGCTTCGACAGTCGCAAGGACATCGTCCTGAATCTTAAAATCGACAAGAAAAAGAGCTAATTCCAAGTTCCTGCCGCCGGGCGATCTAAGTACGCGGGTGTTGTCGCCGCCCCCTGTGCAGTGGCGCACTTGTGGGTGATTTGGACACACTGGAAGAAAAATCGCACAACAGCCGGAAGGCTTTTGTCGTCGAATCATAGGTTGGGGTGGAAAACTTGTCTTCGCCGCAAAACGTGCTGTTCAACTTTGGAGAATGACCGGAATCACAATGAAAATGGCTCGAAGAACTGTGTTCCATGCTTGCGGCGCGATTTCTATGGCGCTAATTCTGCTTGCTCATCCGATTCGCGCCCGGCAGACACAAGGCACGAATTCAAATGATGCTAAAGCGTCTGTAACCGGCAGGATCACGACAGTCTCGGGGGACGGAGCTACCAACGTCCTTCCTGGGGCGACTGTAAAGCTTATAGGCCCGTCCGCGGGAGTAGCGCCACAATCGACGGTTACGGACGCGGAAGGCCGCTACGAATTCACGCACGTTGCCGCCGGCGCCTACACCCTGGAGGCGAGTGCCGACGGGTTTAAGACGTGGTCGACTACGATTACCCTCGGAGCGGAACAGGCGCTTGTCAAAGACGTCGTCCTGCAAATCAGTTCCGTCAATCAGCAAGTGGAAGTTCAAGGAGAGGCCGCCGAAATTGCGACCCAGAACGTGGCGATAACCGCCACCGTCAACACGGAACAATTGGAGAGCCTGCCCTTACCGACTCAGAAGTTCACAGAGGCTTTGTCCTTGATTCCAGGTGTCGTTCGGACTTCCACGGGCAAGCTGACGTTCAAGGGCCAGGCGGAGAGCCAGGGAATGCTGGTGGTTGACTCGGCGGAAAACGTGGATCCCGTCTCGGGAAGCTTTTCGATTCCCATTCCAGTCGACATCATTCAATCCATGACCGTTTACAGTTTGCCTGAGAGTTCCGAGTACGGAGGTTTCACGGGAGGTCTAACGATCATTGAAACGAAGCCCCCCTCCGGCACCTGGGAATACAAGCTGAGGGATTTTATCCCGGCGTTCCGTGGGAAAAACGGCTACCTCGTGGGACTCGCCAATTGGACGCCCCGATTTGAGTTCGGCGGACCGCTCATCAAGAACAAAGTGAATTTCACCGAAGAGGTTACCTACGAAGTGCGGAAACAGCCGGTGCGCGGGTTGTCGTTTCCCGTGAATGAGATCAAGACGCGAAGTCTCACGTCGCTTACGAACCTTCAGATCATACTTTCTCCCCGGCACGTGCTGAACTTCCATGTCAATACTTTCCCGATGGAACTCGACTTTGCCAACATAAATGCACTGATCCCGCAAACCGCGTCCACGGACTACGGTCGCAGCGGGGTTTCGGGCGGTTTCTCTGATTCCTATCAGTTCGAGTCGGGAGCAGTGCTGAACACCATGGTTCGGTACACGCGCTTCGATAGTAACGCCCACGGGCAGGGAGCCGCCGACATGGAAATCTCTCCCGAAGGGTGGGGCGGAAATTACTTCAATCGTTGGAACCGCAGGGCAAACCAACTGGAAGTCCTGCCAGCGTATCAGCTCGCTTCGAAGTCCTGGCACGGCGCCCATGAAGTAAGATTTGGGGCGGACATCCTATACCGCAGCTACGACGGTACCAGCACATCGCATCCAATACAGATTCTGGCGCAGGATGGCTCGGTTGTCGAACGGATCGACTTTCAAGGGGCAGGCCTGTTGAGCGCAACAGACACGGAGCTCGCGGAATTTATCCAGGA
>Ga0210407_10000621_pt1 | contig 38361 bp, 25 predicted proteins | sample IncBWC27MmetaG_FD_150860 | JGI IMG/M metagenome (GOLD analysis project Ga0210407, IMG submission 150860) | Forest soil microbial communities from Barre Woods Harvard Forest LTER site, Petersham, Massachusetts, United States - Inc-BW-C-27-M | ecosystem: Environmental > Terrestrial > Soil >...
TCGCCGAGCGGAATCGATATCGAAATAAATTGCCCGGGCTTGAATCGAAGAGTCTTGCCGCTAGTCGGCGAGAGAAAAAGCGAGCGCGTGTCCGACGCGTGATCGAAAGTCCGCTCCACGCGCGCCTGCATCGAGACCGTCATTCTTCGGCCGCCTCGCTCACCTGGTTGATCGTATAGCGTGGCACCACGATCACGATTTCCGCGTTAGGATCGTCGATCACGGCTTGGCATCCTAGCCGCGAAGTCGGCGTCAGCCCCGGCGCCCTGTCGAGCAAGTCTTCCTCCTGCTCGCTCGATTCGCCGAGCTTGTCGAACCCCTGCTTCACGATCACATGGCAGGTCGTGCACGCGCAGTTCCCCCCGCACGCGTGCTCAAGATGCACCTCGTGGCCGAGCATCACATCGAGGATCGACCCCGGCTTGCCGTCATGATGAAACGGCGCCTTCGAAGGGTCGAATTCGATCACTTTTTCGGGGTCGCCGTTTTCGAATTGGATTCGCAGTTTCGCCATATGGCATCGGTCGAAAATCAGGTTATTCGGTACGCAAACTCAGCGAAACCTGGCCGTCATCTTCACCAAACCTGACGCTTGCATCTTCGCCCAATTTTCGCCATTATTTCGAACGTCCCTTCAAGGGGGTGGCAACTAATGGCGACGCTAACCAAGCGGCAGAAGCAGTTGATTGACTACCTGAACAACTATATCAGCGAACATGGCTACGCACCTACGCTGGCCGAGGTAGGCGAATATTTCGGACTCTCGTCGCTCGCCACCGTGCATAAGCATCTGCACAACCTCGAGCAGAAGGGGTTCATCAAGCGCCAGCACAATCACAGCCGCGCACTTGAGGTCTCGGCGGCGGACAAGGGCAGTCGAGGCAGACTGAAGCTGCTCGGGCAGGTCGCGGCCGGCGCGCCGATCGAGGCGGTCGAGGGCAATGAAACGATCAGCGTGCCCGATGATTTCATCCGGCGGGACAATACGTTCTGCCTGCGCGTCAAAGGCGACTCGATGATCGAGGACGGAATCCGCGATGGCGACTACATCATCGTGGAGGGACGCGACAGCGCCGACAACGGCGAGACGGTGGTTGCGTTGATCGGCAACGAGGCGACGGTCAAGAAGTTCTTCCGCGAGCCCGACGGCCAGGTACGGCTGCAGCCCGCGAACGCGACGATGCAACCGATCATGGTGACCGAGGGTGATCTTGCGATTCGCGGCGTCGTGGTCGGCCTGATGCGGCACTATCGCTAGCTGCGATCGCGCGTCGCAAATTCCTCGACGCGAGCGTCGAGGAGACTTCCATGTTCAAGAAAATTGATTGCGTGATGGTTCGGGTGGACGACGTCACATCGGCGGAGAAATTCTATTCGGACGTTTTCGGACTGAAGCCGCGATGGCGCGAACGCGGCGCGGTCGGAATGGGAATGCCGGAGACCGACGCGGAGATTGTTCTTCATAGCAGTGCCGACATTCCGCAGCTGCGATCGCGCGTCGCAAATTCCTCGACGCGAGCGTCGAGGAGACTTCCATGTTCAAGAAAATTGATTGTGTGATGGTTCGGGTGGACGACGTCGCATCCGCGGAGAAATTCTACGCGGACGTTTTCGGATTGAAGCCACGATGGCGTGAAGCCGGCGCGGTCGGAATGAGAATGCCCGACACCGACGCGGAGATCGTTCTTCATAGCAGCGCCGACATTCCGCACAAGGTCGAGGTCCATTACCTGGTCGAAAATGTGATCGAGGCGGTGAAGAGCTACGCCGAGAAGGGATGCCGGGTGTTGGTGCCGCCGTTCGAGGTGCTGATCGGAAAGTGCGCGGTCATCGAGGATCCGTTCGGAACGGTCATTTGCCTGCTCGATCTCACTTCGGGCAGGCACCCCACTTATATCGAGTAATTCGCTTTACGCCTGAAAGGAAGTTGGATGCGCCGCCACGGGCGACCCGTGAATCGGTATCGTAACGACAAACACCGAGCCTTGCGCGAGTGCGCTGTTGACGACAATTGTCGCGCCGAGTGCGATGGCATTGCGGCGCACGACTGCGAGACCGAGACCCATTCCGCGATGGATTCGAACGCTCGAATTGGAAAGCTGAGCGCATAGTTTGAACGCCTGCGCGACCATCTCGGCGTCGATTCCGGGGCCGGTGTCGCTGACCGCGAGTTCCACTGCGGGGCCGACTTCGGGCAACACAGCCCGGCGTATCGCGATTGTCACGCTGCCTTTTTCGGTGAACTTGATCGCGTTGACGGCCAGATTGAGCAGGATCGACTTGATCGGCCGGCGCCGCGAGCGGATGACTGCGGGCGCGGCTTCGAGGTCATAGCTAATCTGGAGGCCTTTGGAGTCGTTGGCAGCCTCGAGCGCGGGAGCAAGCTCGGCAATCAGTTCGTCGAGGCGGATATCTTCGTGCCCCGCCGGCTCGGCCATCGCGTCCGCAAGCGAGAAGTCCATCACATTCTCAACGGTCTGGGCGAGGTCGTGCGCGTTGGCGTTCACGCGCTCGAAAATGTGCTTATGACGGCTATTCAGCATCTCGCCCAGCTCGTCGTGGAGGATGTCCAGGTAGCCGAGCAGGGCCTGAACCGGCGAGCGGAGTTCATGGGCCAGATTGGCGAGCGCTTCCAGGTGTACTCCCTGTTCCCAATCGGCGGCCGCCGGCTGCTGGCGCAGCAGATCACGCGCGGGAACGGCTTGGACCTTGGTAGGCAGGAATACAGTATTTGAAAAATTCGCCACGCGCCGAAGTCCAATCTCTGGTCAGCTTCGCTACGCAGCACATTTTCTCTGCGAGCTACGCGAACCAATTGATACTCACGTTAGAGTCTTGGCCGCGGGTGTTGAATCGGAAAATCGCCTAGAGGGACGGGAAAAAGTACCTAGAGAGGGGGGAAAGAGTACCGATGGAAATTCGAAGATCTCAGCAGCAGCGGGTTGGGTTGCGATGATGTTCGCGCAGTGCCGCCTTCACGATGCGGCGGCGATCGCGCGACGGAATGTTTGCGAGCGTCGCGGAATCCATCCTTGCGCTGTTGAGGCGGCGGAGTTCGATCGCGACCTCGCGAGCGAGCGCGTAGATGGCGGCTCGAAGTCGGCGAGCGAGTGAAGCCGTGGAGAACATCGCGTTCATGCTGCCTCTTGTGCGCCGCGGGTGGCGCGGTCGGGGCCGAGAATCAGTTTCGTCCATACGCGCGCCGAATCGGCGAGAACAATCACTACCACCGCGATGAAGAATGCGGTCATCGCGGCGTCAACGCGATCGTTCCAGATGAGCCTGCCGATTTCCGCGACGCGCGCCGATGCGACGCCGGGCGACGCGGCTTCGTGCGCGAGCTGCGCGGCGTGCGAAAGGAAACCGACGTTGGGCATCGCGGAAAAGATTTTTTCGAATCCCGCGGTCATCGTCACGGCGACCAGCCATAGAAGTGGAGTGATCGTGACCATCGCATAGCGCTGTTTGCCGCTTCGGATCATCGCGCTGGTGGCGACGCAAAGAGCGATCGTCGCGAGCATCTGGTTCGCGATTCCAAACAGCGGCCACAGCGAGTTGATTCCGCCGAGCGGATCGATCGTGCCGAAGTAGAGAAAGTATCCCCACGCACAGACCACGACGAGCGAAGTGCCGACGATGTTCACATACGATGAGCTGTTGCCGAGCGGCTCGTAGATGTGGCCGAGCAGGTCCTGGAGCATGAATCGCGCGACCCGGGTGCCGGCGTCGAGAGTGCTCAGGATAAAGAGCGCCTCGAACATGATCGCGAAGTGGTACCACAGAGCCATCACGGCTTTGCCGCCGAGCGATCCGGCGAAAATATGCGCCATGCCGACCGCGAGCGACGGCGCGCCGCCGGTGCGCGCGTATAGTGAGCTTTCGCCGACATCCGCGGCGAGTTCCTGCATGTGCGCGTCGGTGACCGGGTATCCCCACGATGTGATCTTGTCGGCGGCGGCGGGGCCGGTGCCAACGATTCCGGCGGGGCTGTTGATCGCGAAGTACACGCCCGGCTGGAGCATCACCGCCGCGATCATCGCCATCACCGCGACGAAAGATTCCATCAACATCGCGCCGTAGCCGATCAAGCGCGCGTCGCGCTCGTGCTCGAGCATCTTGGGCGTGGTGCCCGACGCGATCAGCGAATGGAAGCCCGAGATCGCGCCGCACGCGACCGTGATGAACGCGAACGGAAACACCTTGCCGCCGAAGACCGGGCCGAGTCCGTTGGTGAACTGGGTGAGCGGAGGCATCAGCGCCGGCGGATGCATCGCGACGATGCCGAGTGCGAGCGCGACGATGGTTCCAATCTTGATGAACGCGGAAAGATAATCGCGCGGGGCGAGCAGCAGCCAGATCGGCAGAACCGACGCGAGAAATCCGTAACCGATAATCCAGACCGCGAGGCCCGGCGCTTCCATCACGAAATAGTGACCGATGCTCCATCCTTCGACGTAGCGGCCGCCGAAAACCGCGAGCCCGATCAGCGCGACGCCGAGCGCGGAGCCTTCGACGAAGCGGCCGGGACGCAGATGGGTCATGTAGATGCCGACGATCATTGCGATGGGGACGGTGGCGGCGACGGTCGAAGTCGCCCACGCGCTATGCTTCATCGCGTTGACAACGACCAGGCCGAGCACCGCGATCAGTATCACCATGATCGTCAGTACGCCGACCAGCGCAGTGAATCCGGCGACGGGGCCGATCTCGTCCGACGCCATGCGGCCGAGCGAGCGGCCGTCGCGCTTGAGCGAGTAGCCGAGGATTACGAAATCCTGGACGCATCCGCCGAGCACCGCGCCGATGATGATCCAGATGGTCGAGGGAAGGTATCCGAATTGCGCGGCGAGCACGGGGCCGACCAGCGGGCCGGGGCCTGCGATCGCGGCGAAGTGATGGCCGAAGGTGATCCATTTTTGCGTCGGCACATAGTCGCGGCCGTTGTTGAGCCGCACGGCCGGCGTGATGCGGGAGTCATCGAGTTCGAGAACGCGCTCGCCGATGAAGCGGGAGTAGAATCGATAGCCGAGCGAGTAAACGCAGACCGCGGCGACGACGAACCAGAGCGCGCTCGGCCGATCCTCGCCGCGCGAGATCGCGAGCACACCGAGCGCCCACGCGCCCAGAAACGCGACGGCGATCCAGAGCATGATGCGAACGGGTTTCACTGCAGACGGATTTATTGCGGAACGAAGGTGCTGTGCAAGCGCCGGTTGTTGAAAAATTATAGGGCTTGAAAAACTTCGCCGGCAGTTGCCTTGTTTGGGTACCTCCGCGGGAGAGAGAAATTGGTGGGAGGTTAGCTTGGTACGACACATCATCGAGCCTACACTACTATAGTAGTAAGTCCAGCGGGTTCAGGCGGCGAGGATCGTGACCGGCAATTCACTTATTTGATGTGAAACCCGCGGTGGGTTTCACACTTCCTTCGGCAGGGGTGACCCCTGCACGCAGTAGTTAAGAGAAGATGCGGCGCGACGCGCCTGTTAGAAGTGGGGGGCGGAGGGTGCCGCTAGACGTCGATCTTGCCGTGGTCGCGGCGCGAGCAAAAAGGATGCATCCAATCAAGGACGACCTCTGGTGCCATCTTGACGCCCAGACCAAGAATTTTTCGCAAAACGATAGCTTGCTGACTCAGCCTGCAAGATTGTTGGAAGCTTGCTTGCTTTTATGAAAATATTGTGACATGCTTCCGGCATTCGTGCAGGAGGATTGCAAATGACGCGTGACATAGTAATAGGAAAACATATCGCCGCTCTGAGGGATCAGGCCGGTCTGAAGCAGAACGAGCTGGCAAAGAAGTTGGAATGGAGTGCCGCCGTTCTCTCGCGCGTTGAGAGCGGAGAGCGGTCGCTGTCTGATGACGAGCTCGAAATTATCTTACGCGGCATCGGCACCCCGGAGGCGCTGAAGGTCGAGGAGCTGCTCGCGCGTCAATGGCAGATCTTGCCGCAACCTCCGCTCGCCGACCCGGATTCCGATCTGCTGTGGGAAGCGGAACTGGCGGCTCAGAAAATTCATGCTTTGGCGGAACGGGCTGATGTACGGCAGGTTTTTGAGCGACGACTCGTCCGGTACGAAGAAGAACTTTCCGCTGCTTCGTTGCGGCTCATGGATAAACGGTATCGCGTTGCGTTCATTGGAACCATAGCAGTGGGTAAGTCAACAGCGATTTGCCGCGCGGAAGGTCTTGAGTTGCCGAGTGACAAGGGTCTGCCCAAAGCGGTGTTGGAAACGGGCGGAGGCGGTATCACGATTTGCGAAGTGCATCTTCATCGAGGACCCGGATATGGCCTCATCGTCGAACCATGCACTGAGGACGAAATTCGTCATCATGTCAGCGATTTCGCGAACTTCCTTTTGAACCCAGCCCAGCCTGCTCAATCGACCGACGAAGGCGACGGCGAGTCCGGTGCGCCTGGCATTTCGCGGGAAGTTGAACGCGCTCTGCGCAGCATGACTGGGCTGCATCGGAAGCGCGCGCAAAAGAAGCCGGACGGTAGCGTCATCGCCGCCATCGATGATGCACGTACGCTGGCCGCCGCCTCAGCAGATGCCAAATCACTCTCCGTCGAGATTCTCGCTCGCATGGAACTGCACAAGAGGGATCGTCGGGACATCTGGTATTCCGAGACCACCGGGAAATCTCCGCTCGAATGGCTTCAGGAAGTATTCGAGGACGTTAACAATGGGCGTCACCCTGAATTTACCCTGCCAAAGCGAATCGAGCTTATAATCCCAACAGCTCTGCTGGGCGACGAGTCTTTGTCCGTGACATTGATCGATACTCAAGGAATCGATGACATTGCAGCGCGGGCTGATCTTGAACAGCACTTCGATGACGCTCACACGGTAGTGGTGCTCTGCACGGTCTTCAATGAGGCCCCTGCTACACCCATAAGGCAGCTTCTGACGCGGGCAAAGGAAGGCGGCGTGCGCACTCTAGAAAGCAACGTCGCAATTTTGGCGCTTCCTCGGCCGGGCGAAGCTCTGGCCATGAAAGACAACGGCTATCCGGCGCAGACCGCGCGCGAGGGTTATGATCTCAAAGCAGAAGAAGTGCAGTTGAAGCTCCATCCGCTAGGACTCACGAAGCTGGAAGTGGAGTTCTTTAATGCCGCCGAAGATTCGCCCGCAGATCTTCGGTCCTTCATCCTCCGGCGCATTGCGGCCGTCCACGAGTTCCACCGAAGCACGCTACTCGAGATTATCGGCGGAGCAAAAGCTCTCTTGCTAAACTATGAAAAGGAACAGATCAGTGAGGTTATGCGGGCTGCAGCTCGCAGCATGACCACTTGGCTGGACCACAACGCGGAGTTAACCAGCGCACCTACAATGCATGTTCACGATAGTCTCCTATCGGCTACTGGATCGGCGCATTGGAAGACCGTCTATGCGACCATAGTCCGGAAAGGCGGTTGGTGGAAGCTGGACTATGCTCACCAGTTGAGTCACGGGGCACGACGAATCGCGACGCAGATCGTGGAACCCAAGCTCCTTGCTCTTAAGGCGGTAGCGGAGAATCTGCTGAATGACGATGAGTTCGCGGACGGACATCATCTAGTGCGGCAAACGGTAAGGGTCCTGGAAGATGGATTCGATAGTTTGGTGCGGAAGGTCCAATTGGTGGGGGTGAGCATACATGCCGATGAAATGAGTATCGACGACGCCTTTTGGCGCGATTGCAGTGCTGAGTCCGGGTCCGGATACCGCGATCGCATTAACAGCCGCAATCGTGGATGGTTTGAGAGCCAACATCAAGGCGATGCCGATAGAAGAGTTGTCGAGGTGATTCGGGAAAATTGGGATGCAGCTGTTGTCGCGGCGCGAGAACTATTGGCGCAGGAGTAGAGCCTTCACTGTTCTCAGGATGTCGGAGCAGGAGGTCGATGCGGGGAAAGAGAGGATGTGCGGCACATCAACCAATCGCGCTGCACAAACGTCCCTCACCCGACGCGCGAGGACTGCGTCGGCCTCTTCCGAATACAGGGCGAGGCAGGATCAATCGATGGGGCGCGCGTTGGCGAGGGTTGGTTTGGCACCGGTGCGCGGAGTGGTCGTGATCCAATTCGTCTCCCCGCGCACCGGGATCGACTTGCCGTCGATGAGTAGCGGGATTTCCCATCGCATGGGGGTGTGCGCCGGTCGATCCTCGGCGCATCGCGCCCGCCATTCCAGCCATGTGTAACGGGGACCTGGGGAGATCTTTGTCCATCGCACTGCGCGCGGATCGGTGGAGAATGCGACTGGCGTCGTGGTTTCGGGGGCGCGGCCGGATTGCATCCAGGTTTGGCTGATCTCGTTGGCGAAGACGCCGTCGGGGCCGATGCGCAGGAACGGTTCGCCGCGGGCGCCGATTACAGTTACGGGCTCGTGCGCGCTGTTTGCGATTGTGATCGCGGGGACCACGCCCGGGATGATCGATACTTCTACTCGTGGCGCGATTTCATGCGGGGTCAAAATCGCGGGCATCCAGTAGCCGTTCCTCGCGAGGCGCGCGCGGAACTGGCCTGACACGACGACCGGCTGCGCGCCGAGGCGCATGTCGATATGCCATTTTGCGGGCGCTTGCGCGGCGCTGGCTTGAATGCGCGGATCGAACCATCCCCAGGAAGGCTCATGGCTCGCGACTACCCATCGCGGTGATGCGGGCGCGCTATTTGGCTCTCTCATCGGATGTTCCGAGTAGTAGGCGCGCGCGGAGGCGTTCACCCAGGTGCGGTCGGGGGCGATCCGGATGACCGGGGTTCCGCGTTTGTCGAGAATTTCCAACGTTTGTCCGGTGCGATTGGTGACCAGCATTTGCGGGGCGAGGGTATCGACGATTTGCACGTCGAGATTTGCGGGATGCGGGCTGACGCGATCGAGGACCACTTCGAGATTTGAGGCGTGCTGTTCGTGCGCGCGGAGCGGCGCGGCGAGGAAGAGAAGCGCCGCGGACAAAACGGTCAGTGACGAAGTGATCTTGCGCATCGAAGATCCTCGGAGTGACACAAAAGAAGCGCGTGCGTGCGTTGCGATCGATGCGTGCAAACCTAACCCCTAACCCCTTCCCCTAGTGGAAGGGGAACCGGATTTAAGGAGCGGGCGAATGACGAAGAGCTCACGGTCGTCCAACCCCTTCCCTCGCAGGGAAGGGGAAAATATTCAGAAAAAATCTCGGAAGAGAATTTTGGATTTTGACCCTCACCCGCCGCTTCGCGTCGGCCTCTCCCTGTCAGGGAGAGGCTATTAGGAGTCGTATTGCGGTAGTAACGCAAAGGGTCTCTCAGTTGGAGACGAGGATTGGGGCGGAGATTGACGGGATCTGGCCGCCGTGGCCGTCGGGTTTTTCCAGGAACAGGAGGTACTCGCCGGGGACGACGACTGCCGGATTCGAGGGCATCGTAAGCGAGATCTGATTGCCGTTGACGCCGGTTATCGGCAGATAGATTGCGCGCTGATCGCCGTCGACTACGTGAGTGGTTGCGGTTCGGCGCATCAGCAGCGCTGCCTGAACTCTCGAGGCGTCCTGGCTGATCACGTTGAACGAATTCCCGAGAGTTACTGAAGTGGGTGCCACATTGATTCGTGGACGCGACTCAAAGATGTAGGGCGGGCTGTAGATCTCGAAGGAAGGATCGCGGCCGTCGTCGGGGGAGAATCCGAGCCCGGCCAAATTGATGTTCGACAGGTACATCGTGCTGATCGGCGCGTGGCCGCCGATCATCACGCGGCCGTCGGGCATCAGGATCGCGCTGTTGTGGTAGGTGCGCGCCTCGTGCGAGGTCGCCATCGTGTGCCAGGTCTCGGTACTCGGATCGAATCGCTCCGAGACCTGGATAGGGTTGCTCAGCCCCGGCGTCAGGACGTCATCGCGATTCGCGCCGTTGAATGTCTGCACCGATCCGTCGGCGAGCAGCACGCCGTAGGAGAACCATCGCGGATAATTCAAATTGCCGGTGAGCCGCGACGAATAAGTCATCGCGCCGCCGGTTCCGATTTGAACTGTGTCGATTCGGCTGAGCGGGGTGGCGACCCAGGTGCCCGGGCTCGTATCGAGCACGGCGCTCAACACGCCGCCCGCGGTGAGGAATTCTGCTTTCGAGTAATTTCCGCTCGCGTCGGGTTTGAGCGGCAGCATGATGTTGAACGTAGTCCCGCGAAATCCCGAACCCAGGATCGTATCCACACCCCCGGGACCAACGATCGCGCCGAGCAGGCCCGCCAGTTGCGCGGTCGAGTTGATCGGATTGCCGACCAGTGAGGCCAGCACAGAATCAATCGTCGCGGCGGTGAGCGCGGGAAAATTTGGATTCGACGCGAGCAGCGCTGAGGTCAGATCGCCAAGCCCCACTTGATCGAGCTGAAGCGGCAGTCCCGCGTATCCCAGATCAGTCCATGACTGCGTCGTGGGATCGTAAGCGCTGACGATGTTCCACAGCGCTTCATTGTAGCTCTGGCCGAAGGGATTGAAGGTCTGGCCGCCGGCGTCATAGAAAACGTCGCCGTTGGGCAGCAGATGCATCCGCGGAAACAGCGGGAGCGACTGCTGCGCGTTGGGGCCGTTGTCGGTCCATACTCCGGTCTGCCAGTCGAAGGTCTCAGTCTGAGCGACGTTGGTGCCCGATTGGATCGGCGCCTGCGGATACACCGGCTTCAGAAGTTTGGTCACGCCGCTCGCGACGAACACGTTGCCGTTGGTGAGACTCACCAGCGACGGGTACCATCGCCCCCAATTCATGCTGCCGGTCTGGGTCCAGTTGAGATTGCGCCAGTCGAACAGGCGCGCATTCTTGAGGCCCTCGAGTTCCGCGACCCCGTACGGAATTCCCTGCACGCCGGGCTCCGAGTAGTAGTCGGTTCCACCGGCAGCCATGATGAGACCGTCAGGCAGTTCGACCTGATCGGAACAGAAGAGGGCGCCGGCATTGTCGGCCTGGGTTCCGGCGGTGCTGAGAAGTCCCTCGGGCAAAAGCGGTGTGCCGGTACTGCCGTTGGGATTCGCGCCGCCACCGACCGGCGACGGCCGCGACCACGACGGGACGACGGTATTTCCGGACGGCGATAATTTCAGCACACGGCTCTGGTCGTCGTCGGACACGGTGCCGAATTCCGCGACGATGCTCAGCTCGACGTTCTCGGTGCCCTCGAGCGCGTTCCAGTAGAGAAGATTCGAATCGGGGAGCATCACGATGGTGCCCGCCGCCGGCTTGCATCGATAAACACCGTCCGCATCCTGAAGGCACTTCTGCTGCGTAGTTACGGTGTGAGTGCCGGTGGAATCGGTGTAGGTGATGGTCGGCTCTTCGAAGGGCTCGGTGAATTTGCCGAGGGTGCAATCGGAACCGCTGCACGCGTTCAGATTGTTCGCGGGATCGGTCGGGTTGAGGGTCGGCGCGATCGGGGGGAACGGAGGCGAAAGCGAGAGGAGCTGCGCTGACGCGTTCGATACGCCGAGAGCAAGAAGAAAACATCCGCAGGCTGCGACAATCCGGGCCAGTTTGACAGGAAGCATCGTCGGCTCCTCGTACTGCAGTCTCGCGCTCGTTGCGGGTCTGAAAGCGGCCGCGAGCGAGCGAGACAGGTTCTAGTGGACAGGGATCCCCACCGATCAGATTTTATCAAAATAGGATTTCGACACTAGGAAAAATTTTCAGGGGCGGGACGCGCGTGGCGCTTGAATGGGGGAGAAGAAGAGCAAAATGATTTGCCGCGATTGTGCGAGTACTCGCGTTGCACCTCTCCCTCCGCGCTCCTTTGGGCGCGTCGACCTCCCCTTGGACAAGGAGAGGTTATTTAGGAGCGGAATTTACTTGGGTTTGATGGCTTCGGGGGACTTTACTTCGGTGACTTTCGGGTCGTCGGTCTTGGCGACTGCTTTGGATGCGTCGTCGGGCTCGTTCATCGCGCGCTTGAAGTCGCGAATCGCCTTGCCCATCGCGCCGCCGACGTCACCGAGTTTGCTCGGTCCGAAGATGACCAGAATGATCAACAGAATGATCAGCAGGTGAGTTGGCGCAAAGAGATCCATATTTGTCTCCGGGCAGACCGCGTCGGTGCCCTTTTGAAAGTCTATCTCCTAGACTGACCGATTGCCACTCTTATTCCCGCAGCTATGCGCTGCGGGCCGGCTCCTGCTGCATCGGCGGCGCGTCGATGTCGAGACGATAGCGCTGGACCTTGCGATACAGCGTCGAGAGATGGATGCCGAGCATCTGCGCAGCCTTCACCTTGTCGTGCTCGACCTTCTCGAGCACCTGCTTGATATGCTCGCGCTCGAGTTCCTCGAGAGTGACGCCGGAATTCTCGATACTCGCCATCACCGGCGAGGTGCTGCGCAGCTTGTCGGGCAAATCGTGCGAGTGGATGACGTCGGTCTCGGCGAGGATCGCGGCGCGCTCGACGGTGTTCTCGAGTTCGCGGACGTTGCCCGGCCACGCATAGTTGATCAGCAAGCGCATCGCACCTTTCGAAAATCGCATCCCGGTGCGGGCGAGAGATTTTTCATATTTGCGCAGAAAATGATTTGCGAGCAGCGGGATATCGTCCTGACGCTCGCGCAGTCCGGGTAAATTGATATTGATCACGTTGATTCGGTAGAGGAGTTCTTCGCGGAAGCGGCCGGCTTTGACTTCGGCCTCGAGATTGCGATTAGTCGCGCACAGCACGCGGACGTCGAAAGCGACCGGATCGTTGGCGCCGAGCGGATAGGCCTCGCGCTCCTGGAGCGCGCGCAGCAGCTTGACCTGCAACGCGAGGGGCAGTTCGCCGATTTCATCGAGGAGAATAGTTCCCTTGTCGGCGGCCTTGAGCAGGCCGACTTTATCCTGGCCCGCGCCGGTAAAGGCGCCGCGCTTGTAGCCGAACAGCTCGCTTTCGAGCAGGTTCTCGGGCAGCGCGCCGCAGTTGATCGGCAGGAAGCGGTTGTTGGCGCGCTCCGAGCTGAAATGAATCGCGCGCGCGACCAGTTCCTTGCCGGTGCCGGATTCGCCGGTGATGAGCACGCTGGAATCGGTGCGCGCGACTTTTTCCATGACGCGGAAGACCTTCTCGATCGAGTCGCTCTTCCCGATGATGCTTTCGAAGCGATATTTTTCGCGCAGCTCCTGGCGCAGGAAGCGGTTTTCCCGAAACAACGCCTTGCCATCGAGCGCGTTGCGCATCACCTTTTTCAAGTGATCGTTGGCGAACGGCTTGGTGATGTAATCGTAAGCGCCCTGGTGGAGCGCCTCGACCGCGGACTCGACGCTCGCATACGCGGTGACGATTATTCCCATCACCTCGGGGTCGAGCTCGCGCATCTTGCGGAGCAGGTCGAGTCCGCTACCGCCGCTGGTCAGATTGAGATCGAGGATCGCGAGATCGATTTTCTCTTTCTCGAAAATTCCCAGCGCGACTTCGGCGGCCGGCGCTTCCATCACCTCGTAGCCCTCGCTGCGCGCGAGCTGCACGATGATCGAACGCATCAACGGTTCGTCTTCGACGACCAGCAGCCGGTAGGGCCCGCGATCTTGCGCGGTCCATGATGCGTCGTTGTTCATCGAAGCGTCGCTCATCGCTATGCTGCGGCGCTGCGGGCGGCGTTGGCGGCTTCTTTATCGGCCTGCAAACTGATCGTTACGGCGGTGCCGCGGCCGACTTCGCTGTCGACGCGGATGGTGCCGTGGTTGGACAGGATCATGCGTTGGCATAGCGACAATCCGAGTCCGACGCCGGCGCCCGCGGGTTTGGTGGTGAAGAACGGATCGAAGACACGTTCGAGATGCTCGCGGGGAATTCCAATTCCGTTGTCCACGACCTTGACAATGATTCGGCGCGACTGGTCGTTGCCCTGGCCCGCGCGCTGATTTTCAGTGATCACTTTGATCACGCTGCCCTCGGCCGGCGAAGCGTCGGCGGCGTTGAAGAGCAGGTTGAGCAGGACCTGCTGGATTTCGTTGTCGTCGGCAAACGCGCGCTGCAAGTCGGACGCGAGTATCGGTTCGATTCGGATGCCGCTGAAACGCTTGTTGTAGCTGATCAGGCGAAGCGTCTCGGCGATGAGCCCGTTTACGTCGACCGGTCTGCGCTGCACCGTGGTCGGCCGCGCGAAGTTGACCAGGTCTTTGAGCGTGCTCGAGATGCGGGTGATCTGGGAAAGAATCGTGTGCATCGTGGTGCGGCGCTGCGGATCGTTTTCGCCGCTCAGGATCGACTGCACCAGCGACGAGATCGAGGCGAGCGGATTGTTCACCTCATGCGCGACGCCGGCCGCAAAGGTGCCCGCCGCCGCGAGCCGTTCCGCCTTGATCAGCGAATCGAGCATCTCGCGCCGCTGGGTAACGTCGCGAAGAGTCATCTGGATAAATTGCTTTTTGCCGTAAGTGATCATCGCGGAGTTCACGTCAAAGAACCACGGCCCGATCGGAAATTCCGGAGTCTGCGCCGTTCCATTGCGCAAAACCGTCTCCAGTCCCACGATGACGCCCGGCCTTTGCTCCTCCGGGACCAGGTCGGTCAGAGGATTTCCAATAATCTGGTGTTCTGGGTGGCCCTTTTCGTATTCCATCTGATGGAGCTTCAAGGCCGCCGCATTCAGCCCGGTCACGATCCAGGTGTGCGGCTCGATCTCGTACATCGGGTCCGGCGCGTGGTCGATGGTGTTGCGATACTTCTCTTCCGACTCGCGCAGCAGACGTTCGCGCGACTCGATGTAGAACTGCGAGACCATCAGGCGCCGCTCGTCGATCGCCGCGACCACCAGATCGCGCACTCGTTCCATCGAGGGACCGCTCATGTTGGATTTTACGTGATCTAAAATGATCTGCTTGAGCGCGATATGAATGACGTTGAACTGAGATGGGTTGAGGCGGGAGAGCATTCCTTCCTGGCAATGCCTGCGCAGATAGACGTAGGTGTGAATGTCATCCGGATCGCGCAGATGATCGACGAACCGGATGAGCGAATTGATCATGTTGTCCTGGCGGCCCTTCTCGTCAGTATCTTTGCGGGGGATCTTCGGGTTGCCGGTGATGATGCCTGCGATCGCTTCGCCCCACTGGTTCACGATGCCGTCGAAGTGCTGATCGATGAGGTCGGCGGCCTGCTCGCGAACCTTGATGCACTCGGGAGTCCGGCTCCAAATTGTCGGACCCCACAAGCGTGAGAGCGATAGTTCGATCTGGGACAGCTGGTCCCTTATGGATTGGAGTTCGTCGGGGGTGGCCGGAATTGGCGCGTCGTTCGGCTTACGGTGTTGGACGGACTCTGACGGTTTGCTGCATCCACAAGCGCGCATTAGTTTCATAGAAGATATAAACCGGGTGGAAGATTTGAGTTTTGGTTATATTAATCGGCGGTTCGCGTTGGTCGTGAATGACGCACTACCATTCGATAATTTCTCCGCCGCTCTTAATCGACGTATAACATTCGCAAAATAACCAATCTAGCGTGCACACATAAGGCGCAACTGCCTGATTTTGCACCCTGCGAACTCTAACCCTAATTTAAGCACGAGTCGCAAATCGTACAGCACTCGACCAAATGGTCGGGGCGATCGTCCTCGCCCGCCAGAAAGACTCGCGATCGCTTGGGTTTCTCCATGGCATGGCTTTGGCAATTAGGTCCTCAGCGAGAGGACATCCACATCCATGCTTACCAACTCCAGCACCACGCAAAACGTCACCACCCACGGCAAATTCCTATCTCGCGCAGGGCAGAAGTTCTTTTTCAAGGCGATGCGATTGCCCGACGTCAGCGCGACCCTCGACTTTAGCCAGAAGCTCAAACTCAGAAAACGCCTCGACGATCTCAAGACTGCCCATACAACTGGTTTAATCCTGAGCGAAGCGCAAGCGCAGCCCTGCCTGGACCTGGCCGCTCAATCGGGACTGGTGGCGCTTGTCGAACTGCATATTACCTCTGAAGAGTTGATGGGCCGGCGCGGATTCAAGGCCGCGCTTTCCCGTATCGCGCACACCGCGCACATTTTCTCCACGCATCCGGCGCTGGTCGGCTACGTTCTCGATTGTGAAGTCAGCCAGGACGAGCTGCGCGCGGGCGGACTCGAAAACGCGCGACGCCGCATCCGCGCGATCGTCAAGACGATCAAGGGACGCGCGCCGCAGGCGATCGTCGGACTCAAGGTGCGTCCGGAGACCCGCGCGCTTTCAGTGCTCGAAGAAGATTTCCTGTACGGAGAAATCCCCGCGCTCGAGCCGGTCGAGATTCGCGATTTCGTGATCGCTCTGCACAATCTCGCCGAGGCCCGTCCCGTTTTGATCGAGTTCGCAGACGCATCTCCGGGGCAGGACGAAGCGGTAGCAGTGGCGTTCGGTACGGGTGCAGCTGGCGTGGTTGCTCCCGCCGTTCCTGCCCCGGTTTCACACGATTGGCTCGGGGTGCGGATGCTGCGTGCGTCGGACTTGATGCCGTTCGTGACGCTCAACGGTACCTGCCCGCCGCGCCCGGCGAAGATGCCGATGGTCTCGGTCGTGATTTGTGCGTACAACGCCGAGCGTACGATGCGCCCGTGCCTGGAGTCTCTGAAAAAGCTCGACTACCCGAACTTCGAGGTGGTCATCGTCGACGACGGCTCGCGCGATCGCACCGCGGAAATCTCGATGGACTTTCCCGAGTTCCGCCTCATTCGCCAGCCCAACAAGGGCCTCAGTGTCGCGCGCAACGTCGGGATGCATGCCGCGCGCGGCGAGCTTATCGCCTACACCGATTCCGACTGCGTCGTCGATCCGCATTGGCTCACGCTGATAGTTCGATCGATTACCGAAAATACTTTCGACGGATGCGGCGGGCCGAACTACGCGCCGCATGAAGACGGCTGGGTCGAGGCTTGCTGCGCGGCATCTCCGGGCGCTCCGTGCCACGTGCTGGTCGCCGAGGATTGCGCCGAGCATCTCGCGGGATGCAACATGGTCTTCACTCGCGCGGCGCTCACCAAAGTCGGCGGATTCGATCCGCAGTTCACCGCGGCCGGCGACGACGTCGACGTATGCTGGCGGATGCTCGATGCGGGCCTGAAGCTCGGCTTCTCGCCGGCGGCGTTCGTGTGGCATTTCCGGCGGAACACAATCAACGCCTACTACGGTCAGCAGCGCGGTTACGGCCGCGCGGAAGCGATGCTCTATCCGCGCTATTCCGAGCGCTTCAACGTGATGGGACAGATCGCATGGCGCGGCACGATTCCCGGAATCGCGCGCACCATCCCCGGCGGAAATCGCAAACGCGTGCTCTGGAAGACTGCGACCGCCGGTGCACAGACACTCTTCGATCCGGGCCTCACGCTCGCCGGCGTGCTGCCGCAGACGCTCGAGTGGACCGTGCTCTCGGCAGTCGCGCTGGTCGCGTGTTTCGTGCTCGGATTTTCTCTGATCCCCGCCGCTGCGATGCTCGCGCTCGGTCCCGTCTGGGCGCTCTACTACGCGTGGCACGCGCCAATCGAAAAATCTCACGACAGTTTCATGGCGCGGATGCTGATAGCATATCTCGCGTACACGGGGCCGATGGTGCGAACGATGACGCGATACAAAACGCGGGCGAAAGCTCAGACCGGAAACGGAGCGGCGGAGAGCGTTCGTCAGCGGCCGTCGATTGACTGGGTCGGACGCGCAGTGCGCCTCAGCTATTGGAACGAGCAGGGCGTCTCCCGCGATCGCCTGCTTGAGCGAATGATGAAATTGTTCGCGCACAACGGACACGGCGCGATCGTCGACGCGGGATGGAACGACTACGACCTCGAAGTGCGCCCTAATCCGTGGACCCGAATCGAGCTCAAGACCGCCGACGAAGAGCATGAAGCGGGCAAGCTCAAGAACCACGTCCTGGCCCGCGTGAAACTGACACGAATCGCGAAACTGGCTCTGAGTACAGGCGCGCTCGCATCCGCCGCCGTCGCGCTCGCAGGACTGCCCGAACTCGCGCTCTGCTTCGGTGCACTCACCGTCGCCGGCGCAATATGCCTCGCCGCGGAGATGCTCCGCTCGGGACAAATCGCGTATCGCGCAGTCGAAGAGTGCGCCACCGAACTAAATCTCTCGCCGCTAGGCAAACTGATCCGCCAATCTTCGCCCGCAGAAGTTGCCGCCGCTGCGAGCAAGCCATCCCGCGCCCAGCTAGCATCGCAAGAACGCGCCTCCGACTAATAGCCTCTCCCTGACAGGGAGAGGCCGACGCTCGTCTTCGAGCGGCGGGTGAGGGTCCGAATCAGATATTCCGGATCCGATTCCTAGTCTTCCAAAATTTTGTGAATCGTCTCGAGATCGCGACGAACCTCATTGAGGACGCGCCGCGCCTGCCCGTCACCGACGGAAGCCTCCGCGCGAGGCTCGCGTTCGCGCGACGACGCCGATGATGCCGCCGTTTTCGCGACCGCCTTGCCCGCCATCAGCGCCTCGATCCCGAATTCCTTGATGTGCTTATTGGCGCCGGCGATCGTGAACCCTTCATCGTGCAGCAGTCGCTTGATCACCCGCAGCACTGCGATGTCCCGCTCCTGGTAGAAACGATGCTTGGTGCGCGTATGCTTGGGCTTCAGGAACGGGAACTGCGTCTCCCAGAAACGCAGCACGAAAGTCTCGACTCCGAGGACTCGCGCCGCTTCGCCGATCTTCAGCCCGCGCTCCGGGATCGTCGTCGCTCGTGTCTTCGATGCTGGCTTCCGCCGCCGAGCTGACGCCTTCGCTGGCATGATTGTTATGCGGCCGGCTTGGTGCCGTTATTGACCCGCTCCTTCAGCACCTGGCTCGGCTTGAAGGAGAGCACGCGGCGCGAACAGATCGTAATCGGTTCGCCGGTCTGCGGGTTTCGTCCACGGCGCGCATGTTTTTTATTGACGATGAAAGTGCCGAAGCCCGAAATTTTTACTTTATTGCCCTGGCGCAATGAATCCCTGATGATCGCAAACACCGCTTCGACCACTTCACAGGCTTCCTTTTTCGAGGAGCCCACTCGCTCGTAGATCAAATCCACGAGATCAGCTTTGGTCATGCCCTGCGGCGTAACGAATCCCCACCCGTTCGCGTTAGGCACGCTACTGCCGCAACTCCGCCCCAAGTCGCACCCGCGCCTGTTCGATCAATACGGCGTGAATGCGGTTCACCTCCTCGTCCGTCAGCGTGCGATCCTTGGCCCGATACCGACAAGCCAGCGCCACACTCTTCTTTCCGGCTGCCACCGCGGTCCCCTCGTACACGTCGAATACTTCGACGCTTTCCAGCAGCGACGCGCCGCACTCCCGAATGGTCTTCAGTACCATATCCGCCGGGAAATTCCGATCCAGCACCAGGGCCAAATCGCGCCTGATCGCGGGAAATCTCGGCGGCGCCTCAATCGTTTTGCGCGGCGAGAAACCATAAGAAATGAAGGTACTTAAGTCAAGTTCGCAGACCGCGCACGAATCACTCAGATCGAGTCGCATCGCTTCCGCCGGATGCAACTCGCCGATCAACCCAACCGGCGCATCGTCGAGCGTGATCACCGCGCCGCGGCCCGGATGCAAAAACGGCGCATCACTTGGCTCGATCGGCCGGAACGCGACCCGCGCCGCGATTCCGATCGCGTCGAGGTAAGTCTCGAGGATTCCCTTCATCGAAAAGAATCCCGCCTTGACCCCGGGCTCGCCGATCGCCGATAGCGCGTAAGTTCCGTAGCTGAGCGCTGCTATATGATGATGCTCTTCGGCGATGTCACCGTTCATCGCGAACGTCTTGCCGATTTCGAATCCGTGAAACCTGCTCGCCTCGCGATTCAAATTGAATCGAAGCGCGGTGACCAATCCCGAAATCAGGCTCGTGCGCAACTCGCTCAGTTCCGCCGACAGCGGATTGGTTACTTTGACCGGCCGCGCGGTCGCCGCGATTCCCGGGAAACGCGCGTTGTCGGCGGGCGCGATAAACGCGATCGTCGCAGCTTCGGTCAGGCCGCATCCAAGCATCACCTCGCGCGTGCCCTTGATAAATTCGCGCTCGCGATTTACCGGCGCCAGTGCGGAAACGCGCGGCGGCAGCGCCGCCGGGATTTCCTCGAGACCACCGAGACGCGCAACCTCTTCGATGAGATCAGCCTGCTCGACAAGATCGGATCGGAACGAAGGCGGCGTGACCGCGAGAACTCCCTTGCCGCGAGTGCTCACCTGCGCGCCGAGCGATTTGAGCCGGCTCTTCGCGACCACCGGCGCGATCTGCGCGCCGAGCAGCGCTTCCATCGCGGCGAGGTCGAGTTGTATCTCTCGCGGCTCCGACTTACGCGGCTCGAAGTCGGAGATCGATGCTTCCTTGCCGCCCGCGATTTTCCGGATCAACTCGGCAGCTCGAATCAGCGCGCCGACTTGTCCCGCGCGATCGATTCCGCGCTCGAAGCGATAGCTCGCTTCGCTGCGCAGACCCAGCCGCCGCGCCGTGCGCGCGACGGTCATCGGCTCGAAGTACGCGCTCTCGAGCAAAATAGTTTCCGTCGAGTCGCTGACTTCGGAATTCAGTCCGCCCATCACGCCGGCGATCGCGAGCGCTTTTTCGTCATCCGCGATCATCAGATCGTTTGTATCGAGCGCGCGCGTGACCTTATCCAGCGTGACGAATTCGCGCGTATCGCCGGCGCGGCGAACGACAATCCGCCCGCCCGCGATTTTCGTGAAGTCGAACGCGTGCAGCGGCTGCCCAAGTTCCAGCATCACGTAGTTGGTCGCATCGACGACGTTGTTCAGCGCGCGCATCCCGCACAGTTCGAGGCGCCGCCGCAGCCATGCCGGCGACGGGCCGAGCTTGATCCCGGTCATCGCGAGCGCCGCATAGCGCGGGCACAGATCCGGCGCGTCGATCGAAACCGAGAACGTAACCGGAAATGCGGTCCGCGTCGGCCGGTCAGAGCGAACTTCAAATTCCGCCAGCATCGGCGAGCGCGGTGTATGCGTCTGCCGAAGCTTCGGCGCTTGAAGTTTCGCGCCGAACAGCGCGGCAACCTCGCGCGCGAGGCCCAGGATACACAAGCAATCGCCGCGGTTCGGCGTGATCTCGATGTCGAGCACCGTGTCGTTGAGATGCAGGTATTCGGCGACTTCCGTGCCGAGCGGCGCATCGGCTCCCAGAGCCAGGATGCCCGCGTGATCCTGCGAAAGGCCGAGCTCGCGCTCGGAACAGAGCATCCCTTCCGACGACACCCCGCGAATCACTGCCGCCTCGAGCGGCGGTTCTTTGCCAAGCTGCGCGCCGACGAGCGCGAGCGGCGCGATCATGCCGGCCGTCACGTTGGGCGCGCCGCACACAACTCTGAACTTGCCCTTCTCGCCCGCATCGACGTCGCACAGCTTGAGCCGGTCCGCATTCGGATGCTTCTCGACCCCGGTCACCCTGGCCGCGAACACGCCGGCGAATCCGGCCGTCAGTTTTTCGACGTTTTCGACCACCAGCCCCGCGTAACTCAGCCTCCGCGAAATCTCGTCGGGAGACGCATCGACGCTGACGAAAGTTTTCAGCCAACTAAGCGGCAGCTTCATCGCACGCCTCCGCTCAATGCCGGAAACTGCGACAGGAAGCGCAAGTCGTTCTCGAAAAACAGCCGCATGTCGTCAACCCCGAGCTTCATCAACCCGGTGCGTTCGACGCCGATTCCGAATGCGAAGCCCGCGTACTCTTCGGGATTGTATTCGACCGCGCGCATCACGTTCGGATGGATCATTCCGCAGCCCAGCACTTCGGTCCATCCGGAATGCTTGCACACGGGGCATCCCGCACCGTCGCAAAGGAGGCAGTGGATGTCGAGTTCCGCGCTCGGCTCGGTGAACGGGAAGTAGCTCGCGCGAAATCTGACCGCCGTCGATCCGAAAAACGCGCGCGCAAATTCCGCGAGGACACCTTTAAGATGAGCCATCGTGATCTTGCCGCGCTTGTCGATCATGAATCCTTCGATCTGCGTGAACATCGGCGCGGCGCGCACGCCCAAGTCGTCGCGCCGGTAGCATTTTCCCGGACACACCACGGCCAGCGGCGGCCGGCGCTTTTCCATCACCCGGATCTGCCCGTTCGACGTATGCGTGCGCAACAGGCTGCCGCCCTCGACGTAAAACGTGTCCTGCATGTCGCGCGCCGGATGATGCGGGATGAAGTTGAGCGCCTCGAAGTTGTGGAAGTCGTCTTCGATGTCTTGCGTCATCGCGACTTCGAACCCCATCGACTCGAAAATTTGCAACATCTTCTCCATGATGTCGGTGATCGGATGAATCCGCCCTCGCGCGATGCGCATCCCGGGCAGCGTCACGTCGAGCCGTTTTTCATTGACCGACTTCGCGAGCGTCGCAGTCTTCAGTTTCTCGCTGAGCGCCTCGATGCGCGCCGCGACTTCGTTTTTGATTTGGTTGATGAGTTGCCCGATCGCCGGCCGCTCCGCGTTCGGAACCTCGCGCATCCCGCGCATGATTTCCGTCAGCTCGCCCGAGCGCCCGAGCACCCGCACCCGCACCGCGTCGATTTGCGCCTCGCCGGCCTCGTCGGTGAGCTCCGCCATCGCGCGCCGTCTGATTTCTTCGAGTTGTTCTTTCATCCTGTCGTTCCCCGCATCTTCGCTTCAGAGTGTTGCATGCCCCGAAAACAAAAAACCATGTGGGAGATTTCCCACATGGTCTCTGGTGCGCGGCGCTTTCGAAACGCGTCGGCTCTCTATGCTGCTTTTAAGCCGAGCGCGCTCTTCGCGGTGCGCACCAGCTCGGTAAACAATCCGTCGCGCTCCTGCGCGAGCTTCGCCAGCATCTTGCGATCGACCTCGACGCCCGCCTTCTTCAGCCCGTTCATCAGCTTGCTGTACGAGATGCCGCTTTCTCGCGCGAGCGCATTGATTCGCGCGATCCACAGGGTGCGGAAGTCACGCTTCTTCTGTTTGCGATCGCGATAGGCGTAAGTCAGGCCCTTTTCGAGCGTCGACCGTGCCTGACGATAAAGTTTGCGCCCGCCGACGAAGCCGGAGGCTAGCTTGAGTTGACGCTTATGGCGGCGGCGCGTCTTGGGTCCGCCTTTTGCGCGAGGCATCGGAGTAGTGAATCCTTCCTTGGTTTAGTTGCTAAGCGCCGCGATTAGGCGTACGGCATCACCGCGAGAATCTTGGCGGCGTCGGCCTTGCCCAAAATTCCGGTCCTGCGCAAGCGCGCTTTCTGCTTGGGGTTCTTGGCCGAGAACATGTGCCGCGCGTACGCATGCTTGAACTTCACTTTGCCGGACTTGGTCACGGAGAAGCGCTTCGCGGCGGTTCGGCTGGTTCTGATTTTCGGCATCGTCGCTAAGTTCTACTTTCTCTGAAAATTTTTATCAACGCGGCGTCAGCAGCACCGACATGTTGCGCCCTTCCATCCGCGGCGTCCCTTCGGCCTGCGCGATATCCGTGACCAGCGCGATGATTCTCTCGATCAACGCCCGTCCCAACTCCGGATGAGTAATCGCGCGGCCCCGGAACGAAACGGTGAGCTTAACACGATGGCCGTCTCCAACAAAGCGCTTGATATGATTAACTTTGAAGTTCACGTCATGCTGCCCGGTCGCCGATCCCATCTTCACTTCCTTGATCATGCTGATGGTGTGCTTCTTGGAGTCGTGCGACTTCTTTTTCTGCGCGTAGCGATACTTGTCGAAGTCGGTGACTCTGCACACCGGTGGCGTGGCGGTCGCGGAAACTTCGACCAGGTCGAGCCCGCGCGCTTCGGCGACTTTGATTGCGTCCTTCAGCGGCAGGATTCCCACCTGGCTGCCGTCGGCGTCGATTACACGGACTTCTTGAGCGCGGATCAGGTTGTTAACGCGAATCGCGGGCTCTCTCGAGGGCGGGGTTCTGAAATCTCTACGAATATGGCACCTCCTCCGGCCTGGTAGCCGGATAATTCTCTAAGCCGGGATCGGCTCCTTCCCTAGTAGTTCGAACAACTCGGCAAGCCGCATTACGTTGCCTTTTTCTCCGCGCAGCAGACGCAGCGAGATCGTGCGATCGGCCGCCTCGCGCTCGCCGACAACAATCATATACGGCACCTTGGCCAGTTCCGCTTCGCGGACCTTGAAGCCGAGCTTCTCGTTGCGGATGTCCGCGTGAGCGCGAAATCCCTCGCGCTTGAGCAGGGCGGTTACTTCGTTTGCATAGTCCTCGACCTTTTCGCTGAGCGACAGCACTCGCGCCTGCTCCGGCGCGAGCCATAGCGGCAGCACGCCGCCGGTATGCTCGATCAGCACGCCGATGAACCGTTCGACCGAGCCGAGAATCGCGCGATGGATCACCACCGGGCGCTCGTCAGTGCCCGCGCTGGAGGTGTACGTCAGGTCGAAGCGTTCGGGCGCGTTGTAGTCGAGCTGTATCGTCGCGACTTGCCACTTACGCTTGAGCGCGTCGGAAACGTAAATCTCGATCTTCGGCCCATAGAACGCGCCTTCCTTCGGATTTATCTCGAATGCGACTTCGTTGCGTTTCATCGCGTCGGCGAGCCTGGACTCGGACATCTGCCATTGCTCTACGCTGCCCATATGCTTGTCGGGCATCGTCGCGAGCTTGAACTCGACCCGCTCGAAACCAAGCGTGCCGTACACGTCGCGAACTATCTGGAGGTTGGACGCGACTTCGTCTTCAATCTGATCTTCGCGGCAGTAGATGTGCGAGTCGTCCTGCGACATCGCACGCACCCGCATCAGGCCGTGCAGCGTGCCTGAGCGTTCCGCGCGATGCAGCCGGCTGAACTCCGCGAGCCGGATCGGCAAGTCGCGATACGATCGCTTATCGGCGCGGTAAACCAGGTGATGCCCGGGGCAATTCATCGGCTTGAGCCCGTAGCCGATGTGCCATCCTTCGGGGCCGGTATCGACGCTATGCGTTTCGCTTTCCGGATCCGGCGACAGGAACATATTCTCGCGGAAATTTTCCCAATGCCCCGACGTGTTGAACAACTCGTTCTTGAAAATCAGCGGCGTGACGACTTCGTCGTAGCCATAGCGCCGGTAGAGGCGGCGCATATAGTCGATCAACTCATTGAAGATGATGGTGCCCTTGGGGAGGTAGAACGGCGAGCCCGGCGAGATCGGGTCGAACATGTACAGACCCATCTCGCGCCCGAGCTTGCGATGGTCCCGGGTGCGCGCCAACTCGAGCATCTTCATATGCTCGTCGAGCGCTTCCTTGCTCGCGAACGCGGTGCCGTAGATTCGCGAGAGCATCGCGTTGTGCTCGTCGCCGCGCCAATACGCACCCGCGACGCTGGTCAACTTGAATGTCTTCAGGTACCGCGTCGACGGCACATGCGGTCCGCGGCACAAATCCATCCAATCGCCTTCGGTGTAGATCGAAACCGTGTCGTCGCCGATTCCCTGGATGATCTCGACTTTGTAATTCTCGCCCATCGAGGAGAACTGGCGAATCGCTTCCTCGCGCGCGACCTCGGTTCGATGGATCTTGTGGTCGGCCTTCGCCAACTCGCGCATCTTCGCCTCGATCTTCGGCAAATCCTCGACCGTGAACGGTGTCTTCGGCGCGAAGTCGTAAAAGAAACCATCCTCGATCACCGGCCCGATGGTGACTTGCGTGCCCGGATAGAGCGATTGCACCGCCATCGCCATCAGATGTGCCGTCGAATGCCGGATGACCTCGAGACCATGAGGCGAATCGGCCAGCACCGGCTCGAGGGTCGCGTCATGCTCGAGCTTGGCCGTCAGATCGACGACCTTGCCGTCGATACTTGCGGCGACCAGGTCCTTGCTCGGAATATCGCGCAGCAAATCGCGAGCGATAGTGCCATGCGGCACGACCCGCGACTCGCGCCCGAGTTTTACAGTGATCTCGGAACTCATTTACGAGAGATGTCCAGGCATAGCAGGGTACAGATCGAAATCAAGCGCATGTGAAGTTATGAGAGAACACGGATTTGGTAGGCACGGGCGGGATTGAACCGCCGACCTCTTCCGTGTCAGGGAAGCGCTCTACTACTGAGCTACGTGCCTTCACGAGGGAGGCGTATTGATTAGGCATTCCAAGCAAACGCTGACGGTAACCGATATTGCCCGCGCGGGCAACCAAAGATTCGCAAGGCAGGGTTTGGGGTCTTCACAGAGAGCAGTATCTCACAGATTTTGCTTTCGAGTAAGGCGGAGTCGTTCATCATCGAAGAACAGAATCTTAGCCACGCCTGCGCGGCTGGCGGCAGGCCGCGGACACCCTCACCCGCGCGGACGCGGCCTCTCCCGCAACAAAGCGGGCGAGGCGGGTAAGCAGTGGCTCAGGCCGCGACATCCTGACCCGACCCCTGCACCCATCGTCCACTCAATCGCAAAATCCCGCGGACCGTATTTTGCTCTCGGTCTGAGCAAGGATTAATCGTTTAAGTCGTGCTTGACGCGAGTTTGACGCGCGTGAGACTCTCCTCGCGTCGTCGATTTGCGGGGGAGCGTTTCGACCTTACCGATTCTTTTTTTCTGAATCACGCACCATCTGCGGGTTTGCGAGAGGTTTGAGCAGTCTCGGCTCACAGCCGAGCGCAGCAGGGGAGTCGCGTGAAACATAAGAGTTTGACCGCATCGATCATTATGATCACGGTGGCGTTGGCGGCGTTTGCGATTGGGTCCGCGAATGTCAGCCCAGCCGCGCAACCGGCCATCGCGGGGGCGAAGCGCGCAAGCCTGATCAGGGTGGCGAAGGAGAGCGGGCGATCCGCGCCGAATGTTGCGCCACGGATCGCATTTGCGAGGCTGCCGATGCGCTTCGAGGCCAATCTCGGGCAGAGCGATCCGCAGGTCAAGTTCCTCTCGCGCGGGCCGGGTTACACGCTGTTCATCACGCCCGGCGAGGCAGTGATTGCGATGCGGCAGTCCACCCCGAAGAGGGAGCAAACTACACAGAGGAGAAACAAATTACCCTCCACGGCGGCAACCGAGTCCGCGGTGGTGCGAATCTCGCTCGAGGGGGCGGCATCGTCGCCGCAAGCCGGCGGCCGCGAGCGGATGGCGGTCGGTTCCAATTATTTTATCGGCAATGATCCAAAGAAGTGGCATACCGATGTTCCCAATTACGGGGGGGTCGAACTGAAGAATGTCTATCCAGGAATCGATCTGGTCTATTACGGCAGCGCGCAGGCGCGGCTCGAGTACGATTTCCGGCTCGCGCCGGGTGCGGATCCGAATTCAATCCGGCTGAGTTTCAAAGGGATGAAGAAGCTCGCGCTGAATCGGCAGGGCGACCTGGTCGTGAGCGTGGGCAGGAGCCAACTCGTCGAGCACGCGCCGGCGATTTATCAGGAGACTGCAGGCGGCAGCAAACAAACGGTCGCGGGCGGATGGAAGCTGCACGGCGCGCACGAAGCGGGCTTCCAGGTGGCGCGCTACGACCGGAACCGCCCGCTGGTGATCGATCCGCTGGTGTTGGATTATTCGACCTACTTGGGCGGCAGTAATTACGACCTTGGCCAAGGCATCGCGGTCGATTCCACCGGCAACGCTTACGTCACTGGGTATACGGGGTCGGCCGACTTCCCCACCCTGAACGCCTATCAAAGCACCTTTGCCGGCACCGTTGACGCCTTCGTAGCCAAGTTCAACCCAGCCGCGTCAGGAGCGGCGTCACTGCTCTATTCGACCTACTTGGGCGGCGGCAGTTACGACGTTGGCTTTAGCATCGCGGTCGATTCCGCAGGCAACGCCTACGTCACGGGGTATTCGCAGTCGGGCGACTTCCCCACCACCCTGAACGCCTATCAGAGCACCTTGGCCGGCTTCATTAACGCCTTCGTGGTCAAGCTCAATCCGGCCGCGTCAGGAGCGGCGTCACTGCTCTATTCGACCTACTTGGGCGGCGGTAATACCGACCTTGGCTACGGCATCGCGATCGATTCCACCGGCAACGCTTACGTCACGGGGTATACGAATTCTGGCAACTTCCCCACCCTGAACGCCTATCAAAGCACCTTAGCCGGCGGCAGCATTAACGCCTTCGTGGCCAAGCTCAATCCGGCCGCGTCAGGAGCGGCGTCACTGCTCTATTCGACCTACTTGGGCGGCAGCACTCAAGAACAAGGCGTTGGCATCGCGGTCGATTCCACCGGCAACGCTTACGTCACGGGGTTTACGGAGTCGACCGACTTCCCCACCCTGAACGCCTATCAGAGCAGTTGTCCGTCCACCGCGACCGGTTTCAACGGTTGTGAGGCCGCCTTCGTGGCCAAGCTCAACCCATCCGCGTCAGGAGCGGCGTCACTTATCTATTCGACCTACTTGGGCGGCAGCAATTTCGACAATGGCTTCGGCATGGCGGTCGATTCCACCGGCAACGCCTACGTCACGGGAACTTCGTACTCTGAGGACTTCCCCACCCTGAACGCCTACCAGAGCACTGACAAGACTGGCGGTAATGGTACCGCCTTCGTGGCCAAGCTCAACCCGGCCGCGTCCGGAGCGGCGCAACTGCTCTCTTCGGCCTACTTGGGCGGCAGCAGTTCCGACGGTGGCTACGGCATCGCGGTCGATTCCACCGGCAACGCTTACGTCACGGGGTTTACGGGGTCGGCCGACTTCCCCACCCTTAACGCCTACCAGAGCACGTTAGCCGGCGGAGAGAACGCTTTCGTGACAGAGCTCAACCCGGCCGCGTCCGGAGCGGCGTCACTGCTCTATTCGACCTACTTGGGCGGCAGCGGTCCCGACGTTGGCCAAGGCATCGCGGTCGATTCCACCGGCAACGCTTACGTCACGGGAGTTACGGAATCGGCCAACTTCCCCACCCTGAACGCCTACCAGAGCACCTTAGCCAGGCAAGAGAACGCTTTCGTGACAAAGATAGGAGCTCTGCCGACAGCAACGCCGACTGCGACGGCCACGGCCACCGCAACCGCGACCAATACAGCCACCGCAACTGCGACCGATACGGCCACCGCAACGGCGACGAACACGGCGACTGCGACCGCAACTGCGACGGCCACTGCTACCGCAACGCCGACGGCGACGCCGACGACCTCGATTATGGTGCCGGCTACGCTCGCGATGGGCAGCTCCCCGGTTGGGGACACGGTCACCAAGAACATCACGGTCAAGAACACCGGGACGCATGCACTTGTCATGGGCAGCGTGACCTCGAACGATCCAGAATTCGCGGCGACGGGCGCGACCACCTGCCCGGGCGGCGGACTTGCGTCCATGCAGACCTGCACGATCGCGATTGGGTTCACGCCGGCGTCGCTGGGACCGCATAGCGCGACGATTTTGGTGAACGACAACGCATCGAGCAGCCCGCAGCATGTGGCGGCCACCGGCATCGGCGTGGCGGACATGACGGTTACGCCGACCAGCGCCATGTTCACCAGCACGAAGATTGGATCCACGAAGACCAAGACGATCACGGTTAGCAACAAGCAGAACGTCCAGGTTTCGCTGACGCTGCCGCCGGGGTTCAGCGGGACTAACTCGAACGATTTCAGTAAGACGGGCGGTACGTGCACATCGACGCTCGCGGCGAAGGCGTCGTGCACACTGATTGTTACTTATGCTCCGACCCAGTTGGGGACGGAAGCGGCGACGATGACTGTCACCGACAGTCCCGATACGCTGGGGCCGTACACGGTTTCATTCACCACCGCAGCGAATATTCCGGCGACGGTTGCACCGGCGACGCTGGCATTCGGCACCACAACTATCGCGCATCCGAACAAGACGAAGACGGTGACGGTCACGAACCTGTCGGCTTTTTCGTTGTCCGTGAGCGAGGGCAGCCCCACGGGGCCGAATGCGGGCGACTTCGCGGTGACGGGAGGGACATGCGGCGGCACGGTGTCGGCAAACTCGACCTGCACGATCGCGATCACGTTCACGCCGACGCTGCATGCAACCCCGGAGAGTGCGAGTATCGCGGTGACGATCGGGAGCGATCCGACCAGTCCGCACAACATCGCGCTGACTGGGACGGGGCCCTGAGCTGAGCAGCTCCATCGCTCTGCAGAGATCTTTCGACTCTGGCGGAGAGTAGGAATCTTAGTCACGCCTGCGCGGCTGGCGGCAGGGGCTGACCCCTGCACCCATCGTCCACTCAATCGCAAAATCCCGAGGACGGTATTTTGCTCTCGGTCTGAGGAAAGCTTTAATCGTTTAAATTGTGCTTGACGCGAGTTTGACGCGCGTGAGACTCTCCTCGCGTCGTCGATTTGCGGGGGCGCGTTTCGACCTTCTGTTTCTGTCTGAATCACGCACCATCTGCGGATTTGCGAGCTTGCTGATGCGCTGGGCTCACGACTGAGCGCAGCGGAGGGGGATTTGCAATGAAGCGCAAAGGCCTGACCGCATCGATGGTGATCCTCGCAATGGGTATTGCGATTTCGGTGTGGGGCGATTCGACCACGCTGACGATCTCGAACGGCAGCGATACCGTGACCAGCCCCGCGAGCACCACACTTAATTTTCCGATCTCGCGCACGGGCGATACCAGTTACGACGCGTTCCTTCAGTTTCAGACGGTGGACGGCACCGCGGTCGCCGGAGTGGACTACACGGCGGCGAGCGGGTCGCTTTTGATTCCAGCCGGACAGAGCAGCGCGATGATTCCGGTGACGATCGCCGGCCGCTTCAATAATCCGGCAAACAAGACATTCCAGATGTTATTTGGGGGCGCCGTGGGTGCAGGAATGGGTTTCACGTCCAGCTTCGCAGCGCAGCAGACCTTCGGTACGGGCGTCGATCCCTTCTCGGTGACAGTCGCTGACCTCAACGGCGACGGATTGCCCGACCTGATCGTGGCGAATCAAGCCGACAACACGGTATCGGTGCTGCTCAACACAACAGCTCCGGGCGCGACGACTCCCAGCTTCGCCGCGCCGCAGTCATTTGCGACCGGCGGCGCCCCGGTCTCGGTGGTAGCGGCCGACGTCAACGGCGACGGCTTGCCCGACCTGATCGTGGCCAATGAGAACGACAGCACGGTCTCGGTGCTGCTCAACACCACCACACCGGGCTCGACCACCGCGAGCTTCGGCACCGAGCAACCGTTTTTCACGGGCACCGCTCCGCGCTCGGTGACAACGGCAGATCTTAACGGCGACGGCAGGCCTGATCTGATCGTGGTGAATTCAAGCGACAACACGATCTCGGTGCTGCTCAACACTACCACCCCCGGCGCCTCCACGCCGAGTTTCGCCACCCAGCATGTTTTCAGCGTAGGAAGCGAGCCGGAATCGGTGACGGCGGCCGACCTCAACGGCGACGGCAGGCCCGACTTGATCGTGGCGAATGAGGGCGACAACACCGTCTCTGTGCTGCTCGACACTACCTCGCCAGGCGCTGCGACGCCGAGCTTCACTACCCAGACGACGTTTGCCACGGGCAGCGCCCCGGTTGCGGTGGCGGCGGCGGACGTCAACGGCGACGGCCGGCCCGACGTGATCGTGGCCAATGCGCTCGACAACACGGTTTCGGTGCTGCTCGACACCACGGCGCCGGGCGCCAGCGTACCCAGCTTTTCCGGCGCGCAGGCCTTTGCGACCGGGCATACGCCGTTTGCGCTGACGGCGGCGGACGTCAATGGCGATGGCAGGCCGGACGTGATCGTGGCGAATCAAACCGACAACACGGTTTCGGTGCTGCTCAACATCACTGCGCCCGGCGCTCTCGCGCCGAGTTTCGCCGCGCAGCAGACTTTCGCCACAGGCACCAACCAGCTTTCGGTGACGGCGGCGGATATCAACGGCGACGGCAAGCTCGACCTGATCGCGGTGAACGAAGGCGACAACACGGTCTCGGTGCTGCTCAACACGACGCCGGCGCCCGCGACGACGCTTGACGGCAATAGCTTCGCGACGCATCAGGACTTTGGCACGGGCAGCCAGCCGTTCCAGGTGACGACGGCCGATATCAACGGCGACGGCTTGCCCGACTTGATCGTGTCGAATGAGAGCGGCGCAACCGTATCGGTGCTGCTCAACACGACTGCTCCGGGCGCAACCATCCCGAGCTTCGCCAGCCAGCAGACCTTCGCCACAGGCCACGATCCTGGCGGGGTGACGGCGGTCGACGTCAATGGCGATGGCAAGCCGGACCTGATCGTGGCGAATGACGGGGACAACACAGTCTCGGTGCTGCTCAACACGACTGCTCCGGGCGCCGCCACGCCCAGCTTTGCCGCTCAGCAGACCTTCGCCGCGGGCAACGCGCCGGCCCTGGTGACGACGGCCGATATCAACGGCGACGGCAAGCCCGACTTGATCGTGACTAATATCAACGGCAACACGGTTTCGGTACTTCTCAACACGACTACTCCGGGTGCCATCACACCAAGCTTTGCCGCTCAGCAGACCTTCGCCACGGGCGGCTCGCCGGCTGGGGTGACTGCGGCCGACCTTAACGGCGACGGCTTACCCGACCTGGTCATCGCGAATTTCGGAAGCAACACTGTCTCCGTGCTGCGCAACACCACTGCGCCGGGCGCGGTCACGCCCAGCTTCGCCGTCCAGCAGACTTTTGCTACGGGCAATGTTCCGAATACGGTGAAAGTGGCCGACATCAACGGCGACGGCTTGCCCGATCTGATCGTCGCAAATCAAACCGACAACACGGTCTCGGTGCTGCTCAACACGACTGCTCCGGGCGCCACCACTTTCAGCTTTGCCCCTCAGCAGACCTTCGCCACGGGCGTCACGCCGGCCACGGTGGCGGTGGCCGACGTAAATGGCGACGGCAAGCCCGACCTGATCGTACCCAATGTCGTCGACAACACGGTCTCCGTGTTGCTCAACACGACCGCGCCGGGCGCGGCCACACCCAGCTTCGCCATCCAGCAGACCTTTGCTGTCGGCAAGAATCCAGGTTGGGTGCAAGTGGCTGACCTCAATGGCGACGGCAAACCCGACCTGATCGCAGCAAATGAGACCGACGACACGGTCTCCGTACTGCTTAACACCCTGTACGCGGCGACCGCCTCTGGCAGCCCGGCGACGGGAACGATTCATTACAGCATACCGCTGACGACAGCATCATTGACGGCGCTCGCGTTTGGCAACGTTCCGGTCGGGGACACGTTGACCAAGAACATCACGGTCAAAAACACGGGGGCGAATCCGCTGTACGTGGACGTGCGCAACGTGACCTCGAACGATCCGGAGTTCGCGGCGACCGGCCCGACCACGTGTCCGGGCGGAGGATTGGCGCATCTGGCGACTTGCACGATCACGATAGAGTTCACGCCGAGCGCGCTCGGGCCGCATAGCGCGACGATTTCGATCACCGACAATACCGCGAGCAGTCCGCAGCATGTAGCGGCCACCGGCGCCGGGGTCGCTGACCTGACGGTTACGCCGACAACCTTCATGTTCACCAGCACAAAAATTGGATCCACGAAGACTAAGACGATCACGGTGAGCAACAAGCAGACTAACTCGGTGTCGCTAACGCTGCCGCCGGGGTTCAGCGGGACGAACTCGAACGATTTCAGTCAGACGGGCGGCACTTGCATGGCGACGCTCGCGGCGAAGGCGTCGTGCACACTGATTGTTACTTACGCGCCGACGCAACTCGGGACGGAATCGGCGACGATGACCGTCACCGACAGTCCGGATACGCTGGGGCCTTACACGGTTTCATTCACCACGGCAGCGAATATTCCGGCGACGGTGGCGCCGGCGACGCTGGCATTCGGCACCACAACTGTCGCGCATCCGAACAAGACCAAGGACCTGACGGTGACGAACTTGTCGGCATTTGCGTTGTCAGTTAGCGAAGGCGGCACTACGGGACCGAACGCGGGCGACTTCGCGGTGACGGGCGGAACTTGCGGCGGTACGGTGTCGGCCAACTCGACGTGCACGATCGCGATCGCGTTCACGCCGACGCTGCACGCAACGCCGGAGAGCGCGAGTATCGCGGTGACGATCGGCAGCGATCCGACCAGTCCGCATAATATTGCACTTACGGGGACTGGGCCGTGAGCTGAAAGAATATCGCTTCGCTCTTGTGGAATACTCGGCCGCCTCCGATCTCTCAGCTTCGGTCGGGACGACGACGGGGGATCGCGAAAGGAGGGGCTCTGCATCTGGTCCACAGGGAGCGAAAATGCCCGGCGTCATTTCACAATTGTTCATAAGGGCAAGCGTGAAGCACCTTCGCCTTGACACGCTCTGGCTTGCGTGCGACGGTCGTGTTGGTCGTTGATTTGCGGAGGAGCGTTTCGACCCTTCGATTCAGCCTTATTCACGCACCATCCGCGGGTTTACTGAGAGGTTCACGGGCAGGGACGCCCGTGCCACTGTGCCACGGGGGAGTCGCTTGAAACACAAGAGTTTAACCGCATCGATCGTTACGATCGCGATGGCGTTGGCGGCGTTTGGGATTAGGGCAGGGAGTGTCAGCCCAGCGGCACAACATGCCGCCGCGGCGGTGAAGCAGCCGGATCATCCGAGCACAGCAGCGCAGACTCACGCGCCAGTGGCACCGAATCATCGGGCGCAGATCGCATTTGCGAAGCTGCCGATGCGCTTCGAGGCCAACCTCGGGCAAAGCGATCCGCAGGTCAAGTTTCTGTCGCGCGGGCCGGGCTATGCACTGTTCATCACGCCCGGTGAGGCGGTGATTGCGCTCCGGCATTCCTCCCCGAAGAAAGCGCAGATTGCGCCAGGAAGAAACAAGTTTCCCTCTACGGCGGCGACCGAGTCCGCGGTGGTGCGGATCGCGCTCAAAGGGGAGGCATCGTCGCAGCAAATCAGCGGCCGAGAGCGGATGGCGGTCCGTTCCAACTATTTCATCGGCAATGACCCGAAGAAGTGGCATAGCGACGTTCCCAACTACGCCAAGGTCGAGCTCAAGAGCGTTTATCCAGGAATCGATCTGGTCTATTACGGCAGCGCACAGGCGCGGCTCGAGTACGATTTCCGGCTTGCGCCGGGCGCCGATCCGAACGCGATCCGGCTGAGTTTCAAGGGGATGAAAAAGCTCGCGTTGAATGAACAGGGTGACCTGGTGGTGAGCGTGGGCGAAAGCCAGCTCGTCGAGCACGCGCCAGCGATTTATCAGGAGACAACGGGCGGCAACAAACAAACGGTCGGGGGCGGATGGAAGCTGCACGGCACACGCGAGGCGGGCTTCCAGGTGGCGCGCTACGACCGGAGCCGGCCGTTGGTGATCGATCCGCTGGTGCTGGATTATTCGAGCTATTTGGGCGGCAGCGTTGAAGACGAGGCCCTCGGCATCGCGGTCGATTCCACCGGCAACGCGTACGTCACGGGATTTACGCAATCGGCCAATTTCCCCGCCCTGGACGCCTACCAGAGCACTTTGGCCGGCCAAGTGAACGCTTTCGTGGCCAAGCTCAACCCGGCCGCGTCAGGAGCGGCGTCACCGCTCTATTCGACATACCTGGGCGGCAGCAGTAGCGACCAAGGCCTCGGCATCGCGGTCGATTCCACCGGCAACGCTTACGTCACGGGACTTACGGAATCGGCGAACTTCCCCACCCTGAACGCCTACCAGAGCACCTTGGCCGGCCAAGTGAACGCCTTCGTGGCCAAGCTCAACCCCGCTGCGTCAGGAGCGGCGTCACTGCTCTATTCGACCTTCTTGGGAGGTAGCAATGTCGATGAGAGCTTCGGTATCGCGGTCGATTCCACCGGCAACGCTTACGTCACGGGAATTTCGGAATCGGCCGACTTCCCCACCCTGAACGCCTACCAGAGCATCAACAACGCAGGCAGCAATGGTACCGCCTTCATGGCCAAGCTCAACCCGGCCGCGTCAGGAGCGGCGTCACTGCTCTATTCGACTTATTTGGGCGGCAGCAGTTTCGCCGGTGGCCAAGGCATCGCGGTCGATTCCAGCGGCAACGCTTACGTCACAGGACTTACGGAATCCGCCAACTTCCCCATCTTGAACGCCTACCAGAGCGTCAACAACGCTGGTTCTAATGGTACCGCCTTCGTGGCCAAGCTCAACCCGGCCGCGTCCGGAGCGGCGTCACTGCTCTATTCGACCTTCTTGGGCGGCAGCAGCAACGACCAAGGCCTCGGCATCGCGGTCGATTCCACCGGCAACGCGTACGTCACGGGAGCTACGGAATCGGCCAACTTCCCCACCCTGAACGCCTACCAGAGCACCTTGGCCGGCCAAGCGAACGCCTTCGTGGCCAAGCTCAACCCGGCCGCATCGGGAGCGGCGTCACTGCTCTATTCGACCTTCTTGGGCGGCAGCAGCTTCGACTTTGGCCAAGGCATCGCGGTCGATTCCACCGGCAACGCCTACATCACAGGATTTACGCAATCGGCCAACTTCCCCACCCTGAACGCCTACCAGAGCACCTTGGCCGGCCAAGGGAACGCCTTCGTGGCCAAGCTCGACCCGGGCGCGTCAGGAGCGGCGTCACTGCTCTTTTCGACCTATTTGGGCGGCAGCAGTTTCGACGATGGCCAAGGCATCGCGATCGATTCTCTCGGCAACGCTTACGTCACGGGATTTACGGAATCGGCCAACTTTCCCACCCTGAACGCCTACCAAAGCACCTACAATGCCCCGGCCGGCAATGATAATGGCTTCGTGACGAAGATAGGAGCTTTGTCTGCGACGTCAACGCCGACCCCGTCGGCCACGGCGACCGCAAACGCGACAGCAACTGCGACCGGCACAGCCACTGCCACTGCGACTGACACGGCCACTGCCACTGCGACTGACACGGCTACCGCAACTACGACGAATACCGCAACGGCAACCGCGACCAATACCGCGACTGCTACGGCCACTGCGACGGCAACCGCAACAGCGACCGCAACCGCAACGGCCACAGCCACTCAGACAGCTACTGCGACGGCGACAGCGACGACCACGCTGACCGTGACGGCATCGCTCGCTTTCGGCAACGTTCCGGTTAGTGACACCGTAGCCAAGAACATCACGGTCAAGAACACTGGAACGAACCTGCTGTTCATCGGTAGCGTGACCTCGAACGACGCAGAATTCGCTGAAACCGGTACGACCTGCCCGGGCGGCGGATTGGCGCATCTGGCGACTTGCACGATCGCGGTCGGGTTCACGCCGAGTGCGCTCGGGCCGCATAGCGCGACGATTTCGATCACCGACAATACCGCGAGCAGTCCGCAGCATGTCGGGGCCACCGGCGCCGGGGTCGCTGACATGACCGTCACGCCGACGAGCTCGATGTTCACCAGCACGAAGATCGGATCCACGAAGACCAAGTCGATCACGGTTAGCAACAAGCAGAACGTCCAGGTTTCGCTGACGCTGCCGCCGGGGTTCAGCGGGACTAACTCGAACGATTTCAGTAAGACGGGCGGTACGTGCACATCGACGCTCGCGGCGAAGGCGTCGTGCACACTGATTGTTACTTACGCTCCCACGCAACTCGGGACGGAATCGGCGACGATGACCGTCACGGATAGTCCCGATACGCTGGGGCCGTACACGGTTTCGTTCACCACGGCGGCGAATATTCCGGCGACGGTCGCGCCGGCGACGCTGGCATTCGGCACCACCACCGTCGCGCATCCGAACAAGACCGAGGACATCAAGGTGACGAACTTGTCGGCATTTGCGTTGTCAGTTGGCGAAGGCAGCACGACGGGGCCGAACGCAGGGGACTTCGCTGTGACTGGCGGAACTTGCGGCGGCACGGTGTCGGCTAACTCGACCTGCACGATCGCGATCACGTTCACGCCGACGCTGCACGCAACTGCGGAGAGTGCGAGTATCGCGGTGACAGTGGGGAGCGATCCGACTAGTCCGCATAGTATTGCGCTGACGGGGACTGGACCTTGAAGGTCGAGATGATGGAAAGAGAGATTATTGGGTGTCGATGCGCTGAAAAAATATCTAGCTGAAGATTAGGTACGCAAGGTATTCTTCTCTTTCAGAGCGTCAATTTGACTCAAGATCGGGTTCCCTATACTTCATTGAGCAATATCCGCGACTGGCAAATCCACTGTCCTTGTCTTAAAACGTCGCGGCGGGGGAATTTAGAGAGTTTTGCGTTCGAGACCGGCTTTGCGCGGTTCCGCGTGGGAGCGGTGTTAATTGCCGCCCTGATCGTGATCGCGTCGACAAATACGATAGCGGTCCGGCCCAGTTGCTCGATGCTCATCTCTAATTATTGAGTGAACCTTCGGGATTGAGATCACCGCTCCGGGGGAGGGCGTATGAAGAGAGTCATTTCCGGTCTTCTCACATTAGGTCTTCTCATTTTAGGTTTAGGGTCTCCAATTCCGAGCGCAGTCGCTCAGGTGGAAGCGACCGCGACGGCGACAGATACGCCAACGCCCACCGACACGCCGACCACGACGCCAACCGCGACGCCGCTGGGAATCTACGTTACCAACGGCGGTCCCAGCGTGATGGTCTATTCGACCGACGACAATGGCGATACCGCACCCAGCGCGATCATCGCTGGCGGGAACGGGCTATGCCAGGGCGTGGG
>Ga0210407_10000622_pt1 | contig 38331 bp, 33 predicted proteins | sample IncBWC27MmetaG_FD_150860 | JGI IMG/M metagenome (GOLD analysis project Ga0210407, IMG submission 150860) | Forest soil microbial communities from Barre Woods Harvard Forest LTER site, Petersham, Massachusetts, United States - Inc-BW-C-27-M | ecosystem: Environmental > Terrestrial > Soil >...
CGACCCCTGCCGACTGCGCCCGGTACTGCGTTGCGAATCATGGAAGCTCGTTCGTGCTGGTGGTCAAAAACGACGTTTACCATTTGGATAATCAGAAAGAGGCTGAAAAGTGGGCGGGACAAACCGTGATCGTGACCGGAGAACTGGATGCGAAAAAGAACGTGATCGCGATCAGGGCCATCCAGCCTGTGAAGTGAGCAGCCTCTTTCCCCAATAACTGAATGCCCGCCGATCAGCCGAAAAGGTTGGCAGCCCGGCAGGGATTCGAACCCCGATACGCAGCTCCAGAGGCTGCAGTCCTACCGTTGAACGACCGGGCTGTGCAAGAATTCTAATTCATTTTGCGATAGCCGCAAAACATCGCTCTGGATTAGTGGAGCGACGGGCGTCCTCGCCCGTCCACGGCCCACCCTCCCCACAGACCAGGGCGATGACGACACATCCAGGCCAGCGTTAAAATCTCTGAGTGTCGTAACAAGGACTAAACATGCCCAGCAGCGATACTTTTCCAACAACTTCGATTCCCGCCGACACCGACTACGCCGAGATGGCGCGCCGCCCACTAGAAGCCGAGCAGTGCGCTCTTATCGTCGTTGACATGCAGGAAAAATTGCTGCCGCCCATCTGGGAAAAAGAACGGCTGGTGCGAAATGCACAGTTGCTGATTCGCCTCGCTGGAATCCTCAAGATCCCGGCGCTGGTGTCGACACAATACGCGAAGGGCTTGGGCAACACTCTCCCCGATATAGCGTCCATGTTGCCGGACACTCCGGCCATCGACAAGCTAATGTTTTCCTGCTTCGGCAGCGATGTGTTCTGTTCATTGCTAAAACGCCTGCCGGGCCAACGGACGACCGTGCTGCTCTGCGGGATGGAAACTCACATTTGCGTGATGCAGACCGCGCTGGGCGCGCTACGCGACGGCTATCTGGTGCATGTGGCTGCGGATGCCGTCAGTTCGCGCACAGAATTAAACTGGCGGATCGGACTGGATCGCATGGGCACCGCCGGAGCCATTCTTTCATCGGCTGAAATGATGATCTACGAACTGCTGCGCTCGTCAAGCGCGCCAGCATTTCGAGAAATGCTGCCCCATCTGAAGGGATGAGAGTCGATGGTCGTTGGTTAGTCGTTCGCGGGTTTTGCCAGCGACTAACGACCGTCGACCAACCACGCATCTCTATTCCCCCGGGCCTTCGGGGGCTTCCTCTTTCTGCTTCACCCTCACCACCGTGATCTTCGAAAACCCCTCTTCAAACGTCGGAGCCTTCAACTTGCCCGCCATCTTGCGCATGATATCTTCCGGGACCGCGCGCCCACGGCGCTGGTGGCGCTCCATACAAACCTCCAGCGGGACATCGAAGAACACGCCTTGCACGTCGTAGCCGTAATCCTTGGCCAGCTTGATCCAGCTGCTGCGGTCGTGGGGAGTAAGGTTCGTCGCATCCACGTAGTTCATGGGACGCCGCGCAACCAGCCTCGCCTTCAGCATCGACCGCAGGTTCGAAAACACCAGATCCTGAAAACGCTGCTCCTGGGCGTCATCGAAAAGAAGTTCACGCAGCAGGTCGCTTGAGAGCGGATGAATGTTGTGCCGCTTGAACCACGAACTCTTGCCCGATCCCGGCAACCCGATCGCCAGAACCACCGTTCCTTTGCTGGGGCGCACGGGAGCCGGCACAGCTTGAGTCGGCGTCTTCCCCGCGACCACCGGTTTCGGGGCGGATGCTTCTACTGCGGATGCCTGTGCTGCAGAAGGCTCTGTGGCGACTGCGGCCGCGGGTACAGCAACTCCCGGCCGCGAACGACCTCCACCACGACCTCCGCGGCTGCGACGACGGCGCGACGTTCGGGGTCTCGGTTCACCTGCTGCAGATGCTGGGGATGACACCGCACCCTCAGCCAAGACTGATTCAGGCGCGGGCGCCGGCTCAGGTTCCGCTCTCGGCAGGCGGCGCGCCTCAACTCCCGGAGCCGCCACTGGAGCGGCGGGCGGCGCGTCCGGCTCATTATCGTAGAACCTCGGCTGCAACGGCTCGGGCGCGTTAGCTGCCTCTTTAGAGGAGCCTTCTCCGGGCTTCTTGCGGCGCTTCAAGCGCTCGGTCATCCATTTGCGCATATAGCTGCTTGTAGCACACCAGCGCATGATGGAGCAATCTGCGCCCCGTGGCGGCCAGGATACCGGGGAGACATCGGGTCATCGGGTGATCGGGTCATCAGCTGGGATTGCCTTTCGATCGCCAGATCGCCCGATGGCCCGATCGCCCGATGGCCTTTCAATGATTCAATACCTCAATGCCTCAATGATTCAATACAATAAATCCATGAATCCAACGCATCCCGCAACTCTCCCGGTTGCCGCAGGACAACTCCCCGCCGTGCCGCTGACGGTCGAAGGCTACGCTACGCTTCACCAGATGATGCGCTTCCGCCGGACCGCATGGCGCGCCCTCCCCGACAACAACCGCCGCGAGATCGCCAACGAAGCCGTGAAACTGCTCGCAGAGATGGAAGGCAAAACCGACGGCCAGTCTGCCCTGTTCTCGTTGCTCGGACATAAAGGCGACCTGATGCTGGTCCACTTCCGCGAAAGCTTCGACCAGCTCAATCAGGCCGAGCTCGATCTGGCGCGGCTTCGACTCAATGACTTCCTGGAGCCCGCCACTTCGTACTTGTCGGTGATTGAGCTGGGGCTGTACGAGTCGTCGATGAAGACCTACAAGGCGCTCGCCGATCGCGGCGTGGAACCGCACTCGGACGAGTGGAAAAAGTCGATCCAGGAAACCATCGCGCGCCAGAAAGAAGCGATGAAGCCGCGCCTCTTCCCCTCAATGCCGCCGAACCGTTACATCTGTTTTTATCCGATGGATCGGCGCCGCGGCGAAGACAAGAACTGGTACACGCTTCCAATGGAAGAGCGCCAGCGCCAGATGAACGAGCACGGCCTGGTCGGACGCCGCTATGCCGGAGAAGTGAAACAGATCATAACCGGCTCCATCGGCTTCGACGACTGGGAATGGGGCGTCGACCTCTTCGCCGACGATCCCATCGTTTTCAAGAAGCTGATCTACGAGATGCGTTTCGACCACGTCAGCGCCGTCTACGCCCTCTTCGGAACCTTCTACATTGGATTGCGCTGTCCAGCGAACCGGCTATACGACTTACTGGAAGGAAATCTACCAGGACTAAATCATTGAGACATTGGGGTTCAATGACTCAATGCCTCAATGATTCAATGTCTCAATGTCTTAAATCGAAACTCATGCCGCTTCATATCCACGCGCGCCCCGCGAAACGTCACGCCCTCCATCCGCAGGCGGAATCTCTGTTCAGCGGCATTTTCTCCGCACAGCTTGATCGCCCCACCCGACCCGACCACGCGATGCCAGGGCAATCCCGGAACCTGTTGCAGGATGCGCACAACTTGCCGCGCCGCTCCAGCCCAGCCCGCAGCCTTAGCCACAGCTCCGTAACTCGACACCATCCCCGCCGGCAAGCCGCGAATGCAGCGCACGACGCGAGCGCGCTTATCCTCCAGGGTTCTTCTTCCCGACTTGGATTTCTCAGACTTGGATTGAGATCGTCGTTTCACGGATGAACATTCACCGATGAATCATGCCAACTTGGATTCACTAATACAAACTTTTACACAAGCCCGTAAAACCTGCGCCTACGGTAAGAGCATCCCATGACCTTGCCCACCACCAAAACTGCCTTTTGGAGAAGAATATGTTTCGCTTGTTGAAAGTCCTTTCCTTGACGTTGGCCCTTGCGGCCTTAAGCACCTTTGCCACCAGTTGTGGCTCCAGTAGTCAATCGCAGGTTCGTGTGGTCCAAGCCATCTCTGACGAAACCACCGGCCTGGATATCAATGTCAACACAACGAAAGTATTTACAAACATTGCGTTCGGCGCTGTTCAGCCGACACCACCGGCCTACACAAAGGTCGCTTCGGGGAGGGACACTCTCGAAGCGGTCAACACCGGCACCACGACGGCGGTCATCGCTAACACCAGCGCCAGCTTGAGCGGCTCGTCGCAGTACACGGTGCTCTTAACTGGATTTCTAAATGGCACCGGCGTCAACGCCCCCACCTTCAACCTCATAACCGACAACAATGCGGCGCCGACGTCGGGCAACGTTGAAATCCGCATCATCGATGGTTCAGCCAACACCCCCCAGGGCGGGTTTGATGTTTACATCGTCCCGCCCGGCACCAACATCGGGACGCTAACACCGCAAATTTCTGGACTCCTCATCGGACAGGCGAGCAGCTACCAAAGCCTTAACATTACCGGCAATATTTATGAGGTGATCGTGACCCCCAATGGGACACAGAACCGATTCATTGACCAAAACTACAATATTCCAACCGGAGCGATTCGCACGTTCGTCATCGTCGACAACCAAGGCGGTGGAGGTGGAGTACCCAGTCAGATTCCGCTGGAACTGAATGACCTCAACTAATCGCGGCCCAGATGCCTGGCCTAATCTCCCCGTAAACATTCAAGACAAGAAACCGGGCCTCGACCGAGGCCCGGGGAACCACTAAGCCGCATCCTTCTTAAACGACTGCGCCGCAACTTCTTCATCGTCGAACACTTCAAAAATGGTAAGAAGTTTAGTGACCTGGAGCAGATCACCCACGCGCTGGCTCAGCCTCGCCAGTTTCACCGCGCCGCCGGCGTTGCGGGCAGTCGTGTAGAGCGAGACCAGCGTTCCGAGTCCGCCGCTGTCGATGTAATTCACTTCCCGTAGATTCAGCACGACCTTCGGGCTCTCGGCCAGCAGTTTTTTGACGGTATCGCGCAGGGTGGCTGACTCTTCCCCGAACACAACTCGACCGCTACAATCCACCACCAGCACGCCATCCACCTGTCGAGTACTCATTCTCAGTTGCATAGGCGCTTTTCTCCCCAATGTTCGCAGTAAAACTCAATTCATGAGCCTACCCTTCCCGACTCAGCCGTGCAAGCGGTTCGCGCGCGTTCCTTAGTGATCCAACGTGTCCTCGGTGGTTGATGAATTTAGGACTCCAGCAGCGCAAACCGCCCGCGCTCGAAACTGTATAATCAATGATTCCGATGAGCTACCAGGTCCTGGCGCGCAAATACCGGCCGCAGAAATTCTCCGACGTCATCGGCCAGGAACACGTTACCCGCACGCTGCAAAATGCCATCGCCCAGGAGCGCATCGCGCACGGCTATATCTTCAGCGGCCATCGCGGAATCGGCAAGACGACGGTCGCGCGCATCCTGGCCATGTCGCTGAACTGCCGCTCCAGTTCCGACAACAAGCCCGTCGCCGAACCCTGCGGCGTCTGCGATTCCTGCATCGAGATTCGCGCTGGCAACGCCGTAGACGTGATCGAAATTGACGCGGCCACCAATCGCGGAATCGACGAGATCCGCGAATTGCGCGAGGGCGTCCGCTACCGTCCGGCGCGCGATCGCTTCAAAATCTACATTCTCGACGAGGCTCACCAGATCACGGACGCGGCGTTCAATGCACTTCTCAAAACACTGGAGGAACCTCCCAGCCACGTGATCTTCATGATGGCCACCACGCAGCCCGAAGATATTCCCCAGACCATCCGCTCGCGCTGCCAGCATTTCAGTTTTCGCGCGGTAAAGTTCGAAGACATCATGGGGCAACTCCGCGACATCGTGACGCAGGAAAAGATTCCCGCCGACGATGACGCTCTCGCCCTGCTCGCCGAAGCGGGCGACGGCTCGTTGCGCGACGCGCTCTCCATCCTCGACCAGGCCATCGCCTCCACCTCCGACCACCTCACTCTCGATTCCGTTCGCAGCCTGATCGGCGCCGCTCCGGCAGCGGCGCTCGAAACCGTAATGCAGGCGGTCGCCGAAAGTTCGAGTGAGAAAATCCTGGTGCTGGTTGATGAACTGATCGGTGAAGGCCACAGCCCCACGCATTTCGCGCGCCAGTTGGTGCGTTTCCTGCGGAATGTCACGGTGGCGAAGATCGCGGGCAAGGACTCGGGGCTGCTGCAGGTTTCGTCCGATGAGCGCGCCCGCGTCGGCCGTATCGCCGAGCTCTTCAGCGAGGAAGACCTGGCGCGGCATTTGCAGATCATGCTGCGCACCCACGGAGAACTCGGATACCGCCAGGAGCAGCGCTTCCACCTCGAACTGGGCCTGCTGAAAATGTCGCACGCGCAACGCCTGCTGCCCCTCGAACAGTTGCTGAGCGATGCGGCGGCGTCCGGTTCTGGATCGGCGCGCACCACACCGAGGCCGGTTCTCGCTCCGCCACTCGAGGCCCGCCGCACTGAACCTCCGACGTCAGCGCGATCAAATTCAGTGTCGCCGTTCGCGGCCGACTCCGCGCGTAAGGGCGCACCCAAGGCGGAGTCGTCCGGCGGAACAAGCGCAGCGAACGCCAACCTCGTCATCATGGGATCGGCCGCACCGGCAGTTGAAGAGTTATCGCCAGCGCCCGATCCGATGCCATCCGAGGGTGCCGAAGCAAAAACTGAAATGAGACCCCAGGCGAAGACCGAGGCGAACGCCGACTCTCTGCGCAACGCCGTTCTCAACGCGCTGGGCAATCAGCAAATGCTCGTTTCCCTATTGGAAAATGCGGAGTGGAGACTGGAAGGAAATGCGCTGATCGCAAAATTAGCGGCATCGAGCACGATGATAGAAATGTCATTCACCGCTGACGCGCGCCGCATCGCCTCAGCCGCGGCCAGCGGCCTGGCCGGTAGACCGATCAAGATGTCGGTCGAGTCCGGCGGCGCGCCGCAAGCGGCGTCCGCGGAGCACCGGGCATCATCAAAATTGAACGGAACCGCACGCAGTCGAGCCGAACAAGATCCAGTCGTGCAACGCATGCAGGAAAAGTTCGGAGCCGAAATCCGCACCGTGATCGACTATCGGGAGAAACAATAAGCTTGCACCGCCGAGACGCAGAGCAATCCAAGAACTTGAATTTGTTTTCTCGGCGTACTCGGCGGTTAAAAGGTTATCTATGTCGAGCTTCAATTTGCAGGAACTAATGTCGCAAGCCAAGCAGCAGTACGAGACGCTGCAGAAAAAGATGGAGCAGACCGTCGTCGAGGCCTCAGCCGGAGGCGGCTCGGTCACCGTCAAAATGGATGGCCGCAAGCAGGTGCTCGGCATCAAGATCGATCCCGAGGCGGTAAAAGCCGGCGATATAGAGATGCTGCAGGACCTGGTAATGGCCGCGCTGAACGAAGCCGGCCGCAAGGTCGATCAGGCGATGCAATCGAGTGTCGGTGGAATGCTCGGCGGACTAGGAGGCATTTTGTAAGCAATCGGGTGATCGGGTCATCTGACCGTCGGGCGATCGAAATTCAAAGACAGAAGCATTTGCACTTTCACATCACCCGATGGCCGATCACCCGATGACCCGATTGGTTTCCCTATGTCCAAATTTGCCGAACCGATGACCCGGCTCATCGACGAACTCAAGAAGCTGCCGGGCATCGGCAACAAGAGCGCGCAACGCCTCGCCTTTCATATCCTGCGGTCCAGCGAAGACGACGCCGAAGCCCTCGCCTCCGCCGTCCGGGACGTGAAGGCCAACCTCCGTTTGTGCACGATCTGCAACAACATCACCGATGTCGATCCCTGCGTATATTGCAGCAGCCCTACCCGGAATCAAAAACTCGTCTGCGTGGTCGAAGAACCGACCAACATTGCGGCAGTCGAAAAGACGCGGCATTTTAACGGCGTCTACCACGTGCTCCACGGATCGATTTCACCATTGCACGGTGTGGGGCCCGAACAGTTGCGCATCTCAAACCTGATCAGCCGCGTCGGCCGCGGCGAAATCGAAGAAGTCATCCTGGCCACCAATCCCACCGTCGAGGGAGAAGCCACCGCCACCTACCTGGCCCAGCAACTGAAGCGGCAGGGACTGCGCGTAACCCGGATTGCCATGGGAATTCCGGTAGGCAGCGACATCGAATACACCGACGAAGTCACCATGCTGAAAGCCATGGAAGGCCGGCGGGAAATGTAGTTTTACGAGGTGCGGCGCAGCCCGCAAACGAAGTTCCTTCCCGCCGCTCGGAACCGCCCAGAGATTACTAAAGGGCACTAGCTGACCGCCAAGCCGCCTGCGTATAATGGCCGCGACCCCAACACTTCTTTCGAGGGATCGAGCCTATGGGCCGCGTCTTCCGCTTTGCGCAAAGAGCCATCCTGTGCGTCGGTATGCTGCTGGCGACGGGCATACTGTCCGCGCAAGAGGCGCCGGCAAATCCTGCTTCGTCCCGCCAGCAGTTTGGCATACCAGAAGATTGGAGCACCCGGCACGTCATCTACACCCGCAACGGCTCGGTTGAGGACATGCTGAAACTCCGCAACGATCCTCGCTTCCTGAATAGCATGCTTCAGCATTACGTACGGGAGCACCGCAACCAGACCGGACAACCGGCAACTGCCGGGTTGAATGAAGACAGGCAGGGCGAACCTGGGCTGAACAATAATTGGCTGAACGAAAATAGCCTGAGCGAATACACCTCCGGCGCCGATACGCAAAACTTGCAGCCGTACTTTCCGCCGGACCCGATCAAATACCGCCGCCCTGTTCCACGCCCCAGAAACAAGCACTCCAAGGTTGACTGGTCCGTCTCTCTGGGGCCAACCGCTGGCCTGGCGTTAGGTGAATCCCCGGCGGTCTACACCTATAACTACGCAACGCCCAGTTGCAGTAACCTCAGCGCCACGCCCCCCGTCGTTGGCGACTTCATGGTGTACACGATTAACGCGCCCGCGTCGGTGGGCAAGCCGGGCCAGGCCAATCTGGTCGGCTTGACGAATCTCTACACCAACGGCGCCGGCACCGGATTTTGCTCTGGCACCGATCCCTCGTTTCTGTTTTCTTACGCGATCGGGAGCGGCGCATCGCCGCTGTCGCCCGTGCCTTCGCTCGATGGGACAAAAATTGCCTGGATTGAAAACCGGACCGCCACCCACGCGTACTTGCACATTACGATATGGGTTGCCAACCAGGGCGCCAGCGCCACATATCCAGCCGCCGTGAATGGCGTGTTCTTAAATGGGGTCTGCACTCCCGCCGGCTCCTCCTGCGACCGTGCCGTCGACTATACCAACGCGACCTATCCCGGATGCACCACCGCATTTACCGCCGCAAATGGCCATTCCGACCTCTACGTTGACTATCCCAGCGATACCGGCTTCATCAGCGCCAACAACGGACTTCTTTACCATGTTAAGAATATCTTCAGCACTACAACCTCCCCGTCCGTCGATTTCTGCATCCCCGTAAATCCGACTTTCGAAACTACCCCTGGTTCCGCCATGAGCGGCCCGGTCTATGATCCTCTGCTCAACGAGGTCTTCATCACCGATTCCGAAAAGATCTATGCCTATAAAGTGAATGCGTCAGCACCGATACCAAACTTCTTGCCCGCATCCCCGGCGTCTTACACCTACGGAAACAACGCAAGTAACTACAACTACCAGACTGGTCCGGGACCACTGTTGGATATGTTTAACGGTTATATCTACGTTTTCTCCACCTATGACGCGAGCGGCAAAACTTCCGTGACGCAGCTGCCCACCAGTCTGGCTTCTGCTGTTCCTGTTGCGCTCGGCAACAAAAGTACCAATGTCAACCCCCTTCTGTTCTACGGAGCGTTCGATAACAACTATTTCACCAACGGGCCGAAGAGCGCGGCGTCCACCCTGTACAGTTGCGGCACCGACTCGACGACTACAACTGCACAGGATCTCTTCGCGATCAGTTTCAACGCCATCACAGGGGTAGCGAACACGACCCCCTCCATGTCCTTCAACAAAAATGTTAACCCCGGCGGGCATAACGGACTCTGCTCGCCGATCACTGAGTTTTATGATGGGACCAATGATCGAATCTTCGTCGGCATGGGGCAGAACGGCGCCGCGACCGGAGCCAACGTCGTCACCATGTGGAACGTCAACACCCAACTCACCAACACCAGCGGCCCCGGCGGCACCATGCCCACGCCCACGGCTTCCGCCGCGAATTATCTTGGCGGCGCGAGTGGCATCTCCGCAGACAACAACGCAAGCGGAACAGCCCAGGCGGAGAACGTCTACTTCTCGACCGAGCAGCTCGGTTCGGCATCTACTGCAGTTCCGGCGACAACGGCTTACAACGTAAACGGCATCTACCGAGACGGCCGTACTTTTCCGCAAACCGGCGGGCTGGATGACGACGGCAATGCTTACTCGTCCAATCTCCTCGGCGCTTCGGTGACCTGGAACGGCACTACCTTCACCTTCGGACCGGCGAACAATCCGGACGCCTGGCAGAACACCACCATCACCCTCCCGGCGGGCTCGTTCAGCACGTTGGAGATTCTGGCCGCGGCAGTGAACGGCAACCTCCCGTCGCAGACATTCATCGTCACCTACACGGACGGCACGACCACAACGCTCACCCAGAGCGTCAGCGATTGGTTCACGCCGCAAGGCTATCCGGGAGAATCGATCATCTTGAGCACGGCCTATCGCAACGTCTACAACGGTACAAAGGACAACCGCACGTTTCTTCTCTACGGTTACTCATTCGGCATCAACCCCAACAAGACGGTAAAGAGCCTCACCTTGCCTCCCGTGGTGGTGGGAACCGCTGATAATGTTGTGGTTGTTCTTGCCGCCGCTTTGTCCTCCAACTGCGGCGGCCAAGACTATTGCGCCGTAAAGCTGACGCAGACCGGGCTGCAGTAGCGAGCGGTACGGCGTGGCTCCATTGGAACTGGAACGGATTCAGCTGCTCTGACTCGGGCTACTTAGGACGCCTTAGGGTTAGTTTTGCATTGTCCAACGTGGCTATGAACTTTTCCGCAGCTCAAGGCCTGCGTTTCGAACACCCTCTCGAACCGGAAGGCGGGTTTCGCGTATGGCTTCTTGGCTTGCTTCTTCTGAGTCCGTCGCTTTTCTTCAGGTTGCATCGGATTCCCATCACTCCAAAAAAGCAGACTCTTCCCAAGCGACTGGAATTCTAGTTGCGGGATTATACATTTCTGTGTTCTTAGCCGAAACATCATTATTAACGCCTCACTGGGATTGAGGATTTGGGAAAGAACTGTGCAAGACTTTGAAGCCTCCCGGCATTCGCAACCTTGGGACACCCTGCCCGACCAAATAACCGCTGTCCGTTAAGTGGATGTATTTTCTTTCATTTACAAAATCAATTGAAACCATTGCACAAAACATGAAACTGGCCTCGCAGTTGCTGTTCCAGTCACGTCTGCCTCGCTCCTTTTGAACCCTTGCTGGCGCGAGATGCACCCGCGGACGTGAAACGCGCCCGTGCACAATTCTCCGAGTCAGCGGCGCCAGGCTGCGATGTAACCGCATCTCAACCGACGCTCCGGAAACCGGGCCCCAACGGCCCGGTTTCTTTTTTTATAAGGGATGCCGCAAACAAACCTGGGTTTTGTATCAGGGCATTGCCCTTAGCGATGCCGGAGGTTATTCGAAATCAGATTCCCCTTTAGGAGCTTGGCATCGCGGACGTTCCACTCTCAGTCGCCCGCCGTTCCCAGCAGAAATCCGTTGGCTTCCTCTTCCTCGGCAACCAGTCCTTCAGGCAGTGCGCCCCGGTTGTATTCCGCCATGCGGTTCTTCCACTTCAGAAAGTCGGTGATGCTCTCAGGTTCAATGCGGATTTCCACTCGCCGTAAACTCGCCAGCAGAAGGTTCATCTCGTTCTGAAACCCGATCTCGGAACGCAGATTCTTCGCCGACACCTTGACCCGCTCAATGTCGCGCCCCCAAACTTCCAGCAGCCCCCATCCTCTAGGAAGTTCCTCAGTCCGTATCAGACCCCGCGGCGCCAGGTAATACCGCTCACAACCGACGCCCGTCTCCGGCTTCTGCCGAAAGCGCTTGGCGCGATCGGCCAGGAAATCGCCGCGCGACACCTTGCTCTCAACCAGCACCGAATGGCAAGCCTTCTTCCACCCAATCGCATCCGGCATCTCGCCACTGACGCACGCCTGCTCGCTGAGCACCACTCCGCAGCGATACCGCCGCAACCACCTCACCGCCATCGAAACTAATTCTGCATGAGTCACAAAGGAAGTTTGGAAGGAGACCCTCGTTCTGAGAAGTGTCAGAGTAGCTTCTGCGCTGTTTGCTGTTAGCGTTTGCTGTTAGCCGTTAGTCATTAGCTCTTGGCTCCTACCTTCGAACCCTTTTCAAGAATTGTCATCCTGAGCGAAGCGAAGGACCTGCTTTTTGCGACAGACAGCAGCAAACTCACTTGGATCGGGATGACGAAACCTGTGAAATTCAGAGTTGAAGAACGAGTTGAAGAACGACTTCTCGCTTCCATGAGCGCGCGTCTAGCTTCCAGCCACCAACGCCCGTCCCGCGGAACCCCGCAACGTCCTCACCAGTACAGGCCGCCGCAGCACCGTCTCCAGCAGATGTCGCGCCGCTGCCACGCCCTCCGCCGAACCGTCCAGCGCCGTGTATCCCGCCGCCCGCACCATCACGACGCGGTCCTGCAAACTTACCTCAAGCCGCGGAGAATTTTCGCCGCCGGAGCCCCTGGGCCCATGCCAGGCATCCAGCGCATTTGCCAGACGCAACACTCCGGCCAACTCCATGGCTATTGGCCGATCCGGCAGCTCCAGCACCTGCAAGGTCTTTCCCCGCGGACGAGGCAGCGCCCCACGGTGATACCTCGCCACCACTGCCGCCATTTCCATCTCGCGCGCGCTCCAGCCCAAAGGCCGCACCATCCCGCGGATCATTCGGTACGATTTCTTTTGGTGCTTTTCCTCGCCCTTCGCTTTGCCGACGTCATGCATGAGTGCCGCCGCCTGCAGCACCGCTCGCGTATCGTAATCTGGACTTAGCGTCCCGACGCTCACCGCCGCCAGCTTTTCCGCAGTAAGGTTCGCCGCCACCAGCCCCGCATCCTTCAACCCGTCATACAAAAGAAGCGCCAACTCGGCCACGCGCTGCGAATGCGAAAAATCAGGATCCAGATATCCCGCCCACACTCGCAGCCGGCTCATCGCCGCCGCGCGCAATTGCGGACCCGCAGGCAACTCCCCCCGCCACAAGCGCCACATCGACTGACGCCCCACCATCTTCTCGCGATAGCGCTCAATCCTCTTGCCGCGCTCCACATTCAACTTCTGCCGCCAGCGGCTGCGGCTTTCCGCGTCCGCGAACGCTTGTATCTCGATGGCTGTCGCCCACAGCACATCCAGATCGTGCACCTCTCCCAACAGATCCTGAAGTTCCTTTAGATCGTCGCCCCACAACGCATGCTGCCGCGGCAGAAAATTTTCCACCGTATACCGGAAGCGTTTGATGCCAATACGCAGCTGATGCAAAGCAACCTGCGACCGCGTCCGCAAAGCATGTTTGTGGAGATCATAGGCCGCTGTCCACTTCTCGAGCGCCAGATGCAGATACACCACGCCGCCCGGACGCACCCGTCCCGCGCGCCGCGGCAGGGCCCTCGCCCACTGCCGCCACTGCTTGCGATCAAACTGATTAAGATCTTTGAGCGCAAGCTGCTTGCACACAGCTTCGCGCACGCGGACATGGTCGAGCAGTTTAACCGCCACCGGATCATTGGAGGCGCTGGGATCGTTGGAATTGGCATCGCTCAGCTTCTCGATCCACTCCTGCATCACCTGCATGTCGCGCAGTTCGCCCAGCGCCTGAAAAAGTTTCCTCCCCGCCTTCTTCATGTCCTTCCACGAAGAATCCGGATCAAGCGCCATCAATCCATCGGCCAGCGACCGGCAGCGCCGCAAAGCAACACGAAGATCATGCACCGGATCGGACTCGAATCCCGCCGCCGCTCGATCGCACTCCACCAGCACGCGTTCCATCCAGGCCCGCAGCCCAAGCTTCGGCTTGGGTCGAGCAGACATGGCTGCAGCGGACGTGATTCCAGTAATCTTCGGATTCGCAGGCTTCAGACTGAGCTTCGAAACTGGACTGGCTCCCACCATGTCTCCCGTCGATGACGGGAACCATTGTCGCCTCTTTGCTCCGATTCTTCCAGGGTACAGAAACCCGCCCCCACGACGACGTAGGGAGGCCCGACACGAACCAAGGGGGGCCCGCTAGGCTTGAGCCGAGTGGCAGGCCATAAAAGAGGGATGTGCCCCTTGTTCGTTTTCGGACTCGTGCAGACAGCAGCTGGATCTGTTTACCGAGCGATAGCCGTTACTTGCTGCAGCTGGCGCTGACCATCTTCAGGCTGGTAACAGTCAGGTCAGCGTACTCCATTTTGCTGCCTGCATTCTCCACCTGTCCTTCTTTTTTCTCTTCTGCCTTCGTCTCGTGGGTTGTGGAACCAGTGACGGTCACTTGGTGGCCGATGTGCTCATCCAACTTGACACTCGTGCTGCGCAGTCCCCAAGTCTTCCCGTCCTCGCCCTTGATGGAAAACTCGCCGGCTTCGTCACCCTTTTGCAGACAACCGGTGACAGTGTGTGACTTCTCCGCTTTTTTCTCCGGTGCGGCACTCTGAGCGATCAGAGCGACCGGGTAAAGGCTCAAGCAAAGAATGGGGATTAACCAAAAAGCCAACTTTGCAATCTTGTGAGACATGATTTACCTCCTGATTTTTTTTAGACGAGGGGCGGACCTGACTCTACGGCAGTCCCGTCAGGCCGTCCATACAGGGAATAACGTATAGGCAAGTTGCTGACCACCCAAGCCTTGCAAGGAGGCCGCAAGGGCACGGGGAGACCTTCCATTTTGACTGTATGCCTACCCATCGGTTTCAGGGCATACGCGATCGACGTCAGTCTGTGGCTGCTGTGCCTGCTGATTGCAGCCCCTGTCGTTTCATCGGTCTCCACACCAGGTCGCCTCGCAGGTATTGCCAAAGGCCTTGCAATCGCCAGATCATATGCAATTGCCGGTAAGGAAAATGTTCCAGGAAACAGTAGCTGACGAGCCGGGCCACATCCTGCCAATCGTTGTATCGTTTATAAGTCAATTCCTCTTGCAGCACAGAGCCAATGGAAATGACCGTTGCAAACGCATACCCGAAGAGGAGAAACTGCAGACAGAATGCCCCGCTCAAGACTCCAAAGCATGCTGCCAATATAATCGTCGCGATGCCACTCAATTCGATGACAGGGGATAGAAGTTCGAACAGCCACAGGTAAGGAAGCGCCAGGCATCCGATCCGTCCATAGCGCGGCCGGAAGAGCATGTCCTTGTTCGGCCACAACACATCCAGCAGACCCTTTTGCCAGCGAGCGCGCTGTCTCCCGAGCGATCGCAGGTCCGATGGCACTTCCGTCCAGCACACTGGGTCCGGGACAAACTGGATGCGGTAGTCCGCGCCTTTATCCATCAGGTAGCGGTGCAAGCGTGTCACCAGATCGAAATCTTCGCCAATTGCGCATGATCGATAGCCCCCTACAGCCAGCACCAGATCGGTTCGGAAAATTCCGAAAGCGCCGGAAATAATCGTCAGCATGTTTCCCCGCGCCCATGCCTCTCTTCCAATCAGGAATGCACGCAAATATTCGACCACCTGGATGACTTCGATGCTCTTCCTCGGCAGACGCACCCGGCGCATGCGCCCTCCTTCGATCTCCGACCCGTTCAACACCCGGACAATTCCGCCAACCGATACCACGCGCTGCGGGTCCGCCAGTACCGGTACCATGATTCGCAGCAACGCATCTCGCTCGAGCACGGAGTCGGCGTCGACCACGCACACATACGGCGAAGTCGCCGCATTCAAACCCGCATTCACTGCATCTGCCTTGCTCCCGCCCGGCTCCTTATCCACCACCAGAAGGCGTACATCAACGTCGCTTCGGTACAGTCCCCGGACCGGAGCGCTCGTCACTTGCGGGACGTACACCGCTCTTACCAACCGCAACCGAAATTCCTGCTGCATCATTTGCAGGGTGCTGTCTGCTGACCCGTCATTTACGACGATGACCTCGAGTTGCGGATAGTCCAGATCGAGCAGGTTCCGCACCGCGACGCAAATCGATTTCTCTTCGTTATGCGCCGGCGCAATGAGGGTGATCGGAGGCGCCAGCGGCGATCCTTTGATCCAGTGTAGAGGGATGCTTTCCAGATGCCGCAGGTGTGCCGCGCTCGTCTTCAGCGCAATGATCAGCATCATCAAGTAGGAGAGATTGGAAAGGAGATAATAGTAAAAAAGCACCTGGTTCGAGACTTCCAGAAGGTGAATCATGAACAGGATGCCGCTGCGGTGGAAGCCTTTTCTTGGGGCGCGTGCTGTTCGGGAGGCGCAGCCCCGGTGTGCAGAACTTCAAGCAAGACAGCCTTAACTTGCTGGCTTGCTAGTCGCATGGCGTTGATCTCGGCTTCCATCTTCGCTTGCAAGCCAGCATTTTCAAGCGCCGTTAAATAGGCATGTAATCCGTATCGATCTCGCATGGCTACCACCTGTTCGAAAACCGGCGCCATCTCTATGTTGAGGTGCATAAGCGCTTCTGCGGCCCGCAGACGCACCAGCCGATTCGAATCCGTTAATCCGTGCAAAAGAAAAGGGATTGCAGTTCCGTGGCCGAGCTGTCCCAGACTTACGATCGCTCGCAGCCGTACAAACCATATGGGATCTCTCGCCAACTCACTCAGAACGCTAACCGCCAAGCCTGGCTCGACGTACGACAGTGCTCGTGCGGCCGCCGCCCGCAGTTCCGGTAGATTGTCCTCTGCGAACTGCAATATCTTCGTTCCCAGCGAAGGCGTGGCGACTTCCCCCAGTACGCGAGCGAGCACTTCACGCACGTTGGCCCCCGAATGCTGCAGGTACGGCAACAATACTTGCGGACGTTCTGCGCAGGTCTGGACTAACGCGCTCTGCAAGGGAAGCGCCGGCACCACCAGTCCCGCTTCACCGACCCAATTTAGAATCTCCGCCGCCGCTTCCGGACAAGCCATTTGCCCCAGTCCGCGCAGGGCGGCAAGCCGAGTTTCCTGTTTGCGACCGCGCAATCCTTCTGCCAGAGCCGGAATACCTTCCGGCGCGCGGGTTCGACCTAGTGCCACCAGTGCGCGGTGTCGCCGCCATCCTTGATGGTTCCGGGCATCGGAGATACACTTCTCCACCAGCCCGCTGGCTCGCATAAATTTCAGCAGCCGCGCCGATTCTTCCGGTCCCGCGACCTCGAACGCATCCAATACCATGGACTCGACAAGTTGCCGGTCGGATGCTTTGCTGCGCCATGTCGCGTAGGGAGTCTCGCCAGAAATCAGCGCGTCCCATCCTTCGCGGATTTCGAACAGTCGCGCGTCACGCTTCGCGAAATACCGTTTCCGGTAGGTTCGCCGAAGCATGATAAAGCCCAGCAACAACACGTCTGCGACGATCACGGAGATGATCGCCTTCACCACGAAAGCCGCTGGACCTAGCCGGCGAAATGTTTCAAAAGCGGACACCATAGGTAAATCCAAAACTTGTTTGCCTCCGGTCTTGCGTGCGCTTCTGATAGGCTGCGAAGCCCGTCACGTCCTCGCGCGCCGTCAACTGGAAGCGCAAGCCGCCGCCGTACGTATGCGAAGAAAATTGTCCGATCTGATCCACTTGCGCGAAATTTTCCGTCCCCACCGCATAGAAGACATTTCCTCCCAGGCGGCGCTCGTTCCATCTGGTGATCGGAAATCCGAGTCGTGTCATCCCCGAGGGACGCCATTCCGTGCTGGAAAAATGGCTTCGAGCTCCCGTCAACCCCAAAGACCACGTCCAGTCATGCGGAAGATAAAGCAGGGTCGTTTCATGAATCGTAAGAATGCGCGCCGTCGTATACCAGTACCAGTGCTGCCCGTAGTCAATTTCCATTCCGCGTATGATCTTGCTTCCTCTGAGTTTCAATCCCTGGTCGTAATCGAAGAATGCTTCATCTTTCGGAATAACATTGTTGTCATGAGCCGCGGCCCCGCCGACCGTTAGCGCGCCCCACCTCAGTAACTTTCCGGTCGCGCTCGCCACGAATTTTTCCGCTTCCGTTCCTCCCCGCCGGTAAACATTGATTCCCACGCCAGTCCCCCAGCGCGATGTCCACTGCGAGTTGAGGCTCAGTTCTTCATCATGATTGGCGTCAGTGAAGCTGAAAAGGTCGGCATTCACTCCTACGCGCACCGCGTGCTTCGGTTCGCCGCGCAAAGAAAGCAGGCCTGCTCGCGCCTCCGTACTGTTCGGATCCAGATCCAGCGCGTGGTGAAATTCCAACTTCGCTTCGCTCAGTTCATGTGCGGCTTGCAACGCGCGACCGCGTGCGGCACGGAGATCGGCGCGCTTCGGATCGAGTTCCACGGCGCGGTCCAGGGCCTTCATTGCCTCCTTCGTTCGCTCTTCGCGCGAATACACGTTAGCTAACCCCATCCAGTTGTCAGGATCATTTGGTACGACAGCAAGAATCTCTAGATATTCACGTTCGGCTTCTGCGATTTTCCCCGACCACATCAGGATGCGCGCGTGCCACGCCTGTATGTCCATGTCTTGCGGCGTGTGAGCAATCTCGCGGTCCACAATGTCCATCGCCGCGGCCCAATCCCGCGCTTCCACGTATCTCTGCACGTCTTCTCGCCAGCCTAAGCTCAGCTGTTGTCCCCAAGCGAGAAAGCACAATATCCAGATCCCTGCCAGCAGTCTGAAAATCACGAGCACTTACTCCGAGGCGCGAAAACGCACCGAGTCCTTACCTTCTTATTTCAAAGGGTTAGAGTTAGTCTGGACCCCTATGGAGAGAAATACCGCGATTTGCAGGGGTGACCGTTACATTGGTAACCGTATGAGACCCAATTCTGCACGAATTAGCTATGGTGGCTCCGGCAACCGCGAGACTCAACGCTCACTTGTATCGCCGGACTGCGGAAAGCCTTTTTGCCGCAGATTCGCAATCTGGCTTCGCAAGTTTTCTGCGTGTTCAGTTAGCGCAGAATTTAGTTCGTCCATAGCACACACGAATTCTTCGGAACGGTCGGGCGCCGCAATCACTCTCGCGCACAGGGCAGCAATTCGGTCTTTGATATCGATATCCATTGGGGGAGGAGGCTGTAGGATGCCAAACAAATCTCGCCTCTGGAATACAGGAGAATATTCACCACCATCGAGCAGGTGCCCATTACACCTTCGTGGGGTTGATTTTATGCGATGTTCCGGTAGTGCGAGTCGAAAGCAGCGCATGGGTCGTTTCGAAACCGCACGGTATGAAAGGCGAGCTTGTTGAGGGTGTTGGGGTCCTTCGACTGCGCGGCAGAGACTTCACTTCGTGAAGTCTTGCCGCTCAGGATGACAGCCTGATAGCGGGCTGAATGCTGGGTAGTGGGCGAACTGCCTTACGTGCTCAGCACCTTCTCGCGCTCCTCGGCATCCTGGAGCTCTTCGCGGGGCGACGTCGGCAGCGCAATCTCCAGCACCTCGTCGATGGTCTTAACGTAGTGCGGAGTTAATCCCAGCAACTGCTCGGGCGTCAGGTCTTCTTCGACGTTGGTCTTATTGTCCGCGGGAAGGATTACGTCATGCACACCGGCGCGTTTCGCTGCGAGCACTTTCTCCTTGATGCCGCCGACCGGCAGCACGTTCCCACTCAGCGTAATCTCGCCTGTCATCGCCGTCAGCGGACGAACCTGCTTGCCCGACAGCAACGACACGAGAGCAGTCACGATGGTGACGCCGGCCGAAGGACCGTCTTTCGGGATCGCTCCCGCGGGCACGTGAATGTGGATGTCATGGTTGGCAAAGAATTCTTCGTCGATGCCCAACTGCTTCGCGTTCGAACGCACCCAGCTCAATCCGGCCTGCATCGACTCGCGCATCACGTCCTGAATCTGCCCGGTGATGGTCAAGCCCCCTTTGCCCTTCATCTGGTTGGCTTCGACAAACAATACGTCGCCGCCCGACGGCGTCCACGCCAGTCCGACGACCACGCCCGCGCGCTTGGTGCGCTCGGCAATTTCGCCTTCGCTGCGCACTTTGATGCCGCCGAGAAACTCCTGCACAACCTCCTTGGTGATGACCAGCTTCTCGCTCTTCCCTTCCGCCAACCGGCGCGCCTGCTTACGGCAGATGGTGCCGATGGTGCGTTCCAGGTTCCGCACTCCCGCCTCGCGCGTGTAATGACGGATGATGTAGCTGACCGCCTGCTCCGGAAATTCGATCTGCTCCGCCGTGATTCCGTTTTCCTCGATCTGCCGCGGAATCAGGTACTGGAACGCGATGTGAACTTTCTCTTCTTCGGTGTAGCCCTGAAGCTCGATAATCTCCATTCGGTCGCGCAGCGGCTCTGCGATCGGATCGAGCATGTTCGCGGTGGTAATGAACAACACCTTGGAGAGATCGAAAGTCACGTCCAGATAGTTGTCGCGGAACGTCGCGTTCTGCTCCGGATCGAGTGCTTCGAGCAGCGCCGACGCCGGGTCGCCACGGAAATCGCGTCCGACCTTATCAATTTCGTCGAGCATGAAGACCGGATCTTTCGTCTCCGCGCGCCGTATTCCCTGAATGATCTGCCCCGGCAAGGCCCCGATGTAGGTGCGCCGGTGTCCACGAATTTCCGCTTCGTCGTGCACTCCGCCCAGAGACAGACGGGTGAACTTGCGTCCGAGCGCGCGCGCAATGGATTTACCCAGCGAAGTTTTGCCCACTCCCGGAGGCCCGACGAAACACAGAATCGGTCCTTTCATGTTGGGCTTCAACCGCCGCACCGAAAGGTAGTCGAGGATGCGGTCTTTCACTTTCTGCAAGTCATAGTGGTCGGCGTCGAGAATCTCTTTCGCCTTCGGGATTTCAATCTCGCCACCCGAAGTCTTCGCCCAGGGCAGCACGGCCAGCCACTCGATATAATTTCGCGTGACCGAATAATCCGCCGCCATCGGCGACATGCGCGCCAGGCGTCCCAGTTCCTTCAGCGCTTCTTTCTTCACTTCGTCGGGCATGCCCGCGGACTCGATCTTCTGCTTCAGCTCTTCGGTGTCACGCTGGCCTTCGTCCTGCTCGCCCAGTTCCTTTTGGATCGCCTTCATCTGCTCGCGCAAGTAGTACTCGCGTTGCGTCTGCTGCACACGATCCTGCACTTCCGACTGGATCTTATTCCGCAGTTGCTGCACTTCCAGTTCCTTGGCCAGATGCTGATTGATTTTTCCCAACCGCACTCGAACGTCGCTCGTCTCCAGCGTCTCCTGCTTGTCGGAGGTCGAAAGCGATGGCAACGACGAGGCGATAAAGTCGACCAGCCGTCCCGGTTCTTCAATGTTCATCGCAACCGTCGAAAGCTCGTCAGAAAGGGTCGGCGAACCGGCCACGATCTGCTGGAACAAGGTCAGCACATTGCGCTGCAGCGCTTCGACCTCGGAATCCTTTGGCGGAATCGTCTCCGGAATCGTGGTCACCCGCGCCCGCATGAATGGGGAAAGCTGCGCGAAATCCTCCAGCCGCACCCGCTCCAGTCCTTCCGCAAAAACGAAAAGGCTCTGGTTCGGCATCTTGACAACTTTGTGCACCACCGCCAGCGTTCCAATCGAGTACAAATCGGTCGGCTGCGGCGTGTCGACACGCGCCTCGCGCTGCGCTACGACGACGATGGTCTTGTCTTCGCCCAGCGAGTTAATCAGCTGCACAGAACTGTCCCGCCCGACAGTCAGCGGGAGCACGGCGTGGGGAAAAAGCACCGTGTCGCGCACCGGCAGAATCGGCAGCGACCGTTCGGTGGTTTCGTAAGAGGTTGGGTCGGTAGTGGCAATAATAGGATCGCTCATGATTTTCCCTTGAGTGACTTTCACTCAACCTTGGATGACTTGAACTGGCAAAAAGATGCAAACCTGCGTGCTAGGTTGTTGAATTCTAGACCTTTTCTAGCCTTTTGCAAGACTCGAAAGGGTTTCGGCCCCACTCCGGTAACTTGGTTCGGGGACATGCCCCCTTTTGAGTTCAGGCTACGCTCCCAAAGTACGCCGAACAGGATGGAAAGCGCAGTGCATCTCCTCACACAAGCTTGTGATGAAAGGTCTGGCACCGCTTCTTCTCAACGCCTTCATCGGCTTTTCCTCCGATGATCATGAATAATCATGAATCTCAAATGCACCGGGCGCTGGTGCGCTGGCTACTGAGCACGGACGCCGGCTCACGCTTCCGGATAAATTCCCAGCACCTTCACTAAGTCGGAGACTTCACTCAGATGTCGCAGAGCATTGCGTGAATCTTCGTCATCGCCGCGCAACAGATCCACAAAGAATACGTACTCCCACGGACGCCCGCGCATGGGCCGCGACTCGATCTTGCTCAGACTGATGTCGCGCAGCGCGAAAACGCTGAGCGCCTTGAACAACGCTCCAGGAATATTCTTCACGCTGAACGCCAGCGAAGTCTTATCCGCATTATGATTGTCCGCCTGCGCCTTCCCCCGGCGGATCAGAAAGAAGCGGGTAAAGTTCTTCTTGTCATCCTCGATCCCGGCCTTCAGAATTTTCCCGGCATACACTTTTGCGGCCCGCCGGCTGGCAATGCCCGCCGCATCGCGCAAACCCTCCGCGACAACGTGCTTCACGCTTCCCGCCGTGTCGTAGAACGGCACCGGCTCCAGCCTCGGATTTTTCGCAAACAGGTCGCGGCACTGATCGAGCGCCACGGGATGCGAGAATACGCGCCGGACGTCTCCAAGTTTGGTGCCCGGTAGCGCAATCAGGTTGTGCACGATGCGCAAGCGAAACTCGCGGACGATGTGAACGTCGCGGCCCAGCAACAAATCAAAATGTTCGGCGACCGAGCCCGCCAGCGAATTCTCAATCGGAATCACCGCCCCTTCCACCGTTCCCCGCTTCACTCGGTCAAAGACCTCGAGCGAACGCGCGCAAGGCACGACCTTGGCCCGCCGCAACATCGCTTCGGCCGCCTCGTGGCTGAAAGAGCCAAGTTCTCCCTGGATCGCAATCTTCATCGTCAAACCATTCCCTGGTAGAGACGGGGCTTGCCCCATCTTGCAAGCGGCGCCAGATATCCACGCGTCAGGAGACACGGCAAGCACCGTCTCTACAGCGTGCGTTGCCGACCGACCGGCGACCGCGCCAGCTCCTTCGTCATAACCAGCGCGTCCATCTGACCGGAATAATATCCCGCAACCGTCTTTTCCACGAAGTATCCTTTCTGTTTGTAGAAGCGGATCGCGGCTGCATTATTCACCGGCGTCTCCAACGCTACCGCGACTACTCCCGCCCGCAGCAACTGATCTTCCGCCGCTCGCAGCAAAGCCGAGCCCACGCCCGTCCGCCTCGCCGCCGCGACCACGTCGATGGTAATGATGTGCCCACTCTTGCGGCGAGTCTCCGCCACGATGAAACCCAGAACGCCGTCGCCCGGAACGCCTTCCGCTTCGGCCACCAGCGTAAACGATCCGGGGCGGCGCATGTAGAACGCCATTTCCGGTCGCGAATACGCCAATTGCGGATCGAAGCACGCCTGGTCAATCCGCCACAGCGTGTCGAAATCGGCTTTCTCGAATTGCCGGATTCGAAACAACACGCCGCCATTGTAGCGGGAGGGCGGCTCTAGGAACGAATTGCGAGGTTGGGGGTGCTCCATATTCTCGCCTTTTTTCGCCGAGACTTGTCGCGTTTTTTCAACTCCAACCTAACGACCCCGAGCACGACGTCAATATTTTCGCATTCAACGCTCGGCCCACTGAACACCCCGCATTGTGTGGTTGTTGATCGCGCTTGACACCGGGTGTAGGCTTATCACGTTTCCTTGCGTTGGCATCGCCGGGCCTCTTAGTCGGGCGCAACTTCAAACTGCGAACGCGAACTCCGTCTCCGCGCCGATCGCGTTAAAACACAATTTGCGTGCGCCAGGCCAAAGGGCCCCTCGCGATACACGCAAGCGGGAGATCCATGATGAAACCCACAGCGATTTGGATTGTAAACTCCGCACTCTTTCTCGTACTTGCGATGATGACCCACCCTTTTGCTCATGCGCAGACCACCGAGCGACTAGTCATGACGGCGCCGCAAGACGGTGCCGTTCTGCCTATGCAGAACCAGGTCCTTATCGAGGCACAATTCGAACCGCCGATCGATTTGGAGATGACGCCTGTCGACGCGCACGTGGAGGCGACGCGCGGAAAGGAGCACATCGTGATTGCCGACGGAGACATTCGATCTGACGGGTCGCTCAATCAGTTAAGCGCCCTTTGGGATGTCAGAAACGTCACGCCTGGAAATTTTGTCATCACGGTGACCGCGACAGCTGGAGGTCGAACTGGCTCAGCCACGGCCAACGTCACTCTTCATCAGGTCCCGAGAGTCTATGTGCGCAAGGTGGCGGTCGAAAAACGGAGCGACGGCGCCAAGGTAACCTTCTCGGCAAGCGCACATTCTCCGGCAGGTACAGCGATCGACGAATTTATCTGGACACCCGGAGATGGCAACGCTCCGACTCGCACCAAAACGGGAGATTTTTCACACTTTTATTCCTATTCCGGGCTCGGCGCGACGTACATCTTGTGGCTGGAAGTTAACGACGTGCTCGGAGGCTCCACACTCGTCGCTCGCGACCTCATTATAGGAGGCATCTTCAACTCGGAATTGAAGGAGACCCATTCTTGTGGCTGCAAGAGTATGACGGTAGCAGTCCCCAAGCCTGATGTTAAGACCCTATCGCGCACCTACTGTGCATTAAAGGGATCCACAAGCCCCCCCGCAGGTTGTACGGTAGGTCAGAACCCAGAGGGGCCGGACCATTGCGACACTGGCCCCAAAGGTGAGGTGGCAGTGCCGTTCCAATGTACATTGGGAAGTAGTGCCCCGAAGAGAGAGGGCCAGCGTCTGGGTTGGTGGTTCGAGGTGGTTGCTAGTCTGGATGAAGATACCAATGACGAGAACAAGTGTACGGAGGGCCAATATGACCACGTCACAAACACACGGGATGGCGTGGACGCGTCGAACCATCAAGCACAGACTACTCCACCCGACGGTAAAATAACGTTGCCGTTGCCTGGCGGAAAGAGCTTCACATTCACGGCTGTCAAAGCTAAGAAACCATACCCCATGTTTGGCAGTCCCGATTATGGAGCGGATGATTATACAGAGCGGCGGGGGCTTAAGCGCCACGAGTCCGACAACTTTCGTTGGCTGGATTTCCCAAACCTTTCCGTCGGCAAGAATTCCGCAACGAAGGACAACGAGTTCATCACTTTTGTACGCGGTGACTCCGACTCCAACACATGCTGGTGTGACTTCAAGATTAAACAAAGCTGGACAAAGGACGGCGGCGTAACGAGCACGGGAGTAGAGCTAATCCAAGGACAGAATTGCAGCGTGTCTAGTCCGAATCAACTCGATGAACAGGTGCTGCTCATGCCGCATCATGGGAGCATCCTTCAAGGAAAGAACCCAGGAGGCGTGGGAGGATCGCCCCTAGCGCCCAAGAAGTAGATCAGATCTCAAATCATGGGTGTTTGCCTAACCCTTATAGCAGCGGGGCCGAATTTGGCGATTCCCGGCATCGCGGCTCGTCCGGAAGCACAGAAAGCATAAATTTGGCTGGGTGCGGTTTATGCTCACAGCGATACGGCCAACCGTCCGCGGCCGTTTTTTTCGTCTCCGCCTCTTGCGCAGTTGCATCTATAAGAAGTACGATTTCTGCCAAGAGGCACCTGCACCGTGGGGCGTTTCATTCTCATTGACGTGATTGTGGCGAGCACTCTCCTCGGCCTCTGGTATGCCTGGTTTATCCACTACAATCGGCGGCGGGCAGCCGACGTGCTGCAGTGGGTGCAGGCGGCATGCCTCGGAAAAGGCCGCGTCGCCGACGTGCGATGGCAGGCAAACAGCTCCCGGCTGAAGGCCACTCTTCACCTTTCCTCGCGCTGGTTTGAGGATGCCCATCTCACCATTCGCCTGTTGCCGCGCGCGCTCCCGGTGCAATGGGCTATGAGCCGCTGGCGCCAGCAGCAGGAAACGCTCACGTTCGAAGCCAACATGGGATTCCCCCCAGGCTTCCATCTCGACGTCATCCGTCATCGCTGGTCGGGCCGCACCGGAGCGAAAGACTCGGGGGCGAAAGACCGGCGTTTGAAAGACGCAGGGTCGAACGACGCGACCCGCACTCGCTCCTGGACCATCACACGCCCCGGCCCTGTCATATTGACCACCAAGGAAGACTGGCCTGTCGAACTCAGCCCGGTGGTAAACGCGCTGGCCTCCTGGCGCGACAAGGATTTCGTCGGCGTCCGCTTCAACTCCACCTCGCCGCACTTCACCGCCACCGTAGCGCTCGAAAACCTCTCTGATCAGAAAGCCGCGGCCGCGCTGCTCGGCCTCTTCCGTGAACTGGCAGCGAGTTCCTCGGCCAAACAGCACTAGACGGCTGCTTTTGTTGCTTTTGGGGCTTCTGTTCTTGTGGCAAGGCTGCTGGTCTTCGCCGTGAGAGTTAGAAAGAAAGTCGCGCCTTTGTCTACCTCACCTTTCGCCCAGACCGCTCCACCGTGCTTTTTGACAATGCGTTGAACTGTGGAAAGTCCAACTCCAGTGCCCTCAAAGTCTTCCGCGCGGTGGAGGCGCTGGAAGACGCCGAACAACTTGCCGGCGTATCGCTCGTCGAAGCCCGCACCGTTATCCCGAACGAAGATCACGGACGCGTGGTCCTCTTCGACCTGGCCGACTTCGATAACAGCGATTTCGCGCTTGCGGGTATATTTGACGGCATTCGAAAGCAGGTTTGCGAACACTTGTTTTACCAGGCCAGGGTCGCACGCTATTGAGAATAGTTCTCCAATGCGCCAATCAATTTGACGGTCCTCACACTCGGGCTGGAGATCGACGAGCACGTCTTTCACTATGTCATTCAGGTCCGTGGCGACCCACGCCAGTTCCTTGCGGCCGATCTGTGCCATCTTCAGCAAGTCGTCGATTAGCCGGCCCATGTTCTTAACCCCGCTCTGGATCCGGTTCAGATGCTGCTGGGCGCCAGCATCCATTTTCGAGCCATACTCCTCGTTTAGCAGCTGGGAAAAAGCGCTAATGTGGCGCAAAGGAGCCCGTAAATCGTGTGAAACCGAATAAGAAAAAGCTTCAAGATCCGCGTTCGCTGCATTAAGCTGCGCCGTGCGCTGTTGCACTTGTTGCTCTAAGCGATCATGAGCTTGTCCCAACGCTGCATCCCTTTCCTGAATCTGCGCCAGCATCTCATTGAACGTCGAGATCAGAATGGCAATCTCATTGCGCTCGCCCGCTGGAGATGCGCGAACCGAATAGTCCTTTTCCGATAAGACAATTCGGGCAGTCCCCGCGAGCCGCACGATGGGTTCGGCTATGGAGAGGCGCGCCACTGACGACATCCAAAGGGTCGCGAGCAGGGATATTAGAAACACCGTGACGACAATGATCCCGAAGTTCTTTCCAAGGTCGTTCATGGCTCGCAAATCAGACCGGATGTATATCCTGGCAACCGGTTTCCCCTGGAATGTAATGGCTCTGACCAAGGCGACCTGACCACCCTGGAACCGGTAGACTTGTGTCTGGCCGGCTGGGATTGGCAACGGCGGCGGGAATGATCCACTGCCATCTCGCCGATACCTCGCGAAAGCCCGGCCGTCAGGCGCATAAATTTCGGCGAACATTACGTGAGGCGCAGCCCGCAACGCTGACAATGTATTCTCCGCGGAGCGAGGATCGTCGAATTGCAGTGCGGAGACAGAGTTGGACCCGATGATCTGAGCCTGGATTCCGAGATTGCGCACGGTGCTCGTTCGAAAGTTGTAAAGGTCGTAGGCAAAAAATCCCGTACTGGCCAGCAGCAGCGCCGTCCCGCTGACCAGCAGGTTCATCCAGGTCAGCTTTTTAGGGATCGAGTAATCGCGAAACCTGAGCATCCGGGTCAATCTCCGAGGTGAGCGCGCCTTCTCTCCGAGCGTTTCGTCTCACCGGGCATTTCTTCTCACATTGATAGCTACTTTGAGGAGCTCGGAACTCATCGTCAGTCCAGCGCGCTCGGCGGTCGCCAGATTCACCTCAAAACGTACTCGGTCCCCTTCCGAAATGAACTGAACCATGCCCCCACGCTGCGTGAACTCGGGCAGATCACTGACCGTCAGCACGCTCGCATCGCGCAGCGTGCTGAGAATCTGCTTCAATCGCGTATTCTCCGACGAACCTATGAATAGAACCCGGCAGTTCACCGCGTCCTGAGGCGCGGGGATTCGCTTCGCCACTACGTTTTTGCCGGCAATGGTTTCGTTCGCAATGGTGGCATTGAGAGCCGGGCCGAAAGGATCTTGCCCAAGTACGCAAATGGAGAAAGAGTCGCTCTCGACTTTAGCGGGCCATTCAACGAATCGGCCGAACTTATAGAGATAGGTAGCCTTCACTTCATATTCCGTGGGCTTTGAATGCTGCCCTTGGGCGCACGGATGTCCAACTCCAATGACCGTGCACCCCACCGCTACAGCCATAAGCCAGGAGAGAAGAGGCCCGCGTCGAAATCCGCGACCTCGCAGGATCCATCGCCAAACTTCTGTGCGGCGCGGGCTCGACATCAGTTGCCAGGCCTCTTCCACGTTAGCTGCGCGTAAGCGCTCCTTTCGACCTGGACAGAACCAAGCTCAGCATGACGAGGTTGAAGCAAATTTTGACCGGCAATGGACAGCTCGAAGGTCTTGGCAAAATGCCAACCGAGCCGGGCATCAACAGTTCCGTAGGCATGTATCCCTTGCACGGGGAGCGCGCCGACATAGCGGTACGTGGGATCAAATTCAAATCCCCTGGGCAGATTGAAAAGCGCCTGCGCGGTTACCTCATTGTGCGGGCTTGATCCTTCGTAGCTGGAGACATAGCTGGTCTTCGCGTGAGTTGGTTCTTCTGTGAGGTTCAGGCTCACGTAAGAGTATGAGGCTTTCAGTTCCATCCAGCGGGTCGCCTTCCAATCAGGGGCAATCTCCGCCCCGTTCGTCGAGCCCGTGATGCCGTTGGCGAATGGCAGCGAGATGAGAATGTGAGCGGGCGGAGGCGAGTTCACAACTGATATGGTTACGGCTCCATAACTCGTGAGGTCGTTGTAATGGTTGTGGAAGACCGCGAGGTCCACGTAAAAGCGTGATGTCACCAGCTTGCGGTACCCGGCTTCATAGCCGAGCAATGTTTCCGACACGAACTTGCGATTGTCGCAGACGCAAATGTAAATCAGCGGGTTGGCAAGCACGAGCCCTGTCAGTTGCAGATCCTCATCAATGCGGGAAGGCGTGCGCACCGCGCGTGACACCGCCGCCCAGAACGTCTGGTGGGGCGTCGGCGTCCACAGCAGACGCCCGCTCGGCTGGTTTTCCCATCCGGTGAAGATGTTGTGCTCGAACTTCGATCCCACTGTCAGCCAGAGTTTATTCTGAACGATCGCAATCTGATCCTGGACAAAGGTGCTGTAAATGTTGTCGGCTTGATGATGCGGCAGAAAGTCCACGGTCGCGACCGTCTGGACAATGTCGCTGGGACTCCATCGAGCTCCAAATCCCCAAACAATCTCGTTGCGACGCCTTAAGACAAAGTGATGGATGGCATCAATGTCAAACGTGTTGCGAGTTTCCCCCAGTTGCGGCCCGAGTCGATATGTCCGGTCGTAGTAAGCCTGAACCTGGAAATCCGAAGTGTCGCTTAGTTCATGGCGCCAGCGTCCAAGGAGATTCCCGCCCGATACGTATTGCGTTCCGTCGACGTTATGCTGCGTGGGCGGAGAGTAGTAAGCGATGCTGATCTGCTGTCCGACGCGCCCTTTGTAGACATCACCCTGCACGGTTAGCGCGTCACGAGCTGTCGGACTCGAATCGGTTCGAAAACCGGCCTGCCCCAGTTGCCAATCATCGTAGTTGTCGCCATCCGAGTGGTAACCCGGTGCTCGCCCGAATCCCACGGCGTAGGCCCGGTAATCGAGATTGTTGCCATGCCTGCCGCCGTGGCGGATACCTCCCGCGCCCAGATCGGTGTTTCCCGCGCGCGTGGTTGCAAGCCCTCCGTGAGTATCTTTGGCGTTCTTGGTGATAATGTTAATCACGCCGTTGACGGCATTCGACCCCCAAATCGTCCCCCCAGGCCCGCGAATCACCTCGATCCGCTCGACATCTTCGAGGAGCAAGTTTTGTACGTTCCACTCCACCCCTGCAAACAGAGGAGTGTAGACGCTGCGCCCGTCGATCAGTACCAGGACTGATTTTGAGAAGCCGCTTCCGAATCCGCGTATCCCCACAGCCCAGGTGTTCGAGCTGACTCGGGCTACCTCGACGCCGGGCACGAACCGAAGCACTTCGGGGATGCTCGTAGCGCCGGACCTCCGAATGTCATCCTGGGTAAGCACATAGATCGCGGCCGGCGTTCGCCACACCTGCTCGGGCTCTTTGGAAGCTGTCGTCACCTCGACGTCGCCGAGCTGCTCCAGACTCAAGTGTTTGAGAGGCGCGCCACTGACTGGGTCACTTTCAGGGGCATCGGCCCAGCTCGCGCTGACCAAGCTCGCAACTAATAGCAAGCACAACATTTTCCCCAGGACGGCTCTGAACGCGGCGAAATGGCGCACTTTGTACATTCCCGTGATATCGGCACGAGAGCATGATTACTCCAGTAGAGTCTGTGAAATGCAGGTTTTTGGGATAGACATTGGGACGACGACTTCGGTGAGGGCTAGCGTCCACCCTTAGACGTAACCTGCAGGCGTAACCTGCGCTGCGCGGGGACGCTGATTGATTCTCTTTATTAACTCTCTCTAACTCTCTAACTCTAATGACCGGCGGCGATCGAGTTAATTTTGGGCTCGTCTCCAGTTACTAGGGTGTAGGAGCGATGGCGCGCAATCAAATCACGTAATCAAATGTCGTATTCAAATCTCGATGCGTTTCTCGCTATGGCGGCCGGCATACCAGCAGGGACGGCAACCGAAGTGCGGAAACAGCGAATGGACACAGGGTTCGGTCCCCGGTTCCCCCATTTCATACTCGGTCTTTCCGTTCTTTTGACGGATGGCGTAAAGAGTGTCCACCGTAATCTGTCCGAACTGCGGGCGACCGTGAGGAATCTGATAGCGGAGGGAGCAGTAGTCGCCCACATAAACCACCAGCAGCAAAGCCAGCATCGCGAATAACCCACGAAGAATCACGCGTTTCATGGCGTCCCTCTCTATCCACTACTCCAGTTCCGCCACAAACCGATACCCCACGCCCCGCACCGTCTGCAAATGTTTCGGACGCGACGGATCTTCTTCAATGTATCGCCGCAGCCTCACCACAAAATTATCGATGGCGCGCGTATCGGTGTCTTCGTGCAATCCCCACACATCTTCCAGAATCGCCTTGCGTGAAACCACGCGACCTTCGCTCTTCACCAGATAGCGCAGAAGCTCCGCCTCCATCACCGTCAGATGAATGGTATTTCCCAGCGTACGCAATTCCAGTTCTTCGAAGTCGATAGTCTTGCCGCCAAAACTGAATGTATCGCCGCCCTCCCGCTCGCCCTCCGGCACTCGCCGCGCCTTGCCGAGGTCATTGTCATGATCATGGCCATCGCCATCGCCCGCGCCCGCCCGCTCGCGGTCCTTCATCCACGCACTCCGCCGCAGCAGGCTCTCCAATCGAGCGATGAGAATCGCCAACTCAAACGGCTTCGGCAAATAATCATCCGCACCCGACGCGAATCCCAGCAGCACATCTTCCGCGCGCCCGCGCGCCGTCAGCATCAGAATCGGCACATAGTTCTTCTTCTCGCGGAGCAGGGCCGCCACATCAAAGCCGCTCTTGCCGGGCAGCATCACGTCGAGAACAACCACGTCGAAGCGTTCTCTTTTTTCGACGAGCCTCTCCAGAGCCGACTCGCCGTCCGCCACAACTTCTACCGCGTGTCCTTCGGCTTGCAGGTTGAAGCGCAAGCCGTCCGCCAGGTGCGCCTCGTCCTCTACCACCAGCACCCGGCTCATGCCACTGTCACTTTCCGTGGCAATTCGAGGGTCACGGTGGTTCCCTTCCCTGCCCCTCCGCTCTCGGCAAATACCCGGCCGCCGTGCTTGCGCGCGATCGACCGCACGATAAACAATCCAAGACCGGTTCCCTTCACCTGCGAGAGCGAGCGCTGCGTCACCCGGTAAAACCGCTTGAAGACGCGTTTCAGTTCCTGCTCCGGAATCCCCACGCCGCGATCTCGCACCCGCAGCACCACTCGTTTCTCATCGGGAGCGTCCAACTCCACCGAGATGTGCACGCCATCCGGCGAGTACTTCACCGCATTGTCCAGCAGGTTCGAAACCGCGGTCCGCAACTCTTCCGGGTCGCCCGTGACCCGCGCTCCATCGCCGTTCTGCTCGCGGTATTCGAGATCGTCCGCCTTTAAATGATGACGCACCCGCGCCAGTTCCATGCATTCGCGCACCAGCGAGTTGAATTCCACCGGCAAGCGCTGCGACGGACTTTTCTTCTGCGCCGCCTCCCCCGCCTTCAATACCTGTTCCACAGTGTGCAGCAAACGCTCGGTATCGAGCAGCATCAACTCGTAGAACTGCCGCCGCTGCGCCTCTCCGACTTCGAGTCTCTGCAAAGTTTGAAGGTAGAGCCGGATGGACGCGATCGGTGTCTTCAATTCATGGGTGACCGCGTTGATGAAACTGTCATGCTTCTCGTTGCGGCGAATTTCACGGACAAGAAAAATCGTATTGAGGACGAGGCCGGCGACGATGGCGCCAAAAAAAATGATGCCGAGAAAAACCTTGATGCCCTGGCGCCAGTTGAGGATGATCCAACCACTGCCGACCGCAAACGCCACCGCCGCCAGGCAAACGCCCAGCGTGAGGAAGAAATAAATCGCTTTCTGCCGGCTGATGATCCGCACAGGGAGATTGTAGCGGGGCAGGTGGAAGGTGTCAGGTGTCAGGTCGCCCGTACAAGGTGTCACCAGTCGGATGGAGGTCTTCCGAGGTTGTTAGCGTAATGGGGATCTATCAACAGTCGCCACATTTAGAGCGCTTGTTCTCCCTATTTCCACCATCGAGGTTTTTTCCAGACGCGTCCTGCCTAAGCCGTCCCTGGCGCCCGCCTACTGCGTGAAGGCGTCGAAAATTCTCAGAAATTGCCGCGGTTCAAACTTCAGATAAGCTGGCGGCGTGGGCACCAATGAACCGTTAACGTCGATCACATTAAACTCAGTGCCAAGAGCGGCTGCCTCACGGTTCAGGTCAGCAACCCTGAGGTCTCTCCATCGTCCGGTCGCGAGACGCAGCCCAAGCGTTTGCAGGGCGGTAATCGTTTCCGCGGGAGTGAATTCGCAGTGCCCCGCGCGATGAATGAATGTCTGTCGCAACAGGTTGCTGTCGTTCGCCTCGCTGACAACCCTCTTGTAGGCTCTCTCGTCTTCCACCGGTACGAGCCCGTCGCCGGTCGTGTGCAGGGTCAGCACGGGAATGGTCAGCTCGCCGTTGTAGATGATGTTATCGCTCAAATAAGTCAAAGCGCCTGGATCGGCTGCAATTCGCGAAGCGCTATTCAGGGTCGCAAGATCGGCATCCAAGCTGAGTCCGGCAGCGGCATACAGCGCCTCTACCTCCGTATGATCGACCGAGTGCCCCAGTTGCCGTTCGTAATTCACGCCGGTATTAAACGAAGGATTGCCCCCGGCCCGGAACTCCAACTCCGCGCGGAAAGCAAACTGGAAGGGGATGTCGACGTTTTGCAACCAGAGAAACTGGTTGACTTCTTGGGAGGCGTAATCGGTCCGCGCCGGTTGGGGAGAAGTCGGATCGTACCAACCCGGCAAATCGCCCAGCGCGGCGACCAACGCCAGGCGCGCTCTCCCTTGCGGAGTAGCCTGCGCCGCAGCGAGAACCGCTTCCGCCGTGAGGAAATTCTGCGTCGGATTGGTAATGTGGACCACCTGCAAAGCCCCGCCTCCCAGCAGCGTGTTGAAGGCAAATGCCGCGTCGAGCGCCCCATTCCACACGCCAACCCCACCGCCAAGGACTCCGCACATGGGGAGCGCCGCTGTGAAGCGATCGGGGTGCTCCTGCACCAATCCAGCCGTGATCATGCCACCCAGAGAGTGGCCCCAGGCGATGGTATGAGTCGGAGTTCCGACAAGATTCTGAAAAGCGTCGAGCGTCGCGATCTGATCCGGAATCGCCTCGTGAACTGCCCAACCCGTGGTCGCGTAAGAAGAACCAGCCAGCGCGTATCCCGACGCCAGCATGAAGCCGCCGGTAAAGGGATCGCCCACATCTTGCGCTGGATTGGGTGACCCCGGCGTGACGTATCCATGACTGTAAAGAAGCAGCGTGCCGTTCCAGACTGCTGGAACATCGATGACGTAAGTTGCGCCGTCGGGCAAAGTGCCAGTGATGTGCTGCTGCGCCGCTGCGCTTCCGCAAAGCACGGCAATCACAATCGCGGTGAGCGCGGAGAACAGAATAGGCTTCGTGGGCTTCGACATAAGGATCTCCCTCTGGGTAGGGTCAAAAGTCTTGTCCCAAGCTGGGTTCAGCGCTTGGCGACTAACAAATTGCCCTGAAAGTTTGTGCCGGTTCGGCGAACTTGTCAACGCGAAAAAGCGGGATTTCCCTGTGCTTGGTGCGCCCGCGCTACCAGCCTCACGCTGGATCGCAGAGAATCTGACGGCGATTGGGTGGTTGCTGTCCCTTGCTGTTATTGATGAAATCAGATTTTTTGCCAACTGACAAAGTCATGTACCCCGATTTCGGGAGCATCACCACACTCATCAAAGTCTTGCGGAAATATCGCGATTGCGTTGCTTCTGTGTTACGCTCTCGCCCATGTTCCGCTGCAGTTGGATCCTTCTGGTCATATTTTTCTGCCCGCATTGTCTCGGTGCCGAAGACGGCGGCTGCGCGGAGCGGACCGTGATCGTCAGTGCGAGTGATAGCAACGGCAAGGCCATCCCGTTCACTCTGCAATCAGCGGACATCCATGGCAAAATTAACGGCAAGCCGGTACAAATTCTCGGTGTCACGAAACCCACAGATAAGGAGCGAGTAGTTATTGTCCTTGACGCGAGTGGCAGCATGTCAAGCAAATGGCAGAGAGCGGTGGAGTTCGCGGTAGAGATCGTCCAAGAATCGCCGAGTTCCGCCGCGTTTGCGCTCGTCATCTTTGCCGACAATGAGCTCAGGACGGTAGCGTTCGGGAAAACGGGGCCAGAATTCATCACCGAAATCATGAGCTTCAAAACCGTCAAGCCGTACGGCCATACGGCGTTGCGGGACGCGATTTGGGAAGCTGTCAGTATGTTTGAGCCGAACCGGCAAGGGGACACAATCGTGGTTGTCTCAGATGGCGAGGATAACCAGAGCAAGGTCTCAAAGCGACGACTGCGGGAAGCGATGTGGTCACGAGGAATCCGGGTTATGTTCGCTCAAATTGTAGATCATGTCGTTCCCCCTGGAGAAATAGAGCTGAATGATGCCGATACCACTTGGTTGTCAGAGAGCTCAGGTGGGTTTTTGTCTCACATAGAAGACCCGCAGGTGCTGCCGAAAGTTGCTCAAGAGATTGCATTTGAAATTGAGAACTATCTTGCAGTGCGTATCACACTCCCAACGCCCCTTGAGAAAGAAGCCCCGCTGCATTTGGAGGCGGTGGTTCCCTCCGGACGGAAGAGGAAGAACATTGAGCTGCGATTTCCTGAAAAGCTTCTACCCTGTGCCAGTCTCGCTGCAAGACAGTAACGCGCACCTCAGCGATTGCCGCCGAACTACTGGTCGGGCCAGTGCTCGGGGGCCCGGGTCGATGAGGGTAATGGCGCGATTACACGAAAAAGGCTCCCGACGCCGGCCACTGTGGCCAGTTCGAGAGCCTTTCCTGACACCTGACACCTGATACCTGCCCTAGTCGTTTCCCGCAGCCGGCGCTAACACCGCAGCCGCCTTCACATCCCGCGTCAGAGCTGGCTTCGGCGGGAGCCTATCGAGATCAACTTTGTACACGTGCCGCGCCAGTCCAAGTTTCTTCAGCGTCCAGATGCCATACCAGTTCATGTCGATTTCGTACCATTTCAAGCCATGCCGCGCGGAAACCGGATGCGCATGATGATTGTTGTGCCAGCCTTCGCCAAACGTCACAAGGGCCACCAGCAAGTTATTGGTGGAGAGGTCTTTGGTCGCGAAGCGCCGTGATCCCCACAGATGCGTAATCGAGTTCACCATCCATGTGGAGTGCAGTCCGACGACAACGCGCGCGAATACTCCCCACAGCAGCCACGGCAATCCGCCAATCGCAAACAGGATCACGCCCAGAATAATGTTTGAGGTCCAGTGATACTTGGTCAGCCAGACGTGAACTTTGTCCTTGGTCAGGTCGGGGACGTAACGGCCCAGGGTCGTGGTGTCATGATGCATCGACTTACCCATCAGGATCCATCCCATGTGCGACCACCACTTGCCATCGATCGGCGAGTGCGGATCGCCTTCGTCGTCAGAAAACTGATGATGAATCCGGTGCGTTGCCACCCAGAAAATCGGTCCGCCTTCGAGCGCGAGAGTCGCGCACCAGGTCAGGAAATATTCCACCCACTTCGGCGTCCTGTATCCGCGATGCGTCAGCAGCCGGTGATAACTCATGCCGATCCCGAGGCTGCCCGATACCCACCACAAGAAAATGGCGGCAAAAAATGCCGGCCAGGTAAAGAAAAATAATGCCGCAATTGCGCCCACATGAAACAGGCCCATGGCGATCGCGGTACCCCAATTGAAGCCATCGCGATTCGCCCGTTCTCTACGATTCGTGCCTTCTCCGGTGTCGCTCATTGCCAGGCTGGTTGCTTCGTTCATGGTCTCGCGCACTGTTACGCTCATCGTTTTTCTTCTCCGATCACCTGTCTTGCTGGGGTCTATTTAGACAATACCAAGAGTCGACGAACTGCTTTGTAATACTTCTGTAATCCTCGAAGGCTAAAGGGGTTACGAGCGTAACCTGCTCCGCAAAAAAGTTCTTGAGGGTCTTTTTATCGGATACACCGAGAACCGCTCTCCCGGGAATCCAGCCCCGGAGGGGCGCCCTGGCTTAGCCCAGCGCTTCAGCGCTGGGAAAATCGGACGGAATGATTCAAGTCCCTGAGAGCCTGCCCTGAGCGAAGTCGAAGGGACCGATTCCAGGCACACTATGAGGCCTGATGTTTCACGGCTCGGGCGGCGTCGGCGGATGATGAGTTGGCCGTGTTCTCCAATTTTTCCGTGCACGTTTTCCTGTTGCGGAGTATTGTTGAACGTTTCAACCGTGCTCCCGAACAGGAGGGGTGTGTTGAAAAATAAAGCTCCGCTGATCCTTCTCGCATTGCTCGCACTTGTATTCGCATTGTGGGCCCAAAAAGATCAGCCCCCCGCAAAAACTCCCACCCCCGAAGCCAAGATTCCTCCTGAAGATGCCGCCAAGGCAAATCCTGTCAAGCCTACTGCGGAGTCGCTGGCCAAGGGCAAGAAGATGTATGGCATCGACTGTGCGATGTGCCACGGAAACAACGGCGACGGCAAGGGCGACATAGGGGCGGACTACAAAAACATCCCCGACTTCACTAATCCGGACGCGTTGAAGAACCGTACCGACGGTGAACTCTTCTACATCACCCGGAACGGCAAGGGCACCGACATGCCGCCCGAGGACAACCGCGCTAAGAATGATGACATCTGGAACATGGTGAACTACGTCCGCTCGTTCGCGAAGAAGTAGCCGCGTTTCAGAACTCAAACGCCACGCCCGCCGTGGGAGTGATGGGCAGGCCGCGCTCGGTAAAGACAATAGGGTTCCCCTTTCCATCATTTCCTTCAAAAATGTAGCGCGGGTTCCCGTGATTCGTCAGGTTCAACAGCTCCCCGTACAACGCCAGTTTCCAGCGCGTGAAAGCCCAGTCTTTCTCCGCTCGCAGATCCAGACGCTGATAGTCGCCCAGTCGCGTCGCGTTCAACCCGATTAACTGAGGCGGGCTTTTCGTAGTATCTACGCGTCCACTGGGTATTGGAAACCCAGAGCCATACAGAAACTTCCCGCTGAGGTGAACCGACGGACTCAACCTGTAGCTGGCAAACACGTTCAGTGAATGATGCTGATCCTCCAAGGTCGGGAAATCAGGACTGAGGACGCGGACTGGCGGATTAACATTAACGAAGAAAAACTGGTTTTCGCGGGCGAAAACATAGGTATACCCTATCCAACCGGACAAGCGATTCTCGGTCCGACTCTGCACCACAAACTCAGCGCCGCGCGAATAGTCCTGGCCGAAACTCGTGAAATCGAACGGCGGAACGTGCGGACAACCGCCGCTGCGGGCAGCTTGGCTCTGGTTCTGCCGATCGAAAAACGTAGCTCGAATGCGCGTACTCTCTCCGATGCGGCGCTCCACC
>Ga0210407_10000623_pt1 | contig 38300 bp, 34 predicted proteins | sample IncBWC27MmetaG_FD_150860 | JGI IMG/M metagenome (GOLD analysis project Ga0210407, IMG submission 150860) | Forest soil microbial communities from Barre Woods Harvard Forest LTER site, Petersham, Massachusetts, United States - Inc-BW-C-27-M | ecosystem: Environmental > Terrestrial > Soil >...
ACTGCCGATGGGTGGAACTTCGGGCTCTGTGCAACGATTCCCTGCAAACCCCGCCAGGCCCGGAAGGGAGCAACGGTAGCGGGTCAGTCTCGTGTGCCGCGGAGTACCCGAAGTTCCTCTAGTCGCGGCGAGTGGGTGGTCTCACAACACATTCCATGACATACAAGGTTATTGCCCGGAAGTACCGGCCGCAAACATTCAGCGAGATTGTGGGGCAGCAGCACGTTACCAGGACGCTGGCGAACGCGATCAATTCGAATCGCGTGGCGCACGCGTACATTTTTTCCGGCGTGCGCGGCGTGGGGAAAACCACCAGCGCGCGCATTCTGGCGAAGGCGCTGAACTGCGTGAAGGGACCGACCGCTGAGCCGGACGGGACTTGCGATTCGTGCCGGGAAATTTCGGCGGGGACGTCGCTGGACGTGCTGGAAATCGATGCAGCGTCGAACCGCGGCATTGATCAGATACGCGAACTGCGGGAGATGGTGCGTTACGCGCCGGCTTCCAGCCGCTACAAAGTGGTGATCCTCGACGAAGCCCACCAGTTGACCGACGAAGCTTCTAATGCGTTGCTGAAAACTTTGGAAGAGCCACCGGAGCGGGTGGTGTTTATTCTGGCGACGACGCGCGCCGAAGATTTGGTAGAGACGATCAAGTCGCGGGCGCAGCTTTTTCAATTTCGGGCGCTGTCGTTCAAGGAGATTGCGGACGAAATCGAGCGGATCGCGCGCGAAGAGAAATTGACGATCGAGCCGGGGGCTGTGGCGGTGCTGGCGCGGGCGGCTGAGGGTAGCTTGCGCGACGGGCTTTCGTTGCTGGAGCAAGCGATTGCTTACAGCGGCGAGGCGATCACGGACGCGCAGGTGCGGGAACTTTTAGGGGTGGTCGCCGAGAGCGTGCTGGATTCGCTGGTGGAGGCGATTTCCCAGCAGTCGGCGGAAATGGCGTTGAGTTTGGTGCACCGGCTGATTGGCGACGGACAAAATTTGCAGCATTTCTGCCGTGAAGCGATCCGGCATTTCCGGAATTTGCTGGTGGCGCGCGTGTGCGGAGTAGCCTCCGATTTGGTGGCCGCGCCGGAGGATGAGCGGCCGCGTCTGGCGGAGCAGGCGGCGCGATTCAGCGAGGAAGATCTGACGCGGTTTTTTAATACTTTGCTGGCTACGGATGCGGAATTGCGGCGGGCGCCAGACCCGCGGCTGCATCTGGAATTGGGACTGTTGAAATTGATTAATGCGCGGAGGCTTGCGCCGCTGGAGGAAGTACTCGCGGGACTCCGTGAGGGAGTTCGTGGAGAAGTGCGCGGCGGTGGTGGCGGCGGAGATATTCGCGGAGGCGGGACGCGCACGGCGAATGCGGCTGCCAGTTCCCTCCCGGCTCGCGCGACTCCGGCGGTGTCTGCCGCGCAACCCGTTTCTTCTTCTGGCGCTGCGGTGCGGATGGCTCCGGCGGCGAATTCGTCCGCGGCGGTTGAGGCTGCCCCTACGATGTCGCCGGCTACAAATGGAAAATCCGCGACGGATGAGACGAGCCGCACGCTCGAGCGACCGATCGCATCCGAACCAGGGCCGATCGCAACGAGCGTTTCAGTTTCGGCGACGGTTGCGACGGCAGTACAGAGTGCTGTTGCGCGCGACGCGGAAGAGCCGAGCAACGGAATTGGCGCCGCGCAAGTGGAGGCGATCAAATCCGCGTTGCAGGGGCAGAAATTTTTGTGGTCCATGCTGGATGCGGTGACGCGGTGGGAAGTAGAAAATGGTGAGCTGCGGCTTTTCTTCCCCAGCGAGAGCCGCTCACTCGCGGAAATGTTGCAGGCGCGCGACCCGATGGAACGATTACGCACAGTGCTGAATCAAGTGGTGGGCCAGCCGCTGCGCGTCTGTGTTAAACTGGATTCCAGCCGGGGTGCTGCGCCGACGGGGCGCAGTTCGGAATTGCGCGCCCGGTTCGAAGAGGATCCGATCGTTAGGGCCATGCTTGAAAAGTTCGGCGGCCAGATTTCAAACGTCAAGCGCCCGGGCGAGGAATAACCATGGAAGTGAAAGCGCTTCAACAAATGCTTTCGCAGTTCCGCCAAGTGCAGGAGAAGCTCGAGAAGCAGATTGACGAGCTTTCGGTGGAAGCGTCGGCGGGCGGTGGCATGGTTACCGTGAAGATGAACGGCCAGAAGCAGTTGACGGAAGTGCGCATCGAGCCGGACATTTTCAAGAGCAAGGATCAGGAGATGCTGCAGGACTTGATCCAGGGCGCGGTGAACGAAGCGACGCGCCGGGTGGACGAAGAGCTTTCCAAGCAAGTGAAGGAAATTTCCGGCGGCTTGCCCGGAGTCGCGGGCTTGAAAATTCCTGGATTATTCTGAGCCGCGGTTTGTGCGGATTTGTGGTGGCTAAATCTTTGCGGGTCTTTCCGGTTGTTGCAGCTTTAAATGTTCCGATTCCCTTCTACTTCAGATTTCTTTCAGTGAATGGAGTTCCATGCCCGATTTTGCCCCTTCGGTGACACGTCTTATTGATGAATTGAAGCGCCTGCCGGGAATCGGCCAGAAAACCGCGCAACGGCTGGCATTTTATTTGTTGCGCGTGGATCCAGAGCAGGCGTTTGCACTTTCCGACGCGATACGCGACGCGAAGGAGAAGGTGCGCGAGTGTTCGATCTGCAACAACATCACGGACGCTGACCCGTGCCTGTTTTGTACCGGGCCTTCGCGCAGCAAGAAAACCATTTGCGTGGTGGAAGAGGCGACGAACATTCAGGCGGTGGAGAAGACGCGGGGGTTCGATGGGCTTTATCACGTGCTGGGCGGGGCGCTTTCGCCTTTGCAAGGGATCGGGCCGGATCAACTGAAGATCAAGAGTTTGATTGAGCGATTGAAGGGCGGGACCGTGGAGGAGATTATTGTGGCGACTTCGCCTACGGCGGAGGGCGAGGCTACGGCGGTTTATTTGTCGAAGCTGATCAAGCCGTTGGGCGTGCATGTGACGCGGATTGCGATGGGGATTCCGGTGGGGTCGGATCTGGAATATGCGGATGAAGTTACGATGAGCAAGGCGATGGAGGGGCGACGAGATTTGTAGCGCGTTTGATGAAGGCGCTGCACGACGGCGAGTCTTGCGTCCCCGACTTTGCCGCCGTAAATAAGGCCTTAGGTTGGGAGGTGGAAGATGCCAGCATTGGATAAGTATATGGCGCAGTATGACCACGAACACACCAACGTGTGGAACAAGGTTTTGCACGGTGTCGGCATTCCGATCATTATCGTGGGGATTCTGCTGGCAATAATCACTTACTGGCGGACTGGACTGGCTCTGTTCGTCGTAGGGTGGGTGCTGCTGCTGGCGGGGCACCGGATCGAGGGTAATAAGCCGGCGTTTTTCCAGGGGTTGATTTACTTTTTGGTTGGCCCGATATGGGTGGCCAAGGAGATAAAGGACGCAATCTTCGGGACATCCCACCGGTCAACCGCAGCGCACTGAATCGGCACAGCCGCGGCAACACAATTGCTCTTAGAACGTCGGAATAGTGCTCTTAAGCGGCGCAGTTTCGAGTTGGCTACGAGTTACCTTTTCGCACTTTTGCGCTTCGCTGGCTGACGCTGCTGTGCCGTAGTGCTACCCTAGGAAATCACCCTTGGGAGGAGTGCGTGACCGATTCCCTACAATCCACTGATCCCGGCACACAGAAGCGCCGCAGCACGCGCATCGTGCAGGCCGTGCCGATTACGGTGACAGGCACCGACGCGCTCGGGCAGCCTTTCAAAGAGCGCACCACGACGGTGATGGTGAATTGCCACGGGTGTAAGTACCAATCGAAACATTATGTTCCGAAGAATTCGATGGTCACGCTGGATATACCTCGCCCCGAGGGAGGCCCGTACCACACGCAGGGCCGAGTGGTGTGGGTGCAGCGGCCGCGCACGGTGCGCGAACTTTTCCAAATTGGGTTGGAGTTTGAAGTTCCGGGGAATTTCTGGGGCATCGCGTTTCCTCCGGAAGACTGGGCGTCGGGAGTCGACATTCCGACCGGCGATCTGACGGGGATGCTGCAAGTTGCGACGGCAGCCGAGCCGGTAGCTGGGATCTCGCCGCAGCCCTTGCCTCCCATAGGGCCTCCACCAATTCCGACGACACCGGAGAAAAGGATCGAGGCGCCGCCCTTTCAGGTTCCCACGCCGCCAGCGAAGCCAGTTACGGTGAATGCGCCGGCTGCGCCGCCTCCGATGGCGGCGAAACCTGCGGCGCCGGTTGTGCAGCCTCCTATTCCTTCAGTGCCCGCGGCCAGTCCGTCGAATGACAGCAAGATACACGTGGTACCGGCTCCTCCGGCCGTGGCTGCGGATACGCAGGCGGTGTTGTCGCAGCAAATGGCGCGCATGGTGGCCGACGCCAAGGAAAGCCTGGACAAGACATTGCGGCGAGGTGCGGAAGAAGCCATCACCGAAGAGATGACCGTGGTGCGCCAGCAACTGGATGCACAGCTGCACGACACTGTCGAGAAAGCCATCAAGGTCTCGATGGAGCGTGTGTCGGAATCGGCGGTCAAGAAAGTGGTGCAGCAGGCCGCGGAGCGCACCAAAGAAATTGTGGACGAGGCGCGCAAGGCGAGCGAAAACTCTGCTTCGCAGTTGGACGAAAAAGTGCGCAACGCCGTGCAGCGGGCGGTGAGCCAGGCCGCCGAGCAAGCCGCGCAGCAGGCGGCGCAACAGGCGACGGCGCTGAATCTGAAGCAGTCCGTGGAACAAGTGGTGGAGCGCGCGTTGCGGGAACGCGAAGCGTCCACGCCATCGCTGGAAATTCTTTCTTCGCCCCAGGCCGCGCAAAACCACCTGGAACAATGGCGCAAGAACCTGGAAGAATCGGCGCAATCGGTTCGCGGCAAGACCATCGAGCAGACGCAAGCGGACGCGGCGCTCGCATCGCAGCAATGGAACGCGGAATTCGAGGCGGCGCTCAGCGGCGCATCGCAGAAACTGGGCGATAAGCTGACGGAAGTGTCGCGCGAGGCTCTGACGCGGGCGGAGCAGGAAGCGGCGGCGCGAGCGGCGGCGATGCGGGCGTCACTGGATGAAGCGGCGCGCGGGGTACTGGCGCAGACCGAGCGGGAGGCGACCGCGCAGGCGCAGACGCTGCGGTCGTCGCTGGACGAAGCGATTAACACGGCTGCTTCGACAATTGAATCGCTGGGCTCGGGGCTGCAGCAGGAACGCCATCGCGCCGAAGAAACCAGGGCGCAGTTGCAGGAAGCGGCGCAGAACGCGCTACATCAGACGCGCCAGCGGTTCGACGAGCTGCTTGCGGCGCAGCACCAGGAAATGAGCCGTAAGGCCGACCAGGTGATCGCGGATCGCGTGCAGCAGATCGAGCCCGCGCTGCAAGCTTCGGCGCAAAAAATTCTGGACCAGGCTGCGACCGAGCTCGAACAGAAACTGACGCCACGGCTGGATCAGGTGCAACGCGCGGTGTCCGATCTGCAGCAGGCCGAACAGCAGGCGGCGCACACGCAGAGTCAATTCCACGAACAGACGCGGCAGGCTGCCGAGCGCGTGGCGCAATTGCAACACTCGATCGTCGAGCAGGTGCAGCAAGCGACGGACTACGCTGACCGGCTGCACGATACGGTGCGCGAACAGACGATGCAGGCTTCGGAGCAAGCCATACAGGAATCGGTAGCGCGGCTGCGCAGTGAATCCGAAAAAGTGCCAGCGGAAATCGAGAAGTCGGTACGGGATACTGCTGCGAGGATCGAAGAAGAGATTCAACAGCGCAGCACCGAGACGCAACACGCGACTTACGAAGCGCTGCTGAAAGCTTCCGAGTGGTATCAGAAGAAGGCGCACAGCACGATGCAGAGTTCGATGGAAAAAATGGTGGAGCAGTCCTCCACCTCGTTGCGCGACCGGGCAGCGGAAGTTTCGAGCTTGCTGGCTTCGGAGCTGGATCATTACCGGCGCACGTATGTGGAGCACAGCACGGCGCAGATTGATGAGTCCGCGAGAGAGATTATCAGCCGCGAGCGCGACAAAATGAGCGAGACGGCGCAGATGGCCACGGCCGGATTTACCGACCAGGTGCATCGCGTCACCGCCGATTCGCTGAAGCGGTTCGAGCAAGTTTCGCGCGAGGCACTGGAAAAAACGCGCGCGGACATGGAGTTTGGCCGCGAAGGTTCGCTGCTGGAGTATCAGAAAGCGATTGACGAGCGCATGATGCAGGGCGTGGAGCAGGCTACGGTGCACCTGCAATCGCAATTGGGGCCGTTGCTGGAGGAGTGGGAGTCGAAGCGCGAGTCCGAGAAAAAACAGTGGATGGAACAGCTCAAGAAAACGAACGACGAGGCTATCGAGCTTTATAAAACGCGGCTGGAGAATGCTTCGAATTCCTGGCTGCTGGCTTCTGCGACGACGCTGGGGCAGCATTCGCAGACCGTGCTGGACACGATCGCGAAGGCTGCGGAGAAGCGCTTGCGCGAAACTTGCTCGGAAGTGCTTGGGAGCATGGGCGACACTTTGAAAGCGCGGTTGCTGGGACTTTCCACTGACTTTGGGCCGGAACCGGACAACGAGTTTCCACCGAAAAAGAAATAACGCGTTTTGCGGCGATTTTCCGCCGCGAGGCCTCCCTTTTCCCTTCTGCTTTTTCCCACTCCGGTATAATGGCGGCATGGCGAATCAGGCTTATCTGAGCATCTGGCTGAAAGAATTTCGTGAAGAGAACATGCTGGGGCAGTTCAATCATTTTTTGGGGACGGTTCCCTTCTCCACGAAACAGCCGGGATTTACGCATCTGGAAATTCGCGCCGTGGATTCCATGGAGACTCCGGTATACGAGCAGGACCTGCGCTCGTTTCCTTTGGATGCGGCGGGGATTATAGAGCTCGCGAAAGATTACGTGCACGACGATTGCAGTTGCGACGTGCGATCGCGTTGGGATTTGTGGGTGTTCGAGGGGGAGCCTCTTACCGCGCAGCAATTGCCGCAGTCGCTGGAGTTGTTGTGCAATGGCGAGCAGTATGACGACGGATTCTGGAAGGATAATGGGCATCTGGAAGTGAGCTTCGGATTCGAGCATCTTTTTACGGGGCACGGAGGCGTGCTGGGGATTCGGCAGATCGCGCGGCCGGCGCCGCAGAATCAGGAAGAGCGCGATTTTCTGGAATCCATGGCGAAGCCGGCGAATCTACTGCTATATAAGGAAAAAACGCGGGAAAATATCAAAGCGCTTTTCGATTGGGTACGGCGGATTGAAAAGGCGCTGCCTGTGGCGAAATTGCGGTTGTGGTCGGAAGGGGAAGAGAATTTTGAGGCGCGCCTGGAAGAGATTTTGGCTGCTCGTTAGCGGTGTGGGCGCGTGGCGCTCACACCGCAGAAATTTATGGGAAGGCGGAATCGCGGAGCCCCTCCGTCGAGGGCAGCGACAAGTTAGAATTGCATTTATATAAATTTGATTGGGCTGGGCCGGATGTGCCGCAGGCGATGGAGGTGTCTTGCGACGCCACTACGCAAACGGTGGCGGAGATCACGCTCGCGGCTGCGACGCTTTAATTGGGAGTCCATGAAAAAACTCATGCTGTGTGCGATTTTGGGTGCGGTGGCGCTGGGCGCGTGGTCGTGCGGGAGTTCCCCGACCGCTCCGGCGACTGGTGCTGCCGCTAGTGGCGGCGACAAGGCAGCGCAGAATAACGCGGCGGGAGCCTCCGCGGCGCCCGGCGCTTCAGCGACACCGGCTGTGCCGGACGAGATTCAGAAGGCCGCGGAAACGGCGCTGGGTTCCGAGACCGAGGTGCTGCTGTATGGCGACCTGGCGAAGAACGGCGCGCGGCAGATTCTGGCCGTGAACCGCGCGAAATCGACGCCCCAAATGACCATGCCGGGGACGGTGATCACGCGCGGAGTGATTCTGGAAAACGTCGGCGGCACGTGGAAAGAAATTTTGCGTTGCGACGAGCACTTGGAAAACCCCAAGGGATTTCTGGGAAATATTCCGCTGGCGCCGGTGAACGGATGGCGGCTGCAGTACGAGCAGGATAATGACAAGGGCCTGCTGCTTTATTTCACGCCGGCCGCTAACCCCAAGGGTGCGCGAATGCTGCCGGTAGAAGTGCGCTGGAACGCTAAGGTCAAGCGGTACCAATCCATGGATCGCAATTTCGAAAATTTCCTGTACGAGCTACCCGCGCTGGAAACTCCGGAGTCGCAAGTCCGCTTGTGAGCGCCATCGCCCAACCCGCCGCAGTAGGCGTCGCTGCCCGCCCAGTGAAAAAAGCATCGGGGTGGGACCATCTGAAGACGCTGCTTCCCTACGTTCGACGATATAAGAGCATGACTGCACTAGGACTGCTCACGAACACGTTGATGGGGCTGGTCGGCGCGTTCCCGCAATTGATCATCGGCATGATCACCGATTGCATCAGCGGCTCGGCGCGCACGCTTTCGACGCTTACCGGCACCGCGCGTATCGCGCTTAGCCCGCTGCTTTCGCTGTATGCGCCGATGAATCGGCACGCGCTGGGGCTTTTCTGCGTGATTTTGATTGGCGTGATGCTGGTGAAAGGATTTTTGTCTTTCTGGACGCGGTGGATCCTGATCGGGGTTTCGCGCGAGATTGAATACGATTTGCGAAACGATATGCTGGCGCGCCTGGTGGAGCTGGAGCCGGAATTTTACGTGCGGAACCGCACCGGGGATTTGATGTCACGCGCGACGAACGATTTGAACGCGGTGCGCATGGTGCTGGGCCCGGGGATCATGTACAGCGCGACCACGATTGTGACGATGATCGTGGCGGTTTTTTTCATGGTTAAACTCTCGGCGAGCCTCACGCTGTGGGTGCTGCTGCCGGTGCCGGTGGTGGCGTTTGCTGTGCGGTATTTCGGCGAGACGATTCACCGGCTTTCGGAGCAGATTCAGGCGGCGCTGGGTACTTTGTCCACGCGCGCGCAGGAAAACTTGACCGGTATCCGCGTGATTCGCGCTTACGCACAGGAAAAGCCGGAGATTGAGGCGTTTGACCTCGCGAATCGCGATTACGTGAATCGCAACATCAAACTGATTGCTACCTGGAGCTTGTTCTTTCCGTTTCTCACCGCGTTGATTGGCGTCACGTTTGTGATTTTGCTCGGCAAGGGCGGGCGCGATGTGATTGACCACCGCTTCACAGTGGGGACCATGTGGGCGTTCTATTGGTTCCTGGGCCAGCTGGTGTTTCCGATGATCGCGCTGGGTTGGGTGACGAATATTTTCCAGCGTGGCGCGGCTTCGATGGGACGGCTGAATTACATATTGCACGCGAAGGCGCGCATCGGTGATTCCGCCGGTGCAGTCGAGGCGCACGACGGGAACGGGGCTGGCGCTGGACGCAACGGAGATTCAGCCCAAGCGGCGGCGGCACCGGAATCTTCGATTCGTGGGGAAATCGAATTCCGGGATTTGACTTTTACTTACCCGACCGCGCGGAACGAAGATGGAACTGGCGGCGGCCCGGTGCTGCGCGACATTAATTTGCATGTACCGGCGGGCTCGACGCTGGCGATCGTGGGGCCGACGGGGAGTGGCAAATCCACGCTTGCGGCGTTGATCGCGCGGCTGTGGGATGCGCCGCCGGGAACTTTGTTCCTGGATGGGCACTCGGTTCGCGATTATCCGCTGGCAGAGGTGCGGCGCGCGATCGGCTACGTGCCGCAAGATACTTTTCTTTTTAGCGACACTTTGCGCGAGAACATCGCGTTTGGCGTGAACACGGCGCGGGAAGAGCAAATTTTCGAATCCGCCGAAATCGCCAGCATCTCCGGAGAAATTCAGAGCTTCCCACAGGGTTACGAGACGATGGTGGGCGAGCGCGGCATCACGCTTTCGGGCGGGCAAAAGCAGCGGACGTCTATCGCGCGCGCCGTGCTGCGCCAGCCGAAAATTCTGATTCTGGATGACGCGCTTTCCAGCGTGGATACGGATACCGAAGAGCGCATACTGCGCCGGCTGCACGACGTGATGCGCGCGCGCACCTCGATTTTGATTTCCCATCGCGTGTCCACGGTGAAGAACGCCGACCAAATCGTGGTGCTGCGCGACGGCCGCATTATCGAACGTGGAACGCACGAAGAACTGCTGGCCCACGGCGGCTATTACGCGGATTTGAACCAGAAACAAATGCTGGAAGAAGAGCTGGAACGCGAATGAGCGATTTCCGCGAAGAAGAGAAGTTAGGCAAGCTGTACGATTCGCAGATTACGCGGCGATTGATGCAGTATCTCCGTCCGTACAGGCTGCAGGTGGTGCTGGCGGTGTCGTTCACCCTGGGGATTACGGCGCTGGAAATACTGGGACCTTTTCTTTTCAGCGTGGGAATTGACCGATACATCATTCCCGGTTTCGATGGCAAAATCGCGCGAGCCGCCGCTGTTTTGGGCCTGGTGTGGGTTGCGGCGGCGTACTGCGGTTCGATCCTGGCGAGTTTTGGCCTGCAATATGTGCAGGTGCGGATCATGCAGTGGGTCGGGCAGGAAACGATGTACGACCTGCGCAAGGAAATTTTCGAGCATTTGCAACGCCTACCGATGAGCTTCTTCGACCGCAGCCCGATCGGGCGGCTGGTGACGCGCTCGACAACGGACGTGGATGCGCTAAATGATTTGTTCGCATCGGGTGTGGTGGCGATGCTGAACGATTTCGTGCTGCTGTTCGCCATGGCCGCGGTTTTATTCAGGTGGCATTCGATGCTGGCGCTGGCGACTTTTTCGCCGCTGCCGTTCATGATTCTGCTCACTTATTTTTTCCGGAATCGCGTGCGCGACGCCAATAGGCGGATTCGCACGGCGATCGCCCGCATCAATGCGTTCCTGCAAGAACACGTGAGCGGCATGGCGGTGGTGCAACTTTTCAACCGCGAACAGAAATCGCGCGCGAAATTCGCGGAGTTGAACCACACGCACATGGTGGCCTACAAGGATGCGATTGACGCGTTCTCGTTTTTTTATCCGGGCGTGGAATTTCTGAGCTTCGCGGGCATCGCGCTGCTTTCCTGGGTAGGCGGGGTGCGAGTGATCGCGGGAACGATACAAATCGGCGTGCTGGTGGCGTTCATGATGTACGCGCAGCGATTTTTCCGGCCGATTCAGGATTTGAGCGAGAAATTCAACATTTTGCAGAGCGCCATGGCGGCATCGGAGCGCATCTTCCGGCTGCTGGACGAGCCGGTGACGATCTTTTCACCCGCGAAGATTCACGCGCTTCCAGCGCCGCGCGGCGAAATTGAATTCCGCAATGTGTGGTTCGCGTATCACGGTGGGGCTACGCCGAAAGAGGATGAGTGGGTGTTGCGGGATGTTTCCTTCCGCGTGGAGCCGGGCCAGACGTTGGCGATCGTGGGCCACACCGGCGCGGGGAAAACGACGATCATCCAGTTGCTGCTGCGGTTCTACGATATTCAGCGCGGGGAGATACTGCTGGACGGCGTGGATATACGCGAGCTGGATGTGCAGGATTTGCGGCGGCTTTTCGGAATCGTGCTGCAGGATCCGTTCCTTTTCACCGGCACGCTAGAAACAAACGTGAAGCTCGGCACGACGACCATTGACCGGGCGGGCACCGAATGCGCGCTGCGCGAAGTGGGCCTGGGCGCGTTCCTCGATTCGCAGCCTGGGGGCGTCGAGACGCCTGTCACGGAGCGCGGCGCGACGCTGTCCGTCGGACAGCGGCAGTTGGTGAGCTTTGCGCGCGCGCTGGCACACGATCCGAAATTTTTGATTCTCGATGAAGCCACTTCAAGCGTGGACACCAAGACGGAGCTGATGATACGCGAGGCACTGGATCGTTTGCTGAAGGGACGCACGGCGGTGGTGATCGCGCATCGGCTGAGTACGATTCAGCATGCGGACTGCATTCTGGTGTTTCATAAGGGCCGGCTGCGCGAACAGGGGTCGCACCAGGAATTGCTGGCGTTGCACGGCATCTATTATCGTCTCTACCAGCTCCAGTATAAGGAGCAGGAATTGATCGCTTCTCTCCCCAGCGGGAATGCGCCGGGATTTTCGCAGCCGCTGCCTGCCGATGACTGACAGTCGTGAATCGGATGCGGGTGTGGTTTTGGCGAGCCTGCGGGATAACTGCAAAATCTGTACTTCAGCGGCTGAAGCCGCTCGTCTTTCCTGTGATTATGTCGTGGCTGAAGCCACGACCCACAAAGATTTTCGAACCCTCTCTCCGACTCAAGAGCTTCCGCGCTTGAGGTTGATCATCCTGCGTTACACCTTCGGTCCGCCGATAATTATTCGTTCTGCGGGTGCGAGCCGGCGCGATGAGTGAGCGCCAGGTTTTAATTTCCGCGGGCGAAGCGTCGAGTGATATGTACGCGGCACGGCTGGCGACGGCGCTGCGGGCGCGGACGGGCGCGAAATTTTTTGGCATGGGTGGGCCGCGCATGAGCGAAGCGGGCGTGGAGCTGATCGCGGACTACCACGAAGTAGCGGTCGTCGGCATCACCGAAGTGCTGCACAAAATTCCGACGGTGATTGGAGTGCAGAATCGTCTGGCGCGCGAGGCGGCGAAGCGCCACGCGGCACTGGCAATTCTGGTAGATTCGCCGGGGACGCATCTGGGCGTGGCGCGGCGGCTGAAGAAGAGCAATGTTCCCGTGGGATATTTCATTGGACCGCAGGTGTGGGCGTGGCGCGCGGGGCGCGTGCGCGTGGTGAAACGCCTGGTGCAGCGCATGGTGGTGATTTTCCCGTTCGAAGAGAAGATCTACCGCGATGCAGGCGTGCCGGTGGATTTTGTGGGGCATCCGCTGGTGGATACGGTGCGGGCCACGATGTCGCGCACGGAATTCGCGGCGCAGCACGGGTTGGATGCCGGCCAGCCGATCGTGACGATTCTGCCGGGCAGCCGTCCGAACGAGATCGCGCAGAATTACGCGCGAGTGATCGCTGCGTGCGAACGCATCGCTCGGGCGGGAAACGTGCAATTCGTGCACGCCGCGGCACACGGGCTTAGCGCCGAATTCTTCGTGCATTATGCGCAGCCCAGCATTCCGATCAAGCGGGTGGAGAACGCGACGTATAACGCATTGGCTGCGGCCGATTGCGCGATTGTCGCGAGCGGTACGGCGACAGTGGAAGCAGCCCTGTTGGGCACGCCGATGGTCGTCGTGTATCGGGTTGCGCCGGTTACTGCTTCTATTCTGCGGCACATGATTCGCACGCCGTTTATCGGCATGGTGAATTTGATTGCCGGCAGGCGGGTGGCGCCTGAATTCATTCAGGACGATTTCACGCCGGAATCGGTTGCGACGGCGGTGCGGCGCCTGCTGGATTCGTCCGATGTGCGCGAGGAGGCGAAGGCGGGCCTTGCGGAAGTTCGGGCAAAGCTTGGTCCCGGCGGAGCGATCGAGCGCGCTGCGGACATTTTCGCCCGGATGATGTAACCTTTTATGGGCGGGCAACGAGATACACATATTTTGTATCTGAATTGATTGGGGTTGTCCCTGTGCGAGTGAGGTACCCGTTCTTGTTCAAATTCTGGTTTAGGTTCGTGCGATTTCCCGCCACGACTGCCGTCGTTCTGACGGCTTTCAGTGCGTGCTTGGTTTGCTCAAACGCCGCATTAGCGCAGGCTCCACAAGGTTTTCCTTTCCGCGCGACATACTACGAAGTGGAAGTTCTGCTGCATCCCGAGGATCAGACCATCTCCGGTCAAGCCAAGGTGGAATTCATCGCGCAACAGCCGGCGCGCACGGTGGTGGTGGAGCTGCATCAGGATTTGCGCGTGAATTCGGTGAAGCTGCTGAACGGAGGCACGCTCGAATTTGAACGCGACAATCGGTTGCCGCTGCAGCTGACTGTCGGCTTGCCGGACGTCGTGGCGCCGGGAAAAACCGTCACGCTGGTCTTTGATTACACTGGTCCGGTTTCCAGCGAAGAGGACAGCCCAACGCGCGGCGTGCGCTTCGCTTCGGTGGATAAAACCGGAGCGTACCTGCTGCTGCCGGCGCGGTGGTTTCCGCTGACGAACTATCCCACCAATCGCTATACCGGGAAATTCACGATTGAAGTTCCGGATACGTTTGCGGTGGCGGGCACGGGCAAGGCCGATCCGCCGACGATGAAGCCCGGAATCGGCAAGGGCGCACCGGGCGTAGCGTCTTACGTGTTTCACTGCGACCATGCCGCGCCGGTGGGCACGTTCGTTGCGGGAAACTTGCAGCTGGCGCCGGTGCAGTCCGAAGGATTTAACGTTTCGGTGTTCACGCCGCCCGCGCAGGCGAACACGGCGAATTCCTACGCGACTTCCCTCGCGCACATCTTCAGTTATTTTTCCGATGCTTTCGGACCGCTGGAGTTAAAGGAGAATGACCCCCCGCTGACGATCGCGCAACTGCCGGACGGAACCTTGCCGGGATTCGCCGCGCCGGGACTGATGCTGATCAGCGCGCGGCAATGGGGCACGCGTGCGAATGAGAGATTGCTGTCGCAGTTGGCCGCGGAACAGTGGTGGGGCGATCGCGTGTTGCCTTCGACTGCTTCGGATGTGTGGCTGACGGATGGTCTGTCGCGTTATGCGGAGGCGATGTACGCGGAGCAGAGCGACGGGAGCGCGGGGCTGCACAAGGCGCTGGAGGATTTTGCGGTGGGCGCGCTGATGTATGAGGATACCGCGCCGATTTCTCAGGCGGCGCGTTTGCAGACATTCTCGAACGAATACCGGTCGATTGTGGCGGACAAGGGCGCGCTGGTGTTCCACATGCTGCGCACGGAAATCGGCGACGATGCGTTTACGGCGCTGCTGCGCGAGTGCTACAAGAAATACGAAGGCAAAAACACCAACCTGAACGAATTCGAAAAAATCGCCATAACGAAAATCCCGCCGCCCGTGAAGGGGCAGCCGCCTGTGAACCTGGTTTCGTTTTTTTCGCAGTGGCTGAATTCGACGGGCGTGCCGGAATTCAAGATGGAGTACATCGTCTATCGGACGCAGAAGGGATTCAAGGTGGTGGGCAAGATTCATCAGGATCTGGATACGTTCCGGATGCCGGTGGAAATTCGGGTAGATACGGAAGGCAATCCGGAAATTAAGAAGATCCTGGTGACAGGCACGACGCAGCCTTTCCAGATTGAAACATTCGGCCGACCGAAGCCGAACGGCATCGTGATTGACCCGAATAATAATCTGCTGAAATCCAGCGCGCGTTTACGAGTGCATGCGTTGATCGCTCGCGGCGAGGGATTCGCGGAACTGGGGAAATATTACGAAGCCATCCAGGAATATCAAAAGGCGCTGGACGCGCAGCCAAGCAATTCGCTGGCGCATTTCCGGATGGGCGAGGCGATGTTCTACCAGAAAAATTATCAGGCTGCGGCGAATGCGTTTCGCGCGGCCTTGGGTGGAGACGCGGATCCGAAGTGGACTGAAGTCTGGGGCCATATTTACATCGCCAAGATTTATGATCTGCTGGGGCAGCGCGAGCGCGCCGTGAACGAATATAGCCTGGCGCAGCATTTGGGCGACGACACTGCGGGAGCGCAGCAGGAAGTGGCGCGATACATCCAGAAACCCTATACAGGTGACGATTCCACGCCGGCAGGCGGCGCGGCCGCTTCGGCGGCACCTTCCACGCCTGCATCAGCGCCAGCTGCCAGCGCACCGGCGGCGGATCCTAGCAAGCCAACGCTGAAGCGGCCTTCGCCGGGCACGCAGTAAAAAGCGCCACCGTTCTTCAGAGCTGACTGCAGTCCACAAATTGAAATGGAGCAGGATCTTTTAGAGGGGATCGAGGCCAGACAAGTTCGGCTGGTCGATGCCTTTGTGCTGGATGAGAACTTGAAATGTCTCGCCCATGCCTTCGGGGTAAATCAGTGTCTTGAACAGCAGGCGGGCGCGGGTTTGCTGGCTTTCGCTCATGGCGGAGGATTGCAGGTCGGTGAAATCGCTGTGTCGCGCGAGGCTTAGCAGGAAATTTGATTGCGATGTGAATCCGGTGCGTTGCAGTCTGGCGAGGCTACCGTGGCGCTCCAGCGCCGTGAAATTGACGTGGGCGGTGAGATCCTGCTCGCCGGGCGCGCGAAAGAAATTCTCGCTGGCGCGGTGTTTTTCGTACGCTAGCAGGGTTCCCCGCATATGGCGCTGGTCGTGGAGTTCTTCTGCTTTGTGGCCGTAGTCAATCGTGAGCGTGAATCCGCGGTCTAACCTTGCGCCGAAGTCTTCGATCCACGCGCAGGCTTCCAGATTTATTTCCGCCAGCTGTCCTTCCTGCAGCGTGATTCCCTGCTCGGTGAGATATTCGCCGAGCGCGGGAGTCGAGAGCGGGCCGGACTGCTCGCACAAACCGTTAGTGCCCAGTCCGACGTATATTTCACGCAATTCATTGCCGTCGCGCACCAGGCGATGGACCGGAAGCGCGTCAAAGAATTCATTTGAAAATATGCAGCCGTAAGGAATCTGCGCGGGCAGATCCCAGGCCATGGCGAAATGCTTGGCGGCGACGTGTTTCGCGAGCGAAGCGCAAGCGGCGGCCACTGCGCGGCGAGCGGCGGAGCGCTCGAGGGCGACGTATTGGAGGGCGCTGTAAAATTCGGGAAAGGACTCCGCGGTGAAATCCAAAATTTGCGCGGCCAGAGTGCCTGGACCGGCGCCAGCTTCCACCAGCAGAAATCCCGCGGGCCGGCCGAGCTGAACCCACATTTCTTGAAATTGACGGGCCAGAAGCCGTCCGAAAATCGGGCTGGCGTCCACACTGGTGAAATAATCGCGGCGCGGGAATTGCTCGGCTCTGGTGTAGTAGCCAAATTGCGGATCGTACAGGCACGCGTCCATATATTTTGCGAACGTGATCGGACCCGAGGCGTCAATTTGCTTGGTGAGAATTGTTGCCAGCGGCGTGGGGGCGTCCGGCGTGCGACGCGGGATGCTTGCGGAGGTCAATTCACCCTCTGCGGATTACGGGTGAACATTTCGATGATGTAGTCGTGGAGGCAGTCGTAAAGCTGCTTCTGAAATGTCCAGGGAAATTGGGTGTGCTCGATTTCGCGCGGGCGAAGCAGGAAAGTGTAGTCGTGGATGCCGGTGTTCTTGGGCTTGTAGCGGATTTCGACCTCGACGCCTTCTTCGGCGGGCCGCGCGGCGAAGTCGAACAACGGATGTTCGTAGCGGACGAGCTCTGTCTGAACTTTTTCCAGCATGTCCTGGGTCATGGGTTTGGCCTACACTTTCGATTCGAGCTCGTTGCGGACGCTCGTGAATTCGGCGAGCGCTTCCTGATCGAACAGAACGAAATAGATTTTCTGGAGCGATGTGGGATCTTCGAGATGCTTTACGGCCTCGCGCAGCATGATTTCTGCGCATTCGCGCATGGGAAAACCGGCGATGCCCGTGCCGACGGCCGGGAACGCGATGGTCTTCAGTTCTTTCTGCGCGGCGATGCGCAGAGCGTGTGCGGTAGAACTGCGCAGCGATTGCGGAGTGGTTTTTCCGCCTAATTGCATGCTGGCGGCGTGAATCACGTAGCGGGCTTTCAGATTTCCGCCAGAGGTGAGGGCTGCACCGCCGACTGGCACGGGGCCGATCTCGTCGCATTCCTTCTGAATCTGGGGGCCGCCGCTGCGGCGAATCGCGCCCGCAACGCCGCCGCCGAGCTGCAGGTCGTTATTGGCGGCGTTGACGATCGCGTCCGTATCCATGGCGACCAGGTCGCCTTGCAGGATTTCGATGCGGTCCGCGAGATTTATTTTTGCTGGCATAGGTGTGAACGGGTGCGGCCTGTGCGGCGCTGCTGGTGATACGCCGCTGAATTATTTCTTCGTGCCGTCAACATTGTAATCATACACGCCGCGGCCGGATTTGCGACCCAGGCGCCCGGCGTTGACGTACTGTAAAAGCAATGGGGACGGGCGGTATTTTTCACCGAGCGTCTTGTGCAGATATTCCAGGATGTGCAGGCGCACGTCGAGACCGACCAGATCAACAAGCTCGAAGGGGCCCATGGGATGGTTGAGGCCGAGCTTCAGGGCCTTATCAATGTCTTCGGCGGTCGCGATGCCCTCTTGCAGGATGTAGAAGGCTTCGTTGCCGATCATGGCGTTGACGCGGCTCGTGATGAAACCGGGCGAATCGCGAATCACGACGACTTCTTTCCCCATGCGGCGGCCGACTGCGGCACAAGCGTGGACCGTGGCTTCGGAAGTCTCCAGCCCGCGGACGATCTCGAGCAGCTTCATTTTTGGGACCGGGTTGAAGAAATGCATCCCGATGCAGTCCGCAGCGCGAAAGGTGATGGCCGCAAGTTCCGTGATGGAGAGCGACGAGGTGTTGCTGGCGAGAATCGCGTGGGGCCGGGCGAATTTGTCGAAGATGGTGAAGATTTCCAGTTTCACTTCCATTTCTTCCGGGACGGCTTCGATTAGCAGGTCGGTTTCGCGGCAGACGTCTTCGACGGAGCGCGAGGTGGTGAGATTCGCCAGCGCGGCTGCTTTTTGTTCCGGCGTTACTTTGCCGCGAGTGACACCTTCGTCCAGCGCTTCGCGGATGTAGGCGAGGCCCTGCTCCAGCATCTCCGGCGAGACATCTTCTAGTACCGTGCGATAGCCACCGAATGCGGCGGCGTAGGCGATGCCACGACCCATTGTGCCGGCGCCAATCACGCCAATCGTTTTTACGTCCATTTTTTGTCCGCTGCTCCTAAGCCTGCGCGGGGAAAAGCCTCGCGGCATTGTCGTACAGAATTTTCTGCTGCGCCCGAGCCGAAATCGGCAAGGCGCGAAATTTTTCGATGTTGCCGCGCACGCCGGGGACGCCGGGGCCGGGCCAGTCCGTACCGAACAATACTTTGTCCGCGATTTCCTCGATGCGTGGGAACGATTCCATCAGCTTTTGCGGCGGGATGCCGGAGATGTCCATGTACATATTCGGGTGGCGGCGTACGAGGAAAAAGGCTTCGTTCATCCAGAGTGGGCGGCCGCCGTGGGCGAGAATCACGACCAGGTCGGGGAAATCGACGCCGACGTCGTCGGCAAGAATCGGCTGGGCGTAGACGTTTCGCGCGCCTGGAAAAATTGAGGTACCGGTGTGAATCATGACGGGTAAGCCCAGGGCTTGGGCGCGCTCGTACATCGCGCGCAGCGGGCCCAGGCCGTAGCGATATTCGTTCGGCGCGAAGAGTTGATGGGAAGGATGGACTTTGAGTCCGCGTATGCCGAGCTTTTTGAGGCGATCCACTTCGGCGACGGCATCCGCAACGTATTTCGGATGGACTGACCCAAATGCGAGCAGCCTTTTGGGATTGGCGGAACAGTATTTGGCGATCCAATCGTTTACTTCGGCGGTGAAGCCGATTACGTCCGGGCTGACGTAGTTGATCAGGCCGGCGCGCTCGATTTCGGCGGAGTCCATGAATTTCAGGAATTCGGCGGGGCTGGCGGCATATTTTTCTACTTCGTGGTAATCGCGGCGGCCGCGTTTGATCAGCCCCAGCGCGGGGGGATGGACCATTTCGTGCGGATTGATGTGAATGTGGATGTCGATGATCGGCGGCAAATCTGGGTGCTCCTGACAAAGTCAGACGCAGACTCAACTACGCCCGCGGAAGAAGCAGGCGGTCGCTACGAAAGCAAAATCAACGACTAAAGAGCCGGCGAGACGCCGGCGTTAGAGATGCGAAGTCAAAGGCACCCGGCTAAAGCCGGCCGCTACAACGTCAAAATCTTGGCTTGCGTTCATTTATTCGTCATCGCTAAAGCCGGTCGATTTTTTCCTGGTCGAAGCCCAGGACTACGCGGCCGCCCGCTATGATCACGGGGCGGCGGATCAGATTAGGCTCGTCGACCATCATGCGGATGGCGTCGGCGCGCGTTGGCGGATTTTCTTTCATATTTTTCTGGCGGTAGAGCTCGTTGCGCGTGTTCAGAAAATCCTGGTGATCGCGGTCGCCGATTAGTTTTTCCAGCTCGTCGGCGCTGAGGCGTTCCTTATCGAGATTGCGGAAATGTAGATCGAAGCCGCGATTTTCCATGTAGGCGCGGGCTTTGCGGCACGTCGTGCAGGCGGGCTTCTGCAGGAATTGCACGGACTTTCCTTTTCGCTTGGCCATTGGCGCGAGCTTGCTGGCTTTCTTTTTCGTCGTCATGTTCTCTTTCCCGTCAGTAGCGCGGCACACTCGGATCGATATCGGTGGACCAGCGCTCGATGCCGCCGGACATGGAGCGCGCTCCCTCCACGCCTTGTGAGCGGAGCCACGCGGCGGCGTCCAGGCTGCGTATGCCGTGGTGGCAGAAGAGCACGAGTTGCTCGGCATTTTCCAGGCGGGCGAGATTCGCGGGAATTTGCCCCAAGGGGATCAGCACCGAGCCTTCGATGTGCGTGGTCTTATATTCCCACGGTTCGCGAACGTCCACGAAAAGCACTTTGGGGTCGCGGGCGAGCAGGTCTTTCGCTTCGCGTGGGGTGATTTCGATATTCGCCATCAAATCTTCGGTCATCAGTATCCAAAGTCCGCAGGTGCGGAGAAAGCGTGTTCTTTCACGGCCAGTTTTTCGACGCGACCGGGGCCGAGCTGCTTCCAATAATCTCCGCGATCGGTGGTTTGCACAACCCAGCGCGCGAGCCAATCCTCGAAATCTTCGAGGCGGCGGGTCTGTTCGTGATATTCGGCGAAAAAAGCGTGATCGCGGCCGTAATAGCCCTGGACAGGCGAAGGATGCGCGCCGCCGGGTTCGTGCACGACCGCCGCGACTAGAAATCCTGGAATCAAGGTGCGATTCGGATCGGACGCAATCACACTCGGCTCGACAATTTCTTCCGCGACTACAATTAGTTTGCGAGCTGCGCGTGCGCCATCAACGGCAACGCCCAGGCTGCCCCAGAGGTGCGCGTTGCCCTGCGCGTCGGAGCGCTGCACGTGCAAGATGGCGACATCCGGGCGTAACGCGCGAACGGCTACCAATTTTTCCTCGCTGACGGGCGACGAGAACTCGCGCAGGTTGCCGTTTTTCTTCAGCAGATCGCTGCCGAGCGTTGCGTAGGTCGGCAGGAACGGCACGCCGAGCGCTCCGGAATGCAGTGCCAGCGCCATAGTGAAATTCGAATAGTCCACTACTTCCAGCCGCCGCGGAATGCTGCGCTCCACCGCGCGCCGGAAGCAATAGCCGACGCCCGCTGACACGTTCCCCACCCATGCCGCCATCACGCGCGAAATGCAGCCAGCTCCGATCATCTGGTCGAAGAGAATATCGGAAATGGGTCCGACGAGTGTGAGGTCGCGGCGGCTCTGGCGAATCAATTCGTGGCCGGCTGCGAACGGAATCATCTGTTCGAGCTGCGCGCCAAGCAAGACCATGGAGCCCGAAGGAACGTGGCGCGCGATGGCGTCGCGCATGGTGAGTAATTTGGATTCGGCGGTCATGTTATCTTATCGCGTCCAGAAATGATTGGGATCGAGCTCGCGCATCACGCGCAATTCTTCGTCGCTCGGCGGCGAAGTTTCCATCAGCTCGTCGGCAACACGCAGGGTCCAGCCGGTGTTGGCAAGCACTTCTTCGACGCTGACGCCCGGATGCACGGACGCGAGATAGGCCTCGCCGTCGTGACCGAAGCGCAGCACGCCAAGCGTGGTGATGATTGCCGACGGGCCGGACGCTGCCGGCAAACCTTGCGCGCGGCGCCATCCTTCACCGGTGCCGAAGCCGGGCGAGGTGATGTGTCCCACGCGGTCGCATAGGCGCGCGCGGTCGTGAGCGAGCAGCACGACGGTCCGCCGCGCGAGGCAGGCGATGTCGCAAGCACCGCCGGAACCCGGCAGGCGCTGCATTTCTTTATTGCGATAGCCCCAGGTGGTATTGAGATTGCCGAAGCGATCCACTTCGGCCGCGCCGAGAAAGCCTACGTCCACGCGGCCCTGCTGCAGCAGGCCCATCACGTCGAGCATGGCGCCGCACTGGGTGGCACCGCGCAGATTCGGCGGATCGCCCATGGTATAGAGCAGTTCGGTGGAGGGAGTTTCGCGCAGCACGCCATTTTCAAAGAGGCCGACCGCGCCCGACGCGTGCGTGCGGCGCGCGACGAGGAAGGCCAGCATCGGCAGGCGCATGCCGACGAAAACGAGTTCGCTATCGGCGATTTCCCGCGCGGCTGCGGCTACCATCAGTTCGCTGAAAGTGTAGCCGCGCGCGGCGAGATTGCTTTCCGCACGAGCCATTACGATTGGGCTCCGTTCCATTTCAGGAAGCGCCGCAGGCAGCGAGGATATTGTTCAATCGAGTTTTTGCGAATGGCAGCCTAGTCCTCTGAACCCGTTTGTTGCGCTCTGTGGAATATCCGCGGGTGCGGCAGCGCGCGATGCGCCGCCGCGGAAATTCGCTGGCCGGTTCGTGGCAGCGTCAGTGCCCTTCAAAATTGGGCTTGCGTTTCTCGAAGAACGCGTTCAGGCCTTCGAGAAAGTCATGCGATTCGAAGCAATGCCGTTGCAGGCGGATCTCTTCGTCGAGCGCGGCTTCGAGGTCCTTGCGGTGTTCCTCAACCATGCGATGTTTCACGTCACGCTGCGCGAGACCCGCTCCGCTGGCGATGCTTTCCGCGAGTTTTTTCGTTTCGGCTTCCAACTGATCGGAGGGAACCACGAGGCTGACGATGCCCAGCCGGAAGGCTTCGTCCGCGGAGAGCATCCGGCCGGTATAGAACAATTCCGCAGCGCGCGTGGGACCGACGATCCGCGGCAAGAAAAATGTGCCGCCAAAATCGGGGAACAAGCCGATCTGTGCGAAGGATTCGGCGAAGCGCGCCTGGTCGGAAGCGATGCGAATGTCGGCGGCGAGAGCCAGATTCATGCCGCCGCCGGCGGCTACGCCATTCACTGAAGCAATCACGATCTTCGGCATGGTGGCGATGGCGATGGAGATTTCTTTGCCGGCCGTCACCAGTGCTTCCACCTCGTCAGCCGCTTTGCGTCGGCGCGCATCGCGCAGCAGTTCCAGGTCCCCGCCGGCGCAGAAGGCACGGCCTGCTCCAGTGAGAACTACGCAGTGGACGGCCCTGTCTGCCTGCGCACCCAGCAGCGCGTGCACCAATTCGTGGGCGAGCTGCAGGTTCAATGCGTTCAGCTTTTCCGGGCGATTCAGACGGATGATAGTGATTGCGCCGGCGCGTTCTACGGTTACGAGCGGAGCGGCGGCCGCTGGCTGTGACGTGGTTCCCATACTCTTTCGATCTCCCTAATCCTTTAGAGACTTGAGCAGCGCCGCAAGTTTCTTGAAATAACGGGTTTTTACGCCGCGTTCGGTTCCGGCGTTCAGACCGCTTGTAGAGGGCAATACGAAAACCTGCGCGCCGTAGAGCCTTTCTTTTTGCAGGCCGAGCTTGCAGGGACGGCCGGTGAATTTCTCGTACGTCATTTTGCCATTGAAGGCCACGACGCGCGGCTTCAAGTCTTCAAGCTTTTGCGCCAGCAGGACGCGGCCTTCGGCGAATTCCTGGCGCTCGATTTCCTCGACGCCGCGAGTGGGACGCTTCACCAGATCGGTCATCCCGATACCGAATTCCAGAATACGGCGGTCGTCTTCGTAGCTGAGTGGCTCGGGAATCACTCCGGATTCGTACATGATCGGCCAGAATTGATTGCCGCGGCCTGCGTAGTAGTGGCCCACGCGCGCGGAACGGTCGCCGGGATTGGCGCCGACCAGAATCATTCTCATACCTTTGCGAAGATAATCTGGCAGTGTACGCATTCAGTCCCTTTGATTTTTCCGCCCGGACCGGGCCAGCCGAGGCGTAACGTGATGGAGCGATTATCCGCCAGCAGTTGGCCAATCCGCAAGCTTGGCGCTAGGAGTGTTGCTTGCGCGATGACCCTGAGGCGCGCCGATGCAGGCAGGCGCAAGCAGAATTTCGCGGAGCTAAATTACTGAAATTTGGGGATTTGCGCGGAGGGTGATGGTGGGCCTGCACGGCAGAGAGGCGAATTATGCTACTCTGATATGGAACTTATATGAGCGCATCCAAATTAAATCCGTTGCAACCGCGTACGCCGCTGCCTTCGCAGGTGGTGAAAGACGACGAAGGGTCGCTAGTCGAGGCAGCCAAAGGCGGGGACATAACTGCGTTTGAGACTCTGGTGGGCCGCTACGAACGTAAAATCTTCCGCCTGGCGAAAAACATCACGCAGAACAAGGAAGACGCCGAAGACGTGATGCAGGAAGCCTTCCTGAAGTCCTACCAGCATCTGGGCGAGTTTCAGGGCAATTCGCGGTTTTATACGTGGCTCGTGCGCATCGCAGTGAACCAGGCGCTGATGAAGCTGCGCAAGCGGCGCCCGAACCAGGTGTCTCTGGACGAAGAAGTGGACACTGGCGAGGATACGATGCCGCGAGAGGTGGAGGATTGGGGTCCTTCGCCTGAGGAACGCTACAAGCAATCCGAACTAGGCGGGATATTGAGCAGCACAATTGCGGAGCTTGAGCCGCCTTTCCGAATCGTTTTTCAACTTCGCGACATCGAAGAATTGTCAACCGAGGAGACGGCCGAAGCGCTGGCGCTGTCCATCCCGGCGGTCAAGTCACGGTTGCTAAGGGCGCGACTGAAGCTGCGCCAGAAACTGAACCGTTACTTTCGACAGGGTGAGAATTCGTGAATTGCAAGAGCATTGTAAAAGAAATCTCGAACTACCTGGAAGAAGCGCTGGACCCATCGCTGAAGACCTCCATCGAGAAGCATTTGGAGAATTGCGAGGATTGCCGGGTGGTGGTGGACACGACGCGGCAGACGATCCAGATTTTCTGCAACTCCGAGCCCGCCCCGCTGCCGGAAGATACGCGGCAGCGGCTGCGCGACGCGCTTTTCAAGCATTTGAATCAACTTCGCGCTGGACCGCGCGCTTAAACGCCGCGAGCCACTCCTTCGCGAGGGTCGCTCTCCCACAGCGGAACTTGCCGTCCCAAGCCCCGTTCTCGCGCTAGTTCGTAAATCCGCCCTGCTACGACGACGTCTTCCGTCGCGATGCCGTTGGATTTGAAGAGCGTAATCTGCTCGGGATTGCTCCGGCCGGGAGTCTTTCCGGCTACGATTTCGGCCAGTTCGGTGACGCTGGCCCAGCGCCGCTTGTCATCCCCATACATTTGAATCAGATCGCCGGCCTCGATTTTCGACTGCTCGCGGGAATCAGCGACGATGACGTCGCAGCGGCGGATGGCTTCGCCGTCGAGTTCGTGCTTCTGCGGGAAGTTGGCGCCAATGGCGTTGACGTGCATTCCCGGGGCAAGCCAGCTGCCATCCAGAACAGGATTCGTGGAAGTGGTGGAAGTAACGACGATGTCGGCGCCACTGACGGCCTCCCGCGCGGACGTTACGGCAACGACCGGGACGCCGAGTTGTGCGGTCATTTCTCTTGCGAAGCGTTCGCGATGCTCGGGGTTGCGGCTGAAGGCGTGAACGCCGGTGATGGTGCGCACCAGCGACAGGGCCTCCAGCTGCGTTCGTGACTGCAATCCTGTGCCGATGATCCCGATTTTGGCAGCGTCTGCGCGCGCCAGCAGACGAGTGGCTACGCCGCTGGCCGCACCCGTGCGAATTTGGCCAAGATAATCTGCTTCGATCAATGCCAGCAGCTCGCCCGAATCCACATGGAAGAGCGGGACCAGGAATCGCAGGCCTGCGGGCGAGCTGGTGTAGATCTTCATGCCCATATAGCCGCTGGTGGCGTCCGCCGCGGCCATGTAATGAAGATAACTCTTACCCGGGACGTGCAGGCGCTGGCGGGAGTGCAGCAGCGCCGAGCCATCGGCGAGGCGGCGAAAAGAATCTTCCACCGCTGCGAGCGCCATCGGCATCGTCAGGATTTGCTTCACGTCCGCTTCGGAAAGCAGTAGGGCCATGAGATGCACCTCGTTATTTCGGGCCTGCCATGATAGCGCGTGAAGGGGGAATGTCAGAAGGTGATGCGGTAGCGCAGGACGCGCGATTCGGGTGCGTCAAGGACCAGCAATTCACTGTGGGGGTTGATGGCGAGCGCGGGAGCTTTGCGGGCGGCCTGACCGAGTTCGGGAGCAAGATCCACATCCGACTTTCCCGCGCCATCGACGGTGCTGGCGACGTGCAGCATGCGTCCATCGGAATCCATCACGAAGACGCAATTGCTCCACACCGCGAACCCTGCGCCGGGATTCCAGGTGACGCCCGTTGTGCCGGCCGTGATCTCTGTGATCAGGTGACCTTCGCGGGTGAACTTCATGATGCCGCCCGATGGCGTTCCCAGGTACAGGAAATTATCGGGACCTGCCACGAGCGGGCCGAAATGTTGCGTGCCCGGGAAAGTCTCGCGCGGCTCCCAGGTTTGCACCAAACGCAAACGGGGCGTGTAGCTGAAAACTTTGCCAGCATGCTGGTCGAACACGTGTATGAGTCCGTCGTCGCCCACGGCCGCGCTCAGCGTGTTTTCGGCGACCGGGCGCGTCCGCAGGCGCAGTTCGCGGTAGTGCTCGCCATCGGGCATGAAAATGAAAACGCTATTGCGGACGGGGTCGGTGACGTACAACGTGCCGTCGCGGTCCACAGCAATGGATTGCGGGTGATTTAGTCCGTCTTCCTGAAAAGAGAGCAGTGGTTTCCCTTCTGGCGCAAATTTGGAAATGAAGGCGCTGCCGGAATCCACGATGAATACGTCGCCGAGAGAATTCGTGGCGATCCCTGAGGGCTGCTGCAATTGGCCTGGCCCATTGCCCGGAGCGCCCCACTGGCCGATATACTTCAAGGTAGGGGTCGCGGGCGATGGAGGCAGAGGCTCGGAAGTGGCTTGCGAGCAGCCAGAGATCGCTAGCGAACAATAGAGAAGCAAGGCCGCGCCGAAAATCATCGCACGATACGCCATGCTCCAAATTTAACGCAATCGGCGGCGGGCGCGGGTTCAAATGATTGAAGATGAAACGCGGTGATTAACGGGTGCGTGTCCGAGGTTTCGGAGCGCTGCCAACCTTCACGCGGCGGACGATGGTCTGGTGCATTTGATAGGTGCGGCGCTCAAGCGCGCCATTGCTTGAATCCAGAAATGAAAATGTGATGTCCATGTCAGATCCCGCAGACTGCAAGCGTTGAATGGGCAGCTTGCCGCAGACATTGCTTTCGACGAATGCGGTCTCGTAGCGATCCTTTTGCTTGCCCCAGGTGTACACGCGGAGTGAAGTGAAATCGCACGGCTGGCCTTCCGGGCCGTGCGTGCCGAGGAGCAAATATTGCGTCATGGGTTTGCCGGAAGCGGATGGCACGCGGTTCAGCTCACTCCAGGCGACGATGCGCATTCCGGCGGAAGTGGCATAGTCCGGCAGAGGAGACGGAACATCGAGTTCAACGAAGCGGCCCAGGAGCCATCCGGCCAGGACGGCCTGATCGGTGAGGTGCGCGCGGACGAGCCACCAGTCCTCTTTTTTGGCCACCGGCCGATCGTCTGAATTCCGGGCGTCTGATTTCCGGGCGCCGGATTTGCGGGCTTTTGATTTGCGGTCGTCTGGTTTCGCGGGCTCGGACGCGGGCGCATCGGCGGATTCTTCATCAGCGCTGGAGGTGGCGGCTGGCGCGACGAACTCGGGCTGGCGCGCCATCATTTCGACGGGAATATCTTTGTTCAACTGCCGGATGCGTGACGAATCGCGCCCCGGTTCGATACGCAGATTGCTGAGGACTCTGGTGTGACCACGCGCGACCACCGGCATAGTGGCAGACTTCGTTTCCAGGTCCTTCAGAGTTTGCCAGAGGTCCGCCGACAACACATCCCCTTCCCCAACCCAGCCAATGACTCCACCGGAAGTGCGCACTTTCACCTGATTTTGAAATCTCTGTAGAACCTCGAGGCGATCACCGAAACTGACCGTGGCGACCCGTTCGCGAACCTGGGCCGAAGTACTGAATACGGTAACCGTACCACTGCCGGCATATGAGGTTTCCAGCGGCGAAGCGGCGTGACGAAAGCGTACATAGAGCGCTACCACCAGGACCAGAAGCAGCGCGGAGCCCAACAGGACTTTCCGAATCACGGACGAGCTCCCAAGGGAATGCTCGCGGCGCGCACGGCCCAAGCATAATTGCTCCCGGTATTTATTTGTTTCGATCTCGGCATCATATGAAGTAGGTGAGTAAAGATTCTACACTAACGGCGCTAAGCAACCCTGCAAAGGACGTGCGAAAAGTTTCCATGCACAGCGAGCGGGGGGCTTTTTTGATTCTGGTACAATGCGGGGCGCGCGGCGAGGTTTACGGGTCATGCCCGCGGGAGGGATGGAATGCAGGGTCTGGAAAAATTGAAACCGCTGGCGCTTTTGCTGCTGCGCGTGGGATTGGGAATTATTCTGGTGTTTCACGGTTATCCGAAATTATTTACGCACACGCACGAAGCTATGCAGGGTTTCGACCACATGGGATTCCCCACTTATTTCGTTTACATCGCTGGAGTAATTGAATTCTTTGGCGGCTGCCTGCTAATCCTGGGATTGTTCACGCGGATTGCGGGATTCCTCGTTGCCGGGGAAATGGCCGTAGCGCTGGTGAAAGTGCATGGATTGCTTTCGAATCCGGCTAAGGTGGACAACTACCAATTTCCGTTGGCCATAGCGGTGGGCGCTCTTACGCTGGCGGCGCTGGGCGCGGGATTGATATCCATCGACCAGGCCATTTACGGCGAGCGGCGCGGATCTTTTTCGCGCAGAGCGAAAGGTAAAGGCCGCGACTGATCGGCAGAGGCCGCCAGCTGCCGCATCGCTCCGCAACGTTTTCCCGCAAACGCTTAGGCCGTCTGGGCCGAGCCGTGCCCAGGTGCGGAAGACGCGGCGGGTTGCGCCACTGCTTCCACTGGTATCGGCGGCGGCGCTTGCGGGATCACCAGCCAGGCGATGAAGTATCCGAGCACCGCTGGAACCAGCGGAAACGGGAAAATAATCAGCAATACCCAGACCAAGCGAACGATCGTGGAATCCACGTCCATATATTCCGCGATGCCGCCGCAGACGCCGCCTAGCTTGCAATCGGTGGAAGAACGCATCAGGCGCTTCTGCGGACGCGGCGCGGCGCTGGGCGCGCTACTCTGCCGGGCACCGCAGTAGTAGCAGAAATTCGAATATTCGGCGATTTCCTTGTGGCAACTCTGGCAATTCATGATTTTACCCTCCCGAGCGGTTCGTGCTCGAGCTTCACCCGCCTACTCTAGTATACGAATGGAGTGATTGAAAGGTTTCACCTGGCCACGCAGCTGCCTGCCGGGTTAATAGGTCATCAGGTCGCGAATAGCGCGAGCTATGTCTTCGGTTTGCGGCAGGATCGCGTCTTCTAGTCGGGGCTGGTAGGCGACGAAAGTGTCGGTAGCGGCCACGCGACGAACCGGGGCGGCTAGCTCGTCGAATAATTCGTCGGCAATGCGCGCGGCAATTTCCGCGCCGTAGCCCCAGGAGCGCGTGTCTTCATAGGCCACCAGGACACGATTGGTCTTGCGAACGGTTGCGGCAATGGCGTCCCAATCGTAGGGGCTGAGCGAACGCAGGTCCAAAATTTCAGCGGAGATTCCGTTGCGCGCCAGTTCCGCTGCGGCAACTTCCGCGCGATGCACCACAGCGCCATAAGTGATCACGCTGACATCCGTGCCTTCCCGCACCATGCGGGCCTTGCCAAAGGGAACGGTGAAATCGGGCCCGGGATATTCCGAGCGATTGTAGGGCTGGCGGTACAGATGCTTGTGCTCGAGGAACAGCACGGGGTCGTCCGAGCGAATCGCGGTGCGCAGCAGGCCGCATACATCCAGCGCGGTGGAAGGCATCACCACGCGCAGGCCGGGAATATGCGTGAAAGTGACTTCGCCGCACTGGCTGTGATAAATCGCGCCGCCAGTGAGGTAGCCGCCGATGGCAACGCGAATGACGACTGGCGATTTGAAATGCCCGGCGGAACGCCAACGAATCGTGGCCATTTCGTTTCGCAGCTGCATCATCGCAGGCCAGATGTAATCGAAAAACTGAATCTCCGGAACCGGCTTTAGTCCCCGAATGGCCATGCCGATGGAGCGGCCGACGATATTCGCTTCGGCAAGCGGTGAATTGAAAACGCGCTGCGAGCCAAACTTGCGCTGCAAGCCTGCCGTGGCTTTGAAGACGCCACCCTTCCCCTTCACGGTGGCCAGGCTTTCTTCGCGGCTGCAATCAGCGACGTCTTCGCCGAAGACGACGATGCGTTCGTCGCGCTTCATTTCGTCGAGCAGCGTGATGGAGACCATTTCGACCATCGTTTTCGGATGGCCTTCTTTTTTTGGAGTGGCTTCGAAATCGCGCGAGGCGGGGTCCACGTCGGGCGAGTAAACCCACTTGTAGATCGAGTCCGGTGTCGGAAGTTCAGCCGTGAGCGCGCGATCGGTGGCTTCGATGATTTCGCGATCCACCTCGGCTTCCAGGGCTTCAATCTCGCTTTCTTCCAGGATGCCTTCGCGCACCAGAAACATGGCGAATTTGGGAAGCGGGTCGCGCTGGGCTTCGGCGGAGCGTTCGGGTTCACACTTGTATAGCTTTTCATCGTCGGAAAGCGAGTGCGAATACGGACGGATAACGTGCGCGTGGATCAGCGCGGGACCTTTGCGGGCGCGGCAATGGTCCGCGGCGCGGCGCAGCGCTGCATAACTTTCCAGCGGCTCGGTGCCGTCGCATTCCTCGACGTACAAGTTCGGATAATTTCTGACTAGCTTGGAAATGCTACCGCCGGGAGTTTGCACTTCGACGGGAACGGAAATGGCGTAGCCGTTGTCTTCAATCAGATAGAGTACCGGGAGGCGTTTGCTAGACGCTGTGTTCAGGGATTCGTAAAATTCGCCTTCGCTGGTGGTACCGTCGCCCGCGGAAACGTAAGTAATCTCGTCTCGGTGAAAAGAGACCGTGGCGCCCATGGGGGCTTTGCGCGCTTGGTCGAAGGCCTTGGGAAATTTTTCGAAATAGGACGCGCTTTCCGCCGCGCCGATGGCGTGCAGGAATTGCGTGCCGGTTGGCGACGAGCGCGTGACCACGTTCAAATCCCGATTGCCCCAGTGCGAAGGCATCTGACGGCCGCCAGATGCGGGATCGGCTTTCGCGCCCACTCCTTGCAGCAGCATGTCGTAGGGAGTGACGCCGAGCATTAGCATCAGCGCGCGGTCGCGGTAGTGCGGGAAGAACCAATCGTAAGTTGGTTTCAGGACCAAGCCGGCAGCGGCCAGGACGGCTTCGTGACCGGCGCCGCTGATCTGAAAGAAAAGGCGATTCTGGCGTTTCAGCTGGATCTCGCGATCGTCCAGGCGGCGGGACATAAACATGGTGCGATAGACGCGAATGAGGGCTTCGCGCTCGAGGCCGTGGTATTTCGCTTGATCGTAATTCGCTAATTTCGTTTTTGTCTGGGTCGGCAATGGGCACTCTCGCCTTAGAGGCTCGTCGCGGGAATTAGGTACACACCATTATAGCGAATTGCGCGGCGCGGAGAGAAAAAACGCACGCCGAAATCCCCCTTGGATCACTGGGAAAATAGACAGGCCTCGCGTGGCCATCAGGACAGGGAGTCAAAGAGTTCCGCGGTTTCGGTGAATCCCGGCTGGCCTTGGCGAATGATTTCCGTTTTCGCCGATTTGAACGGCTCTTCGGCGGGGATGCGATCCAGCCAGCGCTGGAGCGAGAGCTTTTCGTGGTCCGAAAAATCCAGCCGGACGAGGATGCGCACGTTGGCATTGGGCTCGGCGGCATCGGATTTTGTCGCGGACTTCTTTTTAGACGCAGCCTGCTTCCCGGCTGATTTCCCCGACTCTTGCGAATCGTCGGCGGCTTCGCGCTCAAACTTCAGGAGCATTTTTTTGCCGAGGCGGAATCCTTGCGTCCAGCCTTCCACTTTGTGACGAGCCTGCTGCGCTACTTCTTCGTTGGTGCCGAAATCGAAAATCAGGAAGTCGTGGGCCATGGCTCATGTATAGCAAAATATGGTGGCGGATGGCTAGGGGTCGCGGTTGTCGGTGTGGAATACGGCGGCAATGCACGCCGCGGATGGAAATTAGCGCACAAGACTGGTGTTGCACGGGCGAGTGCCACGTGGTAGCCTCAGCGAATAAAAGGCGAAAGATGGCGGACGGGCGGAAGCTTGGCAATTTCAGTGGGAGGTGGTGATGGCCGCGTCGCAACACGGGTTGGCAGGAGGTCTGACGAGAGGTCTGACGGTTCGGGCGAGCACGACCTTGGAGACGGTGCAAGAGGCGCTGGGAGCGCTGGTCGCACGTTATCGCACGGACGAAGTGCTGACGGCGGTGCGGCATATTCCGGCGCGCGAGGCGCAGTTCCGCGCGATGCCCGCGTGGGTGCGGCCCGAGCTGGCTGCGGCGTATCACGCCAAGGGAATCGAGAAACTTTACACGCATCAAGCGGCAGCGGCGGAATTGGCGCATGCCGGGAAGAATTTCGTGGTGGTGACGCCGACGGCTTCGGGCAAGACGCTCTGTTACAGCCTGCCAGTGCTGAATGCGGTGCTGACGGACGCGGACACTCGCGCGCTGTACCTCTTCCCCACCAAGGCGCTGGCGCAGGATCAACTGGCGGAGCTGCACGACCTTGCGAAGCGGCTGGATGACTGCATCGGCGTGTTCACGTATGACGGTGATACGCCGAGCGACGCGCGGCGGGCAATTCGCGAGCGCGGGCATGTGATTCTGACGAACCCGGACATGCTGCACACGGGAATTTTGCCGCATCACACCAAGTGGACGCGCGTCTTCGAAAATCTGCGCGATATCGTGCTGGATGAATTGCACACTTATCGCGGAGTCTTCGGCAGCCATCTGGCGAATGTGCTGCGGCGGCTGGCACGCATCGCCGAATTTTATGGCTCTAAGCCGCAATTCATTTGCTGTTCGGCGACGATTGCCAATCCGGGGGAGTTGGCGGCGCAACTGATCGCGGAGCCGATACAAGTGGTAGAGGAAAACGGCGCCCCGGCGGCGGAGAAACTTTTCGTGTTCTACAACCCACCGATGGTGAATCGGAATTTGGGGATTCGCCGCAGCTATTTGAACGAGACGACGCGCGTGGCGAAAGAGTTGCTGGCACGCAAGCTGCAAACCATCGTGTTTGCGAATAGCCGTCTGCATACCGAAGTGCTACTCACTTATTTGCAGCAGGCGAACCGGCCGGGTCCGGGGGAAGCCGAGCCTGTGCGCGGATATCGCGGCGGTTATCTGCCCAGTGAGCGCCGCGAGATTGAGCGCGGCTTGCGTGATGGGCGCATTCGCGGCGTGGTGGCTACTAGTGCACTGGAATTGGGGATTGATATCGGTTCGCTGGACGCGAGCGTAATGGCGGGATACGCCGGCTCGATCGCTTCCACGTGGCAGCGCGCGGGGCGCGCTGGACGACGCAGCGGAACATCATGCGCGGTGATGGTGGCGTCGTCGGCGCCGCTAGATCAATTCATTGTGCAGCATCCGGATTATTTTTTCGGGCGCTCGCCGGAGCACGCCTACGTGCAGCCGGACAATCTGGAAATTCTGGTGAACCATTTGAAGTGCGCGGCGTTCGAGCTGCCGCTTCGACCTGAAGAACGCTTCGGCGACGTGGACCTGCCCGGCCTGTGCGAGCGAATGAGCGAGGCGGGATTCCTGCATCGCAGCGGCGGGAATTGGCATTGGGTGCAGGAAGCTTATCCGGCGGACACGGTAAGCCTGAGATCGGTGACGTCTGACAATTTCGTGATCATTGATACGACTGGCGAGACGAACGGAGAGGAAGACGGTGAGCCGGAGGTGATTGGCGAAGTGGATTTTTCGTCGGCGCTGACGACGGTGCATCCCAAGGCCATTTATTTGCACCAGGGGCAGCAATATCATGTGGCGCGGCTGGATTTCGAGCAGCGCAAGGCCTACGTGAAAAGCGTGAACGTGGATTACTACACGGATGCGATTCGCTACACGCAGGTGCGCGTGCTGGAAATCGCCGAAGAAGAGCGAATCTCGGGACCGGCGGCGCGGGCGCACGGCGACGTGCTGGTGCGGTCGCAGGTGGTGGGATTCAAGAAGATCAAGTTTTTCACGAATGAAAATATCGGTGCGGGTAAGCTGGAGCTGCCAGAAAACGAGATGCACACGACGGCGTTCTGGATCACGCTGGAACGCAAGCTGCTCGCTGAGCTCCCGTATGCATTGTCTGACCGGCAAAATGGAATCCTGGGTCTGCTTTATGCGATGGCTTCCATGGCGACTTTGCTGCTGATGTGCGACGGGCGGGATCTGGGGACCGCGGTGGGCGAGCGGCCTGCTAGTCCGGACGTCGAAACCGAGTGGCAGGAATTTTCGGCGGCGCTTGCAAATCCGGTGGAGATGAAGGAATTCTTCGAGCCGAATTTGTATTTGTACGATGAGTATCCGGGAGGGATCGGTTTCAGCGAGCCGCTGTTTCGGGTGCACGACATTCTGCTGCGACGGACGCGGGAGCTGATTGTGGGTTGTCCCTGTGAGCGAGGGTGCCCTTCGTGCGTGGGGCCCGCCGGGGAGAAGTGCGAGAAGACGAAGGAAGCGGCGCTCGCAATTTTGGAGCGGTTGTGCGCTTGATCGTAAATTCGAAAGCTTCTATCGCGCAGGCATAGAATGGCGCGGGAGATTGATCAGCGATGAGTGTGCGGGACCGACTTGCGTCTTTGGCGGCGCTGCGGCCGGCGCGGAAGGCTGGCGTTGCGGCGGAAAGCGCAGTGGCGGAGACTGCCGCGATCCGCGTGCGTGGATTTTCGCCCACGCTCCCGGATGGAGTGCAGCGCCTGGCGGCAATGCTGCAGGCGAAATCGTTGAGAAACTCGTTTGGCGAGCACTTGTCGGTGCGCAAATGGTTTTCGGAGGCGATCGGGTGCGAGCCGCTGGAAGGCTCGGTGAACGCCGAGGCGCTGCGGTTACTGGCGCCCGGAGCCTGCGCGGAGGTGAGCGATCCGCGACAGTGGCTTTTTCTGGATACAGAAACGACGGGGCTGATGGGCGGGACGGGGACTTATCCGTTCATGGTTGGAATCGCGTGGTGGGACGCGGGCGGATTAGAAGTGGAGCAGTTTTTCATGCGCGAACTCAGCGAAGAGCACGCCTTGCTGCTCACGCTGGCGGAGCGGATGGCCGAGCGCCCGGTGCTGGTGACTTTCAATGGAAAATCGTTTGACTGGCCGCTGCTGGAGACGCGTTATCGCATGACACGAAAAATCCGGCCGGCGGCGCCGCGTGCGCATTTGGATTTTTTGCATCCGGCGCGAAATTTGTGGCGCGTGCGCTTGGGATCGGTGCGCCTGGCGGAGCTCGAAAAGCATGTGCTGGGTTGGAACCGTGGCGCGGACTTGATTTCGGAAATGATTCCGCAATTCTATTTCGATTATTTGCGCGGCGGGCCGCCGGAGCCGCTGGTGCAGATCTTTCTCCACAATCAAATGGACCTGCGGGGATTGGCCGGTTTGGCCAGCCGGATCGTCGCGGTGCTCGCTGACCCGCAGACGGACGGGACGGACGGGCTCGAACTATTTGGAGTTTCGCGCATTTGCGAGCGGCGCGGCGATAAGGCGCGGGCGAAGAAACATTATGCGCAATCTCTCGATGCCGTGCTTCCCGCGGAAACCGATCGGGCCGCGCGGCGGTCGCTCGCGCGATTGGCGAAGCGCGAAGGCGATTTGCCGCTGGCGCTGAAACTCTGGGAGAGCATCTTGGGTGGCTCGCGCGAGGGTCTGGAGGCTTACCAACAGCTGGCAATTCATTACGAGCGCCAGGTCCGCGAACCGCAGCGCGCGGCCGTGCTGGTGCGCAGGGCTCTCGCGGAGCTGCGGCGTCCGCCAAACCGGAGCGCCCGGCTAAGCGCTGCCCTGCTACGGCGTTACAAGAGCGATTTCGAGCGCCGGTTGCAGCGCCTGGAGCGCCGGACGCTTGTCGCGCGGAGGACCGGCGGGACCTTGCTGGACACCATTAATCCGGAGTCGCGGGCGAGCGATTAGGAATCCAATATTGAAGATTTCGACGCGGCGGGGCAAAGGGAGTTCTGATGCCGGAAACGGATAACGCAGCGACACGCATGGCGCGAAGCTCGGACGTGGAGGCCAAGGAAATGAGCGGAGTGAGCGAGCCGTATATTCGTGAACAGCTTGAAAAACGGCGCACGGAATTGAATGCGGTGCTGTCGTCGCCTGCTGCGGCAGCTCCGACAGCAGCGTTGATGGAACTTCTGGGCGAAGTGGATTCCGCCCTCCACCGTATGGATGACGGGACCTACGGCATTTGCACGGAGTGTCATGATTCCGTGGAAAAAGAGAGGCTGCTGGCCGATCCGCTGGTGCGGCTGTGCCTCGATCATCTGACGAGCGATGAGCAACGCGCTCTCGAGCGCGATTTGGAACTTGCGTCGCGCGTGCAGCGCGGGTTGCTGCCGCGGACTGATCTTCGTCACGGGGATTGGCTCGTACACTATCAGTACAAGCCGGCGGGAATGGTCAGCGGCGACTACTGCGATTTGATACCTCCGGCGGCCGGAGATGGTGAACTGATTTTCTTGCTCGGCGACGTCACCGGCAAAGGCGTGGCGGCTTCCCTGCTGATGACCCATTTGCACGCCATGTTCCGCAGCCTCGCGGGTGTAGGCTTGCCGCTCGATAAACTGCTGGAAATGGCGAACAGCGTATTTTGCCAGAGCACGATCGCGGGACAATATGCGACGCTGATTTGCGGCCGCGCGGGACAGCGCGGTGAAATTGAAATCGGCAGCGCGGGTCATTTGGCAGCGCTGCTCATCGCCAAGGACGGGGTGCGGCAGGTCTGCTCGACCGGCGTCCCGTTGGGGATGTTTTCCACCAGCCGCTACACGATTCAGTGTGTGCGCATGGAGCGCGGCGACAGCTTGCTGCTATACACCGACGGAATTTCCGAAGCGGTGAACGCGTCGGGCACGGAATACGGCGCGACGCGGCTTTCGGATATCGCAGGTGAGCGCCATGGGTGGGTACCGCAGGAACTGGCGGCGGCGTGCATGAAGGATGTGCAGAGTTATTCCGGCGGCAGGAAGCAGGCCGACGATCAAACTTTGATGGTGGTTCACCGCGCGGATAGAGTGGAGCTTTCGCTGAATGATTAAGTGGGCGGCGCGCGAAACTACCAGGCGCCCTGGTGGCCGGATTCGACGGGCGTTGACTGCCGCGTGATGGTCTCTGGCGCTGCAGGGACGCTCACCGACGCGGGCGCCGGTTCCCAACCGATGGCGTGGTTGATTTTGTCGAACGTTTCGCGCGTGGCGCTTTCCACGGTGAGGCATTGCGTCGCCACGCAGCGCAGGAACACTCCGCCGGACTCGGACTGGAGCTGAAAGAAACTGGGACGGCGAAATAGTTCCGTGCGCGTCTTGTATTTGTGCTCTAGGGCTTCGCTGTATTGGCCGAAGAAATGCGCCGCGTCGTCGGAATTGTCGAGCGCCAGGCGGAACACCAGTGGAGTGGACTTCGTTTTGGCGTCCTCGAAGACCGCGTAGCGATCACCCTTCCACGCCGGAGCAAGCAGCTCCGCGCGATTTTCGTCCAGCAGCTGTTTCAGAATCTCCTCGACGCCGAATTCTCCCATGGTATTTTCTTCCAGCAGTTTCCAGTCGCTCGGAGCCAGGCCTTTCCATTCCGGCAGCGCAACGACTTCTGGTTTGACACCGTGCATGTACAAATCCGGATGCAGGATCTGCTGCGTGGAGACGGGCGGATTTTGAAAGATCAAATGCAAGTCCTGCCATCCGGTGTGCGCTTTCAGAAATTCTTGCGTGAAGCCTGTGCCGGCGAGATACGGGAAAAGAAGCTCGTCGCGGATATACAGAGGAGCGTTCGCGAGATTGGGATCTTTATCCATTTCGCTGAGTGCGCCGGCGCGGATCAGCAGAGTGACATCTGGCACGTCGCGCACGCTGACTTTTTGGTCGAGCATTTCGTAGTCCACCATGGCTGCCATCGCGGAGCCTTCGCTGACGGCGTCGCGCGCGAGTTCGGCGTCGTCGTTAGGACGCGCAGCTTTGATCCAGGAATCGATGTGAAAGGATTGATCTTCGAGCGCGTGGGTGAGCTCATGAGACATCACGGTGCGTTGCTCATCCACCGGGATCCAATCCGCGATGTAAAATTCCTTGGCTTTCGGGTCGTACAGTCCCGCGACTTGATCGGTCAAAACATCGAGCATGAAAGAATCCAGCGGAAAGCCCTTGGGAATCAGCCCAAAAGCTTCCAGTGTTTTGTCGTCGGCGTAGCGCTCGGCGTCCTTCTTATCCTCTTTGTCTTCGCGAATCAGGTAATCGCGGACTTCCTGCTTGGAACGTAGAGTTTTCTTGAGCGG
>Ga0210407_10000624_pt1 | contig 38293 bp, 33 predicted proteins | sample IncBWC27MmetaG_FD_150860 | JGI IMG/M metagenome (GOLD analysis project Ga0210407, IMG submission 150860) | Forest soil microbial communities from Barre Woods Harvard Forest LTER site, Petersham, Massachusetts, United States - Inc-BW-C-27-M | ecosystem: Environmental > Terrestrial > Soil >...
CGGCTCGGCAGCGGACCCATGGGCAATCGTTCTGCCACCATCATCGGCGTCCTGGAACCCTCCGTTCCCTATCCCCAAGATACCGAAATCATCGCCAACGTCGTCACCAGCCCGCATCACCTTTCCGCCACCATGGTCACCGACCGGCTCCACCGCATGACCGAGCTCTTTGGCCGTCTCGCTCCCGGTGTCACCCTTGAGCAAGCCCGCGTCGACTTGCGCACCGTCTACGGAGCCATGACCAAAGAACATCCCGGCGACTATTCGCCCAAAGCGAACTACCAGATCGGGGCCAAGCTGCTTCGCGACCAGATCACCTCAGGCGCCCGGACCGTGCTGCTGGTGTTGCTCGCAGCATCAGCGCTGGTCTTCATCATCGCGTGTTCCAACGTCGCCAACCTGATTCTCACGCGCACGGTTCGCCGCGAAGGCGAGCTGGCCATCCGTGCGGCGCTCGGCGCAAGCACCGGCGCGCTGCGCCGCATGCTGCTGGCCGAAAGTCTGCTGCTCTGCGGCGCCGGCGCCGCGGTCGGTGTATGGAGCGCCCAGCCGCTGGTGGCCATCCTGGCTCGCTACGCCTCGCGCTTCTCGGTCCGCGCGCTCGATTTGACGGTCGATTCCAGCCTGCTCTGGGTCGGAGCGGCGCTGGCCATCGTGGCCGCGGTGATTTTGGCGTTTGTCCCCCGCTTGCCGTCGGCCGGCACGTCCAATGGCCTCAACCTGTCGAGCGGCAGCGTCCGGATCACCGGCAGCACGAGCCGCCGCCAAAGAATCTTCGCGGTGGTACAAATCGCCGCATCCTTCGTACTGCTGACCGGCGCAAGTACGGTGATCACTACGCTGATCGCGCTGCAAACCGCGCAGACGGGTCTCGACACCCGCCACGTCCTCACGGTCAACGTTCCCGTTATGTCCTACGGAAAAACCTCTCTGCAAGTGGTCGATTTCTATAAGGAATCGATTCGTCGCATTGATGCGCTGCCAGGCGTCAGCAAGACCGCTTTCGGCATGGTTGTTCCCTGGCGCGATGGCGCTTTCGCCCTCCAATTCTCCGCCGACGGTCATGTTCATGCTGCTGGCGAAGAGGATCCTCGCGCACAGTGGCGCGTCATCTCTCCCGGGTTCTTTGCCTCGCTTGGCGTTCCCATTATCGCCGGCCGCGATTTCGACGGTCTCGACGGCCAAAAAGGGAAAGAGCCCGTCGCTATCATCAGTGAGACTCTCGCGCGGCGCATGTTCCCCAATCAGGATGCCGTCAATCGCCACGTCTATTGGACCGATCCCGTGCTGAGATTCGCCCCCGGGATTAACGGCGCGCCACATCGGATCATCGGCGTCACTGCCGATATTGACGACGAACACCTCATTCCTGGGCCCGTCGTCACTATCTATAGCCCCTTTGAAGAGGGTCCCATCTTTGGCGGCCGCCTTTTCATCCACACCGGCGCAAATCCTTATTCGCTCGTCACGCCGGTCACGCGCCTTATCCGCGACATGTCCGCCGATCAGCCCATTGAGCATGCTGCCACTCTCGAAGACGTCCGCGCGGAGGTGCTCACGCCGGACCGTTTGAACTCGCTGGTGTTCGGCGTGTTCGCGGCGGTCGCGTTGACGATTGCGTTGGTTGGCGTCGCAGGTGTGCTGGCGTTTTCTGTTAGCGCGCGGACCCGCGAATTCGGCATCCGGCTGGCGCTTGGGTCGCAGCCGCAGCGTCTCCTGAAAGGCGTCGTCGCGGAAGGCGCCGTGATGGCCGCGGCGGGCGTCCTCGCCGGCGCGGCATTCGGGTACGTCGCGGCGCGTTTGGCGGGCAGCTATTTCTTCGAAGTGAAAATGCCGGGCGCCTTGCCCGTGATCCTCTCCGCTTTCGTGCTGCTCGCCGCCGCAGTGGTCGCGTCCTGGCTCCCGGCCGCACGCGCCGCCCGCATCGATGTTATAGAAGCGCTGCGCTCGGAGTGACCGCTGACAGGCGGCTCCGGCTCTGTGATGGTAGGGGCGGTGGGGACCGAATTGTTAATTCAATTCACTAAGTCCCACGGTGTCACGGTGCTACCCACTGCCAACCAAATGCCAATGGAGCTAAGTTGGTTCGGGACAGTCGAACTCACCTACTGAACACCTGAAAGCACTTGTCCGATTAGCGAGGTGCATTCGATAGGTCGATGCAACACCATCTGATAGACCTGGCGGTCTTAATGGGTCGACGCAACACTAGCTCGAAATCTACTCGCAGGGCTCAATAGCCAAAAGTCGGTCGCGAGGATTGATTCAAACGGAACACCACCCTGGCTAGGTATGATTGAGGACAGCAGGACAGTTCGGTTCTCTAGGTGGAAGTATTATCGGATCAACTAATGAGATGGTGTTGCATCGACCGGTCGAACTGGCACGACTTATCAGGAGTTGTTCAGGTCGACCTGTCTTGATGAGCTGAACATCTTCCGCTATCGTTATCCTCGCAAAAGCTGATAGAGTGGGCAGCATATGTAATCGCCCGCTCGAGCGGGCTGCGGGAGGTTCGAAGTGTCAATTCGACTCTTCCAGGCGGCGCTTCATTCTTTGCGAGTGGTTGTCGCCGGCTTTGCTGTGGCCACATGCACCGCCCAAGCCCAGCAGACGTCCATCTCTTCCAGCGAACTCGCCCAGGCCCAGGACATTCTTTCGCGCGTCCACAGCACGCTCAAGGAAAGCTACTACGATCCGGCGTTTCATGGCATCGACATCGACGCCCGCTATAAAGATTATCTGGAGCAGATTAAGAACTCGCAGACTTTGCCCGCCGCGCACCGGACAATCGCGGCATATCTCTCTGGCTTGCAAGACTCCCACACCTACTTTATGCCGCCTCCCAATAGCAATCGCGTCACCTATGGTTACCAGTTGCAGATGGTCGGAGATTCGTGCTTCGTCGCTGCCGTACGCCCCGATACAGACGCCGCCCGGAAACTGCACCCGGGAGACCAGGTAATCTCTCTGGACGAATACTCCGTAAATCGCAAGGATCTATGGCAGTTGGAGTATTACCTCAGCGTTATTGCACCCAGGTCAAAGTCCGAATTCGTTCTGCGTGATCCCGCCGGCAGCGAGCGTCACGAAACGGTTGCCACGAAAATCGAGCCAGGACAAAAAATGACGTGGTTTAGCCTTTCATTCACGGGCGGGGACCGCGACACTTGGCACCGAAGACTCGATGCGGAAGAGCAGCAGCGATTCGCAAAGTCCCGTTCCTTTGAACAGGATGGCGTTTTATTTTGGAAACTGCCTCTGTTCTCGACCAATGAAGACGACATGAGCCAGATGATCGACCGGGCCCGCAAGCATCGTTCGCTGATTTTGGACCTGCGCGGCAATACCGGCGGCCCGGAGAAAGCGTTGACCTTTTTATTGAGCAGTCTGTTCGATCACGAGGTCAGGGTTGGCAAGCGGATTACGCGACAAGGCGAGGAAGCCTTGGTCGTCAAATCTCGCGGGCAAGCGGCATACACTGGACCGCTCGTCGTCCTAGTCGACAGCCGCTCCGCCTCGGCGGCCGAGATCCTAGGCCGCGTGGTGCAGTTGGAGCATCGGGGGATCGTCCTGGGCGACCGCAGCTCGGGTCGCGTCCGCGAAACCCAATCGCACCTGTTGTCGCAGGGCGCGCGCGCCGTACTTCTCTACGCCGTTTTCGTCAGCAGCGCTGAATTGATCATGTCGGACGGCAAGACTCTTGAAAACATCGGTGTGACTCCCGACAATGTCCTGCTGCCCACGGCCAGCGATCTTGCGGAAGGGCGCGACCCTGTTTTGGCACGGGCCGCTGAGCTGGCGGGATCACGCTTGGACGCCACGGCAGCGGGCAAGGTATTTCCGTTCCAGTGGCCACCCGACCGCTTAACTGCTTTTTGAAGAACCACCTCAAGCAAGTTAGGAATGTCGGGCCGGGCACCCCATACGCCGATTCTGCGTGTGGGCATTTGACTTAGCCTCGTCCGAAGGCACCCGCTCAATCCGAGCAAATCAGTCCGACAGAGCCGGGCTTGAGTTATTTGCGCGGATACACAGTGAGGTCTACCCCTTTGTTTTCTTCTCTTTGCAAAATCTTTCGAACAAATCATTCGACTTGCTATACGCTAGTACTATAATAGTATTGGACATATACAATAATCTATGGTAACATCGGTCGTGAAATATCGACCGCACCTTCGCCAGGCCCGCGCGTCTCGCCCATCCTCCGCTTCACCTCCCTTACTTCACTTACTTCATCAACCTCATTTGCCTCTTTCATCTCCCATCTTCCGTATCTTCTTCCAATCTGCGTATCCTGCAACTCCTCTGTTTGCCGCTCTTGCGAAAACTGTCGGGGTGTGTACCAACAATTCCCAAATCGGAACGCCCCGGCCCCGGCGGGATGGAACATTCCTGCTCCTGTCTGGACGGAACGCTCCGGGTCCTGTCCGACTCGAATTCTCCCGCTCATGCCCGAAAGGAAAGTCCTTTAGCTGCAACACTTATGAACCTCCCCGCAAGTGTTGCAAACAAAAGACTTACAGCTTTTTGTAAACCCTTTAGATGCAACACTTACAAAAAACCGGGGGGAGGGACCCAAGTTGCGGCCAGAGAGGAGAACGAAACTATAAGAACAAAGAGATTAGCGAATGGTTCGCTTGATACGGTTTGCTTGGTCAGCGGACGAAAGGATAGATCTCGTCGGCGATCCAATAATTCTCGAAAAGAACGGCAAAGAGCGTCCCTATCACCCAGAGGACCCAGCGCTGGCGTCTCACTGCGGCTCCAGCGGACAGGCTCTGCATAGGAACGTCCACAAAGTATGCGGCGCAGTAGCAAGTATTGGCCAGCAGCGCAAGGATGCCGAGGAGCAGAAGAGAATGCAGCGTAAACGCCGGGCGAAAATGGGGCCAACTCGCGACAATCCAAACCACAACGACCATCGCGAGGATCAGGTTATAGATAAGGCGGCGCGGCTCCCAAAATCGGATGGCGTCAGCAAGGAGCCCGCGAAGCGGGCCGGATGGCGATTGCGATTGAGTAGGAAGCGCGGTCTCCATCGGAGAGGTCTCCCGCCGCCTAAGCAAGGCGGATGGCACCAGGATACATCGCCGCTTCTCATTGTCAAGTACTTTGCGATATGAAGTAGCGCTAGTGTGCGGCCGCCGCTTTGGTTTTTCCGTTTTTGGATTTGGCTGGTTTGGACCAGCCGCCCAGATTGAGGGCTACGGACATGCAGGCGCCGCGGAGTTCGTCGGCCAGGGCAGGGTCGACCAGGGCGCGGGCGACCACCATGCCGCCGATGCACAAGGAAGCGATGCCTTGCGCGGTGGCGCGACGAGGGCGACCGTTTTGGGTCAGGCTACGTTCGAGGACGCTGACCATGGAGCGGAAGACGGTCTCGAAGGCGCTCCTGGCGGATTTGCCGCTGCGGGCGACATCGGTGGGCAAGGCAACCATGGGGCAGGAATCCTCGACGTTTTCAAAATGCTGGCGGGAGAGATAGGCGCGGACGACTTGCGGGCCAACGTCGCCGGAAGAAAGATCCACCTTCACGCCCTCCCAGCAACTTTTCCAGTTGGGGTCGGTGAAGAAGCAGGTGAGGACTTCGGCGTAGAGATCGCTCTTGCTATGGAAATAACTATAGAAGCCGCCGTGCGTGAGGCCGGCGCCAGCCATGATTTGCTGGATGGAGACACTCTCAAAGCCATGGCGATTGAAAAGTTTGCGAGCGCTGTCGATGATGGCCTTCTTGACGGCCGGGCGGTGAGCAGAAGGGTAAGGCATGCGGGCTCCTTGTTCGAGAGGCGCTGAAGTATGCCTCGAACGGGCGCTTGTTTCCAAGCAAAAGATTATCTTGAACATATTTTGGCGAGGTGGTCTGATGCCTTGCGGTCGCGAACAAAATATAGGAGAGAAACGATGGCCGAGAGAAAGAGTTCAAACTCATTTACAAGCATACCAACACGCCGGGAATTAATTACGGGAATTACCGCGGCGTTTGGAGGCGCAGCACTGGGCCCCACGAAGTTGTGGGCGGAGGCGCAGGAGGAGATTTCGCATACCGCGGAGGCAATTCACCAGGAACCGGTGTTCAAAGCGAACCGAAAGCGCGTTTATGACGTGCTGACGGACGCAAAACAGTTCGACAAGGTGATTCAGCTGAGTGGGGCGATGAAGACCGGCATGGTGAAGGCACCGAATCCAGCGGAGATCAGCCGCGAAACAGGAGGTGCGTTCGCGCTTTTTGGAGGATATATTTTTGGGCGGCAGCTTGAGCTTGTGCCTAACGAGAGGATCGTGCAGGCGTGGCGAGTGGGCAGCTGGGAACCGGGCATCTATTCGATTGCGAGGTTTGAACTGGTGGAGCAGGGATCGGGAACGAAAATTGTGTTTGACCACATGGCATTTCCCAAGGGGGATGGTGAGCACCTGGCGGCGGGATGGAAGATGAATTATTGGGAGCCGATGGGGAAATTCCTGGAGTAGACGCTAGGCATGACGCAGCCCAAGGCTGTGTGCAATGCGGATAGACCTACGGATGGAAATTGAATTCCAGTTGGATCGCTGTTTCGGCGCTGGCTGGCGCGTACTTCCAGTTCTTCAACGTATCTTCCACGGCGCTCACCAGCAACGGGTGACCGCCGATAACCTTAGTTTCCTTGATCTTACCGTCGGTGGCGATCACAACCTGGACCTTCACGACGCCCGCGAGATGCATCCGCCTCGCGATCTCGGGAAAAGGGGGTGTGGGATTCGAAAGCAGCTTACGGCCCTCTTGCGCCGGCAGGTTGACCACGGTCAGAAAGATGGTCATCGCCAGTGAAGCCCGGGCCGTGATTCTTGCCAGTTTCGCTGTCTGCACCAGAATCATGTTGCTCTCCTCAAAGTAAATGATTCTCAGTACCAGGAACGCCGTGAAATGGACACGTCCGGTCGATCCTGCTTCCAAGACCAAAGTTATCGCAAGTCAGCGGTTCAGGCAGCATCTGGGGCGTACAGGTGTTTCTGGCAAAAAACTGGTCATTGGTACAGAAGAGGAATTTTTACCTTAAAGATGGCACTGGCCTGCGCGCCACGCTAAACGATGAGGCGAGGCAAAAGCGGATTGAGGTGCATGGTGAGATCGTAGGGAGAAACGGGCTACTTTTTGAAAAGGTTCTCGAAGGCTTGGCGAGCATCGGTGTGGCGCGGAGGCCCGTTGGGAGGCGCGGAACCAGGCGCGTTCGGCTGCGTGTAGGACGTTGGCGCGGTATCTTTTTCGATGGTCATGCGAAATTCGTAAAAAGTGCAGGAGTTCTTGGCGTCCTTTGGAGAAATGCGCTCCTGGATGGGCTGGGTGCATTCGAACTGCGCGCCGGAATCGAAAAAGCGGCACTGCTTGCAGCAGTGCAATTCGGCCTGGCACTTGGGACACGTCCCGTTGGGATCGAATCCCGGAGTGAGAACGGCGCCGCAATTGGAACAGCGCGCGCGCGTAACCGTGCCGACCATTCGCGGCGTTCGCGGGCCAAATTGATCAGCGCCGCGCGGCCCTCCAGCAGGGGGCTTGCGATCGTGTGACTTGTCCTTCTTATCTTGCTTCTCCGCGTCGCGATAACCGCGGTGACCGTACTTTCGATCCACAAACGCCTCCGTCCGCCAGTCTCGACGGACTGCCACAACTACAATTCATGCTTTTGCGCTGTCGCGCTTGCCAACTTGGCTTGTATCCAATCGGATTGTTACACTCGGCCGGACGGCGCGCTCATTCCCTAGAGATTGCTGGCAGAACTGCGAACGTCCAACGAGCAGGAGATGGGACCTCTATGTTTGTAGCGCTCTGGGAGTACGAAGTCAAGCCGGGTTGTGAAAAAAGGTTCGAGAAGGCCTATGGCCCGGACGGTGACTGGGTACGGTTGTTCCGGAGCGACTCCCGCTACTATGAGACGCGGCTGGTGCGCGATTCGTTTCGTTCTTCGATTTACCTCACTCTTGATTTCTGGGATTCCCGCGACGCGTATGAAAAGTTCACGGCAACCCATAAGGAAGAGTACAAAGCGCTCGATGCTGCCGGTGAAAAGTTGGCGAGGAATGAGCGGCGGCTTGGTTGGTAGGAGACGGTTGAGCCGTGAATGATCATTACGCATTCGCCGTGGTGTTTTGCCGCCCTAGCCACATGGCGATGAAACCGTCGGGAGCGAGATCGGGTTGGAGAAATTTTCGAGGCGTTCCTTCGGAGCGGAGCAGGGCTTCGGCAGCGAGGTAACCGCTGCGGACGGCACCTTCCATGGTGGCGGGCCAGCCGGTGTCGGTCCAATCGCCGGCGAGAAAAAGGCGGGGGACGGCGGTTTGCTGCTTGGGACGCCAGCGATCGACTCCCGGCTCCGGCGAAAATGTTGCGGCCGCTTCCTTGATGACGGTGGCCTTCACCAATTCGGCGTTACGCGCGGCGGGCAAGGCTTGGCTCACTTCTGTCAAACACAGGTCGATAATCTCCTGGCGCGATTTTTGCAGTAGATCGTAGGAAGCGCTGATGACCAATTGCAGATACTGTCCTGAGGCGGGATTCTGCCCGGCACCGTTCGAATCGGCATAGAGAGCGGTCTTGTTGAAGATCCACTGCGTGGTGGTGTCGATGAGCGTGACGAACGGATCGGTCATCACCTGGCGATCAAACCAGAAGTGGACGCCGGTGATGGGCGCGACTTTGATTTTGTCCAGATTGGCAAGCGACGGGTCGCCTTGCTTTACACTTTCCGGAAAAAGTTCCGCCAGAGCAGTGTGGGGCACGGCGAAAACGTAAGCGTCGGCGCTTTCTTCGCGGGCTTCGTCGAAGCGAATTCCGGCGAGCTCGCCGTTTTCGATTTTGAGGCCACGCACGGGCGCGCGGAGAATCACTTCCCCGCTGCGGCGCACGATTTCGGATTTGCAGCCGTCGTAGAGATTGGCGAGCGGGACCGCAGGGACTCCCATGCGATAGCCGGTGCTGTTCGAAAGGAAAGCCTTCCAGAAAACGTCGACGCCAAAACGAGCGTCGGTGCGGTCGAGTTCTTCATCGAGCGCGCTGACGAGGACGACGCGCCAGAATCGCTCGATGGCACGCTTGGTTTGGCCGCGGCGGCGTAACCATTCGAGCATGGAGATGCCGCCATTTTCGTTGAGATCAGCAGGCCTGCCCTGGGTTTGCAAGATATCGAGCATGGCGCGCGCGATGGAAAGCTTGTCCAGCAAATTCAGCGGCGCAAAGGCCGCGAACGAACCGGTCAAATGAAATGGCGCGGGCAAAAAGCCGGCTTGCATTTCTCCTTTGCGACCTTGTGGATCGAGGAAGAGGAGCCGGTCGAAGAACTTGATTTTGCCGGCGGCGCCGACGCGGCGATAGAAATCGTCGAGATTGGTGCAGCAGCCGAGAGTCACATGCTGGCAATTGTCGACGTGCTCGCCGTCGGGCAACACGTAGGAAGTTGCGCGGCCGCCGAGGAAGGGACGCTGTTCAAACAGACGCACACGCCAGCCGGACTCAGCCAGCGCGACGCCGGCTGCCAGCCCCGCCAGCCCGCCGCCGATCACGATCACGCTTTTCAAGGATATTCTCTTCCGTGTGGCGGCCGAAACGCGCCTTGGCAATGAACATCATTTTTTCGGCTTTGGAAAGACGAATGCGTTCGCCGAAGACGGCGAAGTCCAGCAACTCGATGCGGCCGAGAAGCGCGGTGTAGGTATGAACCAGAAGCCAGAGCGCGGCGCGGCTGTCGGCATCTATGAGTCCAAGCAAAGCTGAACCTTCTTCATAGAATTGCCAGGCGCGCTCGGATTCGAAGCGGAGCAATTCGCGAAGGCCGAGAGTGGGCTCGCTGCGTCCAAAATCTGCCGGTGAAACTCCGTAACGCTGAAGATCTTCTTCGGGGAGATAGACGCGGCCGAGTTTGTAGTCTTCGTGGACGTCACGAATGATGTTGGTGAGTTGGAAGGCGAGACCGAGTTTTTCCGCGAGGTCCAGGGCGCGCGCGTCGCGGAAGCCGAAGACGTGAGTGCAGGTAAGACCTACCGTGCCGGCAACTCGGTAGCAGTATTCGCGGAGGCGGTCGAACGTCGGGTAGGTCTTAACGGTGAGGTCCATCTCGGCGCCGCTGATGAGATCGTGAAGATAGCGCGCGGGCATTTTGTAACACTGCATGGTGTCTACCAGCGCGGGAAGGACTTCGGCTTCACCATATAGGGCTTCGGAAGGCAAGGGCTTGGCAGCGTTGCCATCAAAAACCTGAGAGTGCCCGGTAGCGGCTTCATCGAACGCGGCGCGCCACTTAGCCAAGCCGCGCTGCTTGGCGGCAAGATCCGCGCCTTCGTCGGCAACGTCGTCCACGAGGCGCATGAAAGCGTAGAGTGAAGCCAGTGCGTCGCGCTTGGGCTTCGGAAGAAGGAAGAAAGCGTAATAGAAATTGCTGTGGGAGGAGCGGGCGATGCGGTGGCATTGTTCGTAAGATTCTGCCAAATTCAATTGACTGCCCGGCGCGGCAAGGCGCGCCCCTACAACTGCAAGAGGCGGGGCGAACTCATTTGAATGCGGATTTCCGCCTGCCAGATACGCCACGAGAGTGCGGCCCAAAAGGGCCGCTTGCTTCAGTTTGCTGACGGCGGGGCGGTGGTGGAGGGTGTCGTAGCCCATCGCTTCGATAGCATCGAGCACGGCAAGGCCACCGCGGGAGAACATCTCCAGGTCGACGCTGAGACGTCCATCCACCATTTTTGCCAGCGGCTGGCCTTCGGCAAAGAGGAGTCGAGTGCGGGCGATCAGATCCCTCATCAAGCGAACGTAGCGATCGTCGAAGCGACGCTCGACGATGTCATTTTCGGTGAGTCCCTGAGCGGCAGCGGCATCGAGCGGAATGTAAATGCGGCCGATGTCCAAGTCGCGCGAGACATCCTGCCAGAAATTTGCGAGCTGCAGCGCTGTGCAGGTGGCGTCGGAGAGGCGCTGGCGGTGCTCGTCGCGGTAGCCGCACAGATACAAGACCAGGCGGCCGACCGGATTCGCGGAATTTACGCAATAACCGAGGACGGCGTCCCAGTTCGCGTAGCGCTTGACGGTCTGGTCCTGGCGAAAAGCTTTGAGGAGATCGGCAAAGGGCTGCTTGGGAATGTCTTTCGCAACGACGGTCTCGCTCAGGGCCACGAAGACCGGATGCGAAGGCTTGCCTTCATAGCAAGCATCCAATTCATGTTCCCACCAGGCGAGCAATTCCAGGGCGCGCGAGGCGTCGGGAACTTCGTCGCCGAGATCATCAGCCCAGCGGCAGTAGGCATAGAGGTTGTAGAAATGCTGATGCAGCGCTTTGGGGAGAAGCCACGATACGACGTTGAAGTTTTCGTAGTGATGCGTCGCCAGCCAGCGCGTGTATTTCTGCGCCTCTTCTGGCGAGCAGCCGGGCTCAGGCGCGTGCCGCGTGATGTCGATTTCGCCGGGGCGCAACATTAGGACAGAGGCTCTCCCTGCGCCGGCATGAGTGAGAGGCTTCTCATCAGCGGTCCGCCTCGGAAGGCGGACCCTACAAAGCCAAGCGCGAACATTGAATGATTGGTGGGTATGGTAAGCACTGGAAAACTACGGCCGAACGGCCAGCTTGATTTCGCCGCTGCGCGACTTCATGCGCGCGAAGGCCTGCGGCAGGTCCGCCAGCCGGATTTCTTCGGTGACGAAATCGCGGGCAGAAATGTCGCCGCGGCGGATGGCCTCAAGCGCTTCGCGGAAGAACCTTGGCGTATGATGAAACGGCGAAATCAGCTTGATCTCCGAATAGTGGATGGCCGCCGGATCGATTTCCACGCGGGTGCCCGAGGGTAAGCCGCTGAAGAAATTCACAACGCCGCCGCGCCGCACCATCGCCAGGGCTTGCTGCCAGGTAGCCGGATTGCCCGCGGCTTCGACCACAGAATCGGGGCCCAGCCCGTCTTCGGTAAGCGCCTTCACGGCGGCAACGACATCGGGCGCTTCCGTGACGTTGATGGTGGCAACGGCACCCAAGTGCCTGGCGACATCCAGCGGCGCCGAACGCCGCGCCAGGGCTATGACGCGCACTCCGCGGCGCGAAAGCATGCGGACAAATTTCAACCCGATGGGGCCGCAACCGATTACCGCCGCGGTATCGCCGGTCCGCACTTCCATCTCGTGAATTCCGCGAAGCACGCAGGCCAGGGGTTCAGCGAGCGCGGCGCTCTGATCGTCAACGGAGTGTGGAACTTCCAGCATATTTTCGACGACGATGCGGCTGGGGATGCGCATGTAGTCGGCGTAGGCTCCGTTGTTGAACAAGAGGTCATCGCAAAGATTCTCCTGCCCGCGACGGCAATGATAGCAGCGCAGGCAAGGAGCCGAATTCGCGGCAATCACGCGCATACCGATGCGCCAGCGCGGATCCACACGTTTGCCCACGGCGACGATTTCGCCGACCAGCTCATGGCCAAAGACGGCCGGAGGCTGAATCATCTTGGCGTGATAGCCGCGCTTCCAGACTTTCAGGTCTGTGCCATCCGTGAGCGCCAAGCGAACGCGCACCAGGACTTCGTCAGCCGCCAAGGCGGGGACATCAATCTTTTCAATGCGAAGATCCTCGCTGCCATAGAGCACAGCCGCGGTCATCTTCGAAGGCACCGTGGCGTGGGTTACGGCTGCTTTCACTTCTTCGGCTACTCCCATCTTCTTTGGCGTCGTCGTGCTCATGCGTGGGTAATCAAAATCTTAAGAGATTCCTCCGTCGGCTTTGCGGCCAGATCCAATCCTTCTTGGATTCTAGCCAACGGGAAACGGTGCGTGACAATCTCCATGACCGGCAGTTTCTTCTTCAGCACCAGATCCGCCCCTGCTTCTTGGATGTCCACGGCCGCACTATAGCTGCCCAGGATTTCTTTTTCGTCGATTCCCACGGCCGCTGCGGGAAATTCGATCTTCGTTACCGGATCGTTCGCGGCGAACAGTAACACGCGTCCTCCCGGCCTTGCCGCTGCCAGCGCATCCACCACAACGGACGGGTGAGCGACCGCCACCAATACCGCATCGGCGCCTCGACCCTCCGTCCGGGCCTTGATCTGTTCCACAAGCTTACCATCACTGGGGTCAAAGGACTCCAATGCTCCTAAAGTTAGGCTCTTGGCGCGGCGGACGGCCATGGGATCGCTGGCATAGAGCTTGGCGCCTTGCAAATTGGCAACCATGAGCAATTGCAGGCCGATGGGGCCGCAGCCGGCGATCAGTATGGTTTCCCCCGCTACTACCCGAGCTTTCTGGACGGCCTTCAGAATCGTGTTGATCGGCTCGATAAACGTGGCTTCCTCGAAGCTGACGTTATCAGGCAGCGCGATGATTCCGCGTTCGGCCACCCAGGGCATGGCTTTGACGTATTCGGCGAATCCGCCGCCGTTGGGGGTGAAGCCGCCGGTCAATCCCGTGGCTTTATACTGCTGGCACTGCGAGAACAGCCGGCGCTCGCAATAGAAACATTTGCCGCAGGGAATGTGATGAAAACTCATCACGCGGTCGCCCAGCATCCACTTTGTTACGCCGCGGCCGGTTGCGACGACCGTGCCGGCCACTTCATGGCCCAGAATCTGCGGCGGCGGGACATAAGCGTGATAAATCTTTTTGATGTCGGTGCCGCAGATGCCGCAGGCGGCGACTTTGATGAGGACTTCACCGTCGGCTACTTCCGGAACGGGAACTTCCTCGACGCGGACGATTCCCTTTTCGCGGTAGACACCGGCGCGCATGGTCTTGGGGATGGGACCGAGCGTTTTCACGGCTTCGAGCGTTGTGCCGGTGCGGCTCATCGGGCGGCCACGTCTTGCAACTCCGGCGGAGGCCAGCCGTGAGAACAGAAGGAGAGCTTTTTAATGAAAGCCTCCAAGAAATTCGCTAGCGCCTCCGCCGCGGTCCTGCTCTCTCGGCCCAATCTGATTAGAGCTGGAAGTTGTAGAGGATGGTGCACAACCTGGCGCATTACACCGCCAACGCTCAAGCGCCCCTTCTCATCCACCATGGTGTCCACGCGAACAGGCATGTCGCGGTCCGTCGTGTCCGAAATCACTCGGATCGCAACCATAGACAAATTGTGAACGCGAGTGACCGACGCGACAGCAAAACTCTCCATCTCTACAGCGCTTGCAAAGGGAGCCAGCCGGGATTTCTCTTCGACGGTGCGAACGACATGATCGCTGGTCAAGATAAGCTTGACCTGCTTCGCGCCATCGGATCTGGCTGCTTGAACCAGATTTCGACTACACATCAGCGTCTTCGACTTACCGAGTTGCTGAACTGCTTCGGCCACAAGAATATCCCCGACGGAATACTCGTCACCGAGGCCCCCAGCAAAGCCTGCGGAAACACAGAACTGATAAGGCGTGGTCGCCGCGATCACTTTCTCGGCAACCCGACCGGCATTCTCCATACCCATTCCGGTAACGACCAAGTCAACCTGGGCGCGCCCTATCTGCGCTTTGTGAAGCGTTACCTCACCGATCTTGCTTTCTTCGAGACTCCGTAACCTTCGCCAGGGGGCGAACTCGGCTTCGACGGCGAATGTGACAAGAATGCGCATGAGTTATGTTCACATGCCGCCCTAAAGGGCGGCGCTACAAAACAAAGCACCGGTCCGAAGACCGGTCACTACAACCCTACGCGGCGGCTTGGGCCATGCGCTTGGCGCGGCCCTTGGCAATGTAGCCGTTGGCTTCGTACCAGCGCACCGCGCGCTCCAGCGCTGCGGCTACGGGCCCCGCTTGAAATCCCAGTTCCCGCTTGGCGCGCGAGCAATCCACAAACATCATGTGGCGCGCAATCTTCACGCCTTCAATCGGGATGCCCGGTTCGCGCCCAAGCAGCCGCGAAAAAACCGTATTGGCATAGGCTACACCCAGAGCGAGCCCGTGAGGAATCTTCAGACTGGGCGCGCGGAGGCCAGTTATTTTCGCCAGCATATCCAACATGGCCTTGAGCGTCAGATTCTCTCCGCCCAGAAGATAGCGCTCGCCGACTTTGCCCTTTTCGGCAACGAGCAGATGACCCGCGGCACACTCCTCCACACCAACAAAATTCAGGCCGGTCTCGACGTAGCCCGGCATTTTGCCATTCAGAAAATCCAGAATGATTTTCCCGGTTGGCGTCGGCTTCCAGTCCCATGGACCTATTGGCGTCGTCGGCATGGCCACGATGACCGGCAATCCACTTTTCGCGACGTTGAGCGCTTCCCTTTCCGCCATCCACTTGGAGCGCTTGTAATGGCCCACCATTTCTTGCAGCTTGGCGTCGGTGAGTTCGTTGGGAAGCTGCGGGCGGTCCACGGCGATGGTTGCGACCGTGCTGGTATAGATCAACTGCTCGACGCCGGCGCGCTTCGCGGCCTCCAGAAGATTTTTCGTTCCACCGACGTTCGAATCGTAAATCTCGCGGGAGCGTCGGGCCCACAAGCGGTAGTCCGCAGCAACGTGAAAGACGCGCTTGACGCCCTTCATGGCGCGATCGAGCGAGGCAGGGTCGCGCAAATCTCCGGTGACATATTCGAGCGACAAATCCGCAATCGCGCGATTGGTGCTGGAGGCGCGGAGGAGGACGCGCACTTCATCGCCGCGCGCCACTAACTGCCGTGCCACATGGCTGCCAAGAAAGCCCGCTGCGCCTGTAACCAGCGTGGTCATGCGATTCTTACGCCCTCTTCGTCCGTGTGGGATTCCTGTTCCAGGCGGACGTCGTTTCCCCCGATGTTTCGCGCCGCGCCTCGATGGCTCCTCAGCGCCGGCTCAACAATCCGCGAAAAAGATTCCCACCACTTGCTCCCAATCAGCTTTCGCGCTTCCTCCGTTTTACGCAGCAAGGCCGCGGCGTCCGGACGCGCAGAATTCGAACCGTCGTTTGCAGGCGTAATCACAATTCCGTCGACATCGAGAGACCGCGAAAACTGAATTAGCTCGGCCGTATCTCCGAGTCCGGTCTCCGGGCGAACTCGCGCGTGCACGCAAATCAAAAAGCCAGAGAGCCGAGCCGCGCGGATTCCCTCCACGGCCAATTCGAACGTGCCCGCCCGGACTCCATTCGGCGCATGGCTCTTCACAGCAGGTTCGAGCCGAACGGTTAGAAAGAGCCGCGGCACCGGCTGAAACTCATGAATGCGCCGGCGAAGAAGCGTTCCGTCGGTTTCGAGAAAGACAGAATGACCGCTCCCCGTGATGGCGCGAACCAGATGCGCAACGCCGGGATGACGCAGAGGCTCGGTTCCTCCAATCCAAATGGCCGGGGAGTGGCTGGAAATAACTTCCCGAATCCTCTCGTGCGAAACCGGATGGCTGGAATCGTGATGCAGGATTTCGGCGGCATCCAAGAATTGGATGGAGCGCGCATCCCGCGCGAAACCGAGTATCTTCGTGAGGCGGGCTCTGATGATGTCCGCCGTCAGACGCAAGGGGAACCGCATCATCGCGCTTTAAAACCCGCTGCGCAGCCGGAATTCGCTGGGCTGGAATTTCAGCGCGATGTACTCTTCGGCGCCGCGCGATTGATTGGAATAGCGCGCCAGCGCATAGACGGGAAAGGAATTCCGGTAGAGGTGGTATTTCAAATAAAAAACACCCGGGAAACCCGTGCCGGTGAAATCCGGTTCGCTCCAGGAGCCGTCCTCATGCTGCTTGTGAACGAGATAGGAAACGGCTTTGCCGATGGCCGGATCGCTGACGTGGGCCCCCGCAAGCAAACCGATCAGCCCCCAGGCCGTTTGAGAAGCCGTGCTGGGACCTTGGCCCTTGGTGGATGGCGTTTCGTAACTAGCCAGCGACTCGCCAAAGCTGCCGTCAGCCTTCTGCACGGCGCGAAGCCAGATCACCGCGCGCTGGCAGTAATCGCGGGCGGTCAGCGAAACCGTTTCCAGGGCGCGCAGGACGCCACTGGTTCCGTAAATATAATTGACGCCCCAGCGGCCGAACCACGAGCCGTCGCTGGACTGATCTTTCAGCAAGAATTTCACGGCGCGCTGAATCGCGGGATGTTCCGCAGGCCAGCCAAACCGGCCGAGGCACTCGACCACGCGCGCGGTGACATCGGCGGTGGAGGGGTCAATCATGGCGTTGTGGTCCGCGAAAGGAATGTTGCACAGGAACTTGTGGTCATTGTCGCGGTCAAACGCGCCCCAGCCGCCGTCGCGATTCTGCATGCTGAGAAGCCACTGAATGCCGCGGCGAATCGCGCCTTCCATGCGCTTGGCGTCGGGATACTTCACGCGCTGGAGCGCCATCAGCACAAATGCGGTGTCATCCACATCGGGGTAAAAGTCGTTGCGAAATTCGAAAGCCCACCCGCCGGGCTCGGCGTCTTTGTTCTTCACTTGCCAATCGCCCGGTCCAAGAACTTGCTTCGAGAGCATCCAGTCGGCAGCTTTGACCATGGCAGGATGATCCGGTGGCAAACCGGCTTCTTCGAGAGCCACCATGGCGATGCAAGTGTCCCAAACCGGCGAGACGCACGGCTGCATGCGAATGGTGTCGCCTTCTTCAATTTCGAACCGGGAAAATTCCTTGATTTCCCGCCAGGTCAGCGGATCATCCGGGCCGTGTCCCAGGGCCATGAGCGCGAAAATCGAATTCATCATCGCCGGGTAGATAGCTGCAAGGCCTTCGGTGCGCTCGATGTGATTCAGCATCCAGGATTTCGCTTCGCGGAGCGCGCGCTGGCGCAATGGCTTCCAAGGCAATTTTTCGTAGAGCTTGAAGCCACGATCCAGGGCCAGGAAAACGTTTTTCCAGGAAAGGAGTTGCTTGCTCCAGTCAAAGGCGGCGGTCTTTCGCGTGGGGTCCTTGAACAGTTCATCGACTCGCGCGCGTTCCGGTAAGCGCCAATCGGGCCGCAGCGTGGATAGAATGGCCATCGGAATCACGATGCCGCGCGTCCAGGAAGACATCTCGTAAATATTGAAATAAAACCATTGCGGCAGAAGCATCAGCTCCGGCGGAATCGAGGGAACAAGCTCCCAACCAACCGCGCCTATCAGCGCCAAGTAGAACCGCACATAGGAGTTCGTGTGCTCCAGGCCACCAAGACGATGGATGGTTTCGCGCGCTTGCACCATATGACGCGCTTCCGTGGAATCGCCCGCTAGCTTCAGGGCAAAATACGCTTTGCAGGTCGCGTTTAGCTCTGAAGGCCCCCCAGGATAAATCGACCAGCCGCCATCGGCGAGTTGCCGGCGGCGCACGTAATTCGCCAGCTTGGCAATGCGCTCCGGGTCGGCCTTTCCAAGGACGTACAGGTAGTAGATGTAGTCGGATTCGAGGGTAGTGTCGGCTTCAAGCTCGCCCTGCCAGTATCCCTCTTCTGCTTGGACGGAAAGGAGGTGATTGGCGCCGCGCTCGATGGATTTCTCCAGGCGCGCGGCCCAGTCCTGCTCCTGCCAAGGCAGCGGCGCGGGCGCGACGGAGACTTCTTCACCCATTCTGGCGAATGAGGCCATCAGTGCTCCCCCAGAGCGGAACTTCAAGCTGGCGCAGCCACCAGGCCTGTCCAGCCAACATTAAAATCAGCTTAACTGCCGTGCTGCGTACCGCTTCCCCACAAAAGCAGCGCGACGGCTAAAGCGCGAGTAACACGGGTACTATTAAATTATCGCCGCCTTCCCCGTGACGGTCAACGCCTAAGATGCGGCAGATGCAACTCTGAGTTGTTAAATGGAAACATTTGCTGGCCCTTCCAGCATCCGCTGAACAAGCACGCGCAGAGGCTCCGGCAGCGGCTCTCCTTCACGCTGCGTAACGGAGGGTTTTTCCCTAAGAAGGCGCGCAGGAAGCCTGGTCCAGGATGGTCCTTCCGCGGCGGGAAAAGCCCCGGAAGTTCCGCGCAGCACCAGGGCATCGGCGCGGTCCAATGCAGCGCGCGCCGAATCCTTAAAGTCTTCCTTCGCGGGATCGACGACCGCGAAATACAGGCTGGGCTTCAGGAACTGCAACAAGGAGTTGCTCTCCATAATCAGGGGTGGCAAATCGCCGTTGGGATCCGAGCGCGTTTCCAGCAATGCAGTCCTTATGAGCGGGAGGCCTTCCGCGAGGAACCCTTGCTTCGTGCGCAGCCAGAACGAGCGCCGCGCTCCCGCAGCCAGAAAGCGAGAGCTGTCCGTGCCCGTGTCCGCCTGCGTTTCCCAGTTGATGGCACAGACATGCTCATCCGGCGCACAATCGCAGTTTTCGCCGTTCTGCGCGCAGACGCCGTGACCATACTGTGTGATCTTGCCGGCGATCCAGTTGGCGCGCGGAAACGCAGAGAGCACGTCGCACACCAGCTGCGTCTTTCCAATGCTACGGGTGTGCCCGCCAACGACAACCAGGCGCCAGCGGGGCGCTCCATTCGTGTCACTTGCCGCCAATTTTTCCCTCAAGGTCTTTGATGCGCGCAGCCAGTTCGGGGAGCCGCGCGAACCAGGCGTAGAGTTCCTTGAATTTTCTCAGCGGCCGGGCTGGCGTCCCCCAAACAGCCTCCCCGCTGCGAATGGTTTTCCCGCCAAGCACGCCACTTTGTCCGCCGATCACCGACCCATCCTCCAGTTTACAGCGCTCGCCAAAGCCCGCCTGTCCGCCCACAACCACACGCTTCCCGAAAACGCACGATCCAGACAGCCCTGCTTGCGCCGCAATCACCGTGTGCGCACCGATCTGACAGTTGTGCCCCACGTGGACTAGATTGTCCAGCTTTGCGCCTTCCGCGATGCGCGTGTCGTCTAGAGAACCGCGATCGATGGTGCTGTTCGCCCCGATTTCCACGTCATCGCCAATCTCCACAATTCCCGCTTGGGGGAATTTCCAGTACTTCCCTTCACCGAGCGCATAGCCGAAACCGTCCGCACCAATCACTGCTCCGGAATGAATCTCCACGCGATTTCCCAACCGTGCGCCTCCGTACAGAGTGGCGTGTGGGTGAATCCGGCAATTCTCGCCGATCCAGCAGCCAGCGCCGATCACGGAGTGGGCACCGATCTGCGTTCCCGCCCCGATATGCGCATCTTCACCAATCACGGCGTACGGCCCGATAGCAGCTCCTGGCGCAACGCGCGCGAGCGGCGCGACAATCGCCGTGGGATGAATCCCGGAAGCAATCGGAGCGCGCCCGAGCAGCAACTCCGCCGCCTGCGAGAATGCGACCTTGGGCTGTCCGCTCCGCAGCACCGTTTTGCCCGCTAACATTATTCCCTCAGCCGCGATAGCGCAGGCTGCGGCCGAAGCCGAGGCCCGCTGCGCATGCTTCGCGGATTCCACGTAGATCAAATCGCGTGTTCCGGCACGCTCCGGCGCTGCAACTCCGCTTACTTCGGCCGCGCCGTCGCCTTCGAGCCGCGCGCCGATCGCTTCGGCTAATTCTTTGGCAGTTCGTCTCATCATCAACCTCACGAGAAATCGTAAATCGCTGGCTCGCCCTGCGGTCTGGTGTTCCACCGCCCATGCACCCAAACCCATTGTTCCGGATACTTGCGCACAATCTCTTCAATCACTTTCGTAAATTTTTGCGTATTCTCCAAAACATCTCGCTCCGTATCGCCGGTTCGAATCAAGTCGACCGGCGGCTCAAAGCGCAAACGGTATTTTCGGCTGCATTCATCCCACACGGCGTACCCCGGCACGACAGCTGCGTCCGTATGCAGCGCGACGCGCGCGATTCCAGTGGTCGTGCTGGCCTTCTTCCCGAAAAAATCCACGAACACGGCTTCTCCCGGCATGGTGTTCTGGTCCGCCAGAATCCCGATCGTCCCGGCCTCTTGCAAAACCTTCAACATCACGCGGGCCGATTCATTCTTGAAAATCGGGCGATTCCCTGGCAAGCACCGGTAACTATTTACGAGCGTGTCGATTCTCCGGTTGTCGATTCGCCTGGCCATGTAGTGCAGGGGGAATCCGTAGAGTGCATGCGCAAAAGACGACAACTCCCACGCACCGATGTGCCCCGTCAGATAGAGCACGCCTTTCCCACGCCGCTGCCCCTGCAGGAAGTTCTCATGTCCATCCAGCACAACCATTTGCTCAATATTCTCTGTTGAATATTTCGGAAAACGGGCAAATTCCGCCGCCATCCAAGCCAGATTCCGCAGCATCCCGCGAACGACTGCCTTGCGCCGCGTGTCTGTCCAATCCGGAAAGGCAATGCGCAGATTCACCTCAGCGGTTTTCCTTAATCCAGGTAGCAACGCATAGAAAATGCGCGTAACTCCCGCGGCAAGGCTCCTTGCCATCGGGCGCGGCAACACACCCAGCCCCTTCAAAATCACCCACACCGCCGCGTACTCAATCCATTCCTTCATACGTGTTCAGATTCGTTTGTGTTTTCCTGCCGGGCGACAGTATGCAAGAGGTCCATCGGTGGAAGATAGTGGTTCGATGTTAGACTCAGCTTTCCGTGACCGAGATAACAGCTCCCATCCCCGAGAGCCCACGCGCCAGCACTGCCACAAAAGTCGGTTGGGCCATTCTCATTGCAGCGACACTCTACGTGTGCTACTTCAGCCATCTTGGCGCCATTGGCTTCGTCGGCCCTGACGAGCCGCGCTACGCGTGGATCGCCCGCGACATGGCTGAGACGGGCGACTGGGTCACGCCCCGCCTCTACGGAAAACCCTGGTTCGAGAAGCCTCCGCTCTTTTATTGGGGCGCCGCAGTTTGCTTCAAGCTCTTCGGCGTCAGCGAAGCCGCCGCCCGGCTGCCGAGCGCTATCTCCGCGCTGCTCGCGACTCTTGCTCTAGCCTGGCTGGCGCTGCGTCTTTACGGCGCGGAAACGGCTCGCTGGCTGCTGCTTCTGCTTCCGACCACTGTTGGCATGATCGGCTTTTCTCACGCAGCCGCCACCGACATGCCCTTTGGCGCGATGCTCACGGTCGCCATGGTCTGCGCCGCCATCGTCCTGGGCCTGACGAGGAACGAAAACACGCCGATCCTCCCGCGAACACCCTGGCTTGCCCTCATCCTCTTCGGTTTCTTCCTCGGCCTCGCGGTCCTGGCGAAAGGCCCCGCAGCCATTATTCTCTCCAGCGGCGCCATCTTTTTCTGGGCGCTCTTCACCAAGCGCTGGCGTGACGCTTTCCGCCTCCTTCATCCCGCCGCTATCGCGTCCTTTTGCCTAACCGCTCTTCCCTGGTACATCCTCTGCGCCCGCCGCAACCCCGATTTTTTCCGCATCTTCATCATCGAGCACAATTTCAAGCGCTACCTCACCCCAGAATTCCAGCACATCCAGCCGTTCTGGTTCTACGTCCCCGTCCTCCTCATCGCCTTCCTCCCTTGGACTGCCCTGGTCCTATGGTCCTCCATCGGATGCGCCATCCACATCGCCCGCGCTCGGTGCGTGCAGCCATCCACTTTGCTCCTCATCACTTGGACTGCTTTCTGCACCCTATTCTTCTCCATATCCCAATCCAAACTCCCCGGCTACATCCTCCCCGCAATCCCTGCAATTGGGCTTTTGCTGGCGCACGACCTTAGCTGCCGCCTGCATAGTAAACGGGCATCTATCCGCTTGCTCGGCTTGTCCATCGCAGCATCGCTTGTAGCACTTGGATTTGTCGTTGATCTGCTCAGCGAAAAAATCCCCTTCGTAACCGACGTGCGTCCACCAAGAAGTATCATTGCATTCGCAGATTTGATGTTTCTCGGAGCGACCGTTGTCGTGATCCTGAGTCTCTTGCGTCGAAGCCGTACTGCAATCGCGATGGTCACCACAGCACTGCTATCCCCGATCTTCCTCACCTTTGGCCCACACGATCTCTGGCAACTCGAAGCCGGAGTGTCCGCGCGTCCTGCCGCTCAAAGCGCCATGGAGCATCTGCCCACGACAGAACTTGCTAGCGCAACCACCTATAAACTAGGGCGTGGGCTTAAATTTGGCCTAAATTTTTATCTGCACAGGGAGCTGGCCGAGTGGTCTCCACCTCTCGGCCACAGTTCAATTGTTTTCACATCGCAAGAACACACAAATGAGCTGCAGCAGATGGGAATCCACTGTTTTCACTACATCGCATTTCCAGCCGTTGAGATTTGTGTAGATTCGAGTACGATTGCGCGTTCAGCGTCCAGCCTTCACGGTAGCCGGCAGCCGCACTAGAAAGAACGACACCACGCGGTTCTCGTACCCCCGCTTTTCTTCATCGCCCAGGCTGACAAAATTTCCATGCGCAAGGATCGCTTGCTCACGCGGCTCGGGCGCCTTCAAAAACATCTGACGCGTGGTGTCTGCGAGTTCCGGATCATCCATCGCCTGAATATAAAGCGTCGGCACGCCGGCAAGCGTAATCAATTTTTTCGATAGTGCCGGGTCATCGCGGTGATCGTAGTTCAAGTAGCCGAAACTCAACTCCGCCGCGCGCACCATCAACGGAAACCCGCCCAGCCCGTTGCGCTCCACGCCCACCTTCACCATCTGCTTCGGCTCGTCGTAGACCGAATCCAGCACCAGCGCGCGAATCCGCTTGTCGTTTTCCGCCTCGCGCAGCGCCGCGTAAGCGCCCAAGTTGTAGCCCCACAGGCCGAACCGCGTCGGATCCAAGTCAGGCCGCGCAGCCAGGAGGTCGACCGCCGCGCGCACTTCGTCTGCTTCGCGATAGCCGAGCGTGCTGATTCCCGTGTTCGCCCCATGCGCCGCAAAATCAAAAATGAATACATTGTACTGGTGATCTTGCAGCCCCGATTCCAGCGTCAGCAGCTCGCCGCGGCTGGACTCGTACCCATGGCAAAGAATAATGGTCGGCCCGCCTCGAAGCCCGGGAAAAAACCATCCCTCGCGCTTTCCAATTCCGCCCGGTACCACAAACTGCAGCACTTCCGGCCGTCCGGGGAAACTCGCCATGCTGATCTCGCTGCTGGTGCGCTGGGGTTTCACGATGCGATAGACCAGAAAACCAGCGATGGCCACCGTGGCCAGCACGGCAAAAAAGACCAGAGCTAACAAAGCCATCAATATCTTGGTAGACCACCTGCTTGGATAGCGGAGTTCGTGAAGGATCTGCATGCGTTGTCTGCCCAACTGGGCTGGCGGCAAACGCCGCGTCTTTCTACCTCACAATACAAATGCGATGATTGGCATCGTAGCATATCTTTTCCGGTGCTTCGCGCGGCTGCGCGTTTCGGTGTGTCTCCTCTCTTACCTCCTTTCTCTCTCACCTTTACTTCCTTTATGATGGGATGGCGTGGCAGGGGCCGCGTGCATTCCTCTCCTTCATGAATATCATCGATTTGCGACAGACCACCGTCCGCCAGATTGAGCCGCTCCTCGAAGAAGAAGCGCGGCATTGGCGCGACGAATTGCATTGGGATTACCGCGGCGCGCTCGAGCTCATCAAACGCTTCCTGGACGCGCACGCGCTGGCCGGCTGTGTCGCCTTCGAAAATGGCGTTGCCGCCGGGTATTCCTTCTATGTGCTCGAGGAGCAGAAAGGACTGATCGGCGGCTTGTACGTTTCTTCCAAATTCCCGCAGGACTCGATCGGCAGGCGCCTTCTGGAAGAAATGCTGTTCTCCATGCGCGGCATCCCGCACCTCGCGCGCATCGAAGCGCAGTTGATGCCCTTCAGCGGCCCGGTGGACACGCCGCTGCTCGACCAGGGGTTTCACCTCTACACGCGCCAGTTCATGTTGCTCGATCTGCACAGGCAGCACGATGCAAAGTCCGGCGCCTCCGCGGGCATGCGCCTTAACCGCTGGAATGACCGCTACTTCGAGCCTTGCGCCAAGCTGATCTATCTGGCGTACGCAAATCACGTCGATGGCGAGATCAACGACCAATACCGCAGCCGCTCCGGCGCGCTGAAATTTCTCAAGAACATTATTCTGCTTCCAGGCTGTGGGCAGTTCGTGCCGGGCGCATCTTTTGTCCTTCACGAACCCGGCAGCGAGGAACTCGTCGCCGCCGTTCTCACCAGCGAAGTCTCCCCCGGTGTCGGGCACACCACGCAAATCTGTGTGTTGCCCGGCTACCAAGGACACGGCCTCGGCCGCATGCTCATGCAAACTTCCGCCGAAGCCCTTCATTCCATGAAATTCAGAGAATTAACGCTGACTGTAACCTCGGATAACCGTGCCGCCGTCCAACTCTACGAAAACCTCGGCTTCCACACCATCAAGTCCTTCACCGCCGGCGTCTGGCCCCGCTGAGGGCATAGCATCGGCCTTCTGCGCTGGTTGTCACGAGCCTCGGTGGCGGCGCAACTGAAGGGGCAGCAGAAGGGAACGGCCGACAAAAAGCGCCGGAGTGGAAGTCCTCCGGCGCAAGTTTTGTCCGCGCCCGCAGACCGAGGGCTAGAAGTTCAACTTCATCCCCAGTTGCATGATGCGGGGGTCGCGGGTCGACCCTATCGTGTTGTACAACGTTGAGATTAAGTTGGTCGAGGCACAGCAAATCGGATTTGTGTGGTTGAAGGTGTTAAAGGTCTCCCAGCGGAATTGGCCGGTGAAGCGCTCCGTAAATTTGATGTTCTTGAATAACGACAGGTCGGTGCGCCAGAAGCCGGGGCCGCGGATGGCGCCGGGGCGTTCCGTGGTTTCGGTCGTCTGCGTTGGGGACGGCGCCGTGAGCGCGGCCGCGTTGAACCAACTTGCGATGGTATGCGGAGCGCTGAAGTTGGGGTCGCCAACTAGATTTGGACGGCAGCCTACGGGAGAAGCGCCTAGCAGGCAACCTGAGCCTGTGGGATCGTTGCAGGTTGCTGCGGGTACAGTTCCAAAGCAGGTGCCGTTGCCCAAGACGGCGGTGAGAGGAAGCCCGGTCTGGAAGGTTTGGATACCGGAGACCTCCCAGCCTCCCAGTATGTGGCCCACAAGGCCCTGCTGGCCGCGGAGCCACGGCAGATCCCAGACAAAGTTTGCAGTCAGAACGTGCCGTCGGTCAGCGACCGTTGGACCATAATTGCCACGAAAATCACCGCTGACTTGTGGAATGGCTGCGCCGCCCGTGCTGCGATCGGCAGGATCTGTGGTCAAGCCGTGTGACCAGGTATAGGAAACGTTGACTTGGGAGTTGCCAGAAAAGCGCTTCTGCAACTGGGTCTGAAGAGAATGGTAATTGGACGTGAAGAGATCAACGAAGAACAGCCCGGGGCCGTAGCCGACGTAGGGACGGAGCACTGCAAGTTTGTTGGAGTTCCCCGTGTTGTTGATCGGACCAGTGATACTGACTGCGCAGCCACCGGCGACAGTGCAGGCGGCGGTGTTAGCACCGGGACCGGCAAAGCACGGTGTTGCCGCCGTGCAGTTCAAATAAGAGGCCACCGCAGGCTGGTTGAGTTCTTCGAAGCCAGGAAGATGGATACCGTTACTGCCGTAGTAGCCAACATCCGCCAGCCAAGTGCCACCGAACTGACGCTGAACATCGAGACTCCATTGCTGGGAATAGGGAGCTTTATAGTCGACCGGCATCCGTGACTGGATGGTGAACGGAGCCGTGCTCGCGACGGTGGTGGTTGCGCCGACGGGATTCGACAAAGTGCTACGGTTAATGTTGAGATTGGTCAGGAATCCCTGGCTCAAGCCCACGTTCAACTCGGGGTTGCCGAACTCGAGGCCGTTATCAAAGAACATGCCGTAACCCGCGCGGATAGAAGTCGTGCCCTTGCCGAATGGATCCCAGGCAACGCCGATGCGGGGAGCGACGGCGCGATTGAACTCCTTGCCTACTTTGCTGCCAAACGGCGACTTGGTGCCAACAAAGCCGTTGAAAGTAGGCGGATTGGCAAAGATGAGTCCGTTCAGGGGACTGTAGTTCGGGTTGCATGCGCTGCTCGTCGGTACGCCGTTGACCAGCTTTACATCCATATTGCCAGTGGAGGTGATGCAGGGCGCCTTCGCTGGGTCGTAAAGTGCCGGATCAAAATTAACCAGACGGCTCGTGCCGTTGGCGCCGCTGGCATCCGTCGGCTGACGGAAAAACGAGTGGCGGATACCGTAGGTGACCGTCAAGTTTCGCCTGACGCGCCAGGTATCCTGCCCATAGTACTCAAACTGGTTGTCAAAGATGTTCGCGGTAACATCCAATGACGCCTGCGAGAACGTGTTCAGTTGACCAAGCAAGAAGTTTGCGAACGCCTGCTCGAATGAGAACGGACATGTGGCTCCGGCCGCACCTGCAGTGCCGGTGCAAACAGTGCCCCCGTTGGTCGTTGCCGTAGGAGCGTTCACAGCATCAAAGTTGTACGCACCATTGTTGCTGCCCGATAGCTGGTTCTCGTGTTTGTTGTAGTGATAATAGATGGCGCCGAACTTCAGAGTGTGCGACCCCAGAACCTTCGTCACATTGCCGTAGGTCGTATGGTTGACGTTGTAGTCCTGGTAGGGGCCAAAGTCGCCTATGGTACTACCGGAAGTGCTTGTGAAAGCTCCGCCGGTGAGCGCGAGACTTGGCACGCGGCCGAGGATGTTCGCAAACGGGAGGGAACTCCCGATGGCAGTTTGAATGTCCGGAGATTGCGAGAAATTTTCTGCGCCGGTCACGTGGCTTAGGATGGCGCCGTAGGAGTAGCGGTAGCCGCCGTCAATCAGAAACTTGGCGCTGGGCGTGAAAGTAGCGGCGATGTTGTACTGGTGACCCGGCGAGCTTGTGGAAGTCGTGGAAATTCCCGGGATGGATGTGTTCGTAAAGAGGCCTCCCTGCTCCAGGGTCGGATTCGTGTCGTGCAGAAACTTGCCATTCACGGTGAGCTTGGGGCCGAAGACATGATCGATTTTCACCATGTCTTCTCGGAAATTGAAAATGTTGCCCAGCGTGGAGATGAATCCGAAGGGATTGGAAGCCGTGGCGAGGTTGGGCGATGGAAATTTGGAAAAGATATCTTTTACGTACGCGGCGGCAATCGGATTGATGGAGGTCGAGGGGATACTGGTTCCGTACGCCGTGCAAGGGCCGGCAGAGCCGCCGCTGTTCGCCCACTGCGTGCAGACCACGTGGTTGAATTGCCCATTCGTCATTCCGGAGTATGGAACCGTGGCAGTTGGCGGATTGGAGTAGGTGACAATGCGGCGCGCTTCCTCCGATACAAAGAAGAAAGTCTTGTTGCGCTGTTCGTAGATTTTTGGAATCCAGACGGGGCCGCCGACCGTGCCGCCGAAATCGTTGTAACGCAAAGGGGGGCGCGGGACGATAGGGTTGGCGCGGTTATTGAAAAAGGTGTTGGCATTCAGAACGTTGTTGCGGAAAAACTCATAGACGCCGCCGTGAATGTCGCGCGTGCCAGACCGGGTAATAACGTTGACTTGCCCGCCGGCGGAGCGGCCAGACTCGGCGTCGTATACGCCGCGGACGACGCGAAACTCGCTGATGGCGTCAATGCTGGGGAAAGAGAGCAGAGTGAGATTGGAGCCGCGGTCAACGTTGTCGGCGCCGTCGACCTGCCAATTGTTTTCCTCCCGGCGGTTGCCATTAATTTGGAACGTCATCACGTTGGTGCCGATGGGAGCAGTGGCTCCGGGGAAAATCTGATCGGCGTTGCCGGAATCGGAAGCTCCCGGCACCAAAAGCACGAGCTGCGCGTAGTTGCGGCTGTTGAGTGAAAGCTCGCGGAGCTGCAGGCCCGAGATCACTCCGGTGGCGGTTGCACTCTGGGTATCGACCTGCAAGGCGTTGGCCTCCACGCTGACGGTTTCATTCATCGCGCCAACTTCGAGTGTGAAATTTACGGCCAGCTTGTCGCTAACGTTCAGCACAAACCCTCTTTGTGTAACTCTCTTGAACCCGGCGATTTCCACAGTAACCGAGTAGTGTCCAACAGGCAGAAGCGGCGCTGCGTATTGGCCTCGTTCATCGGTCGTGAGCGTACGCACCACGACCTGCTGGTCCGTATTGTTTATGGTGACCTTGGCGTTGGGCACTACACCGCCTTTGGAATCCGTCACCGTTCCCAGGATCGTTCCTGTGGTTTCCTGCGCCACTGCTGGCCCGCACATCCCGGCGCTCACCCCTACCACTAAGAACAAGACAAATAACCTTCGCATCATCCACCCCCTAAACTTAACTGATGATTTCAAGCTGCCGGGTCAAGCGATTTACAACCCGGCAGCGGTCCCCCCGATAGATCGACTTCACGAACTCGATAGGCTCCCCATTGTGCAGATAGGCCGTCCGCGTGAACCGGAATACCGGCGACTTCCCGCGAACGCGCAGCAGCTTCGCTTCCGCAGCCGTCGCAACCGAGGCCTCCGCCACTTCGTCGGCCATGTGCACCTGCAATCCGTATTGCTCCGTCAATGCCTGGTACAATGAACCGCTTGGCTCGAAGGTCTCCAGCAAATCCGGGCACCGCCGCGCCGGTAGATGCGTGGCCTCAATACACAGCGGCGCGGAATCCGCCATCCGCACCCGTCGCAAAAAAATCACTTCCTCGGACGGATTCAGGTGCAGCGCTTCCGCAACGTCTTCGTCAGGATGAATTCGCTTGAATCCCAGAACCTTTGATCGCGGCTGCGAACCGCGGTGCTTCATCTCTTCGCTAAACGAAAGAAGTTGCCGGAAATTCTTCTCCAGCTTCATCCGCGAAACGAACGTGCCCCTGCCGCGCTGGCTGAACGCCAGTCCCCGGCTGCATAAGGACTTCAGCGCCTGCCGCGCAGTCATCCGGCTCACTCCCAGCCGCGCCGCTATTTCTTGCTCCGAAGGCATTAACTCCCCCGGTTTCAGTTCGCCGGAACGGATTTGTTCGCTCAGGCCTTGCTGAATCTGGAAATACAGCGGCACCACGCTTTGTCTGTCGAGAACGACGGCGGCCACTCCCATCCCCACAGGTTGTATAGACGACTGGACATATATAACTCGCTGCCCGCGCTGTCAAGCAAATACCATTCCGCGGAACGGAGGAGCCTGGTGGCCCGCATGACGAATCCCGAACCTTTCCAACTCCCTTTGATCGCGCGAGGTAGCTTTCGCCCATTCACAAAACAAAACAACTCGGAGGTTGCCCCAGGTTCGCAGTTTGAACCTGGGTCTTGAGGTTGCTTTTGACTTTTCTTTTGCTCATTCGTCTCCCCTCCCCAGAAGCCATTCACCCGCCCTAATAACCGTTCAACCCTCAATTTCGACCGTTTACTGCAAAACACTTAACAACCTGATTAGGACGTGCTATTCTTTCCCGTGTATACCGAATCCGATCCCCGCCCGTTCTTCTCTGCGAGACCTTTGCGCTCTCGGCGTCTCTGCGTTAAATTCTTCGCCCGGCATTCCTCTAAATCCTTTCCCCTCAATCTTTTTGCCGACCCCCACCCCCTAACCCCTGTTGCATCAGCCTTTTACAGAAAGATGGGGACAAGGGGATCTCTCTGCGCTTCGAAGGTTTTTAACGTTCAGCCCTTCAAACATTTCAATGTTTCCCGATCTATCCCTTTTTTTTCATACTCTTGCGCACTCTTTTGCGCTTTTTTGCATTCATGCAAAACTCAACTCTTTTATTTTCAAGTGGTTCCGCACTCTTCACGAAAAACACCCGGGGTGGGGGGCCTCATTACATTCGAAACCGGAAAGGAGCGTTCCGTGGAGACTGCTCGAAAAGAAGACCCACTATTTCTTGACGCGGTCCTTCAGCAGGTTCTTCAGCTCGCTCATGAATTCCTGCACGTCCTTGAAGTCCATGTACACCGACGCGAAGCGCACGTACGCGACTTTATCCAGCTTTTTCAGCCGGTGCATGATCATTTCGCCGATTTCCGTGGTGGTCAGCTCGCGTTCGGTGGATTCCTGCACCACGCCTTCGATTTCATCGACGATCGCTTCAAGCTTCGGCGTCGCTACGGGGCGTTTTTCACAAGCCTTCAAGAGTCCCTGCAGAATTTTCTGCCGCTCGAAACGCTCGCGCCGGCCGTCCTTCTTGATGACCATGTAGGGGATTTCGTCGATGCGTTCGTAGGTTGTGAACCGGCGGCCACATTTCAAGCACTCGCGCCGGCGGCGAATGGTGTCGCCGACGCGGCCTTCCCGCGAATCAATCACCTTGTCGTCAATATGCGCGCAAAAAGGACACTTCACTGGGCTGAGTCTCCTTGCTGTGCGGCACTTTCGATCGCCGCCTCTTTTTCGTGCTCCGCCAATTCCCGCAGTTTCCCCAAGGACAAGCCCTCGTGAGCCAGCAACGGAGCACCGACAAGACTACACGCGGCGAAGGTCACAAGGTAAAGAACAATGGCTGCCGCCGTCGCAGGCTCCTTTTCTACTCCAACGATTGCCGTGAAGGCAAGAATGGATGCCAGCTGCGAACCGCCTCCAACCGCTGGCAACTGGATGATCGAGCCGACGAGCGTAAACGCCATAACCAGTGTGGCTTGGCTCAAGGTAATGGTCCCCAATCTTCCACCAAAACTGCGCGACACCCAGTAGTACACAAGCAGCACGAGAAACCAGTGAATGGCCGAATAGGCCACGGCCTCCGCAAGCTGGCCCCAGGACCGGAGCATCCGGACTCCCCGCGCGAAACCGATGACAATTCCGGCAATCCTCGCCCGCCAGCCGTGGGCTTTCAGCCAATTCTGCATCCGCCGCTCCAGCAAGGCCGTTCCATGCAACCGCGCGTACACCAGAAATGCAATTCCTCCGAGCACTCCCAAAACGAGTACGGTTCCCGTAGTCCTTGTCGCTCCCACAACATAAGGGTTCGACTGGAACAGAAGCATCGCGACCGCCGCTATCACCACCATGCTTGCAATATCGAATACGCGCTCCAGCGCGTAAATTCCGAACATATCCGCGACTGGCAGCTTCTCCTTTCTCGCCAACAAAACGGGGCGGACGAGTTCGCCCAAACGGCCGAGCAGGAACATCGCGGAAAAACCCGCCAGCGTTATTTTGTAGATTTCCCAAAAATGAGAGGGTCCAAGATTGGCTTGAAATACTTTCCATCGCAGGGAGCGGAGTGCGTAGCAGGCATAGATGGCGATCAGGGATAAGAGGAGCAAGAGCGGATTTGCGCCGCGCAACGCGTGCAGGAGTTTTTCCCAGCTGAAATTCTGGTGGCGAAGGAATCCGCCTGATAAGTAAACGACGAAACCCAACAGCAACAGCCCGATCAGGACGACAAGCAGCTTCCTCGACTTTGATTGCATGCGCTGGTCAGACTAGCGGGCGCGAGCACTCGCGTCAAGTTAGACAAAGTGTAGTTATGAGAGACCAAGAAGAGGAGCGATGCGGTCGCGCACTTTTGCAAGGAGAGATCCGGGATCCACCCTGCTTTTTGGGCTTTTCGTTGGCGCCAATCGAGGCTTTTCAAATGGTCTCAGCGCCACCGTCCGTCTCTCCCTTGTAACTCCTTCATTCCAGTGCTTGTATCAAACCAGCCGGGTGAGTAAGATGCGGGACAGAACGGTCGGGAGTCAGGGGCTAATCCCGCGGGGAACATTTCGGGAGCATTTTACGTTCCATAGTTGGCAGGCCGAGATGGGCTGCCAGACGGCTCTTGAGAGAGAAGCCGACTCGCAGACACGCCTTGCACCGTAGCAGGTTATGAGGCTGAAGATACGTTGGAGCAGGATGCCCAACTGGTCCAGCAATGCCTCCAGGGCGACGGGTCGGCCTGGGAGGAACTTGTGCGTCGCCACAGCAGGCGCATCTTTAACATCTGCTACCGGTTCACGGGAAACCGAACGGAATCCCAGGATCTGTCGCAAGATGTTTTCCTCCGGGTATACCGAACACTGGGAAGTTATCGTTCGGCCCACGGCGGTTTCGCAACCTGGATGACCAGCGTGACGCGCAATCTGCTGATCGACCATTATCGTAGAACGAAGAGGGATCGCGTTACGGATTCGCTGGACGACAAGATGCCAGTTGTGGAAAACAAAGAATCCGCGGGACGACGCCCGGACGAGCAGGCGCTGCTGGGAGAATTGAGCGGGCAGGTGCAGTCGGCGCTGACGCGGCTCTCGCCGGAATTGCGCGAGGCGGTGATCTTGCGCGACCTGCAGCAATTGGAGTATAGCGAGATTCAACTGGTTTTGGCGGTGCCAGAAGGAACGGTAAAATCAAGAATCAATCGCGGACGCATCGAGCTGGCGAGGATTCTGCAACAGATGGGAGTGCGGCCGTCATAAGGGAGATTGGAATTTCGAGGCTAGCGCCGAGCATTTTATGAACTGGACTTGCGAACAAACCGAAGAGCGCCTGAGCGATTACCTCGACGGGCTTTTTCAACCCGCTGAGCAATCCGCGTTCAATCTCCACGTGAATACGTGCGAGCGGTGCGCGCCGCTGGTCGCGGCTGTTGCGCGGACGCTGGGCAGCCTGTATGCGTTGGAGCCCGTCGAACCGCCGCCGCAACTCGAGACCGCGATTCTGACGGCAACGCTGGGTGCGCCGAGCTACTTGAAGCGCTGGCTGAAGAGCCTGCAATCGCCCCGTTTTGTTTACGGGCTGGCTTCGGCGGCCGCGACGATCATCGTTATTCTTACAGCTTCGGGTTTCTCATTTCGCAAGCCCAAGCTGGCGGACCTTGCTCCAGCCACCATTTATCGCAGGACGAACAGCCAAGCACATCTCGTTTATGCGCACACGGTGAAGTTCGTCAGCGACCTGCGCGTCGTTTATGAAATTCAGACGCGTCTGAACGAAAATGACCAAAATCCTGCTACCAGGGAGCAATCGCCACCGAAGAGTTCTCCCGACAAGCAACCTGGCCGCACCGACAACGCGAATCCGTCTGCGCCCAAGCAGCAGAACCGTGCCGACGAACTCGGCCGAAACCTGCGGGTGCTCGCGGCGCAAATCCCCGTTCTGTGTGGCTCGATTGGCGAGAGGAGAATGCCATGAAGTGTGCCGTCCATTCGGACGTGGACGCTGTCGGTTACTGCCGGAATTGCGGCAAGGCCATGTGCTCGACGTGTGTGCGCCCGGTGCGCGACGTTCTCTACTGCGAAGAGTGCCTGGCGGGCATCGTAGGCATCCCTGCTCCAACTCCACCTGGTGCCGCTCCGTCGGTGGAAGCGCAATATCAGATGCCCGCCTCCAATTTGCCTGCGGGCTCGCCGAGCCGCTCCAGATCCAATCCAGTGATCGCTTTGTTGCTGGGATTTCTGCCGGGGATGGGCGCTTTTTACAATGAGCAGTACGGCAAGGGCATGATTCATCTTGCCATTTTCCTGGTGCTCTTCATCACGGGGACGGAAGGCTCGATGGGTGGTGGCGGCACGGCCGCCCTGTGGATCTGCCTCTCCGGGTTCTGGATCTACATGCCCATTGATGCCTACCGCACGGCAAGAGCGAGGCAGGCCGGCGAAACCTTGTCCGACCCTCTCGATTCATTTTCCAAACAGCGCCCGATTGGGCCAATTCTTCTGATCGGCGCGGGAGTCCTGCTGCTGCTTCGCAATTTTGACATCTGGTACCGGATTTCGCAGTTTTTTTGGCCGGCGGTTCTGATTGGCGCTGGTGTTTTGATGATGCGCAACCGGCTGGACCGGCGTTCGTAGGAGGATTTGTTCGATGAGTGATCGAATTCGATGCGCGTGCCCCCAATGCACGATTCGCGGACTGATGGGTCCCGCCGCCATCATCACGGTTGGAGTGCTTTTTCTTCTCGACCAGTTACGCGGCGGTATTTTCTCGTTCTGGAACACCGCTCCGGTAATCCTCATCGTCCTGGGAATCATCAGCCTTGCCGCGGCGGCCGCGTCGACTGAGGGTCACGTTTCCGGGGCGGTTCCTCGGACTGCTTCGGGCTCGCCGGGCTCCTTGCCAACCGCTCCCCAAAATCAAATTCCCGGTCAGGGACAAGGGCAATAGGGCTTCATGGCTAATCTGCGTCGACGCGGCAGCTCGTTTTTCCCGGGACTTCTCCTGCTCTTCGTAGGATTACTGCTGCTCCTTCACAACTACCGGGGCGTCAGTATTGGCGAAGTGATTGGGCACTGGTGGCCGCTCATTCTGATCTTTTGGGGCGGGATTAAATTATATGAACGGATGGCGGCGAGCCGCGCCGGCGATCCGAGCGCCGCGAAGATTACTGGCGGCGAAGTTTTTCTTGTACTGGGGCTTCTCAGTCTTCTCGGCGTCGTGGTTGGCGTTGACTACTTCAGGGAAAATCTCCCCGGCCATGTTCGAGAGTGGGGAAACAGCTTTAACTTTGACCTCGACGTGGCGCCCAAGGACGTTCCCGGGGATGCGCGCATCGCGATTCACAACGGCCGCGGTAACGTCAGCGTGCGTCCTTCGGACGAGGCGCAAATTCGAGTCTCGGGCAAGAAAAATGCAAAGGCCTGGAACGAGAGCGATGCCCAGCAAGCTGCTGATCGTGTTGGCGTCGAGATCGTGAAGAATGGCGACGGCTACGAAATCCATCCCTCGGGAGTCGGCACGGGAGACTCGCGGATCAGCTTCGATCTAGACGTGGCGGTTCCGAAGAAGGCCTCGCTGACAATCCGCAACGAGAAGGGCGACATCACTGTCGCGGATATGGCGAAGGCGATCAGCGTGACGAATGGAGTTGGCAACATCGAGATTCGCGACACGGGGGGAGACGTTGACATCGAGACGCGGAAAAGTGACATCAAAGTTTCCGACACGAGAGGCAGCATCAAGATTTCCGGTCACGGCGGGGAAATTAACATCTCGGGCGCCACAGGCGGACTTACGATTGACGGCGAGTTTTACGGGGCCATCCGGGCAGATAAAGTAGCCAAAGGCGTGCGCTTCGTTTCGCACCGCACGGACCTGACGCTATCGCAACTCGCCGGCCATATGGAGGCCAGCCCGGGTCATCTGGAAATCTTTGACGCTCCCGGAAACGTCACGGTGCGTACACAAGACGACATCACGCTGGAGAACACCGGCGGCAAGGTCAAAATCGAGAATCGCAGAGGCAATGTCGAAGTTCGCTTCTCGGCTCCGCCGAAGGATGACATCGAGATTGACAATGCCTCGGCGGGAATTACGCTGAGCCTCCCGGAATCATCGAGCTTTGAGATTGTGGCTGATTGCCATTCGGGAGATATTGACAGCGAGTTCCAGGCGGATTCCCTGAAGCTGACTTCGGGAAGCAAATCCGGCGATTCGCACCTGGAAGGAAAATACGGAAACGGACGCGGACCGAAAATTATCTTGAAGACGAGCTACGGGTCGATTTCCATTCGCAAGACCAGCTAGGAGTGTCTTAAGGTCTTCGGTTAGCGCTCACGGATTTCGAAAGCGGAGACACTCCCCCAGAGGTGCTTTCGCCGGGACAATGTGCTGACAATTTTCTGCCCTACCTTGGTGCGCCCACCCAGAACAAATCAATTTACTATGAATCCGAAGGCGGCTGCCTGAGTGCTGAGTTCCTGCCATTCGGTAGGTGGCGGCGTTGTCGAACCGGTGCTCAGGATACCGCCACCCAAATTTGCAAGGCAGGGTGCGGGAATGAGAGGCGCTTGCGGTTGCGGCAAGTCAGGAACAGAGTTGTCGGGGTTCTTAAAGTGCAAAGCGTGGGCCAGGTTAAGTACGTCATTGCTGGCGTCGCGCGGAGTCAATGGCGCGAGTCCCCAGCGCCATTCGATCAACTTCAAGACGGAAGTGTGGTCGAACACCAGGGCGCTGACTCTTGGGTCACACGAATCTCCCCGGCTAAAGGGAGACGCGACGACTGTAGGCACGCGACACCCGAGCAGCGCTTTGCCGTTCACAAGATCGGGATCCACGGTGTTGGCAGCGGTGGCGCGCGGCGGCGCAATGTGTTCGAAAAAGCCGCCCCATTCGTCAAAGTTCACAATGAACACCGTGTTCGCCCACTTCGGCCCCTTGGCCACGGCTTCGAAAGTCTGAGAGAGGAACAAGTCTCCTTCGCGAATGTCGGCGTGGGGATGATCGTCATTGCCGGTGCCGTCATCGAGAACGCTATACCGCGGATCGACGAAGGAAACCGCAGGAAGCGTCCCGCTTGCGGCGGCCAGGAGAAATTCCTGGTACAGGCGCGAAATGCCAAGATACTTCGTGCCCCACAAAGCCGTGAACGGAACATTCGAATAAAAATAATTCGCGCTTGCTCCGGCAGCGGCAAGGCGGTCCCAAATTGTCGGCAGCGAACTGATGTTGGTGCTATTGGTCAAGCGGTCAGTTTGCGCGGCATGCAGAAACAGGCGGTTGGGAAATGTCGGGCCAAGGATGGAAGCGAAGTAGCGATCGCAAGCGGTGAAGTTCCGGGCAAACGCCGCGTAAAACGGGATGTCTTGTTCGCCATAATATCCAATGGAGTAAACGTCGTTGCTGCCGGCGCGGAGAAAGCCGTCCATCAATCCATGGTCATATTCGACGCGGGCGCCATCGTAGGAATGGTCCGGGTCCGGATGCGGGCAGCCGGTGTAGTCGCCGGAAAGCGAATGAGTCCCATGGGTCACCCCCGCGACGTCCACGTACGACAGCCCAGCTTGCTTGCCGTCGGCATTTGGCAGCCAACCAAGAAAATGATCGAAGCTGCGGTTTTCCATCGTGACTACGACGATATGCTCGATGCCGGAATTCCCAGGGCTCGGCAGAGCGGGCAGGTTCAGAAGAATATCTTGCGCAAACAAACTCTTGCCGGCGGGCCACGACGCACCAGCCAACGCGGCTCCCGAAACAAGCGCGGCGTTCTTCAACAACTCGCGGCGATTTAGCTTCATGATGGCACTCCCTGATTGAGATGACTTGCACTTCGGAACCGGCTGGAAATTGCGAGGGCTATCATCGGCTAAAGCTAACGCGGCGCGTGTAAACGGTAAATGAAAATGCGGGAGAAAAAATACCTGAATTCGGGGTCAGGTGTTTACCCTAACGTTCGGCGAGGCGGTTTAATTCCTGAAAAAAAGTGGGGAAGGAAACAGCGGCGCAATCGGCGTCACGAATAACGGTGTTTCCCTCAGCGGCGAGGCCAGCGACGGCAAACGCCATGGCGATGCGGTGGTCGCCGCGGGGATCGATTTCGGCGCCGCGCAATTTTCCGGCAGCGTGGCCGGAAACCTTCAGCCCATCGGGGCGTTCTTCGACTGTCGCGTTCATGCGGCGAAGATTTTCTGCGAGCGCGGCGATGCGGTCGCTTTCTTTCACGCGAAGCTCGGCAGCATCGCGAATTTCAATTCCGTCTTCGGTGTACGGACCGAGAGCGGCGAGCATCGGCAATTCGTCAATCACAAGAGGTATTTGTTCGCCCGCAATCACCCCGCCCTTGAGGATTGCACCCTTTACGGCGAGATCGCCGACGATTTCCCCGTGGGCGACCTTGGGGCCGAGGATTTGGATTGACGCGCCCATCGAAGCGAACAAATCCAGGATCGCCGTGCGCGTGGGATTCAGGCCGACGTTGTGGATGAGCACGTTCGAATCGGGGAAGAGTGACGCGGCAGCGATGAAAAACACGGCGGAGGA
>Ga0210407_10000625_pt1 | contig 38258 bp, 36 predicted proteins | sample IncBWC27MmetaG_FD_150860 | JGI IMG/M metagenome (GOLD analysis project Ga0210407, IMG submission 150860) | Forest soil microbial communities from Barre Woods Harvard Forest LTER site, Petersham, Massachusetts, United States - Inc-BW-C-27-M | ecosystem: Environmental > Terrestrial > Soil >...
GCTTCGGTGATGGCAGCGGCGTTCCGTGCCGAGTCGGGATTCAGCAGGCGGCCGTTAAACCCGTCGCCAGCATAGCCGTTCGCCATCGCCCAAATAGCCGCCTGCGTGCGGTTGTCTACCCGGATCTTCCGCATAATCGACTTCATGTGGACCTTGACCGTGGCCTCGGTGACGGCGCACGTGCGCGCGATCACCTTGTTGGCATGCCCTTTCACGAGTCCGTCGAGGATCTGGGCCTCGCGCTCCGACAGACCAGGGTGATTTCGCAGTGGGGGCACGTTCATCGGACGCTGCGGCAGGGCGCCGATGCTGACGGATACATCTTCATGTTCGGCGCCGTCCGACCGGAGCTTGTCGATCCCGATCTCTGACTGATTCGAGTCCTCGGGCGACGCTGGCTGGATCACCGGACGTTTCGTGTCGCCCATGACCATGGCGCGGACATCTTTGGTTACGATCATGTCCAGCGTGCTGACCAGAGTGTCTGGAGATGCGAACAACGGAACACAGCCATTGATCTCCGACATCAGCAGCTTCTGAAAATCGGCGGGGGAAAGGTATTCGTACAGCAAGATGATCTTGCTATCGGGCCACAGCTTGCGGGCGCCGGCTGCCTGGCTGAGTGCATTGTCGGCGGATTGCGCGCCCAGGATTACAAGCTTGGGCTCTTCGGAGAGGGTTGACGCGCCGCTGATCTCCGCGGTGGAGCCGACATCGCGAACCACGCGATAGGCATTTTTCGCCATCAGCGATTTGAGCGCTTCGCGAACAAGCAAACGAGATTCGACGACGATTGTCGCTAGCCTTGACCCCATGACATCACCCACTGTCCCAACGCCCCACTGCACCAAAAAGCCAATGGTCTCTTGTCGAGCGACTGTTCCCACACGACGCTCGCCAGTAGCAATCGTCGCTCTGGTACCGCAGGGCGCACACCTCGACGAGTGTCATTAGTTGGACCGATGTCATGCTTCAGCGAGGCACGTCGCTGCTTGGCGGCCATCACGTGTCTTGGTGTCAAATATCGTGCCGAAGGTGTGATGACGATCACAGCGCCAACCGGGGCGGCCCCACACAGTACTGGGGTGCATCTGTGCGGGGCCTGACCACTTGCTGGATTGGGAAGAGCAGCAAGTGGCTGCCCCCATATACCGCCAACTACGGGTGCGATTGTTTGCGCAAAGTCGATTTGGGCACGGGCAGCAGAGGTAACCCAAAAAGACCCTGCCATCGCGACGCGCGAGACAACCAGTCGAGCGCTTCTTATCTGGCACGTCGCGGCCAAGTCGGCTGATACATACACCGCCCGGCGTGGCGGCCAACCCGTTCCTCGGGGTGGCGATCACCGGAGCGGGCCGGCGGCTGGAGCAAGGCGGCTTCAGTCGAGCCCCTCAATATGCGACGCCTTTCGCGCCCCGGCCTCAGCGCCGGGGCTTTTCCTTGCCGTCGCACTCGACGAGGTCCTAGTGCAAATACGACGGATGCTGATCTGTCGCATCTCGTGCACGCCTTCGCCATAACGCCGCGGACAACGTCAGAATCTTGCGCGATGCGTCCGTACGAGCGAGGCACGCCAGCCGGTCGCATTCGGCGGCCTCTTGCAGGCAGTCATCCAAGGTTTTTGCTTCAAGTCTCATTTGCTGCCGTTCAAGGAGACGCGTGAAGGTTGGACGCACAAATTCTTACAAGCTGGCTTACTTTTGCGGTAACTGGCAACTAACTGAAGCTCTCTGGGGGTAACCGTGTGGCCTGCGATCAGCCCCCTAAAATCTGCCAACTTCGCCTTTGACGAAAGCAATTGCGTCGCCCACCGTGACGAACCTTTGCGCGTCTCGGGCGTCAATAGTGATGACGAATTTCTCTTCAAGCGACATGATGACCTCATAGAGGTCGATGCTGTCAGCCCCTAGGTCGGTGAGTTTGGCATCTTCGGTCAGCTTCGTTACTGCGACAGGGAGATGGAACGCGATAACCTTCCTCACCTCTTCGACAATATCGATTCTGGCATCGTCGGCAATTTCGATCACTTTGGTCCTCCCAGTCTTTTCTTTTGGAGGCGAACATTAACGACAGTCGACGAGGGGCCACCTCCCTCACCTGCCGAAGCGGATCGGCGCTGTCACACCTGGCAGCCATCGTCGGCCCTTCGAGGCACCGCGCGTGGCCCTTTACAGCCCTGTCGCTTCCTCAATTCATCCGAGGAAGGGACGCTCCGGCAGGGAGGGGGGATGGCCCAAGGTTTAGGCCCCGGTGTTAGCCTCCCAACCTGTACAAGTTGGACCTTGCGCATATGAAGGGCTGTAACCATTGGGTGGGAGGCGGCCAGCCAAGAGGATTAATCCCTCCGTGGCGCCTTGTGTGGACCACGGACCCATGCGCTCGTCGATCGGGGCATGTCACAATATTGGCTCGTGCGGTCAGCTGATTTCTGCCGGTACGGTCAAGCTAGCCAATCGCTGCTTGTCTCCTCAATCCTGCAACGATTGGTGAGGCCCCGCATAGACTAAACTCTGTGCGGGGCCGCCGATCAGCGTGCCCTTTGGCCGGCAACCTCGCGACAGTATTCCGGCCTTGGTGCTTGCCGTCATAACCAGGGAGCGAGGGTGTAGAGGTTGCACATTGCGCTGGCGTGCCATCGTGGAACACGCCGCGCAACCCCCACAGGTAGATCTCTGCGGGCGGCGATGCCGAAGCGGACCGTCCGCCACGTTGTCGATACCTCTATTCGTTGACAATGTCGGGTTTCATTTCGCTGTCGCGCTGACGAACGATCCTCATCGGCTCGGCCAGCATATGGCCGGCATAGCGACCCCAATGCCGCGCCGTTGCCACGATGACGTCGTCCTGAAGAGACGCCAGCGGTCCACCTCAAGCAGGCGATGGATTGTCCTGGCCTCGAAGCCCGTCGCCTCGGCCATGCGCTTGGCGGTGCGGCCAGTCCGCGCAAAGCATGAGCTTCACTAATCCGACAGAAAAACTGGTCCACGACAACGTAGATCAGTCCCGCCCCGAACCCCAGTAACTAATCCAGCGAGTGTTCCACGTCTTCGCCATTTCCGGACATCCCCGGGAAATTACAACGGCCAGCAACCGCCATTGCACAGGCTGACTCTCTCCGCTCCATTCTGGCGCGGCCTTCTCCGCCAGCGCCGTAGCCATTGTCGCTCCTAATCGAAGCTGCTTGGAGGCGCTACCTGCGCTTCCGCTCTCGGAATGGGAGGAGGGGTGTTGGTATGATCGCGGGGCAATGCCCCTCCTGGCTTGCTCTCCGGTCTACCCCTGCGTGCCAGCCGCCGCCCCTCGTCTGTCAAGGCGGCCCTGCGTTCCAGCGGCTTTCGATTCACATCGAGAGTGACCCACTCACGCTCAACCGCCCGGGAAATGGTTCCCGCTGACTCACTCATCCCATACAACGGGCCGCAACGTCGATCGCGTCACCAGCCTTGCCAGTTTTGGTCGTGCCCGGGGACTTGAAATGGCTTTCGCGATTACTCATGCGCCCACAATAGCCTTTTCGACCGCGTTAGCCTGTCACTCCCTGGCGAGCTTACCCCTCATGCGCAAACTCAAATCCCCAGATCCAAACGTCCGTCGTTTCCCGACCAGGAAAGGTACTGCGGCAAAGGTATTTCCAGAGCGGGGTCGGCGGCGGATATCAGGGACACTCAATGCCTTCTACATTCTTTGTCGAGTTGGTCAGAGTAGATGCGGTTCGCCTTTCCGCTTCGCGAGCCAATCAAACATATCCTAATCGGGACTACTTGGAGTGCTGCGATTGCCTGGTGGCAGTGATGCCCGGACGCGCTCACATTTGAAGGCCAGTACTTCCGCTTCTTAGCGAAAAACCGATAGCTGTCCTTCCGGAAATTGTTCGCCTTTAAGCTGTTCGCCTTTAAGCCAAAACCCTATAGTCTGCTTGGTATACATGAAGCTTGTTTTGCGAGCGCGAGGTATGCAAACCGTGTAGGGGAGAGCGGCGTGGCTACGATATAGCTTTTGCATCAGACGGATTACTCAGGATCCGTTTCATGGAGAGCGTTCAGTATGGTGGGTCCAACTCGCTTTTTTGCTTCTCATAACCTGTTGTTCGGATTGCCGCGCGAGTATTCCTCGCGATTGCTGGCAAAGGCGCCGGTCGTGTTCGTCAAGCAGGGAAAGACCCTGTTTGAAATCGGCGCCGCTGCTGATGGTTGCTACTACCTCGAACACGGTGTCCTCAAGGTGAGCATCGCGTCGCCTGAGGGTGGCGCAGAGCGAATCCTTGCGATCCTGGGACCGGGAGCCATTGTCGGCGAACTTGCAATGATCGACGGACTGCCAAGGTCCGCCACGGTCCAAGCGCTGAGAGACAGCAGGTTGACCTTTCTGAGCCGCAGCACCTTCCTCGAATGCCTTCAAGACGATCCCAAGATCTACAGTCACTTGGTAACGACCCTCGTGGAGCGCCTGCGGCAAACTGACGAGGAGGTGGCGGCCGCGAGCTTTCTCTCGCTCGAGGCACGCGTCGCTCGCGCCCTGCTTCAGTTTGCCAAATACCTTGGCGAGCCCGGCGAGACGCCGGACCAGATCATCATCCGGCAGAGAATTCGCCAGGACGACCTGGCGGCGCTGGCGCATGTGGCGCGTGAAAATGCCAGCCGTATCCTGAGCGTGTGGAGAAAGCGCAAGGTCATCGAGCAGAGCTCAGCCGCTATCTATGTCATTCACAAAACACGACTGGAGCGCGAGGCTGCAAAGCTTTCTGTCTAGGGTCTGTACTCAAACCTGTTGTGTGGGATGAGGCAAAGTGATTCAAACTTCCAGATGGAGGCCTTGAAGGCGCTGTTCGATTTGTCGGATAGCGAATGACTGATCATCGCCCCTCTGCTGCCTGGAGCGGAGGGCAAGAAGAATGGCCGCTTCAATCGTTGGGCCAGGAAGGGCATCTGGCTGTGCATGTTCGAGACCTTGGCAGCCAACTCGCCACAATCGTTGCAGCTGATCGACAGCTCGATCATCCGCGCTCACCAACACGCCGCGGGCGGCAAAAAGGGGTCCGGACAGCGCCATCGGCCGTTCTCGTGGAGGACTGACCACCAAGATCAATGCCGCGGTCGATCAGGCAAGGATGCCGATACGCGTCGTGCTGTCGCGAGGCCAAGCTTCCGACAGACTATTGCACCGGTCCTGATCGAGCAGCTCGAGCCCGGTCGTGATCTCATCGCCGATCGTGGCTATGACGCGCGCCCGTATCGATCTGGTCGCTCGCCGCGGCGGCGGAGCTCACATCCCGACCTGTCCTGACCGCAAGGTCCAACGCTCGGTCGACCGCGCCCTCTACCGCCAACGCAATTTCATCGAACGCTTCTTCAATGAACTCAAGCACTTCCGACGCATCGCCACGCGTTACAACAAAACCGCCCGCAACTTCTGGCCGCCGTCCTGCTTGCCGCCTCTCGCCTGTGGATTCAGGTTTGAGTCCACGACCTAGGCGGCCCTGCGTCACCTTGAGCGGAAGTTTCGTATGCGCATTCGTGTGCGCAAAGGTTGGCGCAGCAATATCTTCCGCGCACTATTTGCAGTGAAGTCAGTTCGTGGGCGTGCCCTGCTATAATTCTGTGATAAAGAACGCTTTGCAGGGATATTTCTGTGACAATGAAGTTAGGTGTGATGCCGATCACATCGCCCCTTCGCTTACCTTTGCTACCCAAATCGTGTGCGACTTGATGCGGGAGACGCAGAACTACGATTGAGGGGGCACTTGCGGATGATGATTGCGATGTTGAATGCACCGCGTTTTCGCGCGGGCAGGTGGTCAGCGTACGACGTGTCGCATGCTGTGCATCTCCCTGCAGAGATCTCGATCAGCATGAAAGCCGCGCTGGCTCGGGTGTCCGATCTGAAGCGGGACAAAGACTCTATCAGAATTTGGTCCCCCGCATTCCTCGACAAGCGTTCGGGTGCTCGGCGTGAGCGGCATGTCCGGCCGAAGGCTGATGGAGGGCAAGGATGCTGAGCCCTTCAATGGCGACGACTGAACAGATTGTCGCAAACCCGGCGACAGCCAGGCCGGCGCCGCTTGCCGCCAACGGTCAGGCGCAGGCGATTCGCATCCTTCTCATCGAGAACGACCAGACGTATCGCGGGATGCTGACCGATAAATTGTCGGCGCAGGGTTTTGCCGTCCTTAGTTTCGACGATGGCGCCTCGCTGCTCGGCGCGCTCGATGATGTCGGCTATGCCGACGTTCTCCTCGCCAACTGGAACCTGCCGGGCGTGTCTGTCATCGACCTGTTGGCCAAACTACGCAATCAAGGCATCAGAATTCCGGTCTTATTCCTTGCCGGCAACCCATCGCAGCCCGACAAGGGCCTCGCCTTAGATGAAGGCGCGAGAGACTTCATCGACAATTCGCGCGATGTCGACGTCCTCATCGGACGTCTCAAGGTCGTGACCAGGATTTTCAGGCGGCAGCAGGCCGACAAGACCATCAGCTTCGGCAAGCTGCTTCTGCATACGGATATCAGCCGCGCCTATTGGGACCAGGTGGATCTCTGTCTCTCCCTCGGCGAGTACAAGACCGTCGAGTTGCTGGCTTCAAACGCGGGCCACTACGTGACTTATCGTGCGGTCTACGACCGGATGCACTACGAAGGTTTCATGGCAGGAGACGGCGAGGACGGCTATCGGGCCAACGTGCGGTCGGTAATCAAGCGCATCCGAAACAAATTTCGGGCCCTCGACCCGACCTTCGATCGGATCGAAAACTACTCCGGCTTCGGCTATCGTTGGAAGAAGCCGGACTGAAGGTCAACCGTGAACTCGCCCTCCTGGGCGTTGTGAGCCTGCACATATTCCTGGAAGGCCGGCAGATCATCGGTGTAGATCGTGAACTCGCTGCAGGTGCCGTCCTTGCGATCGATCACCCTGAGGGCGCACGACGATGAACCGGGAAATTCCTCGGCCAATACGGTGATGAGGTTCACGGAGTGTCCCCTATGATGGTTCTTGCTGGTCACGACGCATTACCGGTTGACGGGGTGTAGTATACGCCTTCGCGGCCTGTGGGAAGGTGACAAATCTGGGGTTCAACCGGTCTATCGTCGCCGGTTCGTTGTTGACACCGAATGTTGGGCCGAAGGCCCCATAAAAGAAGCACGCTTGGCGTTGCCGAAGCGTAACCGCGGCGCTGATTGCATCCAGCCGGCAATTAGTCCGGCGACCGCGAATGCAGGTCGTCGGAAAATGCCGACGATAGTGCAAGGCTGGAGGCCTTGAAGTTCCTTGGTCACTGAGTGGGCAACGTTCATCAACCGTGTCATGTCTCATTCAAGGATGACAGGGGCGGGAACATCATAACCGTGAGCGGCGAATGCCAGGGAAAGCTTCACGCCATTTGGGATGGCTGCAGTATCAAAGCGGGAGACAACAACCTGTCGATAGCCCGGCGGGCGAAGCCCTCAATAGGCCAGTAACGTCCCAGCCCGAGATATCCAATACTCTTGGTGAGGCCCATATCGGAGTCGTTTCAGTAACCCCGGCTCATATTGCGATTAATGACGAGCAGATCATGAGATCAGCCGAGGCGGGAGAAGTCGCAGATTTGGCCGTTTTGAGCAAGCGCCTGATGCTTGATCAGAATCTCCACGCCACGTGTCTTGTCGATGAAGTAGACGGCGCCTCGATCGCACGCGAGGCATTTGCCCGAGACATCGGGAAGACCCCGGTCGAGAACGATGATGTTCTTGAGCGCGGCGATTGACCATTGGGTCTGCGCAGCGTGGTGCGTCGAACACATCTTGAGATATGCACTACGGCCGGTTGTTTTCTTACATCTTCTATGCAAATTTGGGAGCTTGGTCACGGCAGGGGAATGGGATGCAGCGGCTGCCGCACAACCGCTCAGCAGTGATGCTTCTTGAACCGCCAAGGGTGGATGGTCGCCGCCTACGCAGTGAGCGGACCCGGCTGGCCATTATCGAAGCCTATTTGGACCTGCTTCGCGGAAATCCGAGGATGCCGACGGCGAGCCAGATCGCGAGACAAGCCGGCTGCTCGATCCGCTCCATCTTCGAGCGCTTTTCCGATCTCAGGGCGCTCAGCATCGCAACTGCGGACTACGCCATCGCCCAAGGCCAGGCAGAGGCTGTGGCGCGCAGTTTTGATGGCGACCGGCCGACTCGCATTCAGTCCCATGTCGAGATCCGCGCGCGGGCCTGCGAAAAGTGGGGGCCGCTGTGGCGCATTATCACGAGCCTGGATGAGTTGGTCGAACTCCGGTCGCGCATTGTTATGGTGCGCCTCGCCAATATCGAGAGAATGAAGTTGATGTACGGGCCGGAGCTCTCGCGGCTGTCTGAGCCGGCGCGTGAGCAGCTGCTGATCGCGCTCGCCGTGGTGATCAGCTTCGAGAGCTGGGATCAGATGCGCCACTGGTACGACCTTTCGATGGAGGCCGCGCAAAACGTTTGGCGGTCTGCGATCGACCGGATACTGCCGTCGGCTGGATAATCGGCGCCCATTCCACAAATTGGAAAAACCAGTTAGGGCGTCCGGTGTGAAACGCCCCGACGGCACGCTTCATGCCTTATTACGGTTTGTGGGAAGGGGTGGCGTTGGTTTCCAAGCAGGCCACACTAGCTTAGGTCTTTCCCCAGCGGTATCCAAAGGACTGGTAGTTATCGATCTCGGCAAAAGCGGGGTCGACGGCTCGAAACTTGTTTCTAATCCGCTTGACGCAAGAGCGAACATTCGTTCGGTATCCATTTTCGCCGCTCCCCGCGATGAATCCGACGTAATGCATGCAGTCGTAGACTGCCCGGTAGGTTACGTAACTGCCGACGTTCGAGGCCAGCAAGTGCACGATCTTGAATTCGGTGAGCGTCAGATCAATATCGGCATCGTCCCAGAAGGCACGGCTGACCCGCGGCTTCAGTATCAGCCGGCCGCAATGGAAATTGTCCACCAGGTCGGGTTCGCTGGGCTTCTTCACCGAATCGGCGATCAGCCGGAGGCGGTGGGCCAGGATGGGAACACCGCGCGCCTTGTCGACGAAGTCCAGCGCGCCGCGATCGAAGGCGAGTTTCTCGTGGGCCGGCTGCGAGCGGCCAGTCAAGAACACCACCGGCAGGGCGATGCCCATGCGGCGCAGGCGCGGCAGCAAATCGATGCCGGACACGGTGGGCAGGCCCCAGTCCAGCACGATGATTTCCGCGTCGGCGCCGTCGCCGAACGCGCAGAGAAGCGCGTTGCCGTCAGAGAAAGTCGTCACATCAAACCCGTGATCGGCAAGCTCGTTGCTCACCGCCTCACGGTAGTCGTCGTCATCTTCGACGAACACGACTCGAATTCTGCTCATGTTCCTGACTAGGGATACATGGTTCGCATGGCATGAGAACAAGCGAGCATTATGCGATCCTCGGTAGTTATAGGCTACTCGACCGTCACACTCTTGGCGAGGTTGCGCGGCTGGTCGACGTCGGTGCCCTTGGCGACCGCCGTGTAGTAGGCGAGCATTTGCACCGGCACGGTGTAGAGGATCGGCGCCACCACCGGGTCGACCGCAGGCAGCGTGATCGCCGCCACCGCGTGGCTACCAAGGCGGGCATTGCCCGCAGGATCGCTCAGCAGCACCAGCTTGCCGCCGCGCGCTTTCACCTGTTCGAAGTTGGAGGCAATCTTGTCGAAGATGGCGTCGGTCGGCGCCACCACCACGACCGGCACCGATTCGTCGATCAGCGCAATCGGTCCGTGCTTCATCTCGCCGCCGGCATAGCCTTCGGCGTGGATATAGGAGATCTCCTTCAACTTCAGCGCGCCTTCCAGGGCGATCGGAAAGGACGAGCCGCGGCCCATATAGAGGACGTCGCGCGCCTCGGCGAGGATGTCCTCGGCGATGCGCCGGTACTGCTCCTCCATGTTCAACGCCTCGTTGATGCGCGCCGGCAATTCGATGAGCGCATTGGCGAACCGCGCCTCCTCCTCCTGCGCCAGCGTGCCTCGCGCGCGACCGGCGGCGATCGCCGCCACGAGCAGCACAGTGAGCTGCGTGGTGAAAGCCTTGGTCGAGGCGACGCCGATCTCCGGTCCGGCCAGCGTCGGCAGCACGACGTCGGACTCACGGGCAATTGCGCTCTCAGGGACGTTCACCACCGACAGGATCGTCTGCTTCTGCGCCTTGGCGTAGCGCAGCGCCGCCAGCGTATCGACGGTCTCGCCCGACTGCGAGACGGCGATGCACACGCCGCCTTCCGGCAGCGGCGGCTCGCGATAACGGAACTCGGACGCAACCTCAACCTCGACCGGCAGGCGCGCCAGCTTCTCGAACCAGTATTTGGCGACCATGCCTGCAAAGCACGCCGTGCCGCAGGCAGTGATCGTGAGCCGCGAGACTTTGGTCCAATCGAACGGCAGCGCCGGCACACTTACCGAGCGCGTCGCGGGATCGAGATAGCTCTGCAGGGTGTCGCCGATCACCGCCGGCTGCTCGTAGATCTCCTTCAGCATGAAGTGGCGGTGATTGCCCTTGCCCATCATGGCGCCGGAGATGCCGCTCTGGCGGATCTCGCGTTTCACCTCTTCGCGCCCCTGGAAGATCGTGGCGCCCTCGGCGTTCAGCACCACCCAGTCGTCGTCCTCGAGATAGGTCACGCGCTTGGTGAAAGGGGCGAGCGCCAGCGCGTCGGTGCCGATATACATCTCGCCATCGCCGTAGCCGACCGCGAGCGAGCTGCCGCGGCGCGCGCCCATCAGGATGTCGTGGCGGCCGCTGAACAGCGCGACCAGCGCGAACGCGCCGCGCAGCCGCTCCATCACCGTGCCCATCGCTTCCTCGGGCGACATCTGGCGCTCGAGATGCGAGGTGAGGAGCTGCGCCACCACTTCGGTGTCGGTGTCGCTGTCGAAGCGGCGGCCTTCGGCTGCAAGCTCGTCCTTCAGCTCCTGGAAATTCTCGATGATGCCGTTGTGCACGATCGCCACCCGGTCGGTGGCGATGGGATGGGCGTTGCGCTCCGACGGCTTGCCGTGGGTCGCCCAGCGCGTGTGGCCGATGCCGATCGTGCCGGACAGCGGTTCGGCGCCGAGCCGCGCCTCGAGATTGACCAGCTTGCCTTCGGCACGGCGGCGGTCGATATGGCCGTTGACCAGCGTGGCAACGCCCGCCGAGTCGTAGCCGCGATATTCCAGCCGCTTCAGCGCCTCGACCAGCAGGGGCGTGACGGGCGCTTTGCCGATGATTCCGATGATGCCGCACATGGGATGCTGTCCAGGAAGGAGCTACTTGTTGCGGGCCGCTTAGCGGCCGCTGTACGAGAAATACCGCTTTGAATGCGGAAGCTCGCTGGCGCGTAGGGGGTAGCTCGGACGTGCGCCGCCCGGAATGCAAGGCCGTCTATTGTAGGCGAACGACCAGCAGGACCTTCCACACACTCCAAACCACGGGCACGGTCAAGCTCACCAGAACCAGTGACGCGACTGACGTCGCGGCCTAGGCTGCGCGCTGTCTAGTTATCCCTGTATCCTCCAGATGCGAGGGCAAGCACGAATATGCCCAGCGCCAGAAACCAACCGAACAGCCACCAGAGTCCACCGCCTAAAATACCTGCGAACAACCACGTTGCGGCGGCCAACACCAGACTGGCTAGGAAGGCGTACTTCAACCTAAGTTTGTCCAGGCGTTTCCGAAGCATCTAGTTCCTCGCCGCCGCAGCGCGGACCAGCGCTATCTCCTCACTCACAATCGTCGGCCTGCGAGGCAGCCGGCTTCAGACATTCGTGGGCTTGCCGCACTCAGGAGCGTCGCATTTCAGCACCTGGAAGGTCATGCCCAAGGCTCCAAAATTCGGATCGGCCCGCTCGTCGATAAAAATTAGCTTGCCTAGACCGCACCATTGGCAAGTTGGCCGCTCGTCATGGAGTGACAGCTTGGCTGCCACAGCCTGGAGTTCTCCCAGGATGTTCATTGATATGCACCAAACCCGATCGGATCAGGCTCTGCTATCAGCCGACCTTGCTTCTAATGAACGCGATTGCGTCGCCGACCGTGACGAAACATGCCGTGTCGTGATCGGTTATGTGGATGTTGAATTTCTCCTCAAGCGACATGACGACCTCGTAGACGTCGAGACTGTCAGCCCCAAGGTCGACGAGCTTGGCGTCTTCCGTCATCCCGGTTTCAGCGGCACCGAGGTGTAAGGCGATGACCTCTCTGACCCTTTCAGCAATGTCGATCATCGTAGTCCTCCCAGACTTTTTGTTCGAAATGGGCGTTCGGACGTCCGCTTAGGAGACGAGACCAGGACTCAGACGGCAAGACAGCGCGATCAGATCATTTATGCGAAAGAATTGCTGGCCAATCACTCCGATTGCGCGCGCCTGCGGCAACTGCATATTGGTTGGCCCGATCGGCAGGCTGCGAGGTAGCCAATAGGTCGTCGAGCCAGGTTTCGCCGCGAAATTTCCGGTACTGTTCTCCACGCAGCCGATCTGCCAGGCGACCGGCTGGCAGGACGACGTCGTCATAGGTGATAACGGCATCCTTGGGCATGTTGCGCGTCAACTGGCAGCCTTCCACGAGGCCTTCCGGCAGGTAGCGGCCGGCGCTCATCTCTTCCACGTTCACTGCCTCACCGTAGGTCATGTACATGCCATACTCGTCGAGTATCTCGCCGGCTTTGAGATCGCGTTTGGCGACTGCGCAAACCTCCACCACGGGGCCACCGAGCGGCTTGACGACGGGATCACGGAACAGGACGGCCCGCGCGATCGCGTTCGGAACTTCGAAATGCACCAGGTGATAAGGAATGAAGAAGGAATAGAGCGGTCCCGGGCCCATTTTGTACAGATTGAGATAGTGCTGTTGCTTGGGATCCGGATGCTCGGCCAGGCAGTAAACTTTGGTCAGCGGTGTTCCAACGACATAGTCGATCGCGCCGCCGAGCCTGCGCAGCTCCTCGACGTCGTACAGTTCACCGATCTTCAGGACGTCGCCGGTATATTCGAGGCCCCGCGACATGCCCCTCGAGCGAACCTTGAATCCCGTGGCATTGGCTACCGCGGACTGCTCGAAGCTGATCTTCGAGCCGTCTGCGAAGCTCGTCACCATGGCGGGATTCTGCCCCCAACGCTCGGCGAAGCCTTGCTGTGTCGTCGGATTGCGATAGCGGTCCTGAAGGCCCTTGACGTTGCCAAGCAGGCGCGGCGTAAGACCGAGTCCCTTGACCCAGCGATAGAGGTTCATCTGCACGCCGGGCTCGTCGCCTTCGCAGCCCGTGAGAATCACGCCGTGCCGGTCGGCATAGGTCTGCAGAATGGGACCGATTGTGCCATCGAGCTCAGCATTCATCAGGACGACATCCTTGCCGTGCTTGAACGCCTCAAGCACGACATGGGCGCCAAACTCGACTGACCCGGTGACGTCGACGAGCACATCGATATGCTCCGAGCGGGCGAGCAACATCGCATCCTCGGTTGCAACCGGTTGCAGGCGAATGGCGGCGTCGTCGAAGGTCCGCTGTGAATCCGCGACGACGACGTCTTCACGTCCAGCGTACTTGAATACCTTCACCGCCCTTTCGACCTGTCGATTCGAAATCGCGACCACGCGCATGCCCGGCACGCTGTGGACGATCTGGTTGGTCAGGCCTTGGCCCATGAAGCCGGCACCCACGATGCCGACCCGGATGGGCCGATTTTGCTCTTCACGGGCCTTGAGCTCTGTATCGACGATCCACATGGTGTTGCTCCTGCGCCTCGGCTTCATCTGACAACTGAGGCATTCGTTGGCGGGCTTCGTTCCGTCACGCATCCACAAGTGAAAGGGACATCCTGCGTTTCACGTCCGCCTCGATTTCTCGAAGGGGACGGAAAGCCAGATCCTTTGGCGAGATCACCGATACCGGCAGTGGCCATTGCAGGCCCAGTTGCGGATCGTCGTGCCTCAGCCCTCCCTCGGCCGCCGGCGCGTAGAATTCGCCGACCTGGTAGCTGGTGTCGGTGCCGTCGCGCAGTGCCTGATAACCATGCCCGAAACGCTCCGGCACGTAGAGGGACGTCATATTGTCCTCGTTGAGCTCGACCGCGATATGCTCGAGATAGGTCCTGCTCTCGGGCCGAAGGTCGACGATGATGTCGAGGATGGCGCCTCGCGTGCATCGCACCAGCTTGGTCTCGGCTGCCGGCGGATACTGAAAATGCATCCCCCGAAGTGTGCCTTTCTTCAGATTCGAAGCAATATTGGCCTGGGCGATGGTGGGCTTCAGCCTGTGCTCACGGAACTCGTCCTGGCAGAAGGCGCGTGCGAAGAAGCCTCGCTCGTCGTTCCTGCGTTCGAGGTCGATGATGAAGGCGCCTTTGAGCTTGGTCTCGGTAAATATCATTTCGGCTTCCTGTCTAGTCGTTCGCAATTGCAACGTCGCGTTCAAGCCGGTGCTCGACGGTCCGGCAATGTCTGAGGTCGTCCGCCAGAACGCCCTCGGCGATCAACTTCTGGATGTGGCTGATGCGTTGGTAACGCGGCCCTTCGAACTCATCGAGCGTGAGGCTCGACTTCCGATAGGCGGCGTAGAGCTGCTCGGCACCGCGACGTGCATCGAACTGTGGCTTGAAGGCGGGGAGCACGCGCGCGATCTTGTCGAAGTTTACGCGGTACGAGCGCGTATCCGGACTGGCGTCCGGCGCGATCTCGAGCCGGCAGCCCGGCACCACTTCGGCAACGATATTGGCGATGTCGCGGATCCGGTAGTTGTGCCCGGTCTGGCCGACATTGAACGCTTCGTTGAAGACCAGTTCCTCAGGGGCTTCGAGGGCGGCAATGAATGCGCGCGAGATGTCCTCGATGTGAACGATCGGCCGCCATGGTGAGCCGTCGGACTTGAGATAGATAAGCCCCGTCGTGACCGCCCAGGCCACGAGATTGTTGAGCACGATGTCGAACCGGATGCGCGGCGACACGCCATAGGCGGTTGCCGGACGCAAGAAGGTCGGACAGAAACCGCCGCCGGCCAGCGGGGAAATATCGCGCTCCGACCGAACCTTGGATTCTCCGTAGGCCGTGACCGGGTTCAGCGCGCCGGTTTCGTCGAGTATCGACTCGCCTGCCTGCCCGTAGTTGCTGCACGAGGAGGCCAGCAAAAAGCGCCTGACGCCCACCTGCTTGGCAAGGGTGGCCAGGCGCACGCTGGCACGATGATTGATCTCGTAGGTGAGTTCCGGTCGAAAGTTCCCGAGAGGGTCATTCGACAGGGCGGCCAAATGGATGATGGCATCGAGCCCCTCGAGATCCGCGGGCTCGACGTCGCGAACATCCTTGCGAATGTGTGGCACCTCGGCGATGTGGCCGCCCGCGGCAAAGGTGCAGCGCTCATAGAGATTGCTGTCGAGGCCGACTACCTCATGGCCAGACCGCAGCAGCATGGGAACCATGACGGTTCCGATATAGCCCGAATGTCCCGTCACCATTACACGCATTGTCATTCACTCCTGTCATGCGCCACTGCGCGCGCGTCGATCATTTCCACCTGGTCGCTCGATCATTGCAGCGTTAGCTTTCGCGCATGGAAGGCTTCCGCGAAGCCATCGGGCGCGCGGCATTCCATGCCGCGCAAGCGCGCGAGGCCCATGAAGATCTCGGCGTTGAACCAGTCCTTCGAGCGCTGCGAGCCGAAATGGTCGTGGAGAAGCTTCGTCTTGCGCTCCATCAGCGCCTTGCTGGCAGGGAGGTAGACGTTCGGCCGGCCGGTATCGCCGTCCCATTTCGGAATCTCGTATTCGAGAATCGCGTGGTCGCGAAAGGTGTTCCAGGTTAGCTCGGAGACTTGGCGATGATCCTGATGCGCATCGTGGCGCCAGTGGGACAGGATGACATCGGGTGACGTTCGCTTTCGAAGCGCCTCAAACCAAATCTTGATGTCAGCTCCCTGGTGAGGGAAGTACCCATCCCTGAACGCTGCCAGGTCGATGACAGCGCTGGCCGCATTTCCCAGAAATTGTTGGGCGGATGCGCGTGCTTCGTCGGCGCGCGGGCCGACGGCGCTGAGCACCGCCCAGTGCACATCCAGGCGGACGCCGCGGTCGATCCAGCCCAAAATTGTCGCGCCGGCGCCGATCTCGATATCGTCCGAATGGGCACCAAGGCAAAGCACCGAAAGGCGCTCGCCCGACGCCGCAAGCCCGAGACGCTTCATCCAATCTTCCTCTCCGCGGCGTCCAAGGCGGGCCGTGAAGCCCCATTAAGGCACCAAGGCATCGTTCCTTTGTCGACGAGATCCTCGAGGACCTGCTTGTCCCTGAGCGTGTCCATTGGACGCCAGAAGCCGTCGTGCTTGAATGCCATGAGCTGGTCGGCTTCGATCAATCGGCGGAAGGGCGCTTCGACCAACTCATCGCCTTCCCGCATGTACTCGAAGATCTCTTTTCGGAAGATGAAGAAACCGCCATTTATCCAGAGATTGGCATCCTGACTGGCGCGAAGGCGCTCGACTTTTCCACTCGGCCGCATCTCGACGAGATGGAGGCTGATTGACGGCCGAACAGCGAGGAAGCAGCCGATCTTGCCGCTGGCCTTAAATGCCGCGATCATTTCGTCCAGGTTCACGTCGCAAAGGCCGTCGCTGTAGTTGGCAAGGAACATCTCCTCGCCTGCGACGTGCTCGCGTACGGCCCACAGCCGCTGGCCGATGTTGCGCCAGATCCCGGTGTCGATCATCGCAATCCGCCAGTCCCGCTGCGGATCGCCGAGGATCTCGACATTATCGCCGAAACCCGAGACGACACAGTCGGCATAGGTCTGCGGCTTGTAGTTCAGGAAGAATTCCTTGACGACGTTTGCCTTGTAGCCGAGGCACAAGACGAAGTCCCTGTGGCCAAACTGACTGTAGTAGTGCATCAGATGCCACAGAATCGGCTTGTCGCCGATCGGGATCATCGGCTTCGGCACACTCTCGGAGACATCTCGGATGCGGGTACCGAGACCGCCGCAGAACAGAACTGTTTTCATCTCAGTAGCCTTTGCTCGTAGATGTGGCATGTCGGCGTGTGGCCATCTCGACGTCCGATCTCGGAACGTCCTGTCTCGGACGAATAGGGCAGATGAGCTTTTTTTGTCTTTGGCGATGCACGGAGTCAACGAACCGCCAAGGGTACTCCCCTTGGAAGGTTGCACGCTGATGACGCAATCGGGGGACTCGGCGCCACCTCTTTGGGGTTAACCCCTTTGGGGCCCATACGCCGTCCAAAGTGCCGCCCGACGCGCGTTGCGATCAGGTATTAGATCAACGATGAGCATGCTGAAGTTCGATCCTGAGACGCGGCCCGATTTTTCGCTGGAGCACTCGGATTTTCGAGCGCACTACCAGAATGTAGCCGCCCATACGCTACTGTCGGTTCGGCGACACTGGCGGTTTATCGCGTCCTGCGTCGCGCTCGCGTTGGCGCTCGCGTTCATCATCATACCGGTGCTGCCGCGGAAGTATTCGGCGACGGCGCTCATCTATCCAAGTCTGTACTCCCAAGACCAGGGAAAGATCGTAGCCCTGGCAAGCGTCAACGCAGAGTCGGTTGTCAACGGTGAGGCGCGCCTGATCGTCTCCGACGTGATCTTGCAGGCGGTCGTCAGGCGCCTTGGGCTGGAACAGCAGCCCGAGGCATCGCAGAGTCTGGGCTGGTTGCGGGCCCTGTTTTTCCCGGAGACCCGTAGCTATTCGCCATTCGACCGCCAGGTTGTGATGCTGCAAAACAGAGTGGACGTGAAGAATGACACACGTTCATACCTCATTTCCATTTCCTTTACGGCGTCTTCCGCAGACGAGGCCGCCCGGGTCGTCAACACCATCGCTGTTGAATACCTCCGGGCCAAGGCCGTCCAAAGAAAACGGGATGCAGTGACGGCGGCCGAGATTGAACTGGCGCGGCAACTCGCGGTCAATGGCGACAAGCATCCAAAGGTCCTGCAGGCCGCGGACGAACTGGGCGTTGCGCGCGCCGCCCTGAAGGCCGTCATGGCCCCCGGCGAGGGTGGTCAGGACGCCGTTACGGCTGACGAGAGCGTCAAGCTGGCGATGCCAAACCGCACGCCGACGAGCCCCAAGGGATTCGTGATCCTGGGGCTCTCATTCCTGCTGAGCTTGCTGGCCGGCATCGGTCTTGTGATGTGGTCCGATCGACGCGGCCTCGAACCGCGCCAGTTCCTGCTCGATCTTCTGCTGCCTCGCTTGCGCTCCGGGCAGCTCTTCATCAGCGGTCTGCTTGACCGCCTTGCTGGCCGTCGCTTCGGCGCGGACTTTATCCCCGAGGCAGCGGTTTGGCGACGCCTTCGCGTCGGTTTGGCATCGTCCTGCCGGCGCGCCCTCGCGGCCCTCAACTTTCGCGCCGGGCGCCAAAAGACGGCAGCCTTGCCCGAGGAGCTTGGTCGCGGCGACACCGACGAGACCGGCGCAGCTTGGTCGTCTGGTCGTCGCCGCAGGCTCGCTAGGCGCTTCAAGAAGATCAACATTGCCGGATGCGGGGAACATCCGCCTGAATCCTGAAGGGTTTGCCTCCATCTCCAATGGACAAGGTTTGCTGAGGGCACCGATGGCCGGCCAGAATTTTCTCTCGAGGGCATCGTGGACGCTTGTCGATCAGTGCGTTGTGAGCGGAGGTAACTTTCTGCTCAATGTGCTGCTCGCCCGCACGCTCAGCCAAGACGACTACGGAGAATTCGCCCTCTTTCTCGGCGCCATCTTCCTGTTGCGGACGATCGACTACTCGTTCATCTCCTATCCGCTGTCCGTTCGGTTGTGCGTCGTTGACGACGAGGAACGGCCGCGTCTGCTTGGCAACACGGCGGTGCTCGCCGTGGCGCTCAGCCTTGTGCTGCTCGTGCTCATGGCGATTGGAACGATGGTGCTGGAGGAGGGGAACATCCTGCTGCCGGCATGTCTCTGCTACCTGTCCTGGCAGGCGCAGGAGACATCGCGGCGTTTCTTGCTGGCCGATTTTCGCTACCGCGAGGCCGTGGCCGGAGACGGCGTCGCGTTTGTCGGGCAGGTTCTGCTGATTGCGCTCCTGCTGTGGATCGATTCCGTCACGCTTTCGACCGCTCTCTATGTGATGTCGGCGACGTTTTCTCTTGGTGCTTTGGTGCATGCGCTGAAGCTGCGTTTTGCCCGGCCCGATATCGGCGAATTGCGAAGTCTGGCCCTTGAATACCTTTCAGTCGGAAAGTGGTCGCTGGTTAGCTATTTGCTGGTGCTCCTTCGCGTGCAGCTCTTTCCGTGGCTGCTGGCGGCTTTCGCCGGCACCGCCGCAACGGCATCGCTTCAGGCCGGTCTTAACATCGCCAACATGATGAATCCGATCATCTTCGGGATCGGCAACGCCATTCCGCAGATCGCGGCTCATGCGCACCGGTCCGGCGGCATCCTCGGCGCGTCGCGAGCGGCGTATCACTATGTGCTCTTTGGACTGGGTCCGATCCTGGTGATCTGCGCCGCCGCAGTGCTGATGCCGGACCTGCTTCTGCGCTCGGTTTACGGGCCTTCATCGCCCTATCTCGCCGCCGCCGCCGGTCTGCAGCTTCTCGCCTTGGCCGGCGTCCTCGACTACATCGCCGAGATGATCAGCAAGACGCTGCTCGGCGTCCAGGCGGGAAAGCTCGCCTTCGTGGTAAACGTCGTGGCGGCGGTGGCGGCGCTGGCGCTGGCGTTGGCGCTCATCGGCCCGCTGGGCGTGTTCGGCGCCTGCGTCGCCCTGCTGATTGCCAATTCGGTGCGCATGATCGGCGCCACGACCGCGATCGCGTGGCTGATCTCCCGAGAAAAGGCGAAAGCGCAGGTCGTGCTCGCGGCGAACAGCAACGCGGCCGCAAAGCCATGAGGCGAAGGAAGGCCCACACCCAAGGTGACGATGTCGGACGCACTTAGATACGAATCCCGGCGCGCACGTCTTGCGGGCGATCGCTATCTTGCGTTCCTCGCAATCGTGTTGCTGGGCTATGCGGTGATGGGGAAAGGCTTCGCCTATCTCGGGTTTCCACCGCTTTACATGGGCGAGATCGCGCTTCTAAGCGGGACAATCGTCTTCCTCAGATCCGGGGTTACTGTCGGCGCGCTGGCGACGTTGCCGGCCGTCTTGCTGGTCGCGCTGATGGCCTTGGTCCTCGCGCGCACGCTCCCGTTCTTTGGTTTGTACGGGTTCGATTCCCTGCGCGACAGCACCGTCGTCATTTATGGCGGCTTTGTTTTTATCGTCATTGGTCTGTTGCTCGAGGATGCGCGCCGAATAAATCTCGTGCTTCGCCATTACAGGATCATGCTGGCGAGCTTGCCCGCCATGTTCGTGGTCTTGCTGCTCAATAAATACTGGGAGGAATACATTCCGCAGCTGTTCGGTCCGGTGCCGATCGTGAATTTAGGTCCGAGCGTGGTCGGAACGCATTTGGTGGGCGTCATGGTTTTCGCTCTGATCGGCTACCGCAAGGTGTCGGTCGCGTGGGTTCTTGTCTGGTTCGCCACGCTGGCTCTTGTCAGCGCGACCAACCGCGGCGCGATGCTCTCCGTCGTACTGCCCATGACCTTCGCGATGCTCATGCTCGGACGGTTCCGCTTGATGCTTACTGCCGTGGGAGTGGGCTTGGCCCTATTCACCGCTCTCCTGACGCTTGAGTCCATCTTTGGCGAACACAACGAGGCCAAAGAGTCGTGGGAGCGCCCGGTCAGCGCACACCAGATCGTCGAGAATGCCATGAGCACCATCGGGCAATCCGGGCAACAAGGGGAAGGAACCAAGAAGTGGCGTGAGAGGTGGTGGGACACAATCATTAAGGATACCATTCATGGTCCCAACTTCTGGACCGGCAGAGGGTTCGGATTGAATATCGCCGAGGAAGACGGTTTCGCCGGCCCGGAAAAAGCGCAAAACGGCGAAAATCGAGCCCTGACGCGCAGTCCGCATAACGTGTACATGACCCTGTTGGCGCGCGCCGGGATTCCGGGCCTGGTGCTGTGGGTGCTCGTCCTCGTGTCCTGGTTTGGCATGATGATGAAAGCGATACTGACGGCCCGCGCCCGCGGACACAAACAGTGGGCCGACCTGTTCCTGTTCATCGGCTGCTATGCCGCGGCGATCGTTATCAACGCGACGTTCGACGTCGTGCTCGAGGGTCCGGTGCAGGGCATCTGGTTCTGGTGCCTGTTCGGCTTCGGCGTCGGGTCCGTGATGATCTATCGCGCTCAGCCTTTCATTTCGCCGGGAGGTGCGCGTTGAACCATAGACCAGCGGATTCGCTGTGGGCAGAGCTTTGGTCGCTCGCCACGCGTATTTCGATATGCTGGCCGGTGCTATCGATTCTATTGACCCTCGGTTCCCCAGTGACGGCTGCAGCGGCGGCCGCGGGCGTCACTGACGCTCCTTGTCCGCCGGGTGCGATCGCGGTCGAACCCGGCGCCTCCATCCAGGCGGCGGTCGACAGTGCGGGCAACGGCTCAGTGTTCTGCCTAAAAAACGGGATGCATAGAGCGCAGGCGGTTCGGCCGCGGACGGGCCAGAGTTTTTTCGGTGAGGGTCGCTCGGTTCTGAACGGCAGCAAGCTGCTCACGAACTTCAGTCGCGAGGGACGCTATTGGGTGGCGAGCGGCCAATGGCAGCGCGGCCGCAAGCACGGCGAGTGTGCCCACGATACGCCAGCATGCAATCTGCCTGAAGGCGTGTTCATTGACGATAGGCCGCTGCAGCAGGTCCTGGGTAAAGACCATCTCGAGAGCGACGAGTTCTATTTTGATTATGCCAACGGGAAGGTCTATCTCGCCGATGATCCGAGGAACCGCAAGGTTGAGGCCACCGTCGCCGCCTTTGCGTTCGAAAGCACAGCGCGCGACGTCCTGATCAGGAACATAACTGTCGAGAAATATGCGAGCGTTGCGCAGAAAGGAGCGATCCACGCGAGCGAAGCCGCCGGATGGACTATCGAGAACTGCGAGGTACGCTTGAACAGCGGGGCCGGGATCGCCATCGGAACCGGCGGCCGCGTGCGCGACAGCGATGTTCATCACAACGGCGAGATCGGCATCGCAGGCTATGGTCGAGACATCTCGATCGAGAAAAACAGGATCTGGTCGAATAATATCTACGGCTTTGACTATACTTGGGAAGCCGGTGGCGTGAAAATCGCCTTGAGCGATGGGGTCACATTCCTCGGAAATCATGTTTACGACAACATCGGTCCCGGGTTGTGGTGCGATATCGACTGCCGCAACGTCGTCTATGATGGCAATCTCGTAGAGAACAACCAGGATATTGGCATCTTTCACGAGATTTCATTCAAAGCCGTGATTCGCAACAACGTGGTCCGGCACAATGGCAGGGGCTACCGGGGCTGGTTCTGGCGGGCGGAAATTGCTGTTGCGGCCTCGCAGGATGTGGAGGTGAACAACAACACGTTGACTATCGCCGCTGGCGGATGCGGCGTCGTGCTGATCGACCAGGGTCGTCGGACCAAGAACGGCGGCGAATACAAAACGCGCAACAACACCGTTCGCAACAACGATTTGACTTTCGAGGGCGCCGCTTGCGCCGGCGGCGTTTCCGACGTCAGTTTCGATAATGAGAATTTCGCGATCATCACGGACGGCAACAACAATTTCGACGACAATATATATCGCGTTCCGCGGATGAGCGGGCCGGCCCGTTTCGTCTGGGGGCATGACGTGACGGATTGGGATCGGTTTCGACGAAAGGGTTTGGAGCAGGGTGGTCAGTTGATCTTTTTCTAATAACTGCCTGTCTCCATCAGGGGGTCCATCAATCGATCTCCAGGCTGTAAAAGCTTGAATCCTTGTTCACCACTTTGGCCAACGGCTGGTCTTCCATGAATAGTGCGCTCGGATGATCGTTGACCGGTGCGCTCGGCAGACAGTTGCCATACTGAAGGCGAAATGGAACGTGCGGCAGATCCCTGAATCTCTCCAATGCGGCGCCGCCTCCTGTTAAGGAGCGTCCGGAGAGGTGGCGACCTTCCTAGTCAGAATATCTTGTAAAGGACCCATGCGAGGAACCAACGGCTGATTGAGCCATTGTGCGATCCGTGACCCGAGCGCAATGCCCGGTCGTTCAACACTCCGATAAAGCAGTTCAGCTGCTATCATTGTCACCGGTACTGTCATAATCGACAAGGCAACGAAGGTCTCCAAGGGGCCTGCCAAAGGTTTCAGTCTTATCCAAACAAAATGACAGAGAGTGATCGTAGGTATGTGCGTGAGATAAATCGAGTACGACCGCGACCCAAAATAAAGAATGACGGGGTTCTCCCAAAGCCTGCGGTGAACCTGAACGAAGAAAGAGTCTGAGCTTCCCTCTCGGCCGACGATCAGTCCCAAATAAACCAACATCCAGACAAGGACGGAGGCTATAGGAACGCCAGAGATAGGAAGCAGCATGATGATGATCAATGCCGCAATGCCGATTGGGTATCGGGTGCTGCCGGCGATTGACGGGTAGATCAGGCGACACGCAATCCCGATCGCAAAATAGGTTGCCGCCGCCGGCAGAAAGCTGGGCTGATAAAAATGGCCGAACAGGCCCGCCCCAAACGCACCTTCAATCACGGCGAGTACAATCGCAGCAGGAATAAGAAACTTGTGCCGTATCACGATCATCAAAACGAGCGGAGCAATCACATAAAATTGCCACTCAAGCGATATGCTCCAGGCTGGAATATTGAAGGCGTATGCCGAGAACGGTAAGGCGCCGTCACTGATCGCGCCGTGCATCATCGTTAAGTGCGCCAAAACGTGCAACCAAAGGTTTTGATGATTGGAGCTGGCGATTCCGTTTACAAGCGGCACGAAGTCGAAATCAGAATCGCCGGAATAGGCGACGCGTGCCAGCGTAAGCACCTGGACATCACAGGCGAAATAACCGATCGCCGAGGTGATCGCGAATAGCGGAAAAATCCTCATGAAGCGGCGTGTCAGGTAGCTGCGATAGCGCTCTGGCCGCTCGACAATCGCATGAGTGATCACAAACCCGCTGACGATGACGAATATCAAGACCGCGGGCCGGCCGAGGTGGCTAATTAGGGCGCCGAAACCATGAGTATATATGTCCGAAAAGTAAACCAGATGAGAAAAAACGACAGCCCACGCCAACACGCCACGGAGCCCCTCTATTGCTCGAAATCTATTCATGGTACCCCCGGATAAGCACACCTTCGAGACTTAGCGGCTGCACGCACCGCGTACCTGGGGATATTGGCTCGACGGGTGCGCCGCCTAATCGATCCTTCGCTGCGCAATGAAAGTACCAGAACTTCGCAGCGTAAAAAGACTGCGTCAGCGCGCGTTAGTGGTACTCCAAAATTCCGGCGATGGATCACCAAAGGCCGTAGTGCAGCTTAAATCAAACAGTCTATTTTTCATCGCGCCCTTCCGGATTTCGTGTGTGTGGAGTTGTCCGGCGTGCGGATGGAACGGTGGACTATCGACGATCAAGACTGGAAGGCTCCTCATGTGCGGTATCGCAGGGTTCTTCAAGCCCGGCAGTAGTCGTGATCCCGAATCGATGCGCCGACATGTCATCGATATGACGAACACCCTCGTGCACCGCGGACCCAACGACGAGGGGGCCTGGGTCGACCCGATTGCAGGAGTCGCGCTCGGGAATCGAAGGCTGGCGATCATCGACCTGTCACCCGAGGGCCATATGCCCATGCACTCCGCATCGGGTCGGTACGTGATCACGTACAACGGTGAGATCTACAACTCCGCGGCGATCGCTCGCACGCTCGAGTCGGCGGGTCTGGCGCCACGCTGGCGCGGTCACTCGGACACCGAGGTGATCCTTGCGGCCATCGAAGCCTGGGGCCTCGACAAGGCGCTCGAGTCCTTCAACGGCATGTTCGCGTTCGCGCTCTGGGACGTCCGCGAGCGAACGCTGTGCCTGGTGCGAGACCGACTCGGCGTAAAACCTCTCTACTGCGGCCGCCTCAACGGCGCACTCGTATTCGGTTCGGAATTGAAGGCGATCTCGGTTTATCCAGACGCAGCACTGACGATCGACCGGGACTGGCTGGATCGCTACCTGCGTGAGATACACCGACAATCCGAGGATACGATCTATCGCGGAGTTCGCGGCATCCGCCCAGGAACGTATGTGACGTTCGACCAGAGACTGCAGGCACATGAGCGCGTGTACTGGTCGGCGACTGACAAGGCCGAGATCGGACACCGCGATCGCTTCCCGGGAAGCGAGGCCGAGGCCGTCGAGAGGTTGGACAGCTTGTTGAGGGACGCGGTCCGCTTGCGCGCAGTCAGCGACGTTCCGTTGGGGGTCTTGCTATCGGGCGGGATCGATTCCTCGACGGTACTCGCGCTTCTGCAGCAGGAGAGCCCGAGGAGGATCCGAAGCTTCTCGATCGGTTTCCCCGATTCGGGTCTCGATGAGGCGCCTGACGCGCGGAAGATCGCCGCTCACATCGGCTCGGATCACACCGAGCTCTACATGGCGCCGAACGACATCATCGAGCTGATCCCTTCGCTCGCTCGGATGTCCGACCAACCGCAATCCGATCCGTCCTATGTGTCCAATCACGTCGCCTATCGGCTTGCTGGACAGAGCGTCACCGTCGCATTGTCTGGCGACGGAGGCGACGAGCTATTCGCGGGCTACCATCGCCATCGATGGCTGCCCAGGGTGTGCCGACAGCTCGGCTGGCTGCCGGCCGGGATCCGGAAGCAAGGAGCGCGAGCGCTGACGGCAGTCCCACCGGCGACGTGGGACAAGGTCTTCGACATTATCGAGCCGGCGATCCCCTCCCGGCTACGGGAGCGAACCCCTGGCGCCAAGCTCCACCGGTTGGCACGCTGGATGGCGTCTGCCTCCCAGGAAGAGATGTACCGCGTACTGTCCACTCGGTGGGATCCTGGTGACCGACTCGTCGTCGGTCACGATCCCGAGCAACCGCCAACCGATTTTGCATTCGTTCGACTGAACGGCGAATTCGAGATCCTGGAGCGGATGCTCGCTCATGAACTCGTCACGACCTTCGTAAACACGCAGCTCAAGAAGGTCGATCGCGCGAGCATGGCCGTGAGCGTCGAGGCGCGCACGCCGTTCATGGACTATCGCGTCGTCGAATTCGCCTTCACTCTGCCGCCTGATCTTAAGGTGCGCGGCGAGACTGGGAAGTACATCCTTCGCCAGGTCCTCCACCGACACGTTCCCGAAGCGTTGTATCAGCGACCCAAGATGGGGTTCCATCTGCCGTTGAGCACGTGGCTCAGAGGACCCCTGAGGGAGTGGGCAGAGGACCTTTTGGACCCAAGTTGCATGCGCCAAGAGGGGCTGTTGGACCCGGGTCCGATTCGAGCGATGTGGCACGAACATCTCAGCGGTCGGCGAGATCGGGTTGACCATCTTTGGCCGGTGCTCATGTTCAGGTCTTGGCTGAAGCATAATGGTTCCGGCGTCCAAATGCCTGAGGAGCGGAGGCTGGTGGGTGTTCACTGACGCAAGATCCATCGCCGCGGACTCGACCCTCCAGGCCGACATCTGCATCGTCGGCGCAGGGATCGCCGGGATCTCGATCGCAAAGGAGTTCATAGGTCGGTCTGAGAGCGTCGTGCTCCTCGAAGGAGGCGGCCTCGAGTTCACGAAGTCGCTTCGCGACCTGCCGACCGTGCTGCGACGACATACCCTGGGTGAGCAAGCACTGGCCAGCGGCCAGAACACTGGACAACCCTACTATCCGCTCCGGTTCACAAGGGTGCGCGCGTTCGGCGGCTCGTCGCGGGCATGGCACGAACATCGCGGCGTTCATGTCCGACCGCTCGACGCGATTGATTTCGGGACACGAGACGGCCTGCCGGAGCACGGCTGGCCCATCGACAGGACGCAGCTCGACCCCTTCTATGAACGGGCCCAACAGCTGTGCGGGTTGGGCCCGTTCGTTTACGACGCGAAGACATGGGAAGCCCAAGGCTACGGAGCTCCGCTACCCCTGGATCCTAAGCTCGTGAAGTCGGTGATCTTCCAGTTTGGCAAGCGCAGCAGATTCGACCGATACGAGGATGATTTCGCGCGGGCCGAGAACGTCAACCTCGTGCTCCACGCCACTGCCGTGCACCTCGCCGACGAGGGTGGGCGCGTGGTCCGGATGGATTGTGCGACGTTGTCAGGCAACCGATTCAGCGTCCACGCACGGACGTTCGTCCTCGCTGCGGGGGCGGTCGAGACCGCTCGCCTGCTGCTGGTCTCGAGGGACAGCCAGCCCGCTGGCATCGGCAATAACCGCGACCTGGTGGGCCGGTCGTTCATGGAACATCCGGATGCCGCAGTCGGATACCTGATTCCCGATCCGGAGCTCGATCGAAGGGCATTCAGGCTGTACCAACACCAAGGCGCTGGGGAGAACCTCATGGTCGAAGCCATGTTTCGGTTGAGTGACTCTGCCATGAGAAGGGAGCAACTGCTCAACGCCGTACTGCGCCTACGACCTACTTATCGCTCCGGCATGACGGCGGCCGTGCAATCGGCCCAGGTCGTCCGGAGATCGGTACACTACGGGGTTGCGACGCCGGGGCTGGCGAGGCATGCGCTGCGGGCCATCGTGGGCGCGCCTGAGATCCTCCGCCACTACGCGACCTGGCGCTCGGGGCGCCCACCGGAGGTCTTTGGCATCGACGTAATGGCCGAGCAGGCGCCGACGATGTCCTCTCGGGTGAGACTTGCCCGACGCCGAGATCGGCTCGGCGTCCCCATGACGATCCTCGATTGGCGGCTGACGAGCATGGACTGGGACTCGATCCGGCGGACCGTGGAGATCTTCGGAGACGCCGTCCGTGAAGCAGGCGTGGGCACTGTGATCCCGACCTTTAGAGCTGGGAAGCATCCGTCGGCGATCTTCGGCAACTGGCACCAACTCGGTACGACTCGGATGCATGACGATCCCGCTCGTGGAGTCGTGGACGAGAACTGTCGAGTACACGAGATGACCAACCTCTACATCGCCGGAGGGTCGGTCTTTCCCACCGGCGGCTATGCCAACCCGTCGCTGACCATCGTCGCGCTCTCCCTTCGGCTCGCCGATCACCTCAGATCAACGCCGAACTAGAGATGGCGGTGGCGACCGATCCGGAGGCGATCAGGCTGGCGCCGAAGCCGGTATCTCGGCCGGCCGCGGCGGGGCCGGTCGCGCGGTCCGTACATTGGCGCCCTGGCTGCATCCACCGACGCCATTTGAAGCGCCTCGATCTGGAGAACGCGATCCGCTTGCAGATGTCGGACCGATCGCCGCGTTGAGCTTTATGACGGCGGTCGACGATCCTTTGTACTTCGAGCCCTCCCGCGAGGTGGCGGGGTATTGGGGGCCATCTCGTCACCTCAATCACAAAGGGGTACCTCGCAGGGGCTTTTGCGCCGGGCCGTTGCCTCCAACATATTCGGTGTCTACCAAAGCATGGTGCTCGAGTTCGATGCCTAAGCTGTCGATTGGTATCCCGGTGTTCAATGGAGAGGAGTTCTTGCCAGAACTGCTCGACAGCTTGTTGGCGCAGACTTTTAGAGACTTCGAGATCGTGATCTGTGATAACGCTTCGAGCGATTGTACCCCACAAATCTGCGGCGAATATGCCAGCCGCGACGCCCGTATTCGCTATTTTCGAAACGACACGAATCTGGGCGCAATCCCCAATTACAATCGAACATTCGAGCTCTCGACGGCGCCCTTGTTCAAGTGGGCTGCCCACGATGACCTCTACCATGAGGTCTACCTGGACGCGTGCGTCAAGTTGCTCGACGAGAATCCAGATATCATTCTCGCCCACACTGGCGGTGCCTTTATCGACGAACAGAGCGAGTTCCTCCCCTTCGAACAGGAGACAGGAAGCTTCATCGATCCAAAGACTGGAAAGCGGTATTGGGCGGACGTTCCGAGCATTGGCGATACTCCTGTCGCCATCAACCGATTTTGGCAGGTGCTCACGCGTGCCCGCTGGGGGACTCACATGTTCGGCGTTGTCCGTCGTGAAATCCTGCAGCAAACGTCTCTCCTGCCCAATTTCGCCGGCAGTGATCGCGCGATGCTGGCAGAACTGGCTCTGCTTGGTCGTTTCCGATGTGCAAACGAGCGACTGTTCCTGAAGCGACTCCATGCCAACGTTTCTTGGGCTCTTGACCAAAATCAACTGAAAGGGTTCCTCAGCACTGACGGCAAGCGCTATTCACGACGACTGCGGCAAATCGAGGCTTACTTTGGTGCGCCCAGAGGCAAGCCGATTGGCGTCGTGAGCAAATCGGTGTGCTTCATGCTGGTGGCTGCACATAGCGCCAAGACCACCATCCAGCTCATAGGCCAAAATGACCCGCGCAGGGCGGCCCATGGCTATGGCTGGCCAGGGGCGCTGCGCCCGCGGTTGCGCCGGAGGACACCCTGATAAATGGCTTCACCGTGTCTGTCCTAACCGTGCGTGGCTTTGTGGTCTCCGATCCTTGCGGCGATGACAACTGGCATCCCGTTCCACAGGCGACGAAGGCTCTGATCGACTTGATCGTCGGCACAAAGCCGTGCTTGTGCAACGGAAATCCCGCGCCGGTTCCTGAGCTGCGCCTGCGGCGGCTCGACAACTACGTGAGCGCGCCCGCACCGGCGCGACGCGACGGCCATGCCCGACCATCGGTGTAGGAGCGAGGCGCCGCGCCGGCGCTGGCCGCTCTACCTGCTGTTCGCCCTGGGCGTGCTGGCGGGCGTGGCGCTGTGGGCGTATTCGCCCAGCCTGCCGCCGGAGATGCTGGTCGCGCGCTACGCCAACGACCGGTCGAAGTTCATCGATGTCGGCGGCGCGCGCGCCCATGTGCGCGACCAGGGCAATCCGGGCGGCATCCCGATGGTGCTGATTCACGGCTCGAGCGGCTCGCTGCACATATGGGAGGGCTGGGCGCGCGCGCTTTCCGGGCAGGCGCGGCTGATCTCGGTCGATCTGCCCGGCCACGGCCTCACTGGCGCCTGGCCGCGCAACGAGTACACGGTCGAGGCCTATGCCGATTTCATCGAGGCGCTGGTCGACACGCTCAAAATCGACCGCTTCGTGCTGGTGGGTCATTCGCTGGGCGGCGCCGTAGCCTGGACCTTCGCCGCGACGCGGCCCGATCGGGTAAGCCAGCTGATCCTGGTCGACTCGGCCGGCTACCCGCGCGACGGCGGCGAAGCGCCCTGGCCGACGCGGCTTGCCCGCCTGCCGGTGGTGGGCGACATCGGCATCTACTTCAAGCCCGAAGAGTGGGTGCGGAGTACGCTGAGCCAGGCCTATGCCGATCCGGCGATGGTGACGGACGAGCGCGTGAAGCGCATCGCCGAGCTACAGCGCTTCCCTGGTAACCGAGAGGCGACGCTCTTGCGCGCCCGCACGCAGGGGCCGCTCGATACCACGCCACTCAAGCGGCTCGACGTGCCGACCCTGATCCTGTGGGGCGCCAAGGACGGTTGGGGGCCGGCCGCCGATGCCCTCCGCTTCCAGAACGACATCAAGGGCGCCAAGCTGGAAATATTTAAGAAGCTCGGCCACAACCTGATGGATGAGGACGCCACCGCCACCGCGGCCGCCGTGGCCGCCTTCCTGAGGCCGATCCCTGCCCGCCCCGCGCCGCCGCCGGAACCACCGAAGACGGATCCGGCGGTTTCTTCCGTGCTGCCGGAGAGGACTAGGCACTGACCAGGAGCGCCGTCACCTTGGCGAAGGCCTGGTCGGCGCAGTGCGGATTTTGTCCGATCGCGCATTGATCGTGCTGCAGGGTTGCTGGTCTGAATGCACGGCGGACCTTCAACCGCACCTCTTACGTCGGAAGAGAGGCTCCATACGTCACGCTGGAAGCATGGCCGTTTCAGTCGGGCCGCTATCCAGCAGCGCTGGGAAATGCGGAAAAAATGCACCTGTTCCGCGAACTGGTACGAGAGCCGAGAAGTTGATTCCAGTTGCGCTCTGGGTGTCGGGCCCGCCCGCTTCCTAGGCTAGACGCCTCGAAACCGGCGATTGGGGGATAGGGGCGTCTGCCGCTTTTGCGGAAAGAAAAATGGAGGCAGCATGGCCAATTGTGCCGACATCGAGCGCACCAAGAAGGGCAAGCAAGTATGGAATGCCTGGGCCGAGGCGGAAATCGCCGCAGGGCGACAACTGGATGTGCGTCTTGACGTGCTTCCCGGAATGACTTCGCTCAGAGGGAGAGTCCGTTGTGGTTATGCCCCTGGCTGGGGCGAGCTACAAACTCCGTCGATGTGAGCCCGTCAAGGCTCGTGTGTGGTTGCTTGGTATTGCAGTCGATCCTCCAGGCTTCGATGATCCTGCGGGCTTCAGCGAGATTGGCGAACAGATGCTCGTTGAGGCATTCGTCGCGCAGTCTGCCATTGAAGGACTCGATGAAGGCGTTCTGCATCGGCTTACCAGCGGCGATGTAGTGCCATTCAATGCCATGCTCTTGCTGCCAGGCACGCATGGCGCATGAGGTCAGCTCAGTGCCGTTGTCGCTGACGATCATGCAGGGTGTGCCACGCACCGGGACGACCCGATCGAGCTCGCGAGCGATATGGATACCGGACAGCGAGTTGTCGACGACCGGCGCCGGGCACTCCCGGCCGAAGTCATCGACAAGGGCCAGCACCCGGAACTTCCTGCCGCAGGCCAGTGCATCCGACATGATGCTTTGGTTCGGCACCTGTGGGAGCGCCATCGGCGCCCACGTTCCGAGCGCCCGTTTACGGCTGCCGCGCTTGCGGACCATCAGCCGCTCTCCGTGATAGAGCCGGCACAGCTTCTTGTGGTTCAGCATGATGCTTCCCGCCGCAGCAGGATGTGCAGGCGTCGATAGCCGAACCGCCGCCACTCCAGGGTCAATACAGCAACCTCTGGCGGATCGGCGCATCATCCGGCCGCCGCGAGGCATAGCGGTAGGTCTTCGCCTGCAGCCCCACCAGCGCGCAGAGCCCCTTGTCCTTTGATGGTCCAGTTCACGGCCAGTCGTCGCGATCCGGGCGTCAGACATTATTTCTCGGCATCTCTTTGAGCGTCGAGGCATCAAGGATCGATTCCGCGACCTGCGCGATACTCGGCCAACCGGATCATGCTGGCATCGGATGGATCGATCTCGCCGAGATAGCGGCGGCGCAGCGTAGGGCGAGCCTCCGTCACCTCGGCCACGGACATACGGTCTTACTGCTTCCGCTCACGCATCAGAGCATCGAGACGAATGACATCCGGCTGCGAGTCGCAATTCAAGGTGACGGCCCGCTGGTACTGCTCTGCCACGGCTTTCCGGAGACCTCGCATTCCTGGCAGCACGAGATGCAGGCGCTCGCAGCGGCCGGCTATCGCGCCGTCGCGCCCGACCTGCGTGGCTACGGCGAGAGCTCGCGACCCGACGCGAGCGATGCCTACACGCAGCTTCACATCGTCGGCGACCTGGTCGGGCTCGTCGATGCGCTGGGTGAGAAGAGCTGCGTGCTGGTAGGCCACGATTGGGGCGCGGTGGCCACCTGGAATGCGGCGCTCATGCGTCCCGACCGCTTTCGCGCCGTAGCCGGGCTCAGCATCCCGTACATGCCGCGCATCGATCAGCAGCCGACGCGCGCGCTCAAGCAGTTCGCCGGTGAGCGCTTGAGCTACATCCTCTATTTTCAGGCGCCTGACGTCGCCGAAGCAGAGATCGAGGCAGATGTCCCGCGGCTACTGCGCGCGGTGTGCCATACCCACTCGGCGGCGGGCGCCGCCCAGCGCGCCGCGGCGCCGCCCGCCCAACCGGTGCCGCGGGACGCCCGGTGGCTTGACACCCTGATCGACCCGGCGCCGCTGCCAGCCTGGCTCACGCCGGCCGATCTCGCGGTTTGCAGCGACGCTTTCACCGGTTCGGGCTTCCACGGGCCGCTCAACTGGTATCGCGCGATCGACCGCACCTGGGAGCTGATGGCGCCTTGGCGCAACGCGCCGGTCATGGTGCCGGCACCCTTCATGTGCGGCGCGGAAGATCGCGGGCTGCTGCTCTACCGCCCGGCGGTCGAGGCCCTGCCGCAGACCGTGCCGCTGCTGACCACGAGCGTGCTGCTGCCGGGCTGCGGCCACTGGGCCCAGCAGGAGCGGCCGGACGAGGTGAATGCGGCGCTTCTAGAGTTCCTTGCCGTAGTAGCACCGACGCAACGTGCTCGCCCGGCTTAGCCGCGTCGGGCCGCCTGGTCATCAGAGAAGGTCGGCGTGCCAAAGCCCGAAGCACAAGCCTCGGGCTCTCTGTCGATGACGTACAACAGCGTATGTGACACCTATGACTGGCGCCCATGGAGATCAATAAGGCCGCTGGCAAGCGCTACGGCGCTGGAAACAGCGAGCGACGGGTTGACGCCGCCTTCACCGGATGCATACACCGCCGCCACTCCAGGGCCAGTATAGCAACCTCTGGCAGATCGGCGCATCATCCGGCTGCCGCGAGGCATAGCGGTAGGTCTTCGCCTGCAGCCCGACCAGCGCGCAGAGCTCTTGTCCTTGATGGTCCAGTTCACGGCCAGTCGTCGCGATCCGGGCGTTAGACATTATTTCTCGGCATCTCTTTGAGCGTCGAGGCATCAAGCATCGATTCCGCCAGCGGCTTCGAAGGCGCCGCCTTCGAGGGCAAGGCCCGCTTCGGCGGCGCGACGTTAATTGGCAACGTCGGACTTCAAAGGCGCAACGATCGACGGTGAAGCCTCAAGCGGCGGCTTCATCGAGTGGCGCAAGCAGGAAACCCTTGGTGCTGTGCGGGCTATGCCGGGGTGGACTACCGCTCCCGCGCGGTCTGGAAGGCGATTGGAGATCGTTCGGCGTCCACTGCCGCAACATTCTGGCGATTGCTTCAGGCCACCCGGGCTTAAATTGTCGGACGGATCTTTTCCCAAGCCCGTCCGCGTAGGACATCCCATAGCAAATAAGATAGGAACATAGAATTATATCGTAGGTAACGCGGGCCCAGTCGGAGCGGTTCCTTGCATAACCGGTAAGCCCAGGTTAACCCCATCCGTTGCATCCACGGCGGAGCGAACGACCGGCGGCCGCTGAGCAGTGAAAGTGCATCGCCCACCGCAAGGAACACACCCCTTCGGTACCGCGCCTGGTTGTCGATGATCCACTGTTCCATCCGTACGCCGGGCAACCCCACCCAGACGAAATCCGGATTGGCGCGATTGATGGTATCGGCGAACGACACCTCGTCGGCCTCCGTGAAGGGCCGAAACGGCGGGCTAAGCATGCCGACAATTTCGATATCCGGTTGCAATTGGACCAGCACACGTCGCAGCTCGACGAGGCATTCCTCGGAATCTCCGAAAAAGAAATGGCGCCAGGGCCGCGGTGCGTTCCGCAACACGTGTCGCATGAAATAAGGACCGTACACGCGGTCCTTGAGACCGGCGCCACGAAAGTTGAGCGCCCAAACAACCGGCATCCCGTCCGGTAACACCAAGTCGAACCGAGCCAGGATCCGGGCGAACTCGGGGCTGTGCCGGGCTTCGCCAAGGATGTGGGTGTTGGAGGGGCAGACCGCTGTGGCCCGCGGTTCACGTGCGAGCCCCTTGATTCGCTCCAGCGCAGAATCGTAAGTGGCACAGGCGACCGGCGTTCCTAAAAGCCTGATGGATTCCAACGATCCATCGGTTGGACACGCGGTATCGAGTTGCGAGGAGCGGGAGGCACCGGCGTCCATCGGATTTCCACTCACAATTGCCATGGCGTGAATACCCTGGTTCCCGCGGTAGCAACTAAGTCCCGGTACTGGGGCCAGGGACAACAAATGACAGCGAGTTTCACACCGGGTTTGGTTTTAAATTCCGCCCAGTTGGAGATCTGCCCGAACTCGTGGAGGCTCGGAGCATTGGCGGGGGTTGCAGCGAAGTCATGAACGAGGACGCGGTAGCCGCGCCGTTTGAGCTGTTGCGCCAGAAAAAGTCCCGCCGCTTCCTCGGTAATATGCGTGTTCGGCTTGTAGGTAACGCCGAGAACCGCAACCGTATCGCCCGGGCAGGCCATTTCCTGTACTTTCTCGACGAGCTCTTCCTTGGTTCGCTCGTTCACCCGGTCTGAAGCCTCGGCCAGCGGCGCTTCCAGGCCGACCTGCCGGGCAGTGTAAACCAGGAGACGGTTGTCGCGCGGGAAACAGGGGCCTCCATAACTTAAACCGGCACGCAAGTATTTTTTTCCAATCCGGCTGTCGCTGCCGAGAGCGTCGAGTATGACATGGATATCGGCCTGTGGATGGCGCGCGGCAATCATCCGCAATTGATTGGTAAAACTGATCTTCATGGTGACGTAACTGTTCAGCGAAATCTTCGTCAGTTCCGCGCTGACGATGGACATGCGGGCGATTCGCGGTGAATTGCGGTTGTATTTCTTGTAAAGCTGCTCCAGAGCGGCGCCGCTTTGAGGATCCGATTCGCCAATCAACACCAGGTCCGGTTCCAGCAAACCATTGATCACGTCGCCCAGCGCAATGAACTCGGGATTGTAGCAGACGCTGAAATCCCGGCCGCAAATACCACCGATCTCGCGTTCCAACATGGGAATTAGGACCGAATCGATGGCGCCGGGCGTGGTAGTTGAGCTGCAGACAAACAGATGGTTCTTTTTGCCGGCTTCCTTCACGGCCCTGGCCACCGGTTGCATGGCCTTCAGCAAGAATTCGTTGGAAAAACTTCCGTCTGGTTGACTGGGGGACGGAGGAATAAAGAAGGTGACATCAGTAGCAACGGCTTCTCGCGGATCGAGGGTGGCGCGAAGTCGTGAATGTCCAGCTCGGATGGTTTCGGCGAGTAGTGGCTCATCCAGCGGCGCTAAACCTTCGTTGATCTTTTTGACTTTCTCCTGATCAATGTCTACTCCCACGACTTCAAAGCCGCGGGCCGCAAGCGTCGCAGCTATGCACGCACCCAGTTTTCCCAAACCGCAAACCGAAGCTGTTTTGATCGAGTTCATGTGAAAAGCTCTATCCCTTGACGAGAGGATCTAATGCCCATTCCGGGGCGGCTACGTCGCTGGCGCTCGACGCACCCTTGTCTGCTGTCGAGCATGTGCCGGTCGGGATAGGCAGAGCCGATCCGGAGTACGCGTCAGTGGAGACGCGTTCCAACCAAATTTCCCGGCACCACAAATGGATGCTCCTGGGGCAAAACATCCGCTGGCCGCTGTAGAGCGAATTGCAGATAACGCCGTCCAATGCGACGGCCGGCGTCTTCATCGACCGCATTTTTCCATTTTTTTCGTCAATGAAGCGGTCGATGCGAGTACCGACACGGAAAATCTTGCCGCAGAATGGCGCGAGCTCGGCATCGATCGAGAGACCTCTGTTTGAGAGTCGCGTGTCCAGCGTCGCGAGGATCTCATCGTAAGACCTTACGCGCACCAGATCGCCCGGCTGAAGACCAAGATCACGTCTGGGCGTGGGCTCTCCTACCGGAATTTTTCCCTTCACGCGGGGGAACGGGATGCCGCCAGTAACGGCCTGAAACCGGTTGTATACCCAGCGAGCGGGGCCCCCCCATCTGTCGCTGAAGGCCAGCGTTGCATAATAGTAAAACAGGTAGAAAACGCCCCGGCACACCTGAGGCAGGGTTCTATTGCCTGAAGTGTAGGCTTCCACGTATTGCCTGGGGTCCCACCACTTGAGCGGTGCGGTGTAGTTGAGCAACTCGGTTGCTTGACAGGAATATCTCGTTTCACGGCCAGCGTCTTCGTAGGTGGTTGCTTTCCAGACGTCGCGATCCGTGCAGGGGTCTTGCTGTTGCAGGCCATTGACCTTGCCGGGGTCGCCGTCAGGTACCGGCTTTGCCAGTACCGGCCCTTCGACGGGTTTGAGCCAAGCGTTTTTCCAGAAGATCAGGCAACCGGCCTGACACCCGCCATAGGCTTGACCATCACAACGCATATTGAGATGGACTGCGTCCGGCAAGCTTCGCCCGACATAATGGCCGCTGACAGTGTCACAGGTCTTGTACGCGCTGCTGTGAACACGGAAGCGCTGACCGCAGTAATTGAACATTTGCGGCATGAAGGGAAGTCCGTCGAGCCGACCACTCTTGTCGAGCGTCCTGAGGATTTCCTCCTTGCTCCGAACTTCTACCCAGTCGCCTGCACGCGTTTTCATATCAACATCCTATCCAATCCAGAAAGGGGATCTTCGAGCCATTGGCGCAGACGGACGGACTTCGTCATGGTCAACGTGTTCCTCTGGCCCTCTCGGAAAGGGCGGGGCCCACCAACTCGCTACATACTAAGCTGATGTCTTTGATGAGCCCGCGTTCGAAAAAGGCGAGGTGACCATTCTTAAGGAGTAATCCCTAAGCAAGCAGGATAGGGCGCAGTTCGCATAACGGTCGGCGGCGGGCGACGCGAGTGAGGTAGATCTGGGCAACGCCAATCGCACTTTGGACGCCGGCGACGAAAGGCACTCGCTTTTCGCAAGCCCAACTTCCTTTTTGAGCGCCGCTAGACGGCGTCGAGGGCGACGATCAATTTGCTAGAGCCTTGATTTCGTCGGCTGGATGGCCGTGCTCCAGCGCCCAAATGGCCGCCTGCGTACGATTTGCTACCCGGATCTTTCGCAGGATCGATTTCATGTGAGACTTGACCGTCGCCTCGGTGATGTCGCACGTGCGCGCAATCACCTTATTGGCAAGCCCTTTCACCAGGCCGTCGAGAATCTGGGCCTCACGCTCTGACAGTTTGGGGAGATTTCCCAGCGGGGCCACGTACTGAATGTCGCTATTGTTTGCGTTTAGAGCCGCGGTGCTGATGCCGTTTACCATGGGTTGGGTATGATGCATGGCGACCATGCCGATTGGTAGCGCTTCATGTTCGATGCCCTGCGTCCGGAGATTGTCCATCTTGACCCTTGGCTGGGGTGATTCTTCTTCCTGTGTGGGTGGGATCGAGAGACGCTTCGTATCGGATACGACCATGACACGAACATCCTTGGTCATGATCAGGTCTAGCGTGCTGATCAGCGTGTCTGGAGAAACGATCAACGGAACACAGCCATCGATCTCCGACGTCAGCAGCTTCTGAAAATCGGCTGGGGAAGCGAATTCGAACAGTAAGATGATCTTGCTGTCGGCCCACAACTTACGGATGCCAAGAGCCTCGGTGACCGCATTATCGATGGATTGCGTGCCCAAAATTACAAGTTTGGGCCTATTGGCAACGATCGACGAACTGCCGATGTCCGCCGTCGACCCAACGCGGCAAACGACTCGATAAGAATAGTTTGTCATCAGCGATTCGAGCGCCTCGCGCACAAGCAAACGAGGT
>Ga0210407_10000628_pt1 | contig 38095 bp, 37 predicted proteins | sample IncBWC27MmetaG_FD_150860 | JGI IMG/M metagenome (GOLD analysis project Ga0210407, IMG submission 150860) | Forest soil microbial communities from Barre Woods Harvard Forest LTER site, Petersham, Massachusetts, United States - Inc-BW-C-27-M | ecosystem: Environmental > Terrestrial > Soil >...
AAGCGTCATTCTCATCGAGTCCAACCAAAAGAAAGCGACTTTTCTTGCGGAGGTTGCGCGGGAACTATGCCTGCAGAACGTTGAGGTGCGCAGGTGCCGTATGGCGGATGTTCGTCTGAACGATGAAAACCTCAACTTCGTCACAGCACGTGCTCTAGGAATCGACAACACCTTTCTGAACTGGGCGCATAGCGCTCTTAATCCGCATGGATCGGTCGTGCTGTGGCTCGGAGACGCCGATGCGCGGCGAATCTCTCTGAACGTCAGCTGGAAATGGTCGGATCCGATCCGCATTCCGCAATCTGATAGGCGAGTTATCCTGCATGGATCAAGGGTCTAGCTGAGGACACGCTGTTCCACGTGGAACGTATATTCCGCACAGTCAGTGTTTCGCGTGGAACGATCCACTATTTATGACGTTCCACGTGAAACATCTTGCCTCTCATCAAATCTCTCTGGTACATTTACGCCGCGTTTAGGGGACTTGCCGTTGGCCCGTGTCATCGCTATAACCAATCAAAAAGGCGGAGTAGGCAAGACCACTACCGCAGTAAATCTCGGTGCCTCCCTAGCCGCCTCCGAACAGCGCACGCTGATAATCGACTGCGATCCGCAAGGCAACACGACTAGCGCGCTCGGTTTCCCGAAGGACCCAGCCCGCCGTACGCTCTACCAAGCTCTGATGCTCGATGAACCAATTGATAGAATCATTTTGGACGCACAGGTAGATGGTCTAGATATAATTCCTTCGGACAAGAACCTCGTAGGAGCCGCAGTTGAGCTCGTCAACCTCGATAATCGGGAATATCGTCTCAAGGCGCTCGTTTCTGGCATCCAGGCGCGTTACAACTACATCCTGATAGATTGCCCGCCGTCGCTCGATTTGCTGACGCTCAACGCTCTCGCAGCCAGCGATTCGGTCTTGGTCCCGATTCAATGCGAATATCTGGCTCTCGAAGGCGTGTCCGAGCTCCTCGACACCCTAATGCGGCTTCGTCGCACCATCAATCCGTCTCTAGCCATAGAAGGCATTCTCCTCACGATGTATGACGACCGCACCACGCTATCGAAGCAAGTAGCCGCCGATCTTCGCAGCTTTTTTGGCGCGCAAGTATTCGAGACGATAATTCCTAGAAACGTGCGCCTGGCGGAAGCGCCGAGCCACGGCATGCCAGTGATGTTCTACGACATACATAGTAAAGGTGCTGAAAGCTACATTCAACTTGCTAAGGAGGTTATCGCTAATGCCCAGAAACGCGTTGGGCAGGGGATTGAGCGCGCTGATTCGGGAGCCGGAGCCGATAGCGGCTCCAGCACCTCCGCCGCCGCCGCGGGAGCAGGCTCCGTCAGCTCAGCCAGCACGTCCGACGACAGCGGCAGCGACGGCGGCGGCTCCAGCACCATCTGAGGGCCTGTTTCAAACTGACATCGATCTGATTGACCCGAGCCCCTATCAGCCTCGCACCCGCTTCCGCGAAGAAGCGCTCGACGAACTTGCGCGCTCCATCCATTCGAGCGGCATCGTTCAACCGCTCGTCGTCCGCAGAATTGCAGGCCGCTTCCAGCTGATTGCCGGCGAACGCCGCTGGCGCGCAGCACAGCGCGCGGGCCTACTGCGCGTCCCAGTCGTCGTCAGAGACGTCTCGGAAGAGATGGCTCTGGAGATGACGCTGGTGGAAAATCTCCAGCGCGAAGATCTCAACCCCATCGAGCAGGCGCACGCCTTTCAGCGCCTTATCGACGAATTTCATCTCACGCAGGAACAAGTCGCCGAGCGCACCGGCAAGGACCGCGCCACAATCGCCAATGCTGTCCGCCTCCTCAAGCTCGAAGAGCCAATCCAGGTCCTGCTTGAGGAAGGCCGTATCACCGCCGGTCACGCTCGCGCGCTGCTTGCCGTTGACGATCCCCAAGCTCGCCTCACCATCGCTCGCCGGGTCGCCCGCGGAGGCATGACTGTTCGCCAAGTCGAGCGCCTCGCCACTCGCGGCTCCAAGCCTCACGTCGGCGCACCGACATTTTCGGTCGACGCCAATACCAAAGCCGCTCTCGAGGAGCTGCAACGCGAGTACGGCACGCGTGTGCACATGCACCCGCGCCACGGCACGAAGCCGGGACAGTTAGTGTTTGAATACTACGACGATAGTGATTTAACCCGCCTCTACGACCAACTCATGCGAAAATAGTGTTACGCTATTTTCGTAGCGTGGGGGAAGTCGCATGGGTTGGTTTGACCGCAAGCGGCATGATTCCGGGGAATGGACTGGCTTTCTCGACCAGGGCGTCAAGCTCGAAGGCCGCCTGGAATGCGCTGGCACCTTTCGCATTGACTCCGCGATGAAGGGGACTCTAGTTTCACACGAGACCCTGATCCTCGGCGAGCACGCTAAAGTCGAGGGCCAGATTGACGGCAACTACGTCATTATCGGCGGCCATTTCGACGGCACGATAAAAGCCTCCGGCAAAGTCGAAATTCAAACCAAAGCCATCGTCACCGGCGAAATTCACACGCCATGCCTGATCATGGAACCGGGCGCCATCTTCGACGGCCGTTGCCACATGCTTGCCGCGACCGAAACCGCTAAACCTATCACCATTCCTATAAGATCGGCCGCAGCCCACGCATAGGTCTCCCGGTCATTTTGGTTACTCGGTTCCTCTTGTTCTGACGTGATGTACACAACTGCCGCGCGCTATAATCATCCAATCTGTTCCACGGAGAAATGACATTGGCGGAACAAGTCCGGCTCACCACCACCGCAAAGGCCGCGGGCTGCGCTGCAAAGCTGAGTCCGAGCGTTCTCGACGCAGTGCTCAAGCGCCTTCCATCGCAGCTCGATCCAAACGTGCTCGTCGGATTCGAAACCAGCGATGACGCAGCCGTCTATCGCCTCACCGATGATCTGGCCATCGTCCAAACCGTGGATTTTTTCACGCCGATCCTCGATGATCCCGAGCTTTTCGGTCAGGTTGCCGCCACCAACGCGCTCAGCGATGTGTACGCCATGGGCGGCCGTCCGATTTCCGCGCTCACCATCCTGGCATTTCCCGCCGCCGGCGCTCCCGAAGTTCTGGAACAAATTTTGCGCGGCGGCTTGGCAAAAATGGCAGAAGCGAACTGCACGGTAGTTGGCGGGCATTCGATTCGCGACGATGAACTGAAGTTTGGCTACGCGGTCACAGGCGTGATCCATCCGCAACGAATCTGGAAAAATGTTGGCGCGCGTCCCGGCGATGTTCTGATCTTCACCAAACCGCTCGGCACCGGTGTGATCTCGACAGCCCTAAAACAGGGCCAAGCCGAGGAGGCGTGGGTCGCTGGAGCCACTGCGTCCATGACGCGCTTGAATCGTGATGCCGCCGAAGCGTTCCACGAAATTGATCCAGTGAACGTGGCGGAACAGCATCCGATTCATGCCGTCACCGACGTCACCGGTTTTGCACTTCTCGGACACGCTCGCGAAATGGCCATCGGCAGCGGCGTCTCCATGAAACTGGACCACACGCGCCTGGAATATCTTCCCGGCGCGATCGAAGCGGCTCGCCGGGGGTTTTTCTCGGGCGGCATGAAGAACAATCGCGACTTCGTGGAAAGTTGTGCCGCATTTGCTCCCAGCGTCTCCGACGAATTCCGCGCGCTGCTCTTTGATCCGCAGACTTCCGGCGGCCTGCTCGCAGCCATCGCTCCGGAATCCGCCGATGCCGCTTTGGCGGCTCTGAAACGCCGCAATGTTCTCGGCCGCATCGTCGGAGGGGTTATCGCCAGACGCTCCCCACTTCTCGAAGTCGTTTGATTCCCGCGCAATCGTGTACACTTTTAGTTTTTCGAATCGCTCATGGACACCATAACTCACGGAATCGTCGGCGCGCTCATCGGCAAAGGTTTTTTCTCGGAGCGTAATGGCCGCGTCGCAACGTTCGCGGCGACGGTGGGCGCGATGTTCCCGGATCTTGACGTCGTGCAGGAGATTTTCTCCAGCGATCCTCTTGCGATTGTGAAGTATCACCGCGCGATCACCCATTCTTTCGTCGCGCTGCCATTTTTCGCAGCACTTCTCGCATGGCTCACTCGCGCGGGTTTCGCATTCGCAAAAAAGCGTTGGGGCCTTCGTGATTGGGAAGCGCCCTCGTGGGGAATTCTCTTCATCATCTACGCCATAGCGATCGCCAGTCATATTTTCCTCGACGCTATGACCTCGTTCGGTACGCGCATCTGGTATCCGTTTTCGCAAACACGCGTTGCGTGGGACCTGCTGTTCATCATCGACTTTTCGTTCACGGCGATCGCCTTGCTTCCGCAGGTCGCCGCGTGGATTTATTCCGATCGCGGCAAGACGACCACGCGCGCTTTTTCCATGTGGGTGCCATTCACGCTCTGCGCGTTCGGCACGTGGAAAATCGCCACCGTGGTGGGATTTCCGTTTCATCTCTGGATCGTGTTTCTCGCCAGCGGCCTCCTCGCCGCGCTGTTTTTTCTTCCGGCCTTTCGCGACGTTGGCTTCCGCATCACCACCGCGCATTGGTGCCAGGCTGGCTGTGTCGTGCTGTGTGCCTATATTCTTGCCTGCAGCGTCGCCCATCACGCGGCGCTCACGCGCACCAGAAATTTTGCAGCTGCGAATCATATTCCCATTGACCGTATCGCGGCCCTTCCGCTTCCGCCTTCGCTGCTCGATTGGGGCGGCGTGATTCGCACCACCGACGGTGTGTACCAGTCGCGCTTCGATCTGCGCGATTCCGCCGCGCCGGTTTTCGCTTTCAGCGCCGATTCTCCTCCCGACGAATTTGTCGCGCGTGCTCTGCAACTTCCCGAAGTCCAGCTCTACTGGTCCTTCGCGCGTTTCCCCGTAATTCGCACTTCCAGCGAGCGCGACCGCCATTATGTGGATTTCAACGAGCACCGTTTCATCACGCGCAATCGCCAGGGCCCCGCGCCGTTTTCCTATCGTGTAGTATTTAATGATGCCGGTGAGCCCATCGAAGAAGGATGGCAGGCGGATGGCATGGACGTGCGGCGCTTGATTAAAATTGCTCCCACTCACACGGGGAACGTGCGATGAAAATTCTAATCTTCAGCGATATTCACGGCGATTTGCGCGCGCTCGAACGTGTCGTCGCGCAGCCCGCCGACATTTACATAGCCGCCGGCGACCTCAGCAATTTCGGCAGGGTACTCGATCGTTGCGGGGAAATAATGATTGAGCTTGGAGAACGTGCCTGGATCATGCCCGGCAATCATGAAACGCACAAAGAAACGGCTCAATTTTGCAAACGCTTCGGCTTCACCGACTTTCATCGCCAGACAAGAAAACTCAACGGCACGAACTGGGCTGGCCTTGGCTATAGCAACATCACTCCGTTCAAAACCCCTGGAGAATATTCGGAGGCCGAAATCGCCGCGGCCCTGGCGCCATTCGCGGGCCTGGAAAAACTCTACCTCGTCGTTCATTTTCCTCCGCTTGATACAAAACTCGACGAGTACGCCGCCGGTCAGCATGCCGGAAGCCCCACTCTGCGCGCGTGGGTGGAAAAAGAGAAACCTCTCTATCTATTCTGCGGGCACATCCATGAAACCGCGGGCATGAGTGATCGCTTGGGAACGACGCAATGTTTCAACGTGGGAAAAGAAGGCTACACAATCGAAGTGTAGAGGACGAAATTTAAAACTGGAAGTCGAGGAACGCTAGAATTTCGGCAGGAAGAAAGCGCGGCACATCAGCGCACTAATCACCAATCACCAATTACCACCTACTTCTTCACCACCGGATACACCACCAACTGCCGCCGGTCGCCCACTCCTTCGCTCATCGTGCGGACACCTGGCGCGCCGCTCAATTCCAGGTGAATCAGCCGTCGCTCGCGTGGCGACATCGGATTAAAACGAAATACCTGACCGGTTTCGCGCACGCGCTGCGCAGCCACGCGCGCGGAAAGTTTCAATTCTTCCAGGCGCTGCGCGCGATACTCACCGCAATCGAAGCGCACGCGGTCGTGTAGGCGCGGATCCAAGTGCAGCCAGCGATGGCCTACATGCTCCAGCGCCAGCAACAATTCTGCATTGTGCTCGAGCAGAAAATCCTGATCCGCTCCGCTGAATGCGACCAGCACATCCTTGTCATCCGCGCCGCCATCCACGGTTGCGGGCGTCGAAATTTCGTATGAGATTTCCAGGCCCATCTCGCGCACCGCCAAATCGAGATAGCGCTGCAATTCCGATATCGCGCGCTCGCGATCCAGCCGCGCTTCACCTTGCGCGTGGTCTCTCGTGAAAGGCCGCTTCCCGGCCCCTGTGCGTTCGTCAGGCATCGATTATTTTCTTTTTGAACTTTCCCCTCGCGGGCATCGGTTCCGATTTATTTAGATAATACTGTTGCGCGATTCCCACCAGGTTGCTCGTGAACATGTACAAATTCAATCCGCTGGAAAGCCGGAAGAAAATGAATCCCATCATCAGCGGCATCAGCGCCAGCATTTTCTGCTGCGCCGGATCCGTGCTGGTCTGCGGCGTCATTTTCGTCATCAGATACATCATGATGGTCATGCCGATCGGCAGAATATAATACGGGTCCATTGCCGAAAGGTCATGAATCCAGCCCATCCACGGCGCGTGGCGCAATTCGATCGCGCCGTTCAGCACGCGCCACAGCGCCCACCAGATCGGCATTTGAAATACCATCGGCAGGCAACTGCCCATCGGGTTGATACCTTCGCGGCTGTAAACCGCCATCACTTCTTCATTCATTTTTTTCTTGCGCGGATCGCTCATCGAATATTTCTTGTAGCGATCCTGAATTTGCCGTATTTCCGGGCCCACTTTCTGCATCTTCTGCATCGAACGCCAGCTCTTCATCTTCAGCGGAAACATCGCCAGGTTGATCACCAGGGTCATCAGTACGATGCACCAGCCCCAGTTCGTCACCTTGGTGTGCAGCGTCTGCAAAATCCAGAGCAGCGGCTTCGCGATGACTCCGGTCCAGCCAAAATTCACCAGCTCCGGCAGCGGCGGCTGAATTTTTTCCAGCAGCGCCAAATCCTTCGGCCCCACGAATATGCGCACACGCAAAGGTGCGCCCGTCGTGGTCCCCGCTGCCATCTCCGCTTCTGGCTCGCTGGTCTGCTTGCCGTCCGCCGTCACGGAGTGGTTCTGCATCCAGTGCCACAGCGAAATGTCCGTGCCATCTGGCAAAAACGCAGCGGTAAAAAATTGGTCCTCGACGCCGGCGAATTCCAGCGGCCCATACTGCACCGCCGGCTGGCTCTGATTTCCCGAAACGCCCAGTTTTTTGTATTGCAGCAAATTCAGCTTGCCGCCGGTTTTGTAATATACAGTCACCAGCTGCGCCGCGTTGTACACAGCCTTGTCGCCGAATCCGCCGCGCCAAGCCACCGCCACTGGCTGCGGCTTGCCATCCAGCGTCACCGCCACTTCCACCGTGGTTTCGTAATTAAAATCGAATTTCAGTTTCTTCTGGACGTCCAGATGCCCGTCGCTCCAGTGCATATCCACTTCGATCGGCGCCCACAAACCGGCGCCGGATGCCGGTGGTACAAATGGAGTCTTCCCGGGCTTCAACTCTGACTTGTAGTCAAGTGCAGTCGGAATGGCGTGGGTCTCAATCTCGTAAAGTCCCGCATTCGCATTCGTTTGTTGTTGCGCGTCTGTCAGCACCAGCGAAAATGGCCAGCCAAGTTCCTGCGCCACGCTGTCGTTCACCAGATCCAGCGGATGCGGCGGCTTCTGGTCGTCCATATATTTGTTCAGCTGCCAGGTTTTCACCACGCCGCCGCGGTTCGATAGTTCCACGCGATACAGCGCGCTCTGCACTACCACTGTTTTCTCTTCGCTGGCTTCTACCACGGACGAATTAGCCGCAGTTGCCGCGCCTGCCGCGCCCGTTTTCCTACCAGCAACGGAGGAGGAAGCGTTCCCCGTCGCACCGGGCTGCGCGGTTCCCTGCTGCGAGCCTTGCTGATTAAATGGCGCGGAGGTTTGTGCTGGATTTGACTGCGGCGGCGGAACCGGCGGCTTGTAGAAATGTCCCCAAGCGAAAAGGATCAGCAGCGACACCACGACAAATAATATTCCGCGAACCTGGTCGGACATTTCCTTCACTACGCGCGCTCCTTGCTTTGCACTGCGCCTTCGAATGGCGCGTCGCTGCGCAGCCACGTTGCGTCCGAATCTTCTGCGTCCGGCACTGGATCAAACCCGCCTTTAGTGAACGGACGGCAACGCCCCAACCTTTTCAACGCCAGCCAACTTCCGCGGCGCGCGCCGTGCAGTTCGATTGCTTCCTGCGCGTAATTCGAGCACGAAGGATAAAACTTGCAAGCTCCGCCCAGAAAAGGCGAAAAGAAAATTTTGTAGAAACGCACGAAGGCCAGCAAGCACCAGGCGCCAAAAGTTTTCGCTTTCGCTGCGGATTCCACGGAAGGGCGGGGCTTCAGCCCCGCCGACAAACTGGAAAAAGAAAGGGGCTTTAGCCCCTGAAGCCACGTGTTCGCGGTCAATTGCTGCGGCTTCACTCGGCTGGTTTCGCGGGCGATGCCGCGGGCGGCTGCGGCGCGCGCGGCGGCATCAGTTTCAACAGCTCCGCCTGCAACGCTGAGAACTCCTGCGTTGCGGCTGAGCTGCGTGGATGAATCACAATGTCCCATCCCGGGGCGATCTCCTGTCGGTGCAATTTCAAAATTTCGCGGAGGCGTCGCCGGATTCGGTTGCGCCGGACCGCGTTACCCAGCGCCTTTTTAATGCTCCAGCCGAACCGGCTGCTGTCGAGGCCATTGGGACGTAGAAATAGCGTGAACTCGCGGCTGCTGCGGCGGCGCCCTTCGCGATACACGGCGTCGTATTCGGCGCGGCGCATCAAGCGAAAAGCGCGCGGAAAATCCAGCCGCGTCGCGACGTCAGACGCGCGTGAGGCTGTGGCGCCCTTTTTTGCGGCGTCCTGCAAGAACTTTCCGTCCACCCTGGGATTTCATGCGCTTGCGAAAGCCGTGCTTTTTATGGCGGCGCCGCACATGCGGCTGAAAAGTGCGTTTCGGCAACGATCCTCTCCCTCACAATTTATTGCGGCTCGCGCACTACTACGAAGCGCAGGTCCAGTCGAAACAAGCAGTTTAGACGACCTGCGCGCGACGGTCAAGGAAGCGCGTTCGCGGTTCATTCGGCGCTCCTGGTTTTCGTGACTTGTGATGCGCGAGGTGCGGCAGGCGGCTGCGTCCGGAAATTCGGCATCCTTTCCAGGGGTAAAAGTAAGGAGCTTTATACTAGAGTAAGGAATGGCGAAATCCGCGTTGAAGAAGCAAGCCCGCATCACTAGCAAGGGCCAGATCACCGTGCCGCATGAGGTTCGGCGCGCGCTCGGGGTTCGTCCCGGCGACAAGCTGCTGTTCGAGCAGGAGGGCGCCGAATTTCGTGTCAAACCTCTGCGCGCCACCAGCCCCTTTGAAAAATATCGCGGCATCGGCAATCCGGGCATTCCCTCCGGCCGGAAAGCCATCGTGCGCGCGATTCGCCAGCTCCGCGGACGATGACCACCGCGATTGACAGCAATATTTTCATCGCCTTTTGGGACGCGAGCGACGCCTTGAATTCGATCGCGCAATCCGCCCTCACTGCCGCGTGGAATCGCGGATCGCTGGTTGTCGCCGCCCCGGTCTATGCCGAGCTTCTGGCCTTTCCCGGCCGCAGCGAAGCTTTCCTCGATGCGTTCCTCCGGGAGACAGGTATCACTGTCGAATGGGAAATGGACGAAGCCATCTGGCGGACGGCAGGCCGCGCGTTTCAAGCCTACGCCGCGCGGCGGAAGCGCCACCAGGGTTCCGCCCCGCCTCGAATCCTGGCGGATTTCCTGATCGGGGCCCACGCCCTCCGTAATGGTTACCGGCTGCTGACGCTCGACTCCGGCCTGTACCGGTCCGCGTTCCCGCGCCTCGCCATCGTCAGGGTCTAGGCGTTTCCCATCGGCCGAGAATTCACCGGGCGACACAGGCAATCTCGTGGAATGCGGATCGGCGATTCGAGCGAAACGGCTGAAAAGGGCCGAAAAACTAGCGATTAGAAAAAGTTTTCTCATTTGTTGTGAGGGAGTTAGGCCGATTTTTAATAATTGGCGACTAGCGATTAGAAAAATCGCGAACGGTACGAAGAGATTGGAAAAGAGCGATGCGAGTAACGCGAAATGCGCACGCAAAGATGCAAAATGCTGTCGATTAGAAAAAGTTATGCTGTTGTTTGCAGGGGAGTTGCGGGCGTTTCTAATCGCCGGACTGTCGATTAGAAAATCGCAGTGAGGAGTGGAAGAGCCCCTTCGACTCTGCCGTCGGCAGGTACCTAGGGTAAATGAGCGACGAGCGTGGGAGGCGCTGCGGTGATTGTGTGATCGGGAGGCTTTGGAGGTGAAGGGGCGAAGGGCTGGCGCGCAAGCCGTTGCAGCGCAACCAGCGCGGACCATGTAGCCTCCTTGCCTCGGCGGAATAACCGCCCGACTTATGCTAACATACTAGTAACGATAACGCAAGAGGAATCGTTGTCGACATCTGCTCGATGCGGGATTGCCGGAAGCGTTGGATACTTGGCGCAATAAATTGCCAGCCGGCGCGGGCTCGATTCCCATATTCACGCGGCCTTCGGTCGCACGGTCGCAAGTAACAATACGGGACGTCTGACATTCTTTAACTAAGCGTTGCAGGAAGGGAAGAAGCCGATATTAGGTTAACGGTATGCCGACTAGCGGACGGAACAATGGCCAGCTGGAGGGCTTCCGCGCCGCTGCGCAGTCGCTGAAGTTGTACCGCCGCGCTGACCTGGTCAACGAGAGTGCGACATCGATCGTCAAGGATCTCTACGTTGATCCGCTGGGTAACGAGTCGCCTGTTTGCAAGGCGCAGGTGGTCACCCCCCAGGATTCTCGAAGCGAAGAATCTCGCGGGCGATAACAGCGCAGCTTTCGTTTTCAAAGGAGAATCGCATTGGCAATCCCCGATTTTCAGACCATTATGCGGCCGTTGTTGGAGCTCGCATCAGATGGGAAAGAACATTCGCTTCGCGATGCCCGAGAATGGCTAGCTGACCGGTTTAGACTAACCGATGAGGAGCGGAAAGCTCTGTTACCCAGTGGCCGCCAGGCGATTTTTGTTAATCGCGTCGCTTGGGCAAAAGTCTATTTACAACGTGCTGGCTTGCTAGATACACCCCAAAGAGGGCATTTCAGGATCTCAGATCGCGGACTAAAAGCCTTACAAGAAGCGCCGGAACGAATCACGATCAATTTCCTCGATCAATTTCCCGAGTTTGTCGAGTTTCGATCTGTACCTAAGAAGAAGGAAACCACGACGCTCACCGTTGCGGACGACGAAGACGAACACACGCCGGAGGAGATGTTAGAAACCGCGTACGTTAGATTGCGCAAAGGGCTTGCTTCGGAACTTATCAACCGAGTCAAGAAGTGCTCTCCTCAGTTCTTCGAGCGCCTCGTTGTCGAGCTGCTTTTGAAAATGGGCTACGGTGGGTCTAGGGAGGAGGCGGGCGAAGCGATTGGCTCAGCAGGCGACGAAGGGATAGACGGGGTCATAAATGAGGACCGGCTCGGACTGGACATAATTTATTTGCAAGCAAAACGATGGGACGGGACTGTGGGGAGGCCTGAAATTCAGAAGTTTGTTGGAGCCCTGCACGGAAAAAGGGCAAGGAAGGGCGTTTTCATCACGACGGGCGTGTATTCATCCGACGCGAAGGAGTATGTCAAGAATATAGATCCGAAGGTTGTTCTCATCGACGGACAGCAATTATCTGAATACATGATCGATTTCAATATCGGCGTGGATCCTATGACAACTTACGAGATCAAGAAAATTGTCTCCGATTATTTCGACGAAGACTAGCGACAATCCCGCCTTCCGCTGCACGCGTCGCGCCCCGCCACGTTGACCACCCCGCATCGGTCCCCTACAATGAAATCTGTGCCATATACAATTCGGCGCATCGCGAATTGTGTGGCTGCAGTCGCGGATCACGGGCCACTAATCACCACTCACTAATCACGGGTCACTCAAATGTTTGAAACACTTACAGACAAATTACAGCGGGCGTTCAAGAACCTTCGGGGGCAGGGGAAGCTTTCTGAGGAGCACCTGGACGCGGGGTTGGCGGAGATACGCGAAGCGCTGCTGGATGGCGACGTGAACGTGGGCGTTGCTGATGAATTTATTGCGCATGTGCGGGCGAAGGCTTTGGGGTCGGAAGTGCTGCTGCAGTTATCGCCGGACCAGCAAGTTGTGAAGATTGTGCGCGACGAATTGGGCGAATTGCTGGGGAAGGAGGCGCGGCCGCAGTATGGGTCGAAGCCGCCGGCGGTTTGGCTGGTGGTGGGGTTGCAGGGGTCGGGCAAAACTACTTCTACTGGAAAAATGGGGAAATGGCTGGCGGAGCACGGGCACCGGCCTTTGGTGGTTTCGACGGACGTGTATCGTCCCGCGGCACGCGAGCAACTGGCGCAGGTGGCGAAGGCTACGGGCGTGCCGGTGTGGCCGGGAACGGGGACGGACAAGCCGCTGGAAATTGTGCGCGGGGCGTTGCGCGAAGCGAAGATGTCCGCCTGCGACGTGGTGTTGGTGGATACGGCGGGGCGGCTGCATATAGATGACGAATTGATGAAGGAACTTTCGGAGCTGAAGCGCGAGCTGAATCCGGCGGAGCTGCTGTTTGTGGCCGACGCGATGATCGGGCAGGACGCGGTGCGGTCGGCAGGAGAGTTTCACAAGCGGCTGGGAATTACGGGCGTGGTGCTGACGAAAATGGATGGCGACGCGCGCGGCGGTGCGGCGCTTTCAATTCGCAAGGTGACGGGCGCGCCGGTGAAGTTCGTGGGCGTCGGCGAAAAGTACGATGCGCTGGAACCGTTTCTGCCGGAGCGCGTGGTGTCGCGGATTTTGGGGATGGGCGACGTGCTGGGGCTGATCGAGCGCGTCGAGAAGACGGTGGATTTGAAGCAGGCGCGCGAGCTGGAACGCAAGCTGCGCGAGGACGATTTCACGCTGGAAGATTTTCGCGACCAATTGAAGCAGATACGCAAGATGGGGTCGCTGGAATCGTTGATGGGCATGCTGCCGAAGGTGGGGCCGTTCGCGAATTTGCCGAAGGATACGCAGATTGATGAGAAGCGGCTGGGGTCGGTGGAAGCGATTATTAATTCGATGACGGCGAAAGAGCGGGCGAATTCGAATCTGATCGATGGGAAGAGGCGGAAGAGGATTGCCGCGGGGAGTGGGACTTCGGTGCAGGAAGTGAATCAGGTGTTGAAGCAGTATGCGGATATGCGGAAGATGATGAAGCAGTATGGAAGCTATGCTAAGACGAAGATGCGGGGGTTGGGCAAATTTGCTGGGTTGAAGGGCGGGTCGTAACGTAGGCGCTTACGCGGGCGAGGCCCTTCGATCCCGCGCAGCGTGGATGCGAAGGTGAAGACAGGCGCACAGGCAAGATTGCCCTCCTGCGGCGGGCAGGCCTGTGCTGCCAAAGACGTTGGTGAACGGGGCGGGGTTCGCTATACTGGTTGGCTCTGGCGCACGGATACGATTCAGGAGGAATGAGGCTTTGTTAACGATTCGATTGGCACGGATTGGGAAGAAGAAACGGCCGTTTTATCGCGTGATTGTGACGGAAAAGACGCGGCCGCGGAACGGGCGGTTCGTGGAGATTGTGGGAACTTATGACCCGCTGAAGAAGCCGGCGGCGATTGAACTGAACCGCGAACGAGTGGATTATTGGATTGGCAAGGGCGCACAGCCCAGCGACACAGTCCGCAGTTTTTTGCGTAACCGCAAGCCTGCCTGATACGTCTTAGTCCTCAGCCCAGCGACTATTTAATGGAACTCGGGGCAAGTCCCGGGTGAATTACTGCTACGCTGGTTCATTTTCCTGCTGGGGGGACTCATGAAGGAATTGGTGACGGACATCGCGAAAGCTCTTGTGGACCATCCGGAACAAGTTCAGGTAAATTCGATCGAAGGCGAGCAGGTGACGGTGCTGGAATTGCGGGTGGCGCCGGACGACCTGGGAAAAGTGATCGGGCGGCAGGGGCGCACGGCGAAGTCGATTCGGACGCTGCTGGGCGCTGCGGGGATGAAGTTGAAGAAGCGATTCACGCTGGAAATTCTGGAGTAGTCACCACGCAGGAAACACCACGGGCGGCGAGCGTCACGGTAGCGCGAATTGTGCGGCCGCATGGCGTGCGCGGCGAAGTGGCCGCGGAAATCCTCACTGATTTTCCTGAACGGCTTACACGTTTGTCTAGCGCGGATTTATGGGATGGGCGAGGTGTGCCGCGGCGGGCGGTGGTGCGCAAGTGCTGGTTATCACATAGCCGCGGGGGGCAGGCGATTTTTCATTTTGCTGCGAGCGATTCTGTGGACGACGCGCGGAAGTTGGTGGGGTTGGAGGTGCAGGTTCCTTTGGCCGATCGGGTGAAGTTGCCGGCGGGGAGTTATTACATCAGCGATTTGGTGGGTTGCGCGGTGAATGAGAAGGATGGCGCGTCGGTGGGGCTGGTGCGCGACGTGGAAATTCACGGCGACGAGATTTCCGGGACGCCGAATCTGGTGGTGGAAACGGCGCGAGGGGAATTACTGATTCCTTTGGCGCAGGAAATTTGTGTGGATGTGGATTTAGCGGCGCGTCGGATTGTGGTGGTGCTTCCTGAGGGACTCCGCGAATTAAACCTCGAGTAGGGTGCTGTTCCAGCCAAGGCGTGGGCGGCCGTTTCGCGCGTTTCGCGCGTTTGCGGTAGGATTAGGCGCGATGCGTTTTGACATCATTACAATTTTTCCGGAATTTTTCGCGGGGCCGCTGGATTATGGGATTGTGCGGCGTGCGCGCGAGGCGCGGCTGATTGATATTGGTGTGCACGATTTGCGCGAGTTTACGCATGATCGGCATCGGACTGTGGATGACCGGCCGTTTGGCGGCGGCGAGGGGATGGTGATGAAGCCGGAGCCGCTGTTTGAGGCGGTGGAATCGCTGGTGGGAGCGCGCGGCCCTGGCGGGGCAGCTGCGGCCGGTGCAAGTGCTGCGATTGTGCTGCTGTCGGCGGCGGGGAAAATGTTTCGGCAGGGGACGGCGCGGCGATTGGTGGGGCTTTCGCGCGTTGTGTTGATCTGCGGGCGGTACGAGGGCGTGGACGAGCGGGTGGCGGAGCATCTGGCGACTGATGAGATTTCGATTGGGGATTTTGTGCTGTCGGGCGGCGAATTGCCCGCGGCGATGATTTTGGATGCGGTGACGCGGCTTATTCCGGGAGCGCTGGGGAATGAGGATTCGATCGTGAATGAATCTTTCAGCGAGAATCCTGCGCAGAGCGAGCGGGCACGGCATGCCGTGCCCCCACGAACTCAGATCGACTCATGTAGTGCAAGCGGAACTCACTCCGCAAATCGCGGCATTCTGGACTATCCGCATTACACGCGGCCGCCATCGTTTCGCGGGTGGGATGTGCCGGAAGTATTGCTGGGTGGAAACCACGAAGCGATACGGAAGTGGCGGCGGCGTTGCGCGTTGGAGAAGACTTGGCGCAACCGGCCTGAGCTGCTGGATGACGCGGGGCTTGCGGCGGAGGATCGCCGATTACTGGATGAGATTGTGCGCGGTTCGTGAGGCATCTGTCATCCGGAGAACCAAAGGCTGCCCGCTCCGTCGCGAAAGACGCGGGACAGAGCGTCCGCTACATAACCCCTTTCAATTCGTAACTGAGGCGAAGCAGCGCAAAGGCGACAATTTGGTGTGGCGAAAGCGGGGGTTGTTGCGCTAGAATTGGAGATTGTGCGTTGTGTGCTGGCCCCACCTGAGCGGGTCTGCCTGGAAATAATGTCATGAATCCGATTGTGCATAAGGCGCAGCAGTCCCAAATTCGCAAGGATCATCCGAATTTTCGTCCGGGCGATACGGTGAAGATTAATGTGCGGCTGAAGGAAGGCGAGGGCGATAAAGAGCGCATCCAGCCGTTTGAGGGCGTGGTGATGAGCCGGCGGGGCGAGTTGCTGGGCGAATCGTTCACGGTGCGGCGCGTGAGTTTTGGGATTGGAGTGGAGCGGATTTTTCCGGTGCATTCGCCGATGATCAGTTCGATTGAGATCGTGCAGGCTGGACGCGTGCGGCGCGCGAAGCTGAATTATTTGCGCAAGCGCAAAGGCAAGGCCGCGAGGATCAAGCGCGCGGCGCGGGTGGAAGCGCCGACGGAAGCAGCAGCGGCTGCCGCGAAGTAAAACACATTACGAATTTACGATGGCCCGCTCCGAGAAATCGGGGCGGGCTTTTTTATTTGAGTATTTTCCTTTTCGGCCTCGATTGGCGCGACTCGTCGCGTAGCGGATGGTTGAAAACTTCGCCTCAAATATTCACACTATGTTGAAACGATACAAAGCGGACAAGTTGCGTTGTTCCGGTTGTGCTAAAATCGCGGGCCGATGGGGAGACTTTGTTGTTCGCGATATGAGCGCGAGGCGCGGCAGTGTGGGTGGTTGCGCGTCGCGGGGATTGATGAAGCGGGGCGCGGCTCGCTGTTTGGGCCGGTGGTGGCTGCGGCGGTCATTCTGAATCCGCGACGGCGGATTGTTGGTCTGGACGATTCCAAAAAACTTGCGGCGGAACGGCGGGCGGAACTTGCGCCGCGGATTCGCGAGCATGCGTTGGCGTGGGCTGTGGCGGAGATTGATTCTAGCCGGATTGATGCTTGGAATATTTATCAGGCTAGCCGGCAGGCGATGATGGCGGCGGTGTCGCAGCTTAGTCCCTTGCCGGATTATCTGTTGCTGGACGCGATGGAGATTGATCTGCCGATCGAGCAGAAGGCGCTGATTCATGGGGACGCGCGGTCGGTTTCGATTGCGGCGGCTTCGATTCTGGCGAAGACGGAGCGCGACCGGCGGATGGAAGAATTCGACCGTTTGTATCCTCAGTATGGACTAGCGCAACACAAAGGCTACGGGACGCCGGAACATTTGGAAGCGTTGCGGCGGCATGGGCCGACGCCGTTGCACCGGTTTTCGTATGCGCCGGTGCGCCAGTCGGCGTGTTGGGCTTCGCGTGCTACGCAGGATCCATTGCCGTTGAGCCCCGCCAGCGACATTCTGACTCACTAGAAATTATCCCGCTCTGTTAACGACGTAGCACAGTGACGGCAACGGCTGCCCGGTTCGATGAAGCTGAACCGGCCGCTGCAAATTCAACTTCAAAACAGTCAGCAGAGCCCCTCCCGAGCTACAGCGACGCCGGGAAAAACGCCATTCGGGAGAATGGCGTTCCCAAGGACGACGATGGCTGCTGGCTTAATCGAGGGGCGGGTCGAAGACCCGCCCCTACGTGTCTCTGCTCGCCGCTCGCGCGGACGGGCACGGCATGCCGTGCCTCTACGCACCCCTTTTTGCGCGACCGCGACATGGCGCGCCGTTTCCTAGCGCACGCGGCGTCCGGGCGCGCGCGACGTAGGCGAACGCTAGGTACGACTTGAGGCGGGCGGTTCGCGAACCGCCCCTACAGAACACGCATTTGCAGCCGCGCGCCGTGCCTGAAATCCGGGACCTGGTAGAGGCCCAAGGTGCGGACTAGCGGGAAGCCGAGGCTCCCCGACGCCCAAGAGGCACTGTTGTCGCCTTTGGCACCTGCCCTGCTGTGGCGCGTTGCTCCTTGTTTTTGGCGCGTGCTAACCTTCATGTCTAAGCCGTCCGTGCGGCTTTAAAGCGTTGCCGGAGTGTGCGGGGTCCGGCAGGCAAAAATCGTCCATGGCCTTCAATAAAAGCAAAGCGCTGGAAAATGCGCTGAAGTTCCTCAACCAGGGCAAGGTCGCCCAGGCCATCGGCGAATACCAACTAATTCTGCGCGCAGACCCGAAGGATCAAGCGACATTAATGACGGTGGGCGATTTGTTTGCCCGCCAGGGAGACATGACGCAGGCCATCGAATATTTCGAGCGGCTGGCGCAGGTCTATCTGAACGACGGATTCAACAGCAAAGCCATCGCCATATACAAGAAGATCGCCAAGCTGGCGCCGAATGTGCTGGCGCCGCTGGAGCGCCTCGCGGATTTGTACGTGCAGCAAGGAGTGCTGAGCGAAGCGCGTCCGCTGTTCCTGCAGATTGCCGAAGCGCACCTGAAAGCGAATCACTCGCAGAAGGCCGTGGAGGTGCTGCACCGTTTGCTGGAAGTAGAGCCGGAAAATCAGCGCGTGCAAATGCGGCTGGCCGAACTTTACGGCATGATGGGGCAGAAAAAGGAAGCGGCGCTGACGTATCAGGCGTACGCGCACCGGCTGTTTGACCGCGGAGAAACGGAAGAAGCGGAAAAACTGGTGGAGCGCGCGCTGGAAGTGGACCCAGACAATGCGGCTGCGATTCTGCTGAAAGCGAAAACGCTAAACGCCGGCCAGAAGATCGATCAAGCGATCGCGATTTTGGAGAAACATCCAGACGCGGAAACGGACGGCGACGTAACCAAGTTGCTGGTGGAGTACGAACTGCGCGCGGGGCACGCGGACAAGGTCACGGAGCGCGCGCGACGGCAACTGGCGCGCGGGCATGCGCATTACGGGCTGCTTTACAAGGTTGCAGAAGGGATGATCGGAGGGGCGCAACCGGATCGCGCGCTGCCGATTCTAGCTGAATTGCGCGCGCCGATGATTGAAGCGGGCGCTCAGGATCAGTTTTTGAAATTGCTTACAACCACGTGCGAACGGCTTCCGGGGCGCACTGAACCACTCGAAACGCTCGCCGATTTCTGCAGGACGACCAGCGATCCTTTCCGGTTGAACGCGGCGCTGGGCCAGCTTTCCGACGCTTATGCCGCGCAGGGGAATTTTCCACGCGCTGAAGAATTGCTGGTGGAGCTGGTGGACCGCAACAAGAACGACGAACGGCTGGTGGACCGGCTAAATCAACTGCGCGCGCGGACGGGCGGAGCGCCGGTCGCCGGGGGCAGCAGCGCGGACAGCGCCACGGCAAGTGCGGCGAGCCCAGGTCCGCGGGAAAGCGCGGCCGAGTCGCACGACGAGCCGGTTGCTGCTGCGCCGACGACGATTTCCGAGGAAGCGCTGGACGAGGAAACGCAGCGGTATATCGCGCAGGCGTTGACGGACGTGGACTTATTTTCGAGCTACGGGCTGACGCAGAAGGCGACGCATCTGCTGGAAAACGTGCTGCAGCGCGCGCCGCGGCATACGCCAACACTCGAGCGCTTGCTCGATTTGCATTTGGGCTCCGGGAACGATCGCCGGACAGCGGAACTCGCGGCACAGCTGGAACAGATCCATCGCGAGCGGAACGACACAGTCAATGCCGACCGCTTCACCGAGCTGCGGACGAGATTTTCGAAAGTGGCGGGACTGTCGGAGAAAGAAATGCAGGCGGCGCCGACCGTTGCTGCGCCGGAGCCGGTGACTTCTACTTCGGGAGCTGCCGGGACGATCTCCACACAGGCATCCGCGGCTGCGCCGGTGGAACCTCCGTCGTTTGAAATTGCCCCGGAATCTTCGCCAGTTGCCAAGACTCCTGCGTCGGCTGCTGCGCCCACCGAGTTTGAAATTCCATTGGCCGGGCTGGAACCAGAGGCACCCCCACAGCAAGCGCCGATCGCAATTGGGCCGGAGGAAGTAGCCGCACCCGCGGCGCAGGAAGAAGCCCCTCTCCAGCTCGCCGGGATTGGAGAGGAACTGGACCTTTCAGACGAATGGGAAGCGATTGCTGCGGAAACGGTCGAGACCACCGGCGCGCCCGCCGCAGACGAAATCGAAGCGGCGAGCGTGGAGTTGGATCCTGTAGTGGAGCCGGAACCGGTTGCGGCGGAAGCAAACGATGCGAATGCAGCGCTTGAGGCGGTGTTCGATGTGAGCGCGCACGCGGATGAAGAGCCCGAGCCGGCGAAGGCCAAACCGTTCCAGATCGAAGCGAACACTCCGCAATCCGAAATGACGGCGCATGCGCTAGAGGCTGAAGCGCCAGTGGAAGCGGCTGCGGATGCGATACCGGAGGCCGTTCTGGAAATTGTGGATGAGCCTGCCGCGGCGGAGGCGACTGCATCGAGCGGAGCCGAATTCGAACTTGAGCTGACGTCCCAGACGACTTCTCCGCGCGAGCACGCCGGCGCCGCAACGACCGAGGATTTCATCAGCGAATTAGTGGCGGAGTTGGACGATCTGGAAGGTCCAGCGGCTGAACCAGTGCGCGAGCCCGCGGCCACGTCTGCGCCTAAGGATACCCACGCACACTTGGAACAAGTGTTCGCCGAGGCGAATGCCACGCCGATGGCCGCGATCACGCCGCCCCCGACGAACGGCTCTACCAACAAGAATCTTGCGGCCGCGCCCGCCGCTACGCCTGGCACGATGGAAAATCTGAATGAGCTGCATGAAGTGTTCCAGGAATTCCGCAGCGAACTTGGCGAGATGGGCGAAGAAGATGAAGACCTGGAGACGCACTACAACCTGGGCATCGCCTACCGCGAAATGGGATTGCTGGACGAGGCCATCGGAGAATTCCAGAAAGTGGCGAAGGCCGTGCAGAAGGGCAAGCCGTTCCGCTACGAAATGAATTGCTCGGTGATGCTGGGGCTTTCATTCATGGACAAGGGCGAGCCGAAAGTGGCTTCGCTGTGGTACAAGCGCGCGTTACAGGTGCCGGGACTGGAAGAGGAATCGACCTTGGCGCTGCGCTACGATCTGGGGCTGGCGCTGGAATCCGCGGGTGAAGCGGATGCGGCGCTGGATAGTTTCCGGCAGGTTTACGCGGCTAACATCGATTATCGTGATGTGGCCGACCGCATTGCCACGCTGCAAAAGCACTAACCTTCGACAGCAACGCTTTCAATCCATTTGTAGAAATGTGAGTAATGAGCCGCTTTCCGATTACTGCGTCTATCACGCTCCTTTAGGAATGAAACCTGGAATGCCAGTTTTCACCACTTGATTCAGCCTCTGTCTGGTCTGAATACGATTGATTTCATCAAGCGCGTCTTCTGGAATAGTAGAAATGTCGAAATTCTCTCTGGCGCGGGCCGCGCTCCTGGGCGTGGTAAGCACAGCCGTGCCGCGCTGCACCGCCCAAGCCAGCAGGACCTGAGCCGGCGTCTTTCCAACTCGCACGGCGATCGCTGATATGACTGGATCCTCAAGCAGTCCCGGCTTCATCCCGTGACCTAACGGCGCAAAAGCCAAAAACACAATTCTCTTCTCGTTGCAAAATTCGAATAGCTCCGTTTCCGGCAGATACGGATGTGACTCGACCTGGACCACGGCTGGTTTAATTCTCGCTGATTCATGGATGGGCTTCAGTTCGTTCATGCTGATGTCCGAAAGTCCGATGGCCCGGCACTTGCCGTGATCCACGAGAGCTTCCATCGCTTTCCAGGTGTCAAACAAGGTCACGTCGTGGTCGTAAAGGACATTGCCGTTTTTATCCCGCGGATCCTGGTCGTCACCGGGTTGAAATGCAAAAGGAGTGTGAATGAGGTAGAGATCCAGATAGTTGAGCCCGAGCCTCTCGAGGCTCGACTGGAAAGCCGGTTCGACGCGCTCGGGACGGTGATTCGAATTCCACACCTTTGTGGTGACGAAAATGTCTTCGCGCGCGATTCCGCCCGCGGCAAGTCCTGCCTGCAACGCGCTGCCTACTTCGCGCTCGTTCCCATATCGTTCCGCACAATCGAAGTGTCGAAATCCGGCTTCCAGTGCGCCTCTGGTCGCAGTTATCGTCACGGCTGGGTCGGGAATCAGGGTGCCAAAGCCGAGCGCGGGCATCTGGCCAGCTCCGTGGTTGAGTGGAATTCTCGTCATCCGCAGATCAGAAGATTCGATCATGGTTGCACCTCCAAATCCGCGAGACGAAACATTGGCGGACTGCACAGCGAGTGCCGGTCAGGAAGCGAATGAAGTCGAGTAGTTTACAACGAAATCAGAGGGCCGGATCTTGATTAACCCGCGCAAACGGGGCGGGCGGGATGGGCACGAAAAACGGAGGAAATTTTGTTGCGAGATGAAGCGTGATTCTACGTGTCCAATCGCGTGCCGAAGCTACCTCGAGGAACTGTGGCTGCAGCATTGTCACTACTGAGCGGGCCGGCTTGGCGTCTCGCTCTCGGTCGCCGAATTTCGTCCGCGTGCCTGGTAGGCCGCGTCGTGTAACTGGGATTTGATGATGGACGCACGGTTGACAGATTGGTCGTGAAAACTGTTGGCTATTTCGCGCTTGGCTTAGCCTTTTCGGAGCCGCAGGATTTTAGCGCGACCCATTGCTGCGGGTTTACTGGGACGCCGTTCACATCTACTACCCAGTGGAGGTGCGGGCCGTTGGCGCGGCCTGTTGCGCCGACGTAGCCGATCACTTCGCCCTTTTTTACTTGTGCGCCGGGTGCGACCAATAATTTTGACATGTGCAGATACATTGTTTCGAGGCCCTGGCCGTGGTCGATGGCCACTGTGCCGCCGAGGACGGCGAAGGGTTGCGCGATTTTCACGATGCCGGCTGCTACGGCGTGAACGGGACGTCCGGCGAGCGAGCGCTGGTCAATGCCCGCATGAATTTCGCCGGTGGGCTTGCCGTTGTGGAGGCGTTTCACTCCGAAGGGGGAGAGGACGCAGCCGGGAACTGGAGCGGTGAGAGGATCTTCCCAATATTTTACGTCGGAGACGGTGTTGCGAAATTCGGTGAGCGTTTGAATGTCATCGGGCGTCGAGTGTAGGGCTTCGATTTGCGGCGCGAGGACGACGTTTTGCGTTGGGAATTTGGTCGGGCGGATGGTGAGTTTTGCGGAGGCGAGCGTGCTGCCATCTTCGGCGAGAAATTCTACGTTGTAGATACCGGGAACGTCTGCGACGGCTATCGGCATCAGGCCTTGCGAGCCGCCATTTGATTGCGGGAAGAGCCGGACCGTGCGGTCGTTCAGTTTCGCAGTGCTTGCCGGGATTTGGCAGGAGAGGCGGACGGTTTGGCCCAGGGAAATTGCTGCCGGCTTTACGGTGCAGTCTTCAGCGGCGGCTGGCGAAGCAAACGTCGCGTAGAGCAGGGCTGCTAGTAGCGTGACGAATACGCGGAGCGATCGATGATTGCGTAGCTCGTTCGCTGGGCCGGTGGAATTGCTCTGGCACAGGTAATTTTTCATTTCGCAATAATCTTATCTGGTTTCAGCGCGGTTGGCGGGATGCGGTCGAGGGTTTGTGCGGAGCTCGGCACGAAAACGACAACAAGAAAGGAAAGATGGCCGCTACCCTTCGATTCGGCGCTGCCGAATCTCAGAGTGAATCGCCCGCCAAGGCGGGCGATTGAGTTGCGACTCTGGCGATAATCTCCCATAATCGTAACCTAATCATGTCCACTCGGATTCTGCGCGTTGTGCTGTTGCTGCTGTGGCTGGAGCTGGGACTGGCGTTGATCATGGTGCCGTGGTCTGAATATTGGGATGTGAATTATTTTTTGTATCAGTATCCGGCCCTGGCGATTTTTGTGAAGAATCCGTATTTGCGGGGAATGATTTCAGGGCTGGGAGTGATGAACGTGCTGTTTGCGCTCGAAGCGTTTCGCCGCCGGACTGCCGCCGTTGTCACCCGCACCTAAGCTACCGATTGTTTGCTATGTGACCGACCGGAAATCGCTCGGAGTGGGCGATGGCGGCGAAGGTGTGCTCGGGAAAATTCGCGCGGCAACGGCAGCGGGCGTGGATTGGGTGCAGACACGCGAGAAGGATTTATCGGGGCGTGAGTTGCTGGCGCTCGTTCGAGATGCCGTCGCTGGGAGTGGCAGCACGCGAGTGATTGTGAACGACCGGTTGGACTTGGCGTTGGCGGCGGGAGCTGCGGGCGTACATCTGGGGCGTGAGTCGCTGAGCGCGCAGGAGGTGGTGAGTTGGTGCAGGAGCGGGAACGCGCCGAGGGATTTTTTGACTGGAGTTTCGTGCCACAGTTTGGAGGAAGCGCGCGAAGCGGCAGTTGCGGGCGCGAGCTATATTTTTTTTGGGCCTGTGTTCGACACGCCGTCGAAGCGGGGGATGGGTGAGCCGCAAGGTATCGCGCGCTTGGGAGAGATTTGCCGCAGCGTTGCGATTCCGGTGGTGGCAATCGGCGGAGTGAGTGAGGAAAACGCAGGCGAGTGCATTCGCGCGGGGGCCGCGGGGATTGCGGCGATTCGGATGTTTCAGGATGCGCGGGACGGTGCGGCGGTGAAAGATGTCGTCGAACGTCTACGCGTGGAAAGCGCTAGCCGCTGAGCCAGCGGCCGACGGGTTGCAGCTCTTCGATGTGGTCGCAGATTACTTTGATGACGGCGGTGACGGGAATGGCTAGCAGCAGGCCCATCGCGCCCCAGAGGAAGCCGAAGAAGAGTAGGGATACAGTTAATGCCAGGGCATTCAGACGAACGCGCCAACCCACCAGCGCGGGAACCAGCAGGTTGTTGGCGATGAAGTGAAAAAGCGTGAGGATCGTGAAGATACCGATAAATGGGCCGGGAGTGTGGAACTGCTTGATGCCGATAAGAATCGGCGGCACCCAGGAAAGCACCACGCCGAGATAAGGAATCAGGTTCAGCAGGCCGGAGAGCAAGCCGAGCAGGAACGGAAAGTCCAATCCCATGCCCCAGAAAAAAAGCCAACTAAAGACGACGAGAATCAGGCCGACCAACGCAGTGCCGACGACGTAACTGCGCAGCACCAAGGTCACGTCCGCGAGAGTTTCCTTTACTTCGGTGCGGCGTGTGGCGGGAAATAATTGCATGGTGGCGTGCCAGACCTGGCGTTTGGCGGCGAGCATGAAGAAAAGCAGAAAGGGCACGAACGTCGCAGCAACTACTACCTCGTATAAGGAGCTCAGGCGAGAGAGTAGCGCGGCGCGCACAGGGTGAGAATCGGCGACGGAGACGATGTGTTCGCCGGGAGTGGTGCCGGGCTCAATTTCCGAAACGTGTTCTTCAAAGTTCGCGAGCTTTTGCTCGATGACGGCGGCGACCTGATGCAGGGGCTTGCGGTAGAGCGGCCAGTCGCGGCCGAATTGGTCCACGCGCTCGATCATGCTCCACGCGACAACCAGCACTGCCGCGATCGTGAACAGAACGACGATGAGCGAGCCGAGCGCACGCGGGACATGCCAATCCTCCATAAAGTTGACGACCGGATCGAGGAAATATGCGAGCAGCACCGCGACCAAAAGCGTGACCAGAATCGAAGACGCCCAATAACAGAAGGCGATTACGATTCCGGCGGCTATGATCTTTCCGCTGGCGGAGCTGGGCGAGACGATTTTCTCTTCCTCAAGAGGCATGGCGGTACGATAACACAGCCTGCGCCGCGCAAATAACGGTGTGCCTGCGGATACACTGGCCCAGGGGACGGGCGCCGCTGCGGTGATGCTTTCGCCGGCGGATCTGGTTGCGGCAGGACTCGGCTAGCGGCGCAATGATAGAATCGCGTGCCTGATTTTTTGGCGCGAAATAACAATTCCATGAGCAAACAACTTTTCGGAACGGACGGCATTCGCGGCGTGCCGGGCGAAGTCCCGCTGGACGATGCCACGCTCGATCGCGTGGGCCTGGCGCTGGGTGAATATGTGAGCTCGCACGGACGTTCGCCGGATGCACGGGCGCGCGTGCTGATCGGGCGGGACACGCGCGAATCGGGTCCGCACATCGCCGATCGCATCGCGCGCGGTTTGGCGGCGGCAGGCGTGGAAGCTATTTCCGCCGGGGTGTTGACGACGCCGGGCGTGGCCTGGCTGGTGCATCACGAGGGATTCGCGGCGGGCGTGGTGATTTCGGCTTCGCACAACCCCTATCACGACAACGGGGTGAAATTGATTTCCTCGACCGGGACGAAATTTCCAGACGCGGTGGAAGCGGAGCTGGAGCGATTTATTCTGGCGTCCAGCGAATCGCCGGACTCGCGCGGCGAGATGCAACTGCACGATAACGAGAAAATTGACGACGATTATCTCGATGGGCTGCGCGCCGCAGTGCTGCCGGGCGCGCAATTCGCGGGGATGAAAATCGTGATGGACTGCGCGAACGGCGCGGCCAGCAAGCTGGGCCCGCGATTATTTCGTTCGTTGGGCGCGCAAGTGATCGCCATCAACGACAGTCCCAACGGGCGGAATATTAATGCGGACTGCGGATCGCTGCATCCGGAGGCGATGCAAGAGCGCGTGGTGAAATCCAGCGCGGCGCTGGGCGTGGCTTTCGATGGCGACGCGGACCGCGCGATTTTCGCGAGCGGATCGGGACGGCTGGTGGATGGCGATGGCGTGCTGCTGGTCGTAGGGCGTTATCTGAAATCAGCGGGAAAGCTGAAGGGAAATGTGATCGTCGGGACGACGATGGCGAATTTGGGATTGGAGCGCGCGCTGGAAACATCCGGATTGAAGTTGACGCGGACCGCCGTGGGTGACCGTTACGTGCTAGAAGAGATGCTGCGCACGGGGGCGAACTTGGGCGGCGAACAGTCCGGGCACATTTTGTTTTTGGATGACGCCACCACCGGAGACGGGATGTTGACGGCTGTGAAGCTGGCTTCGATCATTGCGCTGAGTGGGCCGCTGGATGATTTGATAGCCGATTTGAAAATTTTTCCGCAGAAGATCGTGAATGTGCGGGTGAAGTCGAAGCCGCCGCTGGATTCCCTGCCGGCGGTGGCCCGGGGTTTGGCGGAGGCAGAGAAGGCGCTGGGTAAATCGGGGCGCGTGGTGCTGCGTTATTCGGGGACGGAGCGGCTGGCGCGGGTGATGGTGGAGGCCGAACAGCAAGAGGATGTGACGCGCTGGACGGAAGCGCTGGCTGAAGCGCTGCGCGAGGCGATTGGGGCGTAGCGTTGATGCGGGTTGTGGGACCGAGGCGCCAATGGCAGCTTTTTCGGCGGTACGTTAAGAACTAGGTCAAATGTAAAGAGCCGGCAGGACGCCGGCGCTACGAAACCCTCCCTGCGTTATTTCTACATAATCGTAAGTCCTCTGGGAACTATTTCCGGGCTGGCGACATTCTAAGTAGTGAGAGGCGCGGGGGCGGACGCAACTTAGGCCATTGTTGCGGCGGCTCCCTGACCAAGAATGGCGCACTGAAGTGCGCCGCTACCAAAGCCAAGTCAAAGGCGCCCAGTTGAAGCTGGCCGCTACAACAGCAGAGTCAAAGGCTTGACGTCGGATCGAAAGTGGTGCGGCATTTTTTTATGAATAGCGACGACCAGCTCATATTGGAGTTTCAGCGCGGGGAACGGGATGCGTTCGTGGAGTTGTTCGAGCGCTATCGCGAGCCTATCTATGGGTTTTTTCGGCGAAGGCTGGATTATCCGGCGCGGGCAGAGGAATTGACGCAGGAATGTTTTCTGGCGGTTTTACAGAACGTGCAGCGGTATGAGCCGCGGGCTAGCTTTCGTAGTTATTTGTATGGGATTGCGATTCATCTGGTGGCGGCGGAGCGGCGCAAGGCGGGACGTGAGGTTGCGGAGAACGAGAAACTCGACAGCCGGGCGGCGGAAGGCAATGCGGCGGAAAATAGCGACGCGGGGATTTGGGTGCGCAACGCCTTGGGGCATCTGGAACTGAGCGATCGGGAGATTTTGATGTTGCGCGAGTACGAGCAGCTTAGTTACGGCGAAATTGCGGCGGTGTTGCGCATGCCGGTGAACACGGTGCGCTCGCGTTTATTCCGGGCGCGAGCGGCGCTGAAAAATCAATTGATGCCGGTGAAGTGAAGGATTGCGGCCGAGGAATTTTATGGAACGAAATGCACAACATGCGTTTGATGCCGAAGAGGTGATGGCTTATCTCGACGGCGAGCTGGAAGCGCGGCGGGCGGCTGCGCTGGCGGCTCATCTGGTGAGTTGCAGCGAGTGCCAGGAGGTGGTGCAGGGGTTTTGCGCGCTTTCGGAGAGGATGCTGAGTTTTGAAGTGGAGCGCCCTTCGGCAGGGATGTACGATACGGTGCTGGCTGCGCTGGATTCAGGCAAATCTTCGAGTGTGTCGACGCCACACGATGTAGTGGATCGCAAAGGCTGGAAGTGGCGGGGATTCGTTTTTCATCGGCGCGCGTGGGCGATTGTGGGTGCTGTGATTGTGGTGGCGATGCTGGTGATTGGCATTCCGCATGAGTTTAAGACACGACCCGACCTTAGCGTAGACCGAAGTGTAGTGAGTTTAGAGAAAGCGGTTCCGGCGGCCAGGGGGCGTCTTCCTCTGTTCCAGCAGTCCGATGAGTACAATTCCTCGTTGAACAAAAACGGGAACGCTGCTACGCGATCTGGCACGAACGTCTATCAAAGCGCGGCTGAGGATGACGAGAACGGAACAGCGGCGCCACCGCCACCGCCGCTTCCGGCTGGCGAAGAGTTAAAGGCACCGGAAAATGTTGGTCCGATGATTGTGCAGACGGCTTCGCTGAATATTTTGGCGACGAATTACGACGAGGCCAGCGCGGCGATCGAAAAACTGGCCGCGGCGCATGGCGGTTACGTGGAAAAGCTGGACGCCAAGGCGCAGATCGGGAACGCACGGGAACTTTCCGCGTCGCTGCGCATTCCGACGAAGCAGCTCGATGGGTTTCTGGCCGATGTGCGGAAGCTGGGACACGTCGAAGAAGAGAATCGGTCCAACGAGGAAGTGAGCAATCAGTACGTGGACTTGCAAGCGCGGTTAAAGAGCGCGCGGGCTACCGAGCAGCGCCTGATCGAATTGCTGGCGACTCGCACGGGGAAGCTCCAAGATGTGCTGGAAGCCGAACGCGAGCTAGCGCGCATCCGCGGAGAGATCGAGAGCATGCAGGGACAGAGTGCGCTGCTGGTCCACCGGGTAAATTATGCGACCGTTCAGGTGGACCTGAACGAAGAATACCGGCAGGTTTTGGGGTCGGGGCCGGTTTCGACTCGTACAAGGGTACGGAACTCGCTGGTGGAGGGGTTCGCCAACCTTGAAGAGGGCGCAGTTGCGCTTGTGGTGTTCGTGTTTGCGTATGGGCCTTCGCTCCTGTTCTGGCTGGCGATTTTGCTGGTGCCGGGGTGGTTCGCCTGGAGGCGATTCGTGGTTCGGGCTCGGGGCTAGGCTCGATTTTCTTCCAAAGAACATAGAAAAATGGTGGCGCGCTTTCATAAAGTGGAGGTTCATACCGCAATACCATAGGCGATTTCCGTACTTTGGGAGCTAAACCCTGTGGGCACAGCGCGCATTGTAACTTGGGGAATAGGCAATCAGCTGGCAACTGGCGTGCAATCTGTACTGTGGCTGTCTCTTATCCCGGGGTGGGCCGGTTTCGCCGCGCTGGAACCGGAACTAGGGGTAGAGCATAAAGGGGGCCCGACGGGGCCCCCTATTTCTTTTGTGTTGGCGGGTTGGAAGCTGGTCGCGAGCAAGTAGATTGCCCCTCTATATTACCTGTGATGTAATGCCCTCAGTTTTCGCGCACCCTCTCAAATATGGAATCAGGCGCCGCGCTGTTCATCCTGATCGCCGCTCTTCTCGTGATTGGTGTACCCGTACTGGCTATATCTGCAATTGTGCGGGTGAACACGCTGAAGCGTGGCGTGGAGACGGAAGCGGCACAGTTGATTCGGCGGATGTATGCGCTGGAGCAGCGCCTGACACAGATCGAAAAGGGCCAGTCGGCGCTGCCTGCGCCGGCGGCTGCGGCTCCGCGCCGAGAAGTTACTGATGCTGCGCCTCCGTCTATTCCCGCGGCTCCTCCCCCATCTGTACCTTTACCATCTCAGCCTGCTCGACCATCAGTAGTTTCTGCGCCTGCATCGCCTCCGCGTACGCCTGCGCCGGTCCCACAGCGCGCGCCGGCACTCTCGTCGTCGATTTCCAGCGTGGCTGCGGCAAGGCACGACGACGAGGGGAATTTCGAAGCGATGGTGGCGGGGCGCTGGTTGAATTACGTGGGAATTCTGGCGCTGCTGTTTGCAGTGACGTTCTTCCTGAAATACGCGTTCGACAACAACTGGGTGGGACCGCGCGGCAGAGTTGGGATTGGACTGCTCGCGGGCAGCGTGCTGTACCCGTGGAGCCAACACCTGCTCGCGCGCGGCTACAAATATTTTTCGGAGGGGATCGCGGGGCTGGGCGCGGCGGTGCTGTATTTGTCGTTTTGGGCGGGCTGGCACTACTACCACATTTTTCCGCAAGACATTGCGTTCGTGGCGATGATCGTGGTGACCGCAGTGACGCTGGTGGTCGCAGTGGGCCGCAATTCCGAGCGGATCGCGTTTTTGGCGCTGCTCGGTGGGCTGATTACACCGATTCTGGTGAGTACGGGCGAGAACCACGAAGTGGCGCTGTTCACGTATTTGACGATTCTGGGCGCGGGAGTGCTGGGGATTGCTTGGGTACGCGATTGGAAGTCGCTGCCGCCGACGCAATTTCTGGCAACGCTGGTTTATTTCTGGGGCTGGTACAGCGAATTTTACAGGGCGGATGAGCTGGCGACCACCGTGTTGTTCGCGACGGTGTTTTTCGTTTTGTTCGCGGCGCTGCCTGTGGTGCGGAGCTGGCGCGATGGCGAGCTTTCCGGACTCGAAGCCGGAATCGTGCTGGTGAATTCGCTGGCTTATCTGGTGGCGCTGCGCGAAATGCTGTGGCCGGATAATCGCTGGGCTTTGACGGTGGCGGTGCTGGCGCTGGCCGCGGGCCATCTGGCTGCGGAGCGCATGTTGCCGGAAAAACGCGGCACGGAAGTGCGGCTCGCGCGGATTTTGTACGCGGGGCTGGCGTTGACGTTCGTGACGCTGGCGATTCCGATCCGGCTGGACGGGAAATGGATCACGATCGCGTGGGCGGTGCAGGGCGCGGTGCTGATCTGGAGCGGATTGCGGGTGCGGATCGCGGCGATGCGCTGGGCCGGCTTGGTGCTGTTTGCGATTGTGGCGGGGCGGTTGGCTGTGATTGCTATTCCCGCCGACACTTTCTTGCTGAACGCGCGATTTGCGACGTTTGCGATTTGTGTGGCTTGCATGGCGTTGAGCTGCTATTTCGCTGCGACCAGCGACGAAGAGCTGAGCGAGGGGGAAAGCAAGTCGTTTATGATCACGGCGGTTGCGGCGAATATTTTGGCGATTGCGGCGGCGTCACTGGAAGTGTGGGACGTGTTCGGGCGCATGCCTTCGCTGGGAATTGACCGCGGGCACGCGCAGGAGCTGGCGCTTTCGATGCTGTGGCTGGTGTGGGCGCTGGGACTGCTGGGCGCGGGACTGTGGAAGAAATCGGAGGCCATACGCTGGCAAGCGCTGGTGCTGCTGGGGGTGGTGATCGTGAAAGTATTTCTTTTCGATCTTTCGTTCCTGGAGAAATTCTACCGGATTGTTTCGTTCCTGCTGCTGGGGCTCGCGCTGATGCTGATTTCGTTCTACTACCAGCGGCAATTGCTGGGGCGGAAGGGCGAGAGGAAAGCGTGAGCGCTCGGGTGCGCTTGTTTTTGCGAATACGGCGCGGCGCGGTGGTGATGGGTGTGATTTGCGCAGCGCTGCTGTCGGCTTTTGCGGCGCTGGCGGCGGATACGTCGCTGCCTGCGGCCTGGAAGCATTGGCATTATTCGCGGGCGATTGAGCTGCAGCCGCCTGATGCGGCGACGGCCACGGCGACAGCTATGGGTCAGCTGGCGGCTGTGGCTGTGCTTCCTGATTTGTACATACATACCGATACGGGGCTGGCCGATCTGCGCGTGATTGACGACCGAGGTACGGAAGTCCCCTATGTGATTTCCCAGCGCGTCAGAAGCTTTAGATCTTCTACGTTGCCGAGCGCTTTGCGGGAAAACAGTTTCAGCGCGGGGGCGTTTACGCAATTGGTGCTGGATGCGGGAGGGCACGCGCCATTTCATAATTCCGTGCGGATCGAGACCGGCGAGGCGGACTTTATTGAATGGGTGCAGGTGGAGGCGAGCGACGACGGGCACGTATGGAGGATGGTGCAGGAACGCGCGCCGATTTTCCGGTTCCGCAAGAATGCGCACGAGGGCACGCAGGTGGTGCACTACTCCGAAAATAACGCGCAGTATTTGCGCGTGCGAATTTTGGATGGCGACAAGAAATTTCCAGTGAGCGGTGCGCAAATTCTGTTGGAAACAACGGAGCCAGCCGAGCGCGTTCCATTGGAAATGGCGCTGATCGCTGACGCGAAACAGCCGGCGGGCCGCAGCGTGTGGAGCGCCGACCTGGGCGGCGTTGCGCCGCTGGTGACAGAGGTGCGATTCGACGTCAGCGCGCCGCCTGAATTTATTCGCTCGGTGGACATCTCGTCGAGCGTCCACGGCAAGGATTGGGATTCTCTGCAGTCCGGGGAGATTTATCGTTACCCGAAGGGTGAGGCGCAGCTGGAACAGCTGGCGGTGGCGGTTAATACTAGTTGGGGGCGATCGCGTTACCTGCGCGTGGAAATTGTGAATGGGAACGACGCGCCTTTGGCTGTGGCCGCGCCGAAGCTGTACATCACGCCGCAGCGCATCTTGTTCGAGCAGCAGCCGGGGCGAAGTTACCGGCTGATTTACGGGCAGGAACGCGCGGAGGGCGCGGAGTACGATTTGCGCCGGCGCGTGAATGCCGCACAGCTAGCCGCAGCGGTGGAGGGGCAGGTGGGCCCGGAAGAAGTGAACTCGGATTGGGTGGACCCGCGGCCGTGCACGGAGACGCACGATATTTTTTTGTGGTTGGTGTCGGTGGTGGCAGTGATGTTGATTGGGTATGCGGCGGTGCGGTCGTTGCGGAAGTCGGCGGCGCCCGGGGCGTGAGTTCAGGTGGACAGTAGGCGCCAAGAAAAAAGGGGCGGGTCCCGCGCCTGCGGGACCTGCCCCTACCAAACTTTTCTTCGTTTTAACTTCCTGAAAAATCTGATGCTGGGCTTTCCGTTTTAGCTGCAGCCCGACGTGCCGCCGCAGTTTGAGCATTTGTAGCAGCTGCCGTTGGGGGTCATCAACATGCCGCATTCGGAGCACGATGGCGCGTCGTCAATCGTGGCGCGTACGCGCGTGGAAGCGTCCGGGTCGGCACGCTTTGTGGCCGCCGCTGGAGCGACCGCGTGCGCCATCGCCGCAGCCGTGGTGGCCGGAGCTTCGGCGTCGCTGGTCGCGTCGATATCCAGGTAATCGGGCGAGATGAATTTCGCGCCGAGCCAGCGACCGATGTAGTCCACCACCGATTTTGCGTACCGGATATTGGGATTGCCGGTGTAGCCTGAAGGCTCGAAGCGCGAGTTGACGAATTTATCCACCAGCGCGCGGAGCGGCACACCGTACTGGAGCGCGATGGAGACAGAAAGCGCGAAGGCGTCCATGATGCCGGAAAGCGTGGAGCCTTCCTTGGCCATCTTGATGAAAATTTCGCCGGGGGCGCCGTCTTCATATTTGCCGACGGTGAGGTAGCCTTCGTGGCCGCCGATGGAAAATTTGTGGGTGATGGAACTGCGCTCGTTGGGAAGCTTGCGGCGGCTTGCGCCTCGCGCGAAAAGCTCTTCCTGCTGGGGCGCAGAGACCGCGGGTGCTGCAGCGGCTTCTGCGACCGGCACCGCTGCGGCGGCCGGCTTTTCGTCTTCCTTTTTGCTGGCGGCGGAAAGCGGCTGCGAGCGTTTGGAATTGTCGCGGTAGATGGCGACGGCTTTCAGGCCGTACTTCCACGATTCAATGTAGGCCTGCATGATGTCTTCGACGGTGGATTCTTCCGGCATGTTGATGGTCTTGCTGATCGCGCCGGAAAGGAAGGGCTGGGCCGCGGCCATCATGCGGAGATGTCCGCGCCAGGCGATGGAACGTCCGCCGCCCATGGGAGAGAGCGAGCAATCGAAAACTGGTAGATGCTCGTCCTTCAGGCCGGGAGCGCCTTCGATTTTCGCGTTGGCGTCAATGTAGTCCACGATCTGGGCGACTTGTTCCGTGGGATAGCCGAGATTCATCAGCGCCTGCGGAACGGTGTTGTTGACGATCTTGATGACACCGCCGCCGACTAGCCTCTTCTGCTTCACCAGCGCGAGATCGGGTTCGATGCCGGTGGTGTCGCAATCCATCATGAAGCCGATGGTGCCGGTAGGAGCGAGCACGGAAACCTGCGAATTCTTGTAGCCGAATTTTTCGCCAAGCTCGAGCGCATCGTCCCAAGCTTTGCGGGCGGCGCGCAGGAGTGAAGGCTGCACGTGTTCTTCCTTAATGGGACGCAGCGCATCGCGGTGCATGCGAATTACGTCAATCATGGCTTCGCGATTGCGCGGGTAGCCGCCGAAAGGACCCATGCGTTCGGCGATGCGCGCGGATTGTGCGTAGGATTCGCCGGTCATCAGCGCGGTGATGGCGCCGCAGAAATCGCGGCCGCCGTCGGAGTCATAAGGAAGCGCGAGGGACATGAGCAGCGCGCCCAGGTTGGCGTAGCCGATGCCCAGCGGGCGGTAGTCGTGCGAATTGCGCGCGATTTTTTCCGTGGGATAGCTGGCATTGTCCACCAGAATTTCCTGCGCGGTGATGGTCACGTCCACGGAGTGGCTGAAGGAGTCAGAGTCGAACTGGCCGTTGGGACCGAGATACTTCATCAGGTTGAGCGAAGCCAGGTTGCAAGCCGTGTCGTCCAGGAACATGTATTCCGAGCACGGATTGGAGGCATAGATGCGGTCGGTGGCCTTGCAGGTGTGCCAACGGTTCACCGTGGTGTCGTACTGCATGCCGGGATCGCCGCAGCGCCAGGCGGAGTCCGCCATTTCGCGCAGCAGATCGCGCGCGCGGAATTGTTCGCAGGGCTTGCCGTCGTTCACGTTGCGAGTCCACCAGTCGCGGTCTTCTTCCACCGCCCGCATGAAATCGTCAGTGACGCGGATGGAGTGGTTGGCGTTCTGGAAGAAGACGGAAGTGTAAGCCTCGCCGTCAATCGCGGGATCGTAGCCCTGCTCGATCAGCACGTGGGCTTTGCGCTCTTCCTTGGTCTTGGATTGGATGAACTCCATGATGTCCGGGTGTTCCACGTTGAGGATCACCATCTTGGCGGCGCGACGCGTCTTGCCGCCGCTCTTGATGACGCCGGCGAAGGCGTCAAAACCCTTCATGAAGCTGACCGGGCCGGAGGCGATGCCGCCGCCGGAAAGCGATTCCTTGCTGCCGCGCAACGTAGAGAAGTTCGTGCCGGTGCCGGAGCCCCACTTGAAGAGCATGCCCTCGGTCTTGGCCAGGTTCATGATGGAGTCCATGTTGTCCTGGACCGAATTGATAAAGCACGCGGAGCATTGCGGCTTGGCTTGCACACCCACGTTGAACCAGACGGGGGAATTAAAGGCGACTTTCTGCTCGACGAGCAGGTGGGTGAGTTCGTCGCGGAAAATATTCTTGGATTCGGGGGCGGCGAAGTAGCCGCCCTCTTCGCCCCAGCGGACGATGGTGTCCACTACGCGGCCGATCAACTGGCGCACGGAGGTTTCGCGCTCGGGGGTGTTGGGCTTGCCGTGGAAGTACTTGGAGGCCACAATGTTGGTGGCCGTCATGGACCAGGCCTTCGGGACTTCCACGTTTTCCTGGCGGAAGATTACCTGGCCCTTGTCATTCCCGATCAGAGCTGTACGACGTTCCCATTCAACTTTGTCGAAAGGAGAGACTTTTCCGTCGGTGAACCGCCGCTGGAATTCCAGTCCGGTGGCGCGCCGCGTAATTTGATTCGTTTCGGCCATGCTGTTCCATACCGTCCTTGTTTCAGCCATTTTGCCTCCGCGCAGGCAGTGGTGCCATGTAGATGTGAGCCGGGGAGCCGTGCGGGAGCAGAACCTTCATTCTACTCCAAACTGGCGCCCCGAGGGTGAAGTGGTGTGTACCGTGACGGTACACGAAAGTACTATCTGCGGGGAGCAGCCAGACCTTAAAGCGGCAAGAAGCGCCGTTCGCGCCGAAAAAAAGAGACAAAAGCCCAGCTAAGCCGCGCAAGAAAACCAAGGCGCGGTGCTAAGTGGGGTGTTGCCCCTCTGAATTTTCGGTTAAACTCGGTCCGGCTCTACCACTGGTTGGAGGCAGCGAAAAAACGCTGCGGCCAACTAATGCTCCCCCGAGCTTGGAAGCGCAGTATCGGGGGTTGTGGAAAAGTTGTCAAGAAAAATTCATAAGGAAACCACAAAATCTTATGCTTACGGTGTCGAAAGCGTCTACCTATAGTGGTAGGTATGCTAGCGGACGCATTCTACGGTAGGAGCAGTAGAAGCATCTAAGTGAGAGTATGAAAATCGCCTGGGACAAGATATCGCGAGCGCTGCCGCCGATTCTGGCATTCGCGCTGGCGTGTGGCGCCGCGCGCGGATTTCAGGCTGCGGCGAGCAACGCGCCACAAACCGGCACGGACAGCAGCGTGGCCAGCGCTGGGGCGCACAGCGCGGTGAGCGACGCAAAACCAGCGCCCGCGAACACGGAGCACGCGATCGCGAAAATGATTCCAGTGAAAGGCATTCCGAAATTCGGCGAGGTTTCAGCGCAGCTTTATCGCGGAGGCCAGCCATCCAGCGAGGGTCTGGCGTTCCTGGCCGATTTGGGAGTCGGAATTATCGTGAATTTAAGGCCTGGCGATCATACGGAGGAAGAAGCGGAAGCGAGCAGACTCGGGATGCGTTACGTTTCCATTCCGTGGCAGTGCTACCATCCCAACGACGCGGCGATAGCGAGTTTTCTTACCGTGCTGCGTGAAAATCCCGGCAAGAAAATTTTTGTGCACTGCGAATTGGGCTCCGACCGCACCGGCATGTCCATCGCAGCGTATCGGATGAGCGCGCAGGGATGGTCAGCTGAAGAAGCGATGACCGAAATGCGGGTCTTTGGATTCACAAGCTCACACCATCTCACTTGCCGGGGACTGGCGGGCTACGAGCAGGCTTTCCCCAGCGCGTTCAAAAGCCACCTGGAATTCCTGAGTTTGCGTCCGGTGGAACCGGCGCCTGCCAGCGCGCGATAGCGGCGAAATTTGCCGCCGCGCCGGCTGTTCGCGCTGTAGCGCGAGTGAGATTTGCTTTCGCCGACGCGGTTTTTTCCCACGCATCCTTCGTGAACCTCCTCACCCGGGCCCGGAATCGCAGTTGTGATTTCAGGACCTCTCTCACAATCAAAGTAGCCATGCGGACCTTCCTCAGAGCAGCGGAGCGGGGTGTGTTGATGGAAGCAACACCTGGGAATTGACATGAACCGTTTTGCGCTGGAAAAATTCATAATGAGGGGCCATGGCGAATCCAGCAATCGAAATCGAGCGGTTGACGAAGGACTACCCGGTGGGGTTCTGGCGAAAAAAAATGCGCCGATCCCTGGATCATCTGACGCTGCAGGTAGAAGAGGGGGAATCGTTCGGATTCCTGGGGCCGAACGGCGCGGGCAAGACCACCACGATGAAGTTGCTGATGGGCCTGATTTTCCCGACGTCCGGAACCGCGCGCGTGCGCGGGCACTCGATTAATGACGTGCGCATGCATCGCGAGATCGGGTACATGCCGGAGCAGCCATATTTTTACGATTATCTGACGGCGCGGGAGCTGCTGGGATATTTCGCGCGCTTCTTCGGTTACAACGCGGCGGAGCGGAGCGAGCGCGTGAGGCGATTTCTGGGACTGGTGGGGCTGGCGGCAGCGGCCGACGTGCAGCTGCGGAAATTTTCCAAAGGCATGCTGCAGCGCGTGGGCATCGCGCAGGCGATTCTGCACGATCCACAGGTAGTGTTTCTGGACGAGCCGATGTCCGGGCTGGACCCGGTGGGGCGGCGCGAAGTGCGCGACATCATTCTGGATTTGAAGCGGCAGGGCCGCACGATTTTCTTTTCAACGCACATTCTTTCCGATGCGGAAATGCTGTGCGACCGCGTGGCGGTGCTGGTCGATGGGAAATTGCGGGGGATTGGTTCGCCGGGGGAAATTGTGTCCATGGAAGTACAAGGCATGGAAATTCTGTTCGAGGTGGGCAAGGAACAGACACTGCCCGCGAACCTCGCCGCACGCGCGAAAAATATCGGCAACCGCTACCGGATTGAAGTTGCGGAAGAGGAGCTTTACGCGGTACTGGAGCAATTGCGCGGATGCGAGGGGCGCATTCTGTCGGTGGCGCCGCTGCGGCCGTCGCTGGAAGATTATTTTTTCAACCTGGTGGGGCGGCAAAAATCGCAGGTGCCGCCGA